>Ga0315306_10001787_pt1 | contig 10207 bp, 6 predicted proteins | sample TDP1_MG_FD_203803 | JGI IMG/M metagenome (GOLD analysis project Ga0315306, IMG submission 203803) | Freshwater sediment microbial communities from Lake Towuti, South Sulawesi, Indonesia - TDP1 | ecosystem: Environmental > Aquatic > Freshwater > Lake > Sediment | place: Indonesia: South Sulawesi... | reverse complement strand
CCTCGAAGCTGCAGCGGAGCCTAGCGTGGACGTGCGGCCAGGTTGGGTCTGTCTGCGCGTTCAACACTCTCCTTTCCTCAGGTGGGAGGTCGAGGCTCTCGCCTAGAGCCAACACCATATAAAGCCTGTCTTCCCAGAGGCCGAGGCGGGCGAAGGTCATCTCTCCTGGAGCTGCGTCAAATTCCACAGACGCGCCCCCAGCCTTGAAGTAGAACTCCAAAGCAGGGTGGAAGGTGACCTTCGCGAAGTTCTCCTCAGAGCTCATGCTTCTCGCCGCGTACCAGCTGGCGTGATTGCCCGAGTTGCAGAAGTCCCAGATGTCCTTGTCTGGATGGTAGAGCCTAACATCCATGAACAGCACCGGGAGCCCACCGCTCACGTACTTCATGAGCTGCATCGTCACGGCCGCGTATGCGTCGGCCTCCGTGGCGCAGACCACAGGCTCCTTGGGCCCCCTCCAATCATAGGGGTCGTTCATCAACATCTCAGCGACATCGCCTAGGCAGACGTATTCGGTCAGTTCGCGTTGCCCCTTCAAACCGCAGAAGTCGAAGCCCTTCTCACGGTTAACCATCTCCATAGCCAGATAGAGCCTGATCTGCGTCTTGAGCGTCTGAGGCGTCAGCATCCGGCCGTCGTACCGCAGCCGGTCGCCGAGCAGCCTCTCAAACCACGCGAGGCCTCTCTCGACCTCTCTCTCGTCAACCTCCTCCATCTTCTTCACGAGCAGCAACTGGTCGACCTGCCTGACCGTTACGCCCAGAGCCTTGATCGTCGGCACGAGGTGGAAGTAGCCTGTCTCCATCCCCATCGAATGGCCGCCATACATCCCATAGACCTCGTTTCTGATCGTCGTCAAGGCCTGCGAGGCTCGAACCCAGTCGAAGACCTTCGACTGCACCTCTGGGTCGTCCATGTTCCCGGTGATTCTATGGGTTCTCAGCCCGACTTGGCGAAGCGCTCCATCCGTGGCGAGGAGCCCCACGTTGCCCGGGTACTTCCCGCTGTTGTTGGAGAGGCTCAGGATCGGTTTGTCGCGGCCGAACGTGTTGATGAAGGGCCAGGCTAGGAATGGGAAGTCCCATACGTAGTAGCACATGACGACCTGTCTGCAACCGGCGCGGAGGAGCTCCTCACCCACATCCTGCGCCACGCGTACCGACGTTATGATCCTTGAACCGGGAACCACCTCAGGGGCAGAGCCGTCCACAGTCCCAACGCCTTTCCGGATGATGTCAGCCCACCTTTGGACCACCTCCATGCACTCAGCATTGTTCCTCGTGTAGACGTGCTCCCTCTCGTCGTTAAGCATCACGATGCCGATTGGGGTTTTTCGGATCTCAATCCCTCCTAGGGGCCCGTTCTCACGTCTTGTGGATTTCAGCTTTGCCGCGTGAACTCAGTGCCGGGTGCAGGCCCGTTACATCCCATTGCTCTCCTGAACGCCTCGATGTACGCGGCTGAGCTGTTAGTTTCAGCTACTGATCAAACGTGAAGAGGCCGGTCCGTGAAGGGTCTACGGTGGAAGGACGGACAACCCTAAGGTAGCGGTATAGGAGTCTTATTCATCTCGAGCGTTGGACCCTCTCCGCCAGTACCTCGTGAAGTAGTAGCCTCGTTCTTTCTTCTCTCCGAAGCTCGCCAAGCCCTGCTGCCGGGCCTGCTTCCTAAGTTCATCTGCGTATTCCTCAGTTATCTCTCCTGTCCGCTCCATGTAGGCTATGATCTCCTCGGCCTCCTCGACGGTGCTGCATCTTCTGAGGTACGAGATCGCGTTGGGGTCCCTCAGCTCGCTCTCGTCGTTGCTGCTCTCGCGTCTCACGCCTCCCACGGGGTACTGCGTCACTCTCTCCTCTATCTCTTCGGCCAACTTCGGGAACTCTCTCCGAAACTCTTCCTTAGTAAACTCGACCCCGTACGGTCTCCGTCTGGGCATCGTTCCCGTAACTGATCGCCGAGGACTTATAGATGACCGTGCACCTAAGCGGCTAAGGGTAGGCCCTCCACCCCGCTGGCTCGGTGGCAAGATAGCCCTTAACGCTTGCTGGTTCAAACCTCTCAGCATCGAGAACGTTTCGGATGAAGTTCATCATCATCCGGCGCTTGGCATACTCCATGTCAGGATAGTAGAATGGATGGGTCACAACTAAGCCTCGGAACGCGTAGAAAGGAGGCAGGACGTTCAGGATATCCCTGTCTGATGTCCTGTCTAAGTATTCCCGGAAGAATGTGTGGAGGAGCTCCTCAAAAGGCCCTGTGAAGTCGCCTAGATGCCAGACGCTGAAGAAGATGTAGTTGATCGTCAACGCTGAGATGTCGTCGGCGGCCTCGCCGAATTCCTCACGAGACTGGTCTAGGGCCATCAAGGTGTCGTCAGCCCTAAACCGGATGTTTCCGAAAGGATGATAGTCGCCGTGGATGCGGCATAGCCTATGGCCGAGGTACTTGAGCCGGTTACGCCATTCCACGGCTTTTACCTCGATCTCGGCAAGCTCAGCTCTGCTGGTCCAGCCCAGTGTAGCGGGGTCTGGGTATGAGTCCGCGACGCCCATGAGCATCTCACCGTGGCCGACGAGGTCCCTGATATGTCGACGGTAGAGGTGGTCGTTCCTCGCCTTGACGCTGTGGAGGTCGACCAGGTATCGGGCTGCGGCGAGGCATCGGCGCCTATCCCTCTCGGTGAGGCTCCTTCTGCGCGCTATCTCGAAGAGGTCGTCGGAGTACGGTCGCCCATCCTGCGCCGTTACCTCTTCGACGAGGTTGAAGAACTCCACACCTGAGCCTACAGAGGCGATTGTTCCGTCAGCAAGGATTGCGGCTACATCTACGGAGGGAGATGAGGTTCCCCGCGGCGCAGCGTTAAACAGCCTATGCTGGAGTATGAGAACTGCCGCCCTGTCTCCTAGGTAGTCGTGTCCCCAACCTGTGTCGCCGCGGACGACCCGCATGACGATGCGCTTCTCGACATCCCCAACTTGGAGAGACAGGCGGAAGCCCGCGTTGTGAAAGCCCTCTCCAAGCTTCTCGGTCTTCAAGAGCCTTACAGGCTTGCCGTATAGCCTAGACAGGTAGGCTTCCAGCTCTACATCGTCAACCTCAAGCCTCGAGGACCCAACTGTGAGGATCATCGGTCTGACACCGGTTGAGGTCCTTTCATGGATTCAGCTTCATGCAACAGAGGCGGGGTGATCGGCTTAGCCTTGCGTCCTCTGAGCCGCTCCTTCTAAAGCATCAGCTTCAGCGTCACGATCTCGTGCGGTTGAACCGTTAACGTTAATCCTCCTTCCGCGTCGGGCGTTAGGCGTCTCTCAGGCTCCTCGTTCAGGTTCGTCAGCCAAGCCGCCTTGAGAGGCCTCCTGAGCGAGACCCTCCCCTCCACCGGCTCACCTGTTATGTTGTGGAACCTTAAGATCAACGTCTGGTCCTCCTCGGCCTTCTTCACAGCGGTGATGATGAGGGAGTCGGGCTGAACGGTGATGAAGCTCATCGCTGAGGGCAAGGTGCCGCCGTGCCTACCGGTTTGAACAGCTTTCATAGGCACGTTGAAGCCTCTTGCCTCCTTGTAGCTACCGGACGATAGCCAAGAGCCCGAGTGTGGGATGATTGAGTACTCGAAGGTGAGGCTTCCCTTGCACTGCGCGCCCGGCGTCTTGAGCGAGGGCCCCGCGTTGTACGGCCTCGTCAACAGGTCATCTCGGGAAAGCCACCCGACGGCGCGGAGAAGCGTCAACTCCAAAACCCTCTCACCTGTCCCGGGTTCGGTTCCCACCTCGTACTCAGGGAGCCCCTTGTTCGCGATCGTAAGCCCTCTCCTCTCATCGGCGACATCGACCCACGTGAGCTGAGGCTGAGTAGGGACAGGCTTCTGAACCCAGCCCTCGCCTGAAGGCATAGCCAGGCTTCGTTCGATCGCGTAAAAGTGGCTGTCCGCAGTGCATCTGTCCGCTCTCACACCTGTGGGGAAGAGCACCCTCAGCCGATGGTCCTCAACGGTATTCTCGAAGCTTGTCTCAACGTCGATCCGTGGCACTCCGGCGGCGAGACCTGTCGTAGCGGCGAGACGACACTCCTTGGTCTTGGCGCTCCGCTCGGACCTGTCCGCCGTTAAGGAAGCAGGAAGGTTCAAGCTTGTCTCAACACGGAGCATAGCCCTCGCAGGGCCTCCCTCGACCAACGAGATGCTGGCCCTGCCAGACCCGGTGCTTACGACACGGTCGCTTCTAGGCGGAGAGTAATCATACTCGTCGCCAGCGTCGCCGCCATCTTGGAAAAGATTGAGCCGGTGAAGCACTACGCCGCTTCTTTTGTCTATAACGGTCAGAGCGCCACCGTTCTCCGGGTCCGCCTCAAGCTTGAAGAACTCGTTCTCTACGCTGTTTCCATAAGCTGCGAGGGTAGACGCTAGGGGCTTCTCCTCGCCCTCCTGCTCTCGGATCGCGTAGGCCCTGTAGCCGAGCGCAGGCGCGTCTCGTGCAACGAAGAGGATCTCGGCCTCGTCCTTCTCCCAGCCTAGGACCTGGACAGGTGCCACGGCTCCTTCGCTGTCCACAGCTTGGAGGCCTCTTGCCCCCTTAGGCAGCTTCAACCTTCCCTTGACCAAGTCACTCCTTGACCAGTTCAAGGTGTTGTAGACAACGAGGTAGCCGCTGGCTGGGGGCATCGCGTCGGTGTTAACCTTCTCCGCTAATGTCTGGACCTGGTCTTCGAGGATCATGCCCGCGATCTGTTGTATGTACGCGTACCGGGCGTCCGCGCCCTTGTACACGTCGTCGACGCTGCAGCCGTATATCACGTCATGCTGGTGGTTCTCAAGGACGTACAGCCAAGCTGTCAGGAGGAAGGCTGCCGGGTAAGGCTTGCCTTCGAGCCACGCCAAGCTTGAGATCGGCTCAGCGTAGTTCTCGAGTACTGTTTGGGCTCGCCAATTCTCCTGCCTCAGCGGGGTCCTAGTCGACCAGACGCCTGGCAGGAGCGGAAGATACCTTGAGCCTCTGAGCTCTCCACGGTAGGTCTGGAACTCGACGCCTGAACCTCGCATCTTGTCCAGGTAATCATACAGGGAGCCTTGGATTGCCCTCCACTCGCCTTGGGCCTTGTTCAACGCCTCTAGGACATCAGGCAGCTCAGGTTGCGGGTAGAGGTGGTCGCACCCGTTCATGGCGAGGACCACGTTCGCAGAGGCTCTCCGCTTCAGCTCTGGGAGCCTAGCCTCGAAGTACGCTAAGGCTTGATCGGCGTCTCTTGGGATACGCGCGAAGTTACAGTAGCCTTGGATCATGTGGACGGCGAGGACCCTAGAGCCGTCAGGGGCCTCCCAGAGGAACTCAGTCTTGAGCGTTTCTCCCTCGTCGCCTACGCCTCTTTGGAAGAAAGCGTTGTCGATGCCGAAGCCCTTCAGGATCTGCGGCAGCTGGGCGATGTGGCCGAAGGTGTCGGGGACATAGCCGACCTTCATGACGTGTCCATACCTCGCGGCTACCCGGTGGCCTATCAGAAGGTTTCGTACGAGGGCCTCAGGGCTCACGAGGAACTCGTCAGGTTGGTCGTACCAGGGCCCCGTGAAGGCTCTCTTCGCTCGAATGCATTGTAGCATCTCCTCTCTTCTCTCGGGTCTGATCTCTAGGTAGTCGCCTGGCACTACTGCTTGGCCGTCGAACATGAAGGACGTGTACCGCGGGTCTTTCCCAAGGATGTCAAGGAGTTGGTCTATGGCCTTGACCAGCCAATACCTGTAGCTTTGGAAGGGCAGATACCATTCGCGGTCCCAATGCGTGTGGGAAACAACTACTACCTCGTAAGGGCTCAACCGACGAAAGCCTCCTGAGAGGACACGCCTTCGTCGCCTTCACAGCTCTTAAGGCTAAGCCCGATCGGTTTCCCAGCCTTGACAATGCTGGCCTGAGCATGGTCAAGCTTAAGAAAGCGTGGCTGAGAATAGCCGAGAGGTGACCTTAATGGTTCTAAGGGCGAGGACGACCTACGGGGCGGCTCTTACGGTCGCGCAGGCGTCCCTCCTCTCAGCTCTGACTGCGTTTCTGCTTCTGCTAGCTTGGGTTTCACCTGCGGCTGTGAGCGCGGAGGACGAGTACGTGTACTACGGGTATGTTCCCCGAGAGATCTGGGCGGTTGAAGAGGATGTTGTCGCGGCGCATGACGTAGTGACGTATAAGATCGCCGCGGAATCGGTGAGAACATACGCGTTGGTCTCGATCACAGGGAACCACGATGAGACGAGGGCGGCTGTCTACACGCTGCCGGACAGGGCCTTGGTCCGAGAGGTTACCGTGGACAAGATGCAGGAAGCCGTCGTCTCTCTGCCTAACGGCTCATTATTCAAGGTTGTGACGAACAAACCCGCCATGGTAATCTTGATGGGCGGCGGGAGTATGGAGAGAGGTGAAGCCTACACGACGAGCTGGTGTCCGAGCGTCGGCGGAGGCTACGTGGGAAAGGAGTTCATCTTCAAGGCGCTTCAGGGGGGCACCCAACCTTCTACGGGGCTGCCCTACCGGGTCTTCGCCCTCGAGGCTGCGGATGTCACTGTCACGGATGTGAATGGCTCGCGGGTCTTCGAGTTTCACCTTGACGCGAATAGAGTAAGCGAGCTCTCCTTCTCGCCCTTGAGGGTTTACAGGCTTTCGGCGACGGGGAACGTGATGCTTCAGGCGTTCTACATAGGTTGGGGCTTCGAGCCGCAGGGCACATGCTTCTACCCGGCTGTGGAGGGAGGCTTCGTCGGCAGGACGTTCTATGGCTGCGGCTTCAAGCCTGAGCTGATTGACAGCCCCTTCATTCGCCCCGAGTACGTAGTGACCAGCGTGAGCGGTTCGCAGCTGACCATCTATGACCTAGAGTTCAAGAGGGAGCACGGCCGCGGCAACGCCGAGGCTGGAGGACGATTCACAGCGGAGATCCCAGTCAAGCACCTGGTGTTGGACAGCGATCAACCTGTCATGCTGATGCTGAGAAGCATGGGCGTAGCTTTCGGCGGGCTTAGAGCAGGCCAGACCGCGTACCTGTACGTTCCCACAGCCGAGAACTTCACCGGTGAAGCCTATCTCTTCGCGTATAAGGAGACGACCGTCACGGTAGACGACGTAGCGTCGAGGCTTCGAGCTGACGAGGCCATCTCGCTGACCGCTGGGCTCCACAGAATCTCGACGACGGAGAACATCGTGATAGAGGTTCTCAACTGGGCCGCGCCTTCGACGCTCCACTACAGCTACATCGGCAAGCCGCCAGCGATCATGAGGATCGATAACTTCGGCCAGTATCTGCCGTCAGTCCAAGCTATGAGCATCGTGAACGAGGGCGTACGCGTTGAGCCGGTGACTGGTGGGGGGCTTCCCTTAACGTACATAGCTGCTGGTGTCGCTGCGGTTGTTGTCATCGTCGTGACGTTCCTGGCGCTTAGAAGACGGGGGAAGCCTCCGGCGGCTTAGCCTTCCTGCGGCTCCTTGGCTCTGTACATGGCGCCCGATGCGCTTCATACTTGATACGTGAGGCGTGCGAGAAACCTCTAAATGGGTCAGGCTCTTCGCAGCTTCAGCGCCGATCTGGGTGAGGGAACCAACGGAATGGCAGATGCCGCTTCTGGGGCTCCTGCGTCGACAAAGGCCTTAGGTCGAAACGTCCCCGTGCTCTCGCTCTCCTTCTTCGCGGTGACGCTGGGAAACAGCCTCTGGCTTAGCCTCCTGCCGATCTACCTGGACAGTCTCCGGTTCAACGCCTTCCTAATCGGCTTGACGTTAACATCGTACACCGGCGCAACGAGCCTCGTCTATCTTCCGTCAGGCCGACTGAGCGACATAGTGGGGCGACGGGCCCCACTCCTCGGAGGATGCCTTACCGTCACAGTGGGAACGTTTCTCCTTCACCTCGCCCAGACGCCTGAGCTGATGATTCCGCTCCTGCTCGTCGTCGGGGTTGGCCAAGGGTTGATGGGGCCCTCAGCGACCGCTCTTGTCGCCGAATCTGTGACCCCGGCCAAGTCAGGCTTCGCCTTCTCCGTCTACCTCATCGCAAGCACCTCTGCATCTATGGTCGGCTCAGCGTCTTCAGGCGTCCTAGCTGGGCTGATCAGCTACCGGAATCTGTTTCTCATCGCCGGCCTTCTCGGGTTGTCGTCGCTCACGGCGCTCTACCTTCTGGTTCAGGAGCCGTCGGGCCGACGGGAGGGATCACTTGGGTCAGCTGTCCACAAGAGCTTAGCAGGCTCGGTGTCGGGTACTGTCTCGTTACTCAGGGCTCAGAGGGACCTGCTCTATCTTGCGGTTGCGCTCTCGTTCCACTCCTTCGGTCTGGCGATGATCAACCCGTACGTGACGCTCTTCGCCAAGGACGCTGTCAGGATGAGCATCGCCGAGGCGGGCTTCATGCTCTCGCTTCAAAGCCTAGGTCTCCTCTTGGCGCAGGTCCCGTTCGGCCAGATGACCGACAGGTTTGGGGCCAGAGCCATGCTCTTGGCTCATTTCGTCCTCTCAAGCCTCTCTTGGAGCTTCTACGCGCTCTCATCGAGCGCCCTGGTCGCGTACGTGACCGTCCTGTTCTTCGGCATCATAGGCGCCATGGATATGCCTGCTCGACGAACGCTTATGGTCGAGTATTCGTCCGCGGAGGTAGGGAAGGCCACAGTCATCGGCTCCCTAGACGCGATCATAGGCATCGCTGGAATAGCCGCGCCGATAATCGGTGGCCTAACCTGGAGTAGCCTCGGCTACACGGCGCCCTTCTATGTCGCGGCTACGCTCAACATCGGAGCCTCGATCCCGCTCGTGATGCTTCTGAGGCGACGAAAGCCGAAGCCTGAAGGCTTGGCGTAAGCATCGAAGAGCTTTAAACTTGGGAAGATGCTTCATCGAAGCGCTGCGGCTGTGGTCTAGTCTGGCCTAGGATGGAAGCCCTCCAAGCTTCCGATCGCGGGTTCGAATCCCGCCAGCCGCATTCTTCGCGAACAGTCAGGAATAGCACTGTTCGGGAACGAATGCTAGAGGCCTACCTCGTCCTGCATCGTCTCTTCGCATTCGGGGCACAGTCCGCTCATCCCGAGGCACGACGGGCAGCAGGCTCTACCGCACAAGCCGCTGGACTCAAGGTCGTCGGATGCCTCGCCGCAGACCTCACACCTTGCCTCTTCTCGCTCCCGGCGCGCTTCTCCCCTGGTCTTCATTCCTTTGCCCTAGATCCACTCCAGCGGCTTGAAACCATTGAGGTTCTGGAGACCGCAAGACTGCCACGGAGAGAGACTGTCATAATGGTGTGCCAAACCGCTTTCCCTGTAGCTCTGCGAAGAAGCTTTACCGAGCTAGTAGTTTCCTCGAGTTTTTCGAATCGCGGTTACCAAGGAATTCTGGGCCAATAGCTATCTATTGACTAGTAGAGCTCAAACGTTCTCCTTGGGTTCTCGATCATCATCAAAGGGATCAAGTCCTTCATTCCTTCCCTCTCCATCCTCGGCAGAAACTGATCGATGATATAGCAAAGGTCTCGAGGTTTCCCTCCGCGCGGTTCCGCCGCATCGTAGCCACCGGCATCTTGGGAAAGAAGGATGCGCCCCTCGTGGCGCTGCAAGACCATTCGCTTGATGAGGCCAATGAAGAACTCGTCCGGTTGGTCGCCCCCTATGGCATCGTACTCAAGGTTGACGCCGGCTTCCGCAGCCTTCATATGCACGGATATGTCAGACTCTGAGTGGGCGTGCACCCAAACGAACTTGCTCACATCGAAATGCTCCTCTCTCAGCACCTCCATCTCTCGAAGCAGGATTGAACCGCTCCTTGGCCCACTAGTATGCTGAGCTATGGCAGATCCAGTGTCCTTTGCAGCTCTCGCCGCTGCCCTCAATACCTTCTCCTCCAAGGCTGTGAGGCCCTCGTTCGTCGCAGCGAGCTTGATGAATCCGGCTTTCACAGATGTGTTCTCTATGCCCATCTGAATCTCTTCTCTCATCCATTCCGCAAGCTCATCGGCTGTTCTGCTGCGGACCCAGCTAGGCATGAAGGTTTCCTTGTATAAGCCTCCCGGAGCCACTATGTTAACTCCACTTCCTCGCCCTAAGGCCTCTAGGATAAGAGGATCTCTTCCTATGCCGCCGGTTGAGCACTCAAAGAGCGTTGAGACGCCCCTTTTCCTCAGGGCTAGAAGCGAGGGAAGAACGGTCTTCACTACCTCCTCTCGATCAACACGAAAGTCTCTGGGACGTGCGGCT
>Ga0315306_10001786_pt1 | contig 10207 bp, 16 predicted proteins | sample TDP1_MG_FD_203803 | JGI IMG/M metagenome (GOLD analysis project Ga0315306, IMG submission 203803) | Freshwater sediment microbial communities from Lake Towuti, South Sulawesi, Indonesia - TDP1 | ecosystem: Environmental > Aquatic > Freshwater > Lake > Sediment | place: Indonesia: South Sulawesi... | reverse complement strand
TCCTTCTCCCTGGTGTCAAAAGAAAAAACGATGCAGTTTGATGAGCTAAACTCTTTTAACAGCTCCTCGCTCTTGGTACGCAGGCGATAATCTCCAAAATCAAGGTTTGCTATCCCCACAGGCTGCCCTGTCCCTTGAATAAGGGAGGTCGGAACTCCCGATGAAAAAAGGATGACGTTTTTTTGACCCGGGATATAGCGCATCGCTTTGGCCAGCTCAGTCATCTTGGTCAGGAAGTTCAGAGCCTGGTTCTTGGAAGCCATCCGCTCACGCTCTTGCACACTTCTAAGTTTCCAATGGTCTGCTTCAGAGGTTTGAAATACCTCATCCCCTTCTACTCTTCCCTTTTGGTATTCTATATCCCGATTTTTCCAATACTGCTCCTCGATCTCAAAGGCCCTCCCTCCTACCTGTCCCTTATCCACAGCGTCCACCACTTCCCGAACCTTCTTATGGTCTGTGGTCAAATACTCATGGAGGGTCAGGCTTCTTAAGGCCGAATAAGAAAGAACGGCCACTTCGTCTGTCGGCAGAAGCTGGGTATCGATGAAGTGCAGGGACGCTTTCTTGGCTTTAATGACCCCGATGAAGCTGTTGTAGGCAAAATCGAAGATGAGAAAAAACTTGCGGTTCATCTGTTCGGCCCGTGGCAGAGGCGTCGGCGCGATCGTTTCAACCGGAGGAGCTATGGGGCGGAGGGCCTGTTCAGAAATGATATACTTTTCTAGATCGGTGACTTCCTGTAAAACGCCGTTATCGTAAAGGATAAAATCAGATTTCGAAAGGTCAACAACCGGCTTTCCGTTTTTATCTGTGACATAAACCTGGACCAATTTCAGGGTGACAGCGACTTCGTGCTGCAGGCCTTTCTGATTCTTGCCAGCCTGATAAGAATCTGAAAGAAATCCTTTCCAGCCAAGAGAGAGGCTCACGGCCAGGCAAAGGAGGAACCATTTCCCCTTTTTTACATGGATAGCTGAATTCTTCCCCATAGCTATCTCTATCCTCTTAATGAATTAATTTTATATCTCATCCAGGCAAAAGGCAACGCCCGACAGTTTTTTCTTTTCAGCCGATGAATTCTCTTTCGGCGACCTTAACAAGCCATGATTGAAAAGGAACACAGCCGTCACTTATAGCCAATTTCATGGTAAAGATAGAGGACCTTCTCAGCTTGGCCATTTTTAAATCCTCTTCGATTCTCTTCTGAAAATATATAATTTCAACGAATTTCATTTATTGCTCTTTGTTTTTAAATTCAAGCAATATTCATGCCAAAATTACTACTAAAAATGAGGTTTATTTGGCATTTTTTCCTCTCATGGCCCGCTATTGATGTAAATAATTTTCCTGGCCTGTAAATAATTTTAAACTTTGCATCTTTTCTCGCACTAGCTTTTCTTTGCTGTTACTTTATCATTTTTACAATGAAAACAAGCCTATTTCTTCGCCTGCTTTTTTGCCTTTTCTTGGCTAAAAGTGTTATACTAAGCAAAAAATCATTGGCATTAAAAATGAACAAGAAAATTAAATCAATACTGAATCAATTCAGAGAAAGAGTCTTTTCAGAATTTTCGAACCAAATCATAAGCATAGTCGTCTTCGGCTCTTATGCAAGAGGTGAAGAAAGGCCAGATTCTGACCTCGACATTCTTGTCGTTGTCAGAGAAAAGTCAAAATCTTTAGAAAAAAAAATCAGCGATATTTCTTATGAAATTATGTGGGAGCTGAACTTTTCTCCCCTTATTTCAATTGATGTTTTAGAAGAAGATTATTTTAACAATTTAAGAAAACTTGGGAGCTCTTTTTACAGAAAAATCCAAAATGAAAGTATTTCTCTGTGACTGAAGAAGTAAAGCGGTATCTGGAAAAAGCTCAAAAATCTTTGAAAGTGGCCTCGGCGCTGCAGGCTAAAGGCTATTATGAGGATTCATGCTCAAAGTCTTATTATGTTATGTTTTATGCAACTCAAGCATTACTTAAGAGTAGTGGAATAGATGTCGTCAAGCATTCTGCAGTGGTCGCAAAACTAGGAGAACATTTTATAAAAACCGGGAAAATTGACTCTCGCTTCCACCGCTATATCATAGATGCAAAACGGAAAAGAGAGATAGCAGATTATGATGTTTTTCTAAGAATTGGTCGTGATACTGCAGAAGAAAGAGTTAAGTGGGCAAAAGATTTTCTGTCATAGATAAAAAGGTTACTAAAAAATTTAAGTTAAAAACCATTAACTTTAAAAAAAATTTGCTGCATTAAGCATGGGAACCCAAAAGATTAAATACGTTTCATCAAATCGTGAAATATAGTAAATCGTTACGCCTATCTCTTCGCCTTGGCCTCTTTGAGCTTTTCCTTCAAAGGCTTCTTCTTCTCTTTCTTCTTGAACTCGGTGCCGATAAGTTCAAGCAGAGCCATATCCGCTCCGTCCCCCCGCCTCGGCCCAATCTTCACAATTCTCGTATACCCCCCAGGCCTTTCGCTGAAACGAGGACCGAGCTCGGCAAAAAGCTTCTTCAAGACAACCTTCCTGAAGATAAACCTTTCCGCCCGACGCCGGGCATGGAGCGTATCCCTCTTGCCCAGGGTAATCATCTTCTCAGCCAGAGGCCGGGCTGCCTTGGCCTTGGCCAAAGATGTCCTTATCCGCTCCTTCTCCAAAAAAGAAGTCACGAGATTGCGGAGCAAAGCCCGCCTGTGGGCCGTGTCCCGCCTCAGCTTTTTTCCCTTGACGCGGTGTCTCATGAATCAGTCGCTCCTTCAGCCCCTTTCTTCTTCAACTCTTCCAGTCTTTCCAGCAGCTTGGGATGAAGCTCCAGATTGAGCCCCAGGCTAAGCCCAGCCAGGGTCTCCTTGATCTCACTCAAAGATTTTCGGCCAAAATTTTTCGTTTTCAAGAGCTCATCCTCGGTTTTTTGAACTAATTCATAGATCTTCTGTATCCCGGCTGACCTGAGGCAGTTCGAGGACCTGACCGAAAGCTCAAGATGCTCTATGGACTTCGCCAGCAGGTCGATCTGGGAGAAATAGGGAATCTCTTTCTTGGCAACAACCTGCTCCTTCTCAACGACTTCATCGACGACCTTGAGAAAGATGACGAGATGGTCTCGCAAAATCTTGGCCGCCTGGGCCAGGGCATCCGGAGGAGAGATGGCGCCTGTTGTCCAGACCTCCAGGTTTAGTTTCTCATAGTCGATTCTTTTGCCGACCCTTGCCGGCTCGACCCTGTAGTTCACCCTCTTGACCGGAGAATGCGAAGAGTCGAGGGGAATGTAATCCACGCTCAGTTTTTCATCGAAATTCTGTTCAGCGGGAACATACCCTCTGTTGTTCTTGACGATCATCTCAATATCCAATTTCCCATCCTTGTCCAGAGAGGCAATATGAATGTCTTTATCGAGGATCTCGATGTCAGAGTCAAAAACAATATCCGCTGCCTTGGCTTCGGCCGGGCCTTTTTTCTTCAGTGTCATGACCTTCGGCTCATTCCCCTTGAGCTTTAAGGGAATGCCTTTCAGGTTGAGGATGATATCTGTCACATCCTCCACAACCCCCGGAATACTCGAGAACTCATGGAGGACATCCTGAATCCGGACTGCGGTGATCGCAGCTCCTGTAACCGAAGAAATCAGAATCCTGCGCAGGGCATTTCCTATGGTGATACCATAGCCTCGCTCAAAAGGCTGAGCAGAAAAGTAGCCATACTTGTCTGTTAGGCTCTCATAATCACATTCGAGATACTTCGGTCTTTGGAAACCTGTTTCAATCATGTCTCCTCCTTAAAGCCATTCTTTGTTGCCAGAAAATAGATCCTTACTTCGAATAGAGCTCAACAATCATGTGCTCCTCAACAGGGAAAGTGACATCCTCACGAGTTGGAAAAGAAAGAATTTTCGCCTGTCTCTTTTCATGGTCGACTTCTATCCATGCTGGGACTGTCTTATCCTTGTTTGAATCGACAATGGCCCGTAGCGTTTCATTCGACGCCGACTTATTCTTGAAAGAGATGACATCATTTTTATCGACAATAAAAGAGGGAACGGTCACCTTCTTTTCATTGACTTGGAAATGGCCATGAGTGATGAGCTGGCGAGCGTGGGCTCGAGAATGCGAAAATCCGATGATAAAAACAACATTATCCAGTCTTCTCTCCAGCATGGCCAGCAGGGTTTCTCCGGTGATGCCTCTTATCCTCTCAGCCCGGCGGAAGAACAAGCGAAATTGCCTTTCGGACATCTCGTAGTATCTTTTGAGCTTCTGCTTTTCTCTGAGCTGGAGACCATATCCCAGGATTCTTCTCCTTGCCCTTCCATGCTCTCCTGGAGGATAGAGCCTGCGCTCGACAGGGCATTTCTCAGTCAAACACTTGCTTCCCTTAAGAAAAAGCTTTGTTCTCTCACTCCGGCAGAGGCGACAAAGAGGTTCTCTGTATCTCGACATCTTTTTCTCCTTCTCTAAGACCTAAACCCTTCTTCTTCTCCGAACACGACACCCGTTATGGGGAATCGGAGTAATGTCCCTGATCGACTTTATCTCCAGGCCTTCAACCTGAAGAGCTCTGATCGCTGACTCTCGGCCAGCACCAGGGCCCGAAACCTTGACATCCACATACCTAACGCCCAGCTCTCTGGCTTTGGCTGAAGCATCCTTGGCTGCTAACTGGGCTGCAAAAGGCGTTCCTTTCCTCGCACCTTTAAATCCTGCCGTTCCAGCGCTGGCCCAGCAGACCGTGTTTCCTTGATGGTCGGTGATGGTGATGATCGTATTGTTGAAGGTGGACTGGACATAGGCCACGCCGAATCCTATTTCTTTCCTGACCTTCTTTTTCTTAGCCTTGCTTCTTCCTTTTGGCGGCATTTGAAACTCCTTACTCTTCAGCTTTAAGCTTCTTTATCGTATGGCCGCGAGGGCCTTTTCTCGTCCTGGCGTTTGTTCTCGTCCTCTGTCCTCGGACCGGCAATTTCTTCTTGTGCCTCATCCCCCGATAACAGCCGATATCAATCAGTCTCTTGATGTTGGTCGTAATCTCTTTTCTCAGGTCACCTTCGATTTTCTCTCCAGTCTCGATGATCTGCCGGATACGACTAACCTCATCCTCGGTTAAGTTCTTGACCTTCTTGTCCTTGTCAATCTTGGCTTCCTGGAGGATTTTATTAGACTTGGAACGTCCGATGCCAAAAATGTAGGTCAATCCAATCTCAATCCTTTTTTCCGGTGGGAGAGTGATCCCTGCTATTCTCGCCATATTAACCTCACCTAACCTTGTCTTTGTTTATGCCTCGGGTTAGAGCAGATGACATAGAGCACTCCCTTTCTTCTGACGATTCGACAATTTCTGCAAATTTTCTTCACCGAAGCTCTGACTTTCATTTTTCTTTCCTTTATTTAAAACGATAAGTTATTCTCCCTTTGGTTAAATCATAAGGAGAAAGCTCGACAAGAACTTTATCTCCGGGGAGGATGCGGATGAAATGCTTTCGCATTTTCCCGGATATATGGGCCAGAATTCTATGCTTGTTGGCCAATTCCACTCGAAACATGGCATTGGGCAGAGTCTCGATCACAGTCCCTTCTGTCTCAAAAACATCCTGTTTAGGCATATTGGTTATCCTTTAGACAAAGCGGGCTCTTTTCCTCTTCCTCGGGCGAGCTCAAAATCAGAGGGCCGTTCTCAGTCATGGCCACAGTATGCTCGAAATGAGCAGCTAGGCTCCTGTCCTTGGTGACAGCCGTCCAGCTGTCATCGAGAATCTCCACATTCCAATCGCCCATGGCTATCATCGGCTCTATGGCTAAGACCATGCCCGGTTTTATTTTTGGTCCTCGCCCCGGCAAGCCAAAATTGGGAATTTGAGGCTCCTCATGAAGGGAAAGCCCGATTCCGTGGCCGACAAAGGCTCGAATGACTGAGAATCCTTGGGATTCAACATAGCTTTGAATGGCATAGGAAATGTCTGAAATCCTGTTGTCGGGCTTCATCGCTTCCATTGCCTTGCCGAACGCTTGCTCAGCAGCCTCGATCAGCTTTCTTGCCCTCTGACCTATCTCACCAACCCCATAAGTCACTGCAGCATCGCCGTAATAGCCCTCGAAGAGGACTCCAAAATCAAGGCTGACAATATCTCCCTCACGAAGACATCGGGCTGAGGGAATCCCATGGACAATTTCTTCGTTGATCGAAACGCAGAGCGAGGAAGGAAAGCCGCGGTATCCCTTGAAGGCCGGTCTGGCCCCCATCTCTGCTGCTCGCATCTCTGCATACTCGTCCAGCTCTTTGGTCTGAATTTCTGGCTTCATCATCGTCTTCAGCTCGCGCAAGATTTTTGCCACAATCTGATTGCTGCGCTTGATTGAGCGAACCTCATCTTGACTGTAAATGATCATCTTGCCGCCTCGACCTCTCTGGATTTGGGAATCTCCCTATCGAGAATGGAGCAAATCCGGCTAAAGACAGCCTCAATCTTTCCTTCTCCATCTATCCGCTGATAGACTCCTTTTCTCCGGTAATAATCAATGAGTGCTTTTGTCTGCGCCTCATAAACTCTAAGCCTCTCTTTGATGACCTGGGCTGTGTCGTCCTTTCTCTGGATGAGCGCTCCTCGACAGAGGTCACAAACTCCTTCCTTCTTCGGGCTATGAGTCTCCGAGCTGTAGATGGCCCCGCAGCCGGAGCAAATCCTTCGCGAGCTAAGCCTTGAGACCAAGGTCTGAGCGCTCAAGCAGATATCGATCGCAATTTCTGGGCTTTTGCCTGCCATCTCCTCCAGCCTGTGAGACTGAGCGATGTTGCGAGGAAAGCCATCAAGAACATAGCCGCGCTTGCAGTCCGGGAGAAAAATTCTTTTCTTGATCATCTCCACCACGATCTCATCGCTAACCAGCTCACCTCGGTTCATGGCCTTCTCTGCTTTCTTTCCTAAATCCGTTCCTTCCTGGACCTCCAGACGAAGGAGGTCGCCGCTCGATATTTTGGGGAAACCATATTTTTCTTGAATAAGCTCAGCCTGAGTTCCTTTTCCAGAGCCAGGAGGGCCGAGCAAGATGATTCTCATCCTCTTCTCCCCCTTATCCGGCTGCGCCGCATGAACCCGTCATAGTGCCTCATGATGAGCTGGGCTTCGACCTGCTGCATGGTGTCCATGGCCACTCCGACGACGATAAGTATCGATGTTCCTCCAAAATAGATATCTATGTTCAATCCGTTTATAAACCAGTCAGGCAAATTCGCTCCCAAGAAGTTGCCGATAACAGGAAGAGTTTGAAGCTTGAAGCCGGTGAGGATGAACTCGGGCAGGATGGCGATGGCTGCCAAGTAAATGGCGCCGACCAGAGTAATCCGTGAAAGAATGCTGTCGATAAGGTCAGACGTGTTCTTACCCGGTCTTATCCCTGGAATAAAGCCTCCATATTTCCTCAGATTGTCCGCCACATCAACAGGATTGAAGATGATGGAAACATAGAAATAGGTGAAGAAGATGATGGAGGCAATGTAGAGGACGTTGTAGAGGGGCATACCCAAGCTGAACTGTTGCTTAATCTGCTGGAACACAGGATGTTTCAGGAATTGAGCAATTGTTCCTGGAATGGTTATGACCGAAGCGGCAAAAATGATGGGAATAACGCCTCCGGTGTTAACTCGGAGTGGAAGATGAGTGCTCTGTCCTCCATAGATTCTCCTTCCCACTATGCGCTTAGCATAGGAAACCGGTATTCTTCTTTGCCCGCGTTCGACAAAGACGATTACGGCATTGACCGCAACCATCAGGATCGCCAGAAAGATGACTCGAATAAGGCCGTATGATCCCCCTCTCAGCCCGGTGATAATGCTCTGGATGTTGCGGGGAACATCAACCACGATGCCGGCAAAAATGATGAGCGAAATTCCATTTCCAATTCCTCGCTCCGAGATCTGTTCACCCAACCACATGACAAAGACAGTTCCCGTGGTCAGGGTCAGGACTGTCAGCAAGACAAATGCTGGTCCTGGGCTGGGAACGATGGGAGCGTTGCTGACAGGGCTTTTCAAAGCCTGCAGCCAAAGGGCGATGGCCGAGGCCTGAACCATGCAGATAAGGATTGTCCCGTACCTGGTATATTGGGTTATTTTGCGCCTGCCCAGCTCCCCTTCTTTTGATAATCTTTCCAGATAAGGCCAAACAACTGTGAGCAACTGCAAGATGATCGAGGCGCTGATGTAGGGCATGATTCCCAGGGCAAAGATTGTCATCTTGGACATATTCCTCCCAGAGAAAAGGTCGACAAAGCCCAGGATTGTTCCTTTCTGAGCTTGCCAGAACTCAGACAGGGCTGCCCCGCTGATTCCAGGATTGGGAATCTGCCAGCCTACCCGGTAAACGGCTAAAAGAAGCAGGGTAAAGATAACCCTTTTCCTTAGGTCAGGGATGCTGAAGATGTTCTTGATGCTTTCTAACATTATTGACTTCCAATGACAAGGGCTTTTCCTCCCGCCTCCTCGATTTTCTTCAAGGCAGAGCGGGAAAATTTATGGGCATGGATTTTCTTTGCAGAAGAGACTTTTCCACGCCCCAGTATTTTCACCGATTCAGATTCCTTCTTGATGATGCCGGCCTCCACCAAATCTTTGATTTTGATCTCTTCTTTTTTAATCTTCTCCAGCTTTTCCAGGTTGACCTGGCTGTAGACCTTTCTAAAGATATTGGTGAAGCCGCGCTTGGGCAGCCGGCGATGAAGGGGCATCTGTCCACCCTCAAACCCTCCGTAGCTTGAATAGCCGCTGATGGACAGCTGTCCTTTTGTGCCCCGGCCGGCTGTCTTTCCTTTGCCCGAGCCTGGACCGCGGCCGACCCTCTTTTTATCTTTTCTCGAACCTTTGGCCGGGTGAAGACTGCTCAGATTCATTTTGATTCCAAAACCTCCACTTTGACTAAATGAGGAACTTTCTTGACCATCCCCCAGACCTCAGGACAATCTCTGCGCACAACCTCAGAATTCACCTTCCCCAAGCCCAGTCCCTTCACCACTTCCCTCTGTTTCTGCGGATGTCCGATGAGGCTTCGGACAAGCTTTATCTTCAATTTTTTTTCGAGGGGCTTGATAGGTTTGGCTGCAGCTTTTCGCTCTTCCGGGCTTTTTTTCGCTCTTCTTTCTTTCATTCCCATATGGTTTCCTTTGTCTTTCCTCTGACCTTGGCCACATCCTCTGGATTCTTCAGCTTTTTCAGAGCATCCATGGTGGCATGGGCCACGCTTATCGAATTGCTGCTCTTGATCGACTTGGTCAGGACATCCTTCACTCCAGCCAGCTCCATGATGACTCTCACTGCGCCTCCGGCGATGACTCCCGTTCCTTTTGATGCTGGGCGCAGAATGACAATCCCTGCTCCATGATGTCCGGTGATGAAGTGGGGGATTGTTGTTCCGTAGAGCGGCATTTTAATCATATTCTTCTTGGCGCTCTCCACGGCTTTGGCAATGGCCATGGGAACCTCCCGAGCTTTTCCTTTGCCGATTCCAACCAAGCCTTTCTCGTTGCCGACAGCGGCCAGCGCTGAAAAGCTGAGATTCTTTCCGCCTTTGACAACCTTGGTGACTCTTCGAATAGAGATCACCTGATCCTTCAGTTCAGCCTCTTCTTCAAGCTCTATTATTTCCTCTTGTTTTTCTTCTTCTTTTTCTTCGTCCACGAAAATCCCTCCTTGAAGAGTCCCTTAAAAAATTATTCCTTCTTTTCTCATGGCCTCGGCCAGGGCCTTGATCCGGCCATGATAGGGATAGATTCCTCTGTCAAAAACTATTTTATTGATATTCTTCTCCTTGAGCCTCTTGCCCATGATGCTGCCCAATTTCTGGCAAGCTTCAATTTTCTTATAATTCTTGTTTTTCTGCTTGAACTCTTTCTCCAGAGTCGAGGCGAAAACCAGAACACGGCCATTCTCGTCATTAAAGGCCTGGGTATAGACATAACGGTTGCTCTTGAAAACGCAAACCCTGGGCCTCTCAGAAGTGCCCCTGAGTTTCTTGCGGATTCTCTTTCTAATTCTCTCTTTGGCCTTTTTCTTGACTACAACTTTATCCCTGTGCACTGGTCACTCCTGCTTTGCGTTCTTTCTTAATCAAGCGCTCACCAACATAACGAATCCCTTTGAGCTTGTAGGGGTCTGGCCTGCGAAATCGGCGAATCTCATCTGCGACTTGACCGACCCGCTGCTTATCGATTCCCTTAACCG
>Ga0315306_10001785_pt1 | contig 10208 bp, 4 predicted proteins | sample TDP1_MG_FD_203803 | JGI IMG/M metagenome (GOLD analysis project Ga0315306, IMG submission 203803) | Freshwater sediment microbial communities from Lake Towuti, South Sulawesi, Indonesia - TDP1 | ecosystem: Environmental > Aquatic > Freshwater > Lake > Sediment | place: Indonesia: South Sulawesi... | reverse complement strand
TGTCCGGTCAAAAGCCACATCGTCGATGTATAGACCGTCGATTCCGACGTTCTTTACCAGCCAGTTCAGACCCTCAAGGTAGTAATTGTGCCAGCGAGAAACGCCGCTGTTAATGACCGCCGCATCTTTCAGTTTAGGAACAAACCAGCCGGCTATGTAGTTCGACCCGAGATGTTCCTGGAGCCAGCTAAACCCGCCGCCGGGTCCGTAGGCCAGGATTTCATTTCCCAGGCTGCGCAGAGCAAAAATCTCAGGCGCTCGATTGGAAAGCTCCCTGACCGTGTAATAGATCTTGACCTTCATTCCCAGGCGATGGGCTTGGTCGATATAAGCTTTCATCTCTTTCGGACGCAGAAAAGGATAGTTAATGAAAGGATTTATATCATTAGCATGGTGGATATTGATGGTGTTGGCACCAGCAGCCGCTACTTCCTTGACGGGCTTGAAGCTATGGTAAAAGCGCGTATTCCACTGCGCCTTGGGATCAATGGGCTTAAAAGGAGTTAGGAGCAAGCGAAAATTAAAATGCAACTCCTCCCCTGCTTTTACCTCCCTTGAGCCGCTGTAGGCTTTTATCAAAAAAATGTTTTTATTTATCTCTCTCAGTTGACATCCGCCTTTCCCCTGGTTGTACCAGGAAGGAGGCATATTCAAAGGCTTAAGAAGATAAAAATTTGTGTTCAAAGGACGTGAATAGTTTTCATCCTTAAAGCTGCATTGAAGGCCGGCATTGACATCGCCGACCCAGACTGAATCCTGATTTTTCTTGGGGTCCCACTTCCAATCATACTCAGCCGGGCTGTAACCTCCTTTAAATTCCATTCCCATCATGTACCTGGCCACATCTCTGGAAATCGGAATTTCAAGGCGGATATCGCTGACGCTTAGCGGCTCTGAAGCGTTCAGCTTAAGTTTAAATTCGATATTCCCGTCAAACTCCATCTCGGCCTGGCATTCCATGCATAATGGCCAGGCCGTGCTTCTTGATTCCCAAACAACAGCGCCAGGGGCCTGCTTGACTATCTTTATTCCTTCTCCCTTCCAAGGAATAATCTTGCCATCGATTGTTTCTACAATAAGTTTAAGGGGCGAAGCAAGAAGCTCGCGGTCCTTATCTACAATCCGTGTCATCTCAGGCGCGAAAAAGCTTTTGATGCTCTCCGGAAATCCTGTCCTATCCACAGTCACTGCCCGGCCAAGGCAGCTGAATGTATTCCCGCTGAGCTTCAGCGGAGCAAAGGGATTGACAATTTCGTCATCAAGGGCAATGGTCGAGTCGAGCCAGCGCAGGCGCGAGTGAAGCCAAGGTTGGCCATCGCCGGCATTCTTCACGAGCTTATCATTGACAGATAATACAAGTTTTATTGCACTTGCTTTCATTCCTTTAGGAGCGACTTTTACTTCTCCTTCATATTTTCCAGGACGAAGGTCTGAAGGAATTTGAACGCCGCACCAGAGAGCCTGGATTTTTCCCTTTTCGACCTGGCATCTCTTCTTGAATCTCTGACCTGTCCAGTCCACTCCTCCTGTATTGAAAGAGCTAAAGGCAGAAGCCGGAATTTCGGTCTTGGTCTGCTCGCATCTCATCGGGCTGAAATCCAGGTCGATATCCTCGATCGCCTCTCTGCAGGCAAAGACACCGAGCTGGAAGGCAAAATACTCACCCCTTGCTGCCTCGCCATGAAAAATATTTTGAGGCCCTGTTTTTATCCATCTGTAAGGCAAGTCATCCATCATTCTTATTGGAAAGCGCCGGTCTTCAGGAAAAAGGAGATAGGGCGATTCCAAGTTTTTTGAGAGGAGGGCATTCAGCTCTTCAGAGGTGGCGATGACTTCCATCGGATAAAAGCTGTTGAACTCGTCAATGGACTGTATTTCCAAAACTTCTGCCTGGGGAAATTCTTTTACTTCATCGGAAGATACGCTTTTTGTATTCAAGCCGTGGCGCTTGAGCCAGCCCGGGTCAGCTGTTTGTTCAGGCTCAGGGTAAACGATTGTGGGATAGTTGCTGCGGCCAATCATCTTGTAAGGAAGATAATAGACAAAATATTTTCCGGGCACAGTCTGCGGCTGAAAAATAAGGTCGCCATACTCCCGGTTGATCTCGACTCTGTAAATGTTATTAATCCGAATTCCAGTCTTGGCATCGACAATGATGATGTTTTTCTTTTCGGGATTAAAGTCTCTCCTCCGCCAGGGAATATGAGCCCAGGCCGCATCTGCTTTTTTTGAGATAGAGATAACAACCCTGTGGTTGCCGAAGGCATCAGCATCCCAGCTGCCAGTTCCATAGGGAATGGCTTCGGCAAAAATGAGGCTGCTAAAAGCAAAGGACACAATGAGCCATAAAGCGAAAATAAACCTTCGTCGCATTGGCCTTACTCCCTTCTGTAAACCTTATTGAATCCCAAATTTCTCATTGTACTTTTCTTTCATTTGACCTATATGCAGGCGGATGGTTTCCAGAGTTTTTTGGTATTGGCCGGGAAACTCCTTGTCGAGCCTGGAAGCAACATCCTCGGTGCGGCGGATAAAAGAGGCTGCCGAAGTTTGAGCGTTCGGTTCTTGGAGTATTCTCTCAAATCTTTCAAGGACAGAGTTAAAATTTGTCCGCGGCTGACCGTAGATCAGATTCCCAGGATAGAGTTCAATCAAATCCTTGAGCGCTTTCTTCTGTGCCTTAGTCCTTGCTAGATGAATGACCGCCTGACCAATAGAACGAAAAGGGTCATAGGTCCAGGGATTAAAGGCGTAGTCAGCGGAGGTAAAGAGAGGGATGCGGTTGATATCATTCTGGGGAGAGAGAGGGTTGCTCATGTAGCCGTAAGCAATCTCGCACAAATCAGGGTCACGGCCTGTCACTGGCCCCAGGTGCAAGGCTGGGTTTCGGTCGTTGACAGGATAATTATCCCAGATGATAAGGCGCCGCTTGACGATGCTCTTATATCTTTCTGCGCATTGGCGGCTGATCGAAGTCGTCACCACTCCGTCTCCTGTCCAAAAAACGAAAACATCTTGAGCGAGAGCGCCGGCAAGCGCCTCTAAATAGACTCTGGCCTCCCCGCTATCGCCGCATCCAGCATAGAAAACAGGGCAGAAAACCATCTGAGCCCCAGCATCTTTCTCCCTCAATTTTGACAATAATCTATTGACAAGCCAGGCCTGGGCTTTAGCCAAATAAGCCATGTCCTGTCCCTCTATAGGAATATCGTCATAGCTCACCATGAACCATCTCACACCAAGTCCTTGCATCCAGTCATAATGTTGCCAGAGATTACGAAAATCATCCTCGCTCTCATAGGCGAAGGGCCTCTCGGAAAAAAGCTGGGGATGGAAGGAAAAGCAGAAGATGATGCCGCTTCGCTGACAGGCTCTGACCACCTGTTCATAGGCTCTCTTTTTCGGCTCGGGGATGGGCTCCCACCATCTGTTGATAAATTTCTCCGGGTCGCTGAACATCGAGGCGTAGCAGTTCATCAGGAAGTTCATCTTGAATTTTCTGATATAGGGTATCTCAGCCAGATACTGCTCCGGATACCAGGCCCAGCCTTTTGTGCCGCGGACAGCAAAGGCCGGCAAGCTCTTTCCCTTCGGATGAGAGCCGGGAGATGGCCTTACCTTCCTGGGCAGTGGAAAAGAAAACTCGGTCATGAGGTCATAGGAAGGAGCGAAGCGCGAGCTGGCGATGCAGCACTCGGCAATCATGAACCAGGGAGAAGGCTTGAAGCCTCTTGCCTCTTCATTGAGGATAGAGATTTGATTCGAACCTGGCTTAAGATGACCTTTTGGAATTGGATAGCGGCTTATTCCAAAAAAATCACTCGGAAAATCAACATCTCCTCGAGCAACGGTCTTGCCGTTCAAACTGACCTTGACCGAGCAGCTCTCGGCGTTTCCGACTCTGCCTTTTAGAAACAAGAACATAGGCTCTTCAAGAATATTCTTCAGCTCAAAATTAGCCGTCATTGTTTCTTGAGAAGAGATGAGGCTGCTGGGCTTAAAATCGATTTCAAGGAGGCGGACCAAATATTCATTCGCCCCGGACAAATAGCCAGGCATCTGCCCGAGCAATGCCAGAGCGAAAACAAAAGCTAATATTTTTTTCATCTCTTTCTTCATATCAAAGCTTTTCTTCAATCTCAATATTTTTTTTATACTCCAACTCCATTCTTTAACACAGCATAAGTAAATCATGCTTTTTATTTATTGCGTTGACATTCATCTTCTGATGATATATAAATCTCAAGGTTGTGCTCACTGAAAAAAATTGGCAATTGCAGCTATAAAAAAATTCCCTTAAAAGAAAAATCGGATTATTCAAAAGCTTGAAAGTTGAAACAAGATAAAGCTCAAAATACTATTTTAATTCTCGCCTTAATTACGGTTAACCTTGCCGTATTCCTCCCTTCGATGAATGGAGATTTCCTCTGGGATGATAAGTTTTTCATCAGCGAGAACCCCAATATCATGAGCAGAGGTTTCTTGAAGTACTTTCTGATAACTCCTTTTGGCGGAACCATAGGCACCGACGAGAACAGCATTCGCCTCGAGCGCTTGATGCAGTTCTACAGGCCGTTAACCAGCTTTTCCTACTGGGTTGATGCCAAAATATGGGGCTTCAATCCGGCTGGATTTCATTTAACCAACATCCTTCTCCAAATCGCTAATACCTTAGTCCTGTGTTTCATTCTCTTGAATCTTGGCCTGAACAGAACCGTCTCCTTTTTCAGTTGCCTGCTTTTTTCAGCATTTCCCTTCCATTTTGAAAATGTCGCCTGGATTTCAGGAAGGACAGATTTACTCTCTTTTCTTTTTGCCGCCCTTTCTTTGTTCTTTTTTATAAGCTTCCTAAAAAGAAAAAAATACTGGCTCTTAATTTTATCCTCGCTCTTCTACTTCTTCTCCCTGCTTTCTAAAGAAAACAATATCTTCCTCATCGTTATTTATTTTTTCATTCTTTATTGGAAAGAGCCAAAATTTAAAAATTCCATTATCGGCATCATTCCTTTCGGAACAGCCTTTCTTCTCTGGGCAGGCTTAAGAAGCACGGCCCTGGGCTATCTAAGCCCCGGATATTCAGGAAGGACTCTGCTCGATTTCTTCTCAACAATTGGCTTTTATTTCATAAGGCTCTTTTTTCCTTTCAATTTAGGCTTCACTGTTGACTCCTACCGTATTTTTAAAAATATCCCCTATCTGATTCTTGGCATAATTTTGACTCTGCTCTTTGTTCTTGCGGCACTCTTGTTATTGAAAAAAAGGAAGAAAATCCCGATCCTTGCTTTTATCCATTTTTCTTTTTATCTCCTTCTTCTGCCTTCTGTCGTTCTCATCTTTTCAGCGACGACTGCCTCCTTTCTCGCCTGGCGATTCCTCTACCTCCTCTCAGCTCTATTTGTCTGCTATCTGGTTTATTTGCTCTTCGCGACGCTGAAAAAAAAATTCATTTCCATCATTCTCCTCTCTCTGCTTTTCTTTCTGTACGTTGTCGAGATTTATCCCAGGAATAAAAATTTCGGAAAAAGCGAAGCGGATTTCTGGCTCAGCTTCAAGAATATCGAAAGGGAAGACATATTGGCTAAATTCAACATTGGAGCCACCTGGCTTCCAAAGGATGAAAAGAAAGCGCTGGAAATATTTGACGACATCATTTCTCATAGAGAGCACCACAGTCATCTTTTATTTGAGATTAGAATCTATGAAGACCTTTCTCAATACTATACTTTCAAAAAGAATTTTCCGATGGCAGAGACGTATTTCAAAAAATTATTGGGGCTTCAAGAGTTCCAATCTCAACACTTCTACTTCACCTATGCCTTCTTTCTTGCCTTCCAGGGAAAAATCTCAGAGGGAGAAAAAATTGTCGCAGGAATGCTCGAGACCTTCCCCCTCAACCATTTGGTTCTGCTCAATGCCGCCCGCTTTTATATTGTGACTGAGAACTATGAAAGAGCGCGGGAATTGCTGACCAAAGATTGCGACCTCTTTCCGACCAAGGAAGGGCTCATCCTTTTGAAAAAGCTTGAAGAAGAAAGAAAAAAATCGGTCAAGTAGAGAATAGATGAAAAACAGACTATCCTCTATCACCTCCCGCATGGACAAGCTCTATGAATTCGACCGGGAGTCGGTTTCCCAAGCTAAGCTTCAGTCGGGCGGCAAATTCGCAGGCCTTTTCGCCGGCGAGCATGTGGCCGCGACCGAGTTTGTGATCGGCGCCTTTTTCGTCCTCCACGGCGTGAGTGCTCGAGATCTGCTGATTGGTTTGCTCATCGGAAATCTTCTGGCTGTCCTCTCCTGGACCTTCATCTGTGCGCCGATTGCCGCTCGAACTCGCCTCACCCTCTACTGGTATCTTCGAAAAATCGCCGGCCCAGGGCTGACTTTTATCTATAATCTGGCCAACGCCCTCCTTTACTGCATCCTGGCTGGGGCGATGATCGCCGTCTCAGCCACCGCAGTCGGCCTGGCCTTTGGCGTCAAGACCCCGTCTCTGAACGCTGTCTTTCCCTCCAGCCTAGGTTGGGTGTTAATCACTCTGGCCATCGGCATTCTGTTCATCATTCTGGCTATTCTAGGCTTTGAAAAGCTGAGCCGCTTTGCCGAGGTCTGTTCACCCTGGATATTTGTCGTCTTTATCGCCGGCGCCATAGCCATGCTTCCCCGGCTCGGTGTCCATCCCAGGCTCGATAATCTCTGGGAGATAGCCAGGACAAAAATCTGGAATGGAATCCCTATCGCTGGCCAGGATAAGTTCAGCATCTGGCATATCATCTTCTTTGCCTGGTTCTGCAACCTGGCCATGCATGTCGGGCTCTCCGATATGGCCTTGTTTCGCTATGCCAAGAAATGGACATACGGGCTTTATTCAGCCTTCGGCATGTACCCCGGCCACATGCTGGCCTGGATCTGCTCGGGTGTTATGGTCGCGGCAGTGGGCAGGCAGATGGACCCCGGACTCATGGCTTTTGAGGCTGCGGGTTTAGCAGGCGCTGCCGGTGTTCTCTTTGCCGGCTGGACAACAGCAAATCCGACGCTTTATCGGGCAGGCCTTGCCCTCCAGGTCATCACTAACTGGCCTCGCTGGAAGATCACACTTTTTGCCGGATTGCTGACAACATTCCTCTCCTGCTTTCCCGTAGTCTTCATGAAGCTCCTCGACTATGTGGCCATATACGGTCTGATCCTGATGCCCGTCGGAGCCATCGTCTTCGCCGAGCACTGGATATTTCCGCTGCTCAAAATAGAGCAATACCGCGCTGAAAAATACAACTGGCTTTTCAACTGGAGGGCTTCGATTTCATGGTTCGGAACTCTGGCTGCTTGTTTCTTTATGCCTATCCACTTGTTCTTCCGCTGGCTTCCAGGCTATTTCATCGCCCTTGTTTCTTACGTTCTTCTTATGGCATTGAAGAGAAAGTAGGATGAACAAGATTATTTATGCTTTTGTCTCCCTACTCAGCCTTGCGGCCTGCATCCTATCTCCGCTTCTCTATTTTCTTGGAAAACTGACAGAAGAGAATTATAAGCTTGTCTTTCTCATCGCTTCCCTGGCCTGGTTTATCTTTGCCACACTCTGGGCAAGAGAGAGAAAGAAAGCCTAAATTAGCACGGCTTCTTTGCTTCTTTTATGACAAAAAATTTTTATGTTTCTTGGACCAGCTTCGAAAACGATAACCGAGACTTTCCATTTTGATAAATTACTCGCCCTCAAGCTCAAACAAATATTTTCCTGAGCCGACATTGATAAAAAAAGCTCCTGGTTTCTCCTCGACTCCCCTCACTCCAGGAATTCCCTGACGAAAGCCTTTGGAATCCCAGAGAATCTGTCCGCCCTCTTTAATCACCATATTCTTCAGATTGAACTTGGGTAGGACGACTTCAGCCTCGCTGTTGACTGGTATTCTCACCTCGAGGCTGACCTTTCGCTCCGAGCGCCACCACGAGGAAGAAACCATGCCTCGCAGTGTCAATACAGACCCTGCTGCATAACGGAGGTCTCTGACCATCTGCGGCTGAATAAGGATTTTTTGAAAGCCAACAGAGTCCGGGGCTAAGTTAATCCCGGCTAAGGCTTTATAAAGCCAGGCTCCAACGCTGCCGAACATGGGATGATTGTGAGAGTTCATCGACGGTCCTGTCCTCTGCTGCCAGAGCTCCCAGAGCGTTGTGGCTCCGTTCTCGATCATGTATCCCCAGCTCGGATAAGTTGTCTGGACAGCAAGCTCATATGCCAAATCAGAGGCGTTGAATCGCGTCAGCAGTTCCATTAAATATTTGGCGCCGATGATGCCGGTTGTTAAATGCGTGTTATGCTTGTAAACAATGTCTTGGAACAAATTGCCAAAAACCGAGCCGCGCTCTGATTCGGGCGCGATTTCGAGAAAAAGAGGAAGGGTGTTTGCTGTCTGAGTTCCGTTGGCGTAATTCTTGGTCTTGGGGTCAAAGTATTGCCTGTTGAAGGCAGACTTGATCTTTTCACCAAGCTGATGGTAGGCCTGTTCGTCCTTTTGTCTTCCAAGCACTTTTGCCATATCCGCCAGGATTTTAACGTCATAATAATAATAAAACGAAGAGACGATGCTGCCTGGCGTGTTCTCCACAGCCACCCAATCGCCGTAATAGCTGTATTTGACAAGCCCATCCTCAGCCCGGCTTCGCAAAAACTCAACATATTTTTTTATGCCTTCATATTGTTCTTCCAGGATTCGCTTATCGCCGTAATATTGATACATATACCAGCAGAGGAGCGGATAAGCCGTGCCCCAGGCAGGGTCGGCAGGACGCTGTCCCCAGATGTGGGGCACTGTATCAGTCACTCTTCCAGCCTCATCCTGGACATCATTGATGTCACGGATGAAATTGGTGTAGAAGGCTGCCATGTCAAAATTCATCATCGCCTCTTCTGCTGTGCCTTGTGCATCTCCCATCCATCCCATCCGCTCGTCACGCTGGCAGCAGTCAGTGGGAATGCTGTGAAGATTGCTCTGCTGGCCCCAGACTATGTTTCGCTGAAGCTGGTTGAGGATGGGCTTTGAGCAGGAAAAGCTTCCCACCTGACGCACGGCTGAGCGCACGACCTTTCCCCTGATCGTCTCTGCTCCAGGAGCGCCTGGAAAGCCAGTCAGCTCGAGATAACGAAAGCCGTGATAGGTGAAAGACGGCTCAAATACTTCCTCCCCTTCCCCGCGCAGGATGTAAGTATCCTCGGCTCTGGCGCTGCGCAGATTCTCTTGGTTTATCATTCCATTATCGTAAAGCAACTCGGCAAAACGCATCCTGACCTCTGTCCCCCTTTCTCCGCGAACACGGAGCTGAGCCCAGCCGCTGAAGTTCTGCCCCATGTCAAAGACATAGACGCCAGGCTGGGGATTGGTCATCTTCAAGGGCACGATTGTATCCACAACTCTAATCGGAGGCATCATCTGGGCTGAAAGCTTTCCTTTTGGTCCTGCCACGGACTCAGCCTTGCTCCACTGGCTCTCACCATAGCCAGGGAGGTTCCACCCTGGAGTCTCGAGTCGGGCATCATAAACCTCGCCGTTATAAATGCTGTCAGAGACAACCGGGCCATTCTTTCCTTTCCAGGAAGTATCGCTGGCAACAGTGACCTTCTCCCCTGCTTCAAGCTCGATGTTTATTTGAAAAAGGAGAGCCCTTGAGCCATACCAGCCTTTGCCGAGCATGACGCCCACGGCATTGGCTCCAGAGCGGAGCAAGTTTGTTACATCATAGGTCGTATAAAGAGCGCGCTTGTCGTATGTTGTCCAGCCTGGGTCGAGCACGTTCGGCCCGACCTTCCAGCCGTTCAGACGCAGTTCATAATAGCCGAGACCGCAGATATAAGCCCTACCGCGTTTGACCTTGCCGTTGAGGGCAAACTCCTTTCGCAGTTGGCTGAATCCGCCAATCCATTCGCCTTTCCAATCTGCCCGGGAGAAGAGACCTGTATCAAAACGGGCAATTCGGCTGGAGGGGCTGGCAGTATCATTCCCATCCCAGTATCTGACTTTCCAGTAATAAGTTCTGTCGCTCTCCAAGGGCTTGCCGTTGTAAAGGACATGGACAGACTCTTCTGAAAGCGCCTTTCCACTGTCCCACATATCTCCTTTTTCTGCTAAAGGCTCTGTGGAGACGATTATCTGATAGGCAGACTGTCTCTGGCCCCGCTCAGCATGCCCGAGAATCCAGGAAAACCTCGGCTGCTTGAC
>Ga0315306_10001784_pt1 | contig 10217 bp, 8 predicted proteins | sample TDP1_MG_FD_203803 | JGI IMG/M metagenome (GOLD analysis project Ga0315306, IMG submission 203803) | Freshwater sediment microbial communities from Lake Towuti, South Sulawesi, Indonesia - TDP1 | ecosystem: Environmental > Aquatic > Freshwater > Lake > Sediment | place: Indonesia: South Sulawesi... | reverse complement strand
CCTACTTTTGGCTGTTAACCTTTTTCGTGCTGCCCGGCCTGCTGGCAGCATCGGCTTCCTTCCCCTCTCACTTTTAAAAGCGCTCTCATCCCGGCATTTGCTTCTTTCTCTTGCATCACATAAAAAATTTAAGGGTGATGGAACACATGGTCGTGGGTGGTGGTATGCAAACCAGTAAAGAAGAGATTTTAGACAAGCTGGCGGAGTGTGTAATTAAGGGCGACACAGAATCGGTTGTCAGCTTGGCTAAAAAGGCCCTTGAGTTGGATGTCGATGCTAAGGAAGCCATTGAGGAGGGTTTAGCGAGAGGGGTTAGGGTTGTTGGTGATGGGTTCGGGAAAGGGGAACTATTTCTACCTGATCTTATGATGTCAGCCGTAACGATGAAGATGGGCATGGATATCCTAGAGAAGGCCATATCCGGAAAAGAAACGGTGAGAACTCTGGGAAAAATCGTTATAGGAACGGTGGAAGGCGACATCCATGATTTGGGGAAAAACCTGGTTGCAGCACTGCTCAGAGCTAACGGGTTCACCGTTTACGATTTAGGTGTGGATGTCCCAGCAGAAAAGTTCGTTGAGAAAGTGAAGGAAGTCAACGCGGATGTCTTAGCCATCTCAGCCCTCTTAACCACCACCATGCCCAGGATGATCCAAGTAATACAGACCTTAGAAAAAGAAGGACTTAGAAACAAGGTTAAAGTCCTAGTTGGAGGCGCCCCAGTTACCGAAGAATGGGCCAGGAGAATTGGTGCAGATGCCTACGGCGGCGACGCCTCAGAAGCCGTTACAAAGTCTAAGGGTCTCCTAAGCGTGCAATAGATAGTCTTTAATTTAGCCCTTTTTGAGGAGTCGCTCTACAGCCTCTTCAATAGGAAAAGCCTAAATAAGATCATATTATCTCTCTTCATTCGGTTGATTTGAGTGGAGTCAGATATTCAGATTTTGGAATTGGAGCCTGAGTTCACGACAAATAAGTTCCGCACCCCTCTCAAGTTTGGAGGCGTCGTTGTTCCCGAGTCCACGGCTTTGACGGTGAAGGCCACAGTTAAGAATCGACGGGGAGAGGTTGGCGAAGGACAAGGTAGCATGCTTCTCATGGACGAGTGGGCCTTTCCTGAGCCCTCTATGCCCCATGAAATAAAATTCCAAGCCATGGCTCTCATAGGTGAACGATTTTGTAGGAAGTTGCAAGAAGACAAGAAATTTGGTCACCCCATAGACATCTTCCTTAACTCAAAATCCATGTTGTTAGAGATTACGAGGCAGGTGGACAAGGAACTCAGCTTAAAGGTTCCCATGCCCGTTTTGGGAGCCCTCGTCGCGGCTTCCCCCACGGATGCGGCGATTCACGACTCCTTCGGCCGTGTCAACGGAATCTGCTCCTATGATGGCTATGGACCGAAGTTCATGGAGCACGACCTCAGCTTCTATCTAGGTGACGGCTTCCGAGGAAAGTACATTTCTGACTACCTCCGACCATCTTATGAAAAGGAGCTACCGGTCTTCCATCTGGTTGGTGGTTTAGATAAACTTACTAGAGACGAGGTGGACAACAGCGACCCTAAAGATGGTCTTCCTGTTAGCCTGGAGGAATGGATAGAGCGCGATGGAATTTTCTGTCTAAAGGTGAAGTTAAGGGGTAACGATATAGACTGGGATGTCGAGAGGACGAAGAGGGTGGCGGAGATCGCGTCGGAAACGTTGAAGCGAAAAGGGATAGATAGGTTCTACCTCTCCGCCGATTCGAACGAGATGTCCGCCGGCCCAGGAGACATAATAGAATATTTGAGGAAATTGAAAAGGGTCTCCCCCTTGGCCTTCAACAGCCTGCTCTACATAGAGCAACCCACAGAGCGGGAGATCGGCCGCCACCGCTTCGATATGCATGAAGTGGCGAAAGCCAAGCCTGTGCTTGCTGACGAAGGCGTAACCGACCTCGAATCCTTCAATCTAGCGCTTGAACTGGGTTGGTCGGGGGTTGCCCTCAAGGCATGCAAATGTCACTCAGCGGCCATGCTATATGTGGTTAAGGCGGAGGAATTAGGAATCCCGTACAGTGTTCAAGACCTCACCTGCCCTGGCTTAGCCCTTGTACACTCCGCCAGCCTGGCCGCTCGCACTAAGCCAATAAAGGGATTTGAATACAACTCCAGGCAATATCTACCCTATGCCTACGAAGAAATACGGAGGAGGCATAAGGGCCTCTTTACTGTTAGGGACGGCAAGGTCTGCACATCTAGCCTCAGCCCATTGGGAATAGGGTTTTAAGTTCAATTGTTGACTTTCCTGCGATCCGTAAGAGAGGAAAGGCTATAGATTGAGTAAATAGTGCGCCTCCCAGTTTCCTAGTTTTTGAAAGAGGGGTCATGATGCCTTTCTGAGAAGGTCCTTTTCTGCTTTCTTCACCAGTCTGTTTAGCTCCCTCTCAACGTCCGGGTCTAGGGGCTCCAAGTAGTATGTATCCAAAATCTCCTTCGTTTTTTCCCTCGCCCGTTCCCGCATGTCCTTTGCCCCCTGCTTCTTCCACGATGGGTAGGGTAGCCTATCTGTGAGGGAAGGATACCAGCGTTCCGACCTCATATACTTGAACGTGTGTTTTTCTGTCATGAAGTTGCCACCGGATTCAATCACCCTGTGAATCAGGTCCACAGCCAGAGTGTCAGGATTCACCTCAATTCCCCTGGTTATTCGTAGCATAGCTCCTAGAATATCGTTGTCGATAACTGGCTGCTCATAACACGCCAGTATCCCGTCCTCTAGGGGCCCAGCGAAGTTTATAATGCTGGGCGCGGCCAACAACTCTAACAGAGTTGTCATAGCCTTCTCGTATCCGGCTTGCTCATCGGGCTGCTTGGAATCGGTTTTTAGGCCAGGCACTGTGGAAGGAAGGCCGTAATATTGGGCGAGCTGGATGGCAGCCACCCAGAGGAGGGCCGCCTCGGGAGCTCCATGGGCCATTATCCCCGTCTTCAAGTCCATTATGTTAGCGCCCATGGCGTAGACCACCGGATTCCCTTTGTTAACAAGCTGGGCCAAAACGATCCCAGTTAAGTTTTCGGCATTAGCCACCACCAAGTCTCCTGCAAGGGTTACCGGAGTTGAGGCCCCTCCTCCTGGGCACGTCATTATCATCGCAGGGAATCCCCATTTTACATATTCCATGAGCAACTCAACGATGTCCTTCTCCCACTTAATGGGAGATGATGGACAGAAATACCCGCTTACTACGCCACCGCTGACTATGAAGGCAGGAGGATGCTTCATGAGCTCCTCTTCACCTCCGACTACGGCAGCCAGCATTTTGAGAAGGTGCTTATGTATCTCCTTTCTGCCAACAAAGGTTGGGGTGATTCCCAGTCTTAGGCCGGGGGTGGCAACGAAGGGTTTGGAGGCGTTCCTCAATATAGCGTCGAGGCGGTGTATCTCTGCCACTTCAGGGGGCACATCCTGGGGGACAACCATTGTGTCGTGCATGGTAAAGTTGTTTTGGGCATCCAGGATCCTTGCAAAGTTGGCGGCGTCCCTCTTTGTTGCTCCTCTTCTCTCCCCCGTTTCAAAATCCAACACGTATGTACAGCTAGTCCCAAGACTCGCGTGGGTTTCGTCTCCCCCTATTATCACTTCACTTTTTAATCCGTACCTGCTCCTTAGATAACGCTGGGTAAAACTGCCCGGAGCCTTCTTGATGGCTTCTTCTACAAGATTCCTAGGAAGCTTCACATTCTTATGTTTATAGTCTACCGTGGCGCCGGCCCTATCAAAGAGCTTTAAGGCGTCCTCTGAATACACTGATGCCCCAGTTTTCTCTAACACCCCTAATGTGGCTTGATGAACCGCGTAAAGTTCATCCTTAGAAAGAATTTCCAGTCTACGAGGTACTTTATACCCATGAACCAGCATGTCCGCATCCTCACTGCATTTAAACTTTTAGGATTCATTTAACAGGTCTTTGATCACCTTAAAGTCATGGGCTGCGATCGCCTCGCTGCTCAGTTGGGGTGTAGGTTCAAGGTGGCATTCTGCCGAGAGATAGCCTCTAAAGCCGATTTCCTTTAGCCTTCGGAAGAGCGGTCGGTAATCTATGACCCCTTCATCGAGCAGCGCGTAGATCCATCGACCGTCCTTTCCTTTGCCCTTCTCGCCACGGACGTGGATAAACCGAACGTGATCCTCTATCTTTCTAAAAGCGTTAACGCCATAGTCGGTGGGAACGTGGAACATGTTCCCTACATCATAGTTTACCGCCACGTTTTCCCTATCAATCATTCCAAGAAGTTTTAGGGTTGAGTCCACGGTGGCTATGAGGCTTCCTTCATGCATCTCCAGGACGATTGATACGTTATGGGGGCGGGCCCGGTCTGCGGCCCTGCGGAGCCAAGAAGCGCCCCTCAGCCACTCCTCTTCGGTCGCCGTTTCAGGGGCAGGCCTTCCGGGACCAAGCCTGATATAGGGGCAGCCGAGGGTCTGGGCGAAGCCGAGGTATTTTTCAAACTTATTAAACTCTTCCATGCACTTGGCGTCGGATAGGGTTGAGAAGCCACCAACGAACGTCGCAAGGTTCACCAGTTCAATTTCAGCTTCTTCGGCCATCCTATGCAGTTCTTTGACTCTTTCAGGATCTATATCTACGGGGAAGTGGCAGTCATGTAATTCAATACCCTCATATCCAATCTCCGCCGATATCCTCACAGCTTCCTCCAGTGCACGGTCCTTTAATATTTTAGAGAAAATTATGACCTCCATCGGATACTCCTCAACACTTAGTTTCCGGTTTAATATATAAGAACTTATCTGTACACTGAAAAGAGGGGGTGGAAGTGGTAGAATTTTCTCATACCGAAAACTTCCAACCATAATGTGCATAAGGGCTAAATATAAGAAGGCAGTTAGCTCTCAGCTAGGGATTGAACATGGATAGGCCTAAAGTTTTAGTGACTCCGCCTAAGAGTATCATGAGACGTATATCGACCTCTGAAGCAGAGGATGCGCTTTTATCTTTTTCTGAGGTCGTTGAGAACGATAAGGACAGACAGTTCACCCCAGAAGAGCTGGAAGATATCACAGTAGATGTGGATGGCGTCATAACGAGTTGGGGTTCGCCCAGAATCACGCCGGACGTACTCGAGAAGGCGGGGAGGCTGAAGATAATTGGACATGCAGCTGGATCCGTGAAACCCTATATATGCGATGAAGTCTTTGAGAGGGGAATTGTAGTGACCAATGCAGCCTCAACTATAGCGTATTCAGTCGCCGAGTACGCGCTGGTCCAGATGTTAAACTGCCTTAGGGAGATACCGGACTACATAAGGCTGATGAAGGAAGGAGCTGAGCAGCCGTTCAAACGTGAACACTATGGGGAGGGGCTGTGCAAGGACCTGACAGGGAAAAGGATAGGCCTAGTTGGGTCAGGCAATGTTGCCAGGAGGCTGATCCAACTGTTGAAGGCCTTCGATGTTGAGATAAAGGTTTATGATCCGTACCTATCTGAGGCAGAAGCCGCCCATTTGGGAGTGAAGAAGGCTTCGTTTGAGGAAGTCCTCTCGAATTCCGATGTGATATCTCTACATGCGGCTGTTACTCCCGAGACACATCACATGATGGGTCGAAGGGAACTTGAAATGATTAACGATGGTGCAGTCTTCATAAACTGCGCGCGTGGCGCCCTAGTGGACGAGTCGGCCCTCATCTTTGAATTGAGGAAAGGAAGGTTTAAGGCTGCATTGGACGTGGCCGGTGAGGAGACGCGGGGAATCCCACTTGATAGCGACCTGCGGAAACTGGATAATGTGTATTTAACACCGGGCCTCGCGGGCCCATCAGGGGAGAGACGGAGGAAAATGTTCGGTACGGTGGTTGAGGACTTCCGCCTATTCTTCACAGGCAAGGAACCGAGGAACATAGTCAGAAGGGAGACGCTCCCAAGAATAGCCTAAAGGACTTGTCGAAGGATACCTGAGGGAAAATCCTTTCACAGCTACCCTAACAGCCGAAATGGCAAAAATTCTATCACACATATTTGCGCCCGTCATCTATTTATCAATTGCTGTTACTTGGCCTGGATCACACCTTGGAATCGAGCACCAATATGAACCGGGTTGCTGACGCTTTAAAAACATCGAGTCCCTGAAGCTCTAAAGGGGAGTTAATGAGCAAAGCCTCAAAAAATCTTATGTAAATTCTCCAAAAGTTCCTCTCCGTCCCCTGTTTAATCAATCTTCTTCAGTATTTTTTGGACATACAGGCGGCTCTCTAGATAGCTCTCGTTTACGCGCCCCTCGGTCCCTCTTCCATAGAGTTCCAAGTTTAGTAGACCTTTGTAGTCAAACTTTTGCAGCGTTTGAAAGAAGGCTTTGAAATCGATTTTTCCCTGACCTAAGGGAAGATGGTTTAGGGACGCTCCGTCACTGTCGCAAAGCTGGATGGCGTAAAGGTAGTCGATTAGTTTTTCAACGACTAGGGAAAGGTTTTCACGATGATAGTCATGGTGAAGGAGGTCTATCGTTACTCCCAACGAGTTTGAACCCACCTGTTCGTGTAATCTAAGGAAGCCTTCCGCATTCCAGATGAGGGAATTAGCCCTAGGTTCAACGCTCAACTTCATCCCTAGTCCTTGCACAATGTCAACGCATGCCCCCACCACATTCACGTAATCCTCCCAAATTCCCTTCCAAGTGTAACCTTCTGGAACGGTTAATAATTGGGGAGGAGCGCCTTCATACTCTTTAGAGTAGGCCTGAACAAACTCGGGCGGAAAGTCGGAGCCCAAGTGGATATAGGTCGACCTAATATCTCGCCCTATCTCCGCCGACTGCTGAAATAGTTTCAGCCCTTTGGCGCGTCTATCTGGGTCCACACTGTAGAGGAAGGGTTGAGTGAACCACGCTGTAAATAGGGGAATGGCCAATCCCAGCTCATCGGCTTTGTCTCTGATATTGCGGATTCCTTCCTTAGTGTACATCTGCAAATGCTCTGCCCGTAGAATTTCCATCTCGAAGCAAGCAAATCCCATCTGGGCGACCTGCTTCATGCACCACAGGTACTCTTTAAAACCGAATTTTGTGCCGAAGTGGGCGAAGGCATAGGCGGCAGTGCATCCAATATCCTCAACTTTTATCAAGCGATTCCCTTCTTCTATATCTTTAGGCTTAAATTCTTTCTCTATATAAGCTTATAGATACAGAAGCAAAAGCGCGTAGTTCGGAGACTGGTTTAGTAAAGTTAAAATTATGGATTACCTATGATTCAAACTAATCGAACGTAGGGTGTACTATCTGTGGTCTCTGATTGTTTTAATCATGGCCGTAAGGTTCTCTTCGGGTGTGTTTCCAACTAGGTAGTTTGAGGCGCCCACTATGATGCCTCCGCTTCTTTTTGCTTCCCTGAGGCAGGATAGCGTCTCTGCGATCACTTCTTCTCTGGTCCCCATGCTGAGGGTGTGGGAGCTGATGTTTCCTGCAACGAGCACAAGATCTGGGAATCGTTCCCTCAGTTTTCGGAGGTCCATTCCTGCCCTTCGGTCGATCTCGTAGTAGCCATCAACTCCAGATTTGCCGAAGAGGTTGTCGGCTACAGGCCAAAGGTTTCCGTCGCTGCTGATTAGGAAATACATGCCATATTTGTGGCATGCTTCGGTGATTTTCTGCATTCGGGGCAATACAAGCTCACGGAAAGCTCGGGGTGAATAGACGGGTCCGTCGTTAGTAGCAAAGTCAACACCTCCGCCAAATAAGAGTTTTACCCCCGCCTCAGCAAACCCCCTCATCTGTCTTACCGCGACTTCCGCCTGTATGTCAAAGTGGCGGGCCACCAGATCAGGTTTCGCCACTAGAGCCTTAAGCCATATCACAGGTGTCGAGACCCCGATGCCTATGCTGCCTCCGTGTATTCGGACGACATGTTCTTTCCCGAAGGTTTCCGTGAGGTGGCGTGTTTCCGCAAAATCCTCCGCCTTGGGGCGATAATTCTCCAGCCACTCCTCCCTCTCCGATATATGTTTTTCAAGGCTTTCAAAGGACTTGAAATATGTGCTTGCCCCCATATCTCTGGGGGGATATTGGTCGCTAACCTCGAAAAGTTCTGAGGGTGGGTAAAAGCGCCTTATGCGCCATTCCTTATTTGGATCTCCGTAAAGGAAGGTATGCTCATCTATCTTTTTTGTGGGCTTCTCTGAAAGACGCCAATAGTGAAGACGCAGGATGTCCTGATCCGTCGCTTTGGCCACTTCGAAGGCGTCCTGCAACGATCTCTTCAAGTATTCTTGATGAGCCTCTTCCCCCTCCCACAGGGCCTTCGCTTCCCGCCATTGCTGTATTCCACCGCCAACGTAGGCTTCACGTCCCAAGATCATTGAGGCAACCTTGCCGGAAAAGCCTATGTGATGCACAGGCACCTTATCAGTTGGCTCATGCTCAAAGGTGGCCAACACCCTTTCTCTGGATGTCATCTCCTCCATTTTATAGGCTCCCTTCCCGCAAGCCCATGAGTAGCGATACCGCTATAAAGGATTTTCCCCGCGTGTTCAAGGACTTCCACCGATCTCTCTGTCGGCCCTTTCCACAACTTTTGTGATCTCCCGGATTTGATCCTTATCTAGCTTTGACCTGTTGGGAGCTGTTTCGATGAGCCTTTTTGCCTTTTCTCGAGCGTTGGCCAACATGGTCTTGGGATTACTCATCCACTCGGTTGCGTTACGTCGGTCCATGAGTTCTGGAAACCACATCTCATCCCGTACATGTTTGACGGTGTGGGGGTTTCCCAGGAAGCTGGCACCTATCCCAGCCTTTATGATCACATCTTTGGCCAGGGTGTCCTCCGTGACATTTATGCCCCTCAACAGTCTCCTCATATAGTTTCCCACTTCCACGTCAATCATCAATTGGACGATGCTACCGACATCACCGTTGCCTAGGGCTGCGAGGGCACTAAAACTCCTGGCGCCACACAAGAAACCGAAAAGCATCGCAATGGCCTTCTCGATTCCAGCCTGTAAGCCAGGAACATGGGCAGAAACGTGCGCTCCTACAGGCGGCGCCCAAAAACCCATATAATGTTCACGAATCTGGGCCGTAGCTAGTCTCAGCAATAGAGTTTCAGAGGAACCGCAAGCGGGGGCTCCCGTCCACATATCCAAGACATCGGGGTTACCACCGTACCGGCCTAATTCTCTCATGATTGCCTTGCTGATGATGCCTGCGGCTATGTTCTCTGCTGTCTGCAAGACCAGTGCCCCAACCAAGGTTATGGGCGCCGTTGCCCCAGCGACGATAAAGTTTCCAAGGCTGAGACGGAAAGGCAGACCGTGCTTCCTCAGTTCCTTTCCAACCCTAAAGGTATCTTCACCTAACTTGAAGGGGGATATGATGTAGGTGCCGAAGTGGAAACATGGTCTCTTTTCGAACTCTTCCATGGAACCTCGAATTATAAGCCCTATCTCCTTCATGTAGGGCACTGACTTGTAGTTGTAAACTGAAACAATCGATCCTTCTTCAAAGGAGTAGCTCATGGCTATGGTGGCGAGGATGTGGACGTCCCTAGTTAACGGGGGCACATCTTGAGGAAGGAATGTGGGATGGGATCGCCCCAAAGGAAATCCGCTGGAGCGGATGCCATCCACCACCCTACCCAGGTCAGCCAGATCCTTGGTCGTTGCAGGCCTCACCTTGTTGGTTTCGACATCGCATGCTAAGAGAGCCTGGCTCGAAGCATTGAAATAGAGCTCCTGCGTTCTACTCACCTCTGTTTTTTTATACTTTTCTTTGGCTTCTCTGATCTCTTCCAGATACGAGTTGATGATGGGCTGGGGAAACTTGACGATGTTTCCGTAGACGGTACACCCATGTTCCTTCATCGTGCGAAGGACATCTTCATCCTGCACCATCATACCGACCTCACGAACAACGTTCACCGCCGTTTGATGGATGGCCTCAATCTCTTCAACGGTCAAAACCTCAAATTTTCCTGACTTAAATCTAGCCATATGAGATCCCACACTCAACCTTCGTTTGATACTGGATACTGCTTTTATTGTTTAAGGTTTTCGCGGTTTGTGAGCTGGGTGTTCATGGACTAAGAGTAAAGGGCATCAAGATCGCGGCTGAAAAATTGTTTGGGTCGAGGAGACCAGCCCGACATAGGCGTTGGTGTTCAGGTTTTCGGGATTCGCATCTTGAACAATTTAGCTGCATTCTTATATCCAATCTTCTCTATGTCTGCGTA
>Ga0315306_10001783_pt1 | contig 10223 bp, 9 predicted proteins | sample TDP1_MG_FD_203803 | JGI IMG/M metagenome (GOLD analysis project Ga0315306, IMG submission 203803) | Freshwater sediment microbial communities from Lake Towuti, South Sulawesi, Indonesia - TDP1 | ecosystem: Environmental > Aquatic > Freshwater > Lake > Sediment | place: Indonesia: South Sulawesi... | reverse complement strand
TCGGAATCGCCCCACAGCCCCCTGGGGAACCAGTCCCGTCGGTTCCCCCCGTCTGAAAGCCGACGGGTCCCCCCCCGCTATGGGGGCTTTAGGGGCGATTCCAACCCCTCTTTGAAATCACATATTTGGATGCTTTCTGAGGAGAGCTCGGGCTATGGCTTTTTAAAGGGGTTGAGTTTGAATTCTGGCAAGCTGTGTTTGAATTCAGAAAGGATGCAATTTTGGGGAGGTCCCTTTAGTTGTTGTCTGTAAAGGACTTGAGTTTTTTGCTGCGGCTGGGGTGCTTTAATTTTCTCAAAGCCTTGGCTTCGATCTGCCTGATTCTCTCACGGGTCACCTTGAATTGCTGACCAACTTCTTCCAGGGTGTGCTCATTGCCGTCCCCCAGGCCGAAGCGCATCCTTAAAACTTTTCCTTCTCTTTCGGTAAGAGATTTTAAGGCTTCCTCAATCTGCTCGCGGAGATTGATGTTGATCACTGTATCAGGAGGAGAAGGGATAACCTTATCTTCAATGAAATCACCCAGGTGGCTGTCTTCTTCTTCCCCTATGGGTGTCTCGAGCGAGATGGGCTCCTGGGCAATTTTTATAATTTTCCTGACCTTATTGACCGACATGTCCATCTTTTTGGCTATCTCTTCGGAAGTTGGCTCCCTTCCTATTTCCTGGACAAGGCTTCTTGAGACTCTGATCAATTTGTTGATGGTTTCTATCATATGGACTGGAATTCTTATCGTTCGGGCTTGGTCAGCAATAGCCCGGGTGATGGCCTGCCTTATCCACCAAGTGGCATAAGTTGAAAATTTATACCCCCTTCGGTATTCAAATTTATCAACAGCTTTCATTAATCCCATATTCCCTTCCTGGATGAGATCAAGGAACTGCAGCCCGCGGTTGCTGTATTTTTTGGCGATAGAAACAACGAGTCTCAAGTTGGCAGCGACAAGCTCTCTTTTTGCTTGATCACTGATTTTCTTTCCGGTGGCGATGGCCCGAAGTGTTTTTCTTAACGCCTGGGAATCGAGGCCTATCTCTTTCTGGTACATTTTTAAGGATTTTTTGATTTCTTTAATTTTCTGCTTCAGATTTTCTTTTTCTTTTTTGCCTTTGACTCGATCTAAGGAAAGTTCCATTTCTTCCTTGGTTTCTTCTAATTCATTGATGATTTTGAGCTTCTCGCGGAGATTATCGATGATATTTTCTCTGTGAGTCGGGCGGATGTTGAGCTCCATGATGAGGCGGCTCATTTTGACGATAAGGCGGCCGCGTTTATACATGTTTTTCTTTATCGGAGCAATCGCATTCAACTTAAGGCTGAGTTCTCTTGTTCTCTTGATTTTGGCTAGTATTTGTTTCTTTTTTGCTTCGAGTTTCCCTTCGGCAACGTCATCTTCGCTGATGTCTAGCATTTCCAGGATGACATTCGGATCTTCTTTGATTTTCTCTTCGAGGGCGAGGATTTCATTCAAGACAAGACGAGTCTTGGAAAGGGCTTTGATAATGGTTTTTTCGCCTCTTTCTATTTCCCTGGCAATGGCAATTTCTCCCTCCCGGGTCAGAAGGGAGATATTCCCCATCTCTCTGAGATAGAGCTTGACCGGATCGGTTGTTCGCTCCAGACCCTGAAGTGAGACCAAGTCGCTTTTTCTTCTTTTATGGAGAACTTCTCTTTTCTTTGTATCGAGGATTTTGATCCCATAGTCGTCTACAGACGTGAGGAAATCGTCAAAATCTCCCTCAGCATCCAGATCTTCTTCAAAGGTTTTGTCTATCTCTTCAAAAAGAAGATACCCCTGCTTCCTCCCCTTGGAAAGGAGCTGAGAGATTTCATCCTTGTGGTATTTGTTATCTGGAGACAATTTTAACTCCTATTTTTAAATGTAATATCTCTTTTATTATAACTCAAATCCTGGTAATTTCGTTTCGATAACGATGATATTTTTTTAATGATTTCCTGTCTTTGGCTGAGCAGAGACCGGAGCTTTTCTTTATCTCCGCTTTTCTCAGATTTGATGATTTCAGCTTTTAGTTCTTTTGAGCGATTTTCAAGCGAAAATTGCCTTAAGGCATTGATGCATTCAAATGCCTCCTCGACCGTTGATGGCTGTTCTTTCTCCAGCAGAGCCCTGGAGAGATAGCTGAAAAGGGAAGGCTCTATTTTCTCCCTGAGTTCATGGAGGCTTGGCTCTTTCTTGTTTTTGAAACACTCAGAGAGGGCAGTGAAGATGGATTTGCTCTTCAAATCCTGAATGTCTTGCTCTTTGATCTCTTCAAAGACATAAGGCGCGATGGCCTTGTCCTCGATGAGGATTTGAAGCAGCCTTTTTTCGGCAGGAAGAAAGTGCTCTTTCTCCTCGCTTTTCTCCTCTTCTGATTTCTGCTGGCTCATCCCGCGCAGCGCTCCTTCATCGATGGCGAGATATTCACTGACTTGCTTTAGATATTCGCTGTGAGTGATAGAATCAGGAATCTTATTGATTTCATTCATCACATTTCTGGCGATTCTTGCTTTCTCTTCAGGGCTGTCATCCTTTTTTTCCTGGAGAAAATAATCCATTAAGAACTTTATTCCTGGAGTGCTCTTTTGAATAAGGGCTTTAAACTCAGCCAAGCCATATTTCTTGATGAAATTATCAGGGTCAATACCGTTTGGTAAGAGCATGACCTTGACTTGAAGTCCTTCTTCAAAACAGAGAGAGACGGCACGAGCCGCAGCGCTTCTGCCTGCAGCATCTCCGTCATAACTGACGATCATTCTTTTGGTAAAACGCCTGGCCTGAGCGACCTGGCCAGAGGTTAAACTTGTACCAAGAGAGGCTGCAGCATTTGATATTCCGGCCTGGTAGATGGAGGTAAAATCTGTGTATCCCTCGACAAGGATCAACTCATCTTTCTCCCGGATGGATTCCTTACAAAAGTTCAGCCCATAAAGAAGTTTTCCCTTGGAATAGACAGGAGTATCTGGGGAATTTAGGTATTTCGGTTCCTCGTCAAAAATGGTTCTTCCGCCAAAGGCCACGACTTTTCCTGTAAGGTCGAATATGGGGAAAATGATCCTCCCTCTGAAGCGGTCATAGTAGCTATCGTTTTTCTGGTTGTAAAGAACCAGCCCAGCCTTCTCCAGCAATTTTGGGGAGACTTTTTTTGCCTGAAAGAAGGAAAGCAAGGAATCCCATGAGGTCAGGGCATAACCAATCTTCAGTTTCTGGATGATGTCCTCAGAGATCCCTCTCTTTTGGAGATAATCGCGGGCTTTCTCTCCTTCTCTGGTTGCAAACAGGTTTTTCTTGAAAAATGCAAGAGTGTCTTCGTTTATTTTGAAGATTTGTTCTTCCAACTTTAAAAGCTGAGGAGATAATTTTTTTCTTTCGGGAAGAGGAATCTTATATTTTTCGGCAAGATTTCTAAGGGCTTCAGGGAAACTGAGGTTTTCTTTTTCCATAACAAGGGTAAAGACATCTCCTCCTGCTCCACACCCAAAACAATGAAAGAGCTGTTTTTCATCGTCGACTGTAAAGGAAGGATTTTTTTCAGAGTGAAAAGGGCAGAGCCCGACATATTTTTTCCCCCGCCTCTTCAGGGTCGTATACTGGGAGGCTATGTCTACGATGTTTACAACTTGCCTGATTTGGTCAATAAGTTCCATGGATTAACTTTGTGTGGGTATACTGAGTATTAATATAAGAACGAGTCAGCCAATTGTCAAGCAACTGAGCAGCTAAAAATGAAATTTTTATAAAAATTTGCCTAAAAATTCAAAAAACGAATCAATCAGAGATGATTGATCAAGCTTGCCAGATATCCTGCGCCGAATCCATTGTCAATGTTGACTACTCCAACTCCGCCTGGACAAGAATTGAGCATAGCCAGAAGGGCAGCCAATCCTTTCATGCTTGCTCCATAGCCAACGCTGGTCGGGACAGCGACGATCGGAATATTGACAATCCCGGCGATGACGCTTGGCAAGGCACCTTCCATGCCAGCAGCCACAATGATGACCCTGGCTTTCTTTATTTTTTCATACTCACCGAAAAGACGGTGAATTCCGGCAACTCCGATGTCATAAATTTTCTCAATCGTGTTGCCTAGAATATCGCAGGTGACTGCTGCCTCTTCGGCAACAGGAATATCTGACGTTCCTGCAGTGATGATGACAATCTTACCCTTTCCGGGTGAGGGCTTTTGCTGTTTGAGGTAAATCGTCTTGGCCAGGGAATTATAGTCTGCCTTGGGAATTTTTTTGGCTAAGATCTTAAAGACTTCTGGTCCGATTTTGGTGATGAGCAGATTGCTTCCTTTTTTAGTAATTTCATGAGCGATTTTCAATATTTGATCCACTGTTTTCCCCTGGCCGTAGATGATCTCAGGGAAGCCTTTCCTTAATTCACGGTGATGGTCAATTTTGGCGAAGCTCAGGTCTTGATAAGGATAATCTTTCAGCAGCCGGAGGGCTTTTTCAGGGGAAATTTTCTTCTGGTAAACCCTGTTCAGGATATCTTCAAGTTGAGATTTCATTTTCGAAATTCTATCAAATCTTTATGAATATTGCTAGAATAGTTTTCTCGAAGGAAGCATTTCCAAATCCTTGATAACACATTTCTCTATTCCCGGCAAAGGTTTGGGAAATAACCTTGCTCCCCATCAGATTTTTAACGCCATTCTCCATTCGCTCTTCTCGGCGGCTGCGGAACTCGCTGCGCTCAGACATCCTCGCCGCCCGGCAAAGCCGGGTCCCCTCGAAGAGCGAATTCCGAAGGATAAATCTGATAGGGTCGCTGCGGCTATTTCCCAAACCTTATCTATCATGGATTTGGAAATGCTTCCAGGCTTTAATATTTATTGACAGGGAATGAGGGTTTTAAGTTATACTTTTAGGACATAAAAAGGAATCCGTTGATAAAATCTAAAGAAAAGTCCCCTGATCAGGATAAAAACTTGCAGGACTTAAGATGAAGAAAAGCACTATCAAGAAAGAAATCCATTTTACGGGAGTCGGCATTCATTCTGGGAAAAAGGTTGACCTTCTCTTAAGGCCTTCCTTGAGAGGAGACATCCGCTTTTGCCGCACTGATCTCGGCAATTTGGAAGTCAGCCTCGATCCTGAAAAAGTAGAAGTCAAAAATTCAACTTCTCTTGTCAGCAGAGAATGCAAGATTCAAACCCTTGAGCATCTCCTTGCTGTTTTCTATATGTTTGGAATTGACAGTTTGGTTATAGAGATAAACGGGCCGGAGGTTCCTATCATGGACGGGAGTGCTTCTCCTTTCAGCCAGGCGATTCTCAAGGCTGGGATTCAACATCTTCCCCAGAAGAAAAAGGCTGTGAAAATTCTTATGCCTTATATCATTGAGGAAGAAGATTCCTCCCTTTCATTTTATCCCGATTCTGGCCTTAAAATAACCTATTTGATTGAATATGATCATCCCCTTATTCGGAGACAGGAATTGAGTTTGGATTTGAACTTGGAAAATTTTATCAAAGAGATTGCTCCAGCCCGGACGTTTGGTTTTTTAAAGGATGTTCCTGCGCTCAGAAGCCGGGGATTGGCTGCAGGTGCCTCCCTTGACAATGCTGTTGTCCTCGACGAAAAAGGAGTTATCAGCGGGCCCCTACGTTATCCTGATGAATTCGTGCGACATAAAATTCTGGATTTAATAGGCGACCTCTCCTTTTTTGGCTCTCCTCTTATCGGACACTTCAAAGCGCAAAAAGCAGGTCACCGTCTTCATCTCCGGGCTGTTCATTTTCTTCTGGACAATCCTGAATTCTGGACATATGTTCCTGATCCCAGGGAGGGCTCAGGCTGAGCAGTTCAAAAGCACGAAGGCTTTGCCTAAAGCCAACCAAATGCGAAGGCTAAAACAGAGCAGCTTTTGGATGATTCATCGCTTGCCACAAATCAGCGTGAAAGTCGAGGGGGTGTGTCCCCTCGGTCGCAGGACGTTGGCAAACGCCAAGAAGGGGAGTAGTCGATGAAGCAAGATCTGCGTGTTTTTTCAGCCTAACGTCTGAGCTTCCCTTTTCTGTTTTTTCTTGTCAAAGGCCATATTATGAGATAGAATGATTAAACTTATTAAATCATAGGGAGAGGAGAAAGTGGCAAAAGAAAAAGAGAAGCTCAAAAAAGATGAATACCAGAAAGCTCTCGCTGCATACACCATAGCTATGAAAGCCTTTCATAAAGGCGAATATCAAAGAACAGAAGATTTGCTGAAGGATTTTTTAGAAAAACATGCTTCTGAAATAGAGCTGGCTGACCATGCTCAGACTTATCTTGAGATTTGTAGGAAGCAACAGAGAAAAGAAAGAGTTCAGCTGAAGACATTTGACGACTTTTATGAATACAGCGTTTTTAAGATTAACCAAGGGGATTATGAAGAAGCCCTGAAAATGCTAGAAAAAGCTCTTGAGATGAAGCCTCGCGAGGGCAAAGTGCTCTACCTCATGGCTGATGCCTATTATCTCTCCGGGCAAACTGATCTCTGTCTGGAGTATTTGAAGAAAGCTATCCAAGCCGATGGCTATTTCAGAATACTGGCTCAGAATGAGCCAGATTTCGAGCCTATCAAGGGTGATAAAAAATTTAAATTAATAACCATAATGGCATGAGACAAAGATTTTTGGCTCTTATTTTAGCCGCAGGCCAAGGAACAAGGTTCAAATCAGAAAAAAATAAGGTTCTCTTTCCCTTAATGGGGAAGTCCATGCTGGGCCTGGTGTTGGATTGTGTTTTTAGGCTAAAGCCGGATAAGGTCTATGTGGTTGTTGGCTCTCAAAAAGAAGAAATTATAAAGGAAGTCTTGGCTAATAAAAATGAAGTGAAATTTATAACTCAGCATGAGCAGCTGGGTACAGGCCACGCTGTCATGGCTGCAAAAAATGCTCTAAAAAAAGAAAGAGAAAAGGATGTTCTTATCCTGAACGCTGATCTCCCCCTGCTGAGGCCTGAGATATTGAAACCAATGTTAATTTTTCATGAAAGAGAAGGCAATTCTCTGACCTTTTTATGCGCTGAATCAGAAAATCCTGAGGGTTTCGGCCGTATTCTCCGCTCTCCGGGCAGGATGAGAATTGTCGAAGAGAAAGATGCCACACCTTCTCTGCGCAGAATAAAGGAGATCAACGCTGGAGTTTATATTTTCAAAATCAAGGATCTCCTTAAGGCATTGCCCAAGGTTTCAAATCAAAATAAGAAAAGAGAATATTATCTTACAGACCTCGTTGAGATCATGTCCAAGGAAGGCAAAAAGGTCAGTGCTTTTCAAACATCTCATGTTGAGGATCTCCTCAAGGTAAATAGCCGCTATGAGCTGGCGAGGGCGACAGAAATTCTTCGAGAGAGGAAAATCAAGGCGCTGACTCGCCAAGGCATCACTGTTTATGACCCGCGCATAACCTGGATCGACCTTGATGTCAAAATAGGAAAGGATACCACAATCTATTCCTCGGTCTTCATCGAAGGAAAGTCAGAAATTGGAAGCCGGTGCCAGCTTTATCCTTTTGTCCACATCATTGACTCGAAGGTAGGGAACCGCGTCAAGATTTTAAGCTCGACGATGATCGAGAAGAGTGTTATCGAGGATGATGCCCGGGTCGGCCCATTTACCCACCTGAGGCCCAAGACAGTCATTCGATCTGGAGCTAAGGTTGGGAATTTTGTCGAGATGAAAAACACGGTCTTTGGCAGGAACTCTAAAGCAGGTCACCTTTCTTATTTGGGTGATTGTGAAGTCAAAGAAAAAGTGAATGTTGGAGCAGGGACAATTACTTGCAATTATGATGGGAGAAAGAAGCACAAGACTGTGATCGAGAAAGAGGTTTTTATTGGCTCAGGGACTGAGCTTGTAGCTCCGGTGAAGATTGGAAAAAAGGCCTATATCGGAGCAGGCTCGACCATCACCAAGGATGTCAAGCCCGAATCCCTGGCTGTGGCCAGAAGCAGGCAGGTCGAAAAGCCTGGCTGGGCTAGAAGAATGAGGAAAAAATAATGTGCGGCATTATCGGCTATATTGGCCCTAAGAGTGTTGTCCCTATTCTCCTCGAAGGGTTGAAGAAGCTCGAATACAGAGGGTATGATTCAGCCGGAATTGCCGTTGTTGATAAAAACCGGATTGAGATCAGGCGAGTCAAGGGAAAGATTCAAGACCTGGAAAAAAACCTTGAGTCATCTCCTCCTCATGGAAGCTATGGAGTAGGACACACGCGGTGGGCAACCCACGGCCGCCCATGCGAAGAGAATGCGCATCCTCATCAGGATTGCACAGGCTCTTTAGTTGTTGTTCACAATGGAATTATCGAAAATTATCTTTCTCTAAAGCAGAGACTCAAAAAGGAAGGACACACTTTCCGCACGGAAACCGATACGGAAGTGATTGCCCATCTCGTTGAAAAATATTTCAAGGGCTCTCTGGAGAAAGCTGTTCAGAGAGCTATACAAGACCTTGACGGCGCTTATGCCGTTGCTGTTATCTCAGCCCAGGATTTCGGGAAAATTGTCGTGGCTAAGGTTGGCCCGCCTGCTGTCATCGGTTTAGGGGAAAATGAGTATTTTGCCTCCTCTGACATTAACCCCCTTATCAGTCACACCCAAAAAGTCGTTTTCCTCGGGGACGGAGAGATGGCAGTTATTGAGCCAGAAGGAGTGAAATTCTGTAATTTCAAGGGAAGTCCCATAGAAAAAATGGTGGAGGGCCTCTCCTGGACTCCGCTTATGGTCGAGAAAAGAGGCTTTAAACATTTCATGCTCAAGGAGATTTTTGAGCAGCCACAGGTTGTACGAGATACGCTCCAGGGAAGGATTTCAGCTGATTTAGGCAAAGTCTTCCTGGATGAGGTAGGGGTTTCAGAGGAGATCTTAGAAAAGATAGAAAAAGTTGTGGTCATTGCCTGCGGCACTTCCTATCACGCTGGACTCTGCGGGAAATATTTCATAGAGGCATTAGCCCAGATTCCTGTGGATATCGAGTTTGCCTCTGAATATCGTTATCGGGATTTCATCCTGGATAAAGATTCACTGGTGGTGGTTATTTCTCAGTCCGGTGAGACAGCCGATAGCCTGGCTGCCATGCGGGCTATTAAGAAAAAAGGTGTAACAGCTCTTGCCATCTGCAATGTCGTCAACTCCTCCATTGCCAGAGAATCGGACGGTGCACTTTACACCCATGCTGGGCCAGAAATCGGAGTGGCAGCCACCAAGACTTTTTCTGCCCAGCTTTCAGCCTTGGCCCTGCTTGCCCTGCACTTAGCCCTGATAAAGGGAAAAATTAATGAGAAGAAAGCCCTGGCTCTGATTCAAGACCTGCAGCGCATTCCTCATAAGATGGAGAAAATTCTCAGCCGTTCTGAAGAGATCAGGGATTTAGCTTTAAAATTTACTTCTTTCTCTCATTTCCTCTATTTGGGGCGCTGGGTCAGCTTCCCTGTTGCCCTTGAGGGAGCTCTCAAGCTTAAAGAAATTTCTTACATTCATGCCGAAGGATATCCAGGAGGAGAGATGAAGCATGGTCCGATTGCCCTCATCGATGAGAAGATGCCCACGATGGTGGTCATCCCTAAGGACAGAGTTTATGAAAAGATGCTGAGCAACATCTCCGAAATCAAAACAAGGCTGGGGTACATCATGGCTGTAGCTTTTGAGGATGATAAGGAGATTCGAGAAAAAGTCGATGAGGTCATCCCTGTTCCTTCTATTGATCCTCTTTTCAGTCCTTTTCTGACGACTTTACCCTTGCAGCTTTTTGCCTATTATATAGCCGCTGCCAGAGGGGCGGATGTTGACCAGCCTCGAAATCTGGCCAAAAGTGTCACGGTTGAATAAGAAAAGAATAAAATTGGATTATCATTTGCGCTCTTGGTTTCAAAAGGCTGTCTAAAGATTTGAGCTGTTCCGGCATTTCAAGCTCATCATCGGTTACCATTTAATTTTTGCCATAATTCTCGCCTGACGAGGCTGCTGCCTTCCCCAAACCTGGCCGAAAAGAGGAATATCTTCTTTGACAAAAGAGATGGGTCTCTGGCTGTCAAAGAGGTTAAAGATATCAACCCTGAGAGTCAGGCTCATTGCTCGAGGCAGGCGGAGGCTATGAAGTCGAAACTCTTTTTAAGGATAGGAATTTGCTTTTCAGAAGAGCTGGCTGACTGATCGTCTTTGGGCCCGTTCTGCCATCCAATCACCATCGAGAAATATAAATCATGACAAAAAGCATGTCAAGGACAAGCGGAAAT
>Ga0315306_10001782_pt1 | contig 10223 bp, 12 predicted proteins | sample TDP1_MG_FD_203803 | JGI IMG/M metagenome (GOLD analysis project Ga0315306, IMG submission 203803) | Freshwater sediment microbial communities from Lake Towuti, South Sulawesi, Indonesia - TDP1 | ecosystem: Environmental > Aquatic > Freshwater > Lake > Sediment | place: Indonesia: South Sulawesi... | reverse complement strand
CGAACCCGGAGGCGTCGAGATACCTTCTGGCTTCCTCGACATCGCCGACCAAGAACAGCGGCTACTCCTCCAGCGCGAACTGGAAGTCGGAGGCGGAACGGCGGACGAGGCAGCCCGCGCGAACGTAGAGCGGCTGCTGGAGCACCAGCGCCAGATGCAGTTGCTGACATCGTTTAGTCCGAAGGGACCTTGACGGCGACGGGCGAAGGAGTTGAGGCATGGCGATCAGCATCACGGCAACCTACAAAAAAGGGCCGCGCACCCAGGACGGCGTCCCGCTGGCGTTCGCACAATTGGTCATCACGGGTCTCACCCAGAACGCCGACAACGCCGTAAGCGTGACTTCTGACGGCACCAGCAGCGGAACGCCGCTTTTGCCGCCGTCCGCCAGGTTGGTCAGCATCCCCCAGTACGTCGCCAGCGCGAGCGGCACCTGGTATGAGAAGACAGCGCCGGATACGGACGCAGCCGGCAACATCCGCCTGAATATCCACGTTGACGCCAGCGGGCCAGCCTCGTTCCGCGTGGGCCTGTCTTACGGTGACTGAGATGGCGATTGGCTACTGCACCGTGGCCGAAGTCAAGGCGAGGATGCCGCGATTTCAATCCGGCGTTTCCGGAAACATCCAAGACGGCGACATCGAGAAATGGATCGCGAATCGCGGCTCGCAGATTTACGCCAAGCTCTTAAATCGCGGGATCGACCCGGGCGCCGACGGCTCGCAGCTCGCCCTGGTTATCATTGACGCCGCGCAGTTAGCAGCCGCGCTAGCCTGGCTCAACGACCTCAACTGCGTCGGGGCTATCGCGGACGTCATGCGGGTGCTCGAAGCCGCGATCACGTTGCAGCCCGGCGACGTTTCGCTGGCCGCGCAGAGCGACAAGCGTTTCTGGAAGCTGGTGGACGAAATCGCCGAGGGGCGCTCCGACGCGCTGTTCAACGTCCAATCGCGCGTCCGGGGCTGCGCCGGCGCCGACACGATTCCGGGGAGCACGTCGGCTTCGCGGGGCGAGAATGCCGCCTTTTCGCGCGACATGAAATACTGATGGAGCGGAGAAATAAGGTCGAATCGCCAGTTGAGGTCAAGCAGAGCCCGATTTCGCCAGAGGATGTCTGGCAAGGCTGAACCTGGAGACCGAGGCGCAAATCGTGGAATTTCGATTCGGGTACTCGTGGGATTACAAAGGCAAGCGGGGCACCTACGAAGTCGTGTGGCACCACCTATTCACGCAAGCCATCTCGAACTGGCGGCGAGCTTGGAAGCGGATCATCGACGAAGTATTGCGGCCGTTCGTGTCGGCCCAATTCGCGACCCAGGGGCGGGAAGAGGGCACGAGCTGGGCCCGGCTGGCTCCGTCGACGCTGGCGAGGCGCGCTCCGGGGCCCATCCTGGTTCAGACCGGGCGGTTGAAGCGCTCATTCACCGGGGGAGCCGAACACGTCGAGAAGATCGACGACGCGCGGCTGGCTTGGGGAAGCGCAGTTCCTTACGCGCTGTTTCACCAGACGGGCACCGGCGTCGGCTACGGGAAGCGCGAAGAAAAACGAACTCTCGGGCCCGGCAGGGGAATGCCGCAGCGCCCCATGTTGTTCGCCCGGAGGCTGGACCTCCGCGACCCCTGGATGGCCGAGATGCAGCGGATTCTGATGCAAGAAGGCGACAGGGCTGCCCGGGCTGCCGGCTTCGCGGTTTTGTCTCCCTCGGAGCGTCTGCGAGCCGGCGCGCGCCCGCCCACAATCGACGAGATCAGCGAGGCAGTCTTGTAGGAGCGTAGTCAAGGAGCATGGCTTGGTCGAAACCTTACAGCGCCGAGTTCGAGGAGCAGGTGCTGAGGCAGCTCGTCGCCTTGATTTACCGCGACCAGGGCGAGGCACTGGCGTCCGTCGGCGTCAGCGAGACCTTCAAAGAATTCGACCTCGCGCTTGTGCCCATCGTCAACTGGCCGGCCATACTGGTCATCCCCGCGGTCTCGGAATTCGACCCGGAAGCCATGCTGACACGCAAGCAGTGGATGAATTTCCGCGTGGTGCTCTCCGTCACGCACCAGGACCGCAACCGGCTGACGCTGCTCGCCATGCGGTACGTGAAAGCAGTCCACTGGCTTCTCGACGCCATCAGCCCTGGCGATTGGCACGCGCAACTTCCGCTCCCAGCGTCGCCGTTCGGCGAGGGTGCGGTGGCGAGCATCGACCGGAGCGTGACCAACGTCCAACGCCTGTTCGTCGTCGCGCACGAGTGGGGCGTGGCGCTGCGCGCGGCGAGCGGCATTTTCGCGGTAGCCGTCGACCTCCCGGTCCGAATCGAGGTTGAGGAAAATTAACGATGGCGCAGATATCGAACGCGAACCTTCAATCCGTGCTCGACAAGATGGCGCGCTGGGCGGCTGAAACGAACGGCGACCCGCTGGCGTCAAACCTCAGCGTCTATGCGCTGACCTCGCCCAACGCCGGCTTCGCGGTCGCGAACACGGACGTCTTGGCGGCGCTGCAAACGCTCATCACAGGCTTGACGGACCCTTATCAGAAAGCGGACCTTCTGCCCCCCGTCGTGGCGCTGAACAGCGGACCGCCGGCACTGGGCAGCCTGGGGCACGCTTTCTGGGCGGCAGTGCGGGCAGCGCTCGATGTTCACGCTCTGCGGTACAACAACCTGGCGGCTGCTGACCGCTCGGGCCTCGACGCCCTGCTGCGCGTGCTGAACGCCAGCGCCCCGACGCTGCGCGCGCACGGCAAGTTCGCGCAGTATTTCGGAAATCTGTCGCCCGGGAACGTGTTCACGCCGCTGTGCTTCACGCTCGCCACCGTAACCGTGACCGGGGCGACTTCAGCGAATTTCGTGCACGTCACCGCGCTCGACACCGAGCTTTACGCCGCCGGCCAGATCAAAGTCCTGAACACGAAAACCGAAGGCTTGACGAGCACGGTCTTGACTTTCCCCAACGCCGTCAAGTCAGGCGCAGCCCACAGCATCACAGCGACCATCACGACGACGACGAACCAGTACTTGACGGCCTTCGACGACGTGGAATTGCTGTTCACGGATTGCCCGGTGACCGGCGCCACAATCACGGGCGGGGTCTCCGGGGACACTTTCAGCATCGTGATCGTGCCAGACAGGACGGTCAATGGGGCGTAAACGAGAAGAAAAACCCGAGCGGACAGTCAGCCTGCGTTTCAAGCTCCCGCCGGGCAGCGAGTGGCACGTCACCGAAGCGGACGGCGTGCGCGAATTCCGCGACGGCCAGGTAGTCGAGACAGTGAGCGCCGACTCGGACGGCTTGCCGACCGACAGCGAATTCCGAGCGGCCGTCGAGGCGGGGATCGCGGAGGTGATCTGAGATGGCAGTTGTGACTTACAACTTGCCGGACATCCACCAAGGCCCGGCTTGGCTCTGGTACAACGTGGCGTTGCCAGCCATCGGCGAGCGCCTGCTGATAAGCGCGACGGGCGAGCCGACGCAGGGCTCGCCGGTCTTCATGGGGGCCATCGAAGGGGCGACGAAGATCACCATGAAGCGCACGCTCGAAGAAGTGAAGATGGACCAGAAGACCGCACCCGTAGATGTGATCATCACGGCGGAGGAAGCCGACGTTAGCTGCATCTTGAAGCAGTCGCAGCTCGCGCTCTTGGCCAAGGTCTTCGGCCCCACCTACGCGTCAGGCACAGACACCGGCCTGCCGGCGGGCGCGCAAGCCTACGAGGAAATCGCCCAGGGCGGGCTGGTCACGATTCCCCAGGCTCCCGTCGCAGTCATCTCGCCCAGGCGCGGCTTCTCGAGCCCGGGCAAGCATTTCGTGTTCGTGCTCTACAAGGCCTTCGGGATCGCGACCGTCGAGCTGAACTGGACGCGCACGAAGGAGACAACCTACACTGCCCATTTCAAAGGGCTGTCGATTGCCGACCGCGCTTGGCCGGACGATTTGTGCAAGCTGTACATCCAGTCGTGACCGAGCAGGCAGGGCGGCGGCCGCCACTAGGTAGATGCGGCGACGCATGAACCACGAACTGATCAAACTGAAACGCAAAGTCGAAGCGCAACTTCGCAAATACCCCGGAGTAGTTTCAGTCGCGGTAGGTTACCGATACAAAAGCGGCAAGCGTACTGGCGAGGTATGCATCGTCGTCGGCGTGGAGCGCAAGAAACCTTTGTCCAGGCTTCTCCGAAAAGATACGCTTCCGACCGAAATCGAAGGGGTCAGAGTGGACGTGGTTCAATACGGGCGCATCAAAGCGCTTGGGCTGACGGCGCGGGTGCGGCCGTGCCCCGGCGGTTATTCTTGCGGCCACCCGCAAATCACGGCCGGCACGCTGGGCTGCTGGGTGAAGCGGGGCGCGGGAAGCGAGAGCTACGTCTTGTCGAACAACCACGTGCTGGCGAACTCGAACGCGGCTGCTCTGGGCGACCCGGAACTCCAGCCCGGAGCCTACGACGGCGGCCAAGTCGGACGCGACGCCATCGCCAAGCTCGCGGAGTTCGCGCGCATCAACTTCGCCGGCCAGGACGGAAACGGCGGCTGCTCCGTCGCCAAGGCTTTCGTGAGTGTCCTGAATGCCGCCGCGAAACTCCTGGGCCGTTCGACGCGCCTCGCGGTGCGGCAGATTGACCAGCCGACGCCGAACTTGGTGGACGCGGCGGTGGCGCGCGCGGATTCAGAAGAACTGGTCGATGCGCGCGTCGAATACATCGGGCCGGTGGTCGGCATCCGAGACCTGAAGCTGGGCGACCGGGTGACGAAAGTGGGGCGCACCACCGGCCTCACGACCGGAAGCGTCACCGCGGTCGACGGCAGCGTCTCCGTGAGCTACGGCGACGCGAAAACCGCGGAGTTCGCCGAGCAGGTCTTCATCAGCGCGGATGAAGGCGAATTTTCCGCCGGCGGAGATTCCGGCTCAGTGATTCTGACTGAAGACAATTACCTCGGCGGGCTGCTGTTCGCGGGCGGCGAAGGAGTAACCGTAGCCAACCGCATCGCCAACGTGGTGAGCCTGCTAGGGATTCGACTGTGAGACAGCGGGGGCGAGTAATGGGCTTTGATTCGTCTCCGCGCGCGGTCCGCGCTCGGCGGACCTACTGACACCCGCCTGACTTGACCGCTTCCTCTGGCGGGGCGATGCTCGCCGGCTGGGACATGCCGGCTGAGCGACAGCCCGCCTTAAGTCGAACGAGCAATCAAGTTGGAACTTGAAGCGCGCTTGGAACGCGGCCCCTGCGCCGCGACCAAGCCGCAGGGAGGGCGAACGTGGCAGCGTTCAACAAATTCCAGGATTTCATCGAGCAACTGGGCAAAGGCGTGCACCACCTGCACGCCGCCGGCGACATGTTCAAGGTGTTCTTGACGAACGAGCAGCCGCTGGTTACCGACACCGTCAAGGCGGACATGGTCGAGATCAGCGCCGGCAACGGCTACACCGCGGGCGGCGAAGATGTCCAGAACGACTACACCGAGACCGGCGGGACCGGCACCTGCACGGGCGTCGACATCACTTGGACAGCGGCCGGCGGGACTATCGGGCCGTTCCGCTTCTGCGTGCTCTACAACGACACCGCCACCAGCCCGACCGACCCCCTGGTCGCCTGGTGGGACTACGGCTCGCAGATCACTCTGCAATCCGGCGAGCAGTTCAAGTTCGATATTGGTGCCAGCCTGTTCACCCTCGGTCCGTGAAAGGTTGGAAGATGCCGAATGCTTGTTGCTCGATTTCGGCGAACCTGGAAGTGCGAGCTGACGCCGACGGGCGGCGCATCGAGAAATGCAAAATCTGCGGCTTGCGCCAGTTCACCCTGAAGGCTGAAGCCGGCAAGATTGGTTTTCGGCGGCCGCCCGCTTCTCCCGCCGGTCAGCCGCGCAAGAGGCAGTAATGGCTTTCCCGGCGATTCAAAACACAGCAACGACCGACGGCACGGTGGCGAGCGCGACGCCCGTCGTCAACCTCCCGTCCGGGATCGTCGCGGGGGAAACGCTGCTCGTCTTCGTCCGCGTCGCCAACGGGACCACCGGCGTGGGCTGGCCGACCGGCTGGACGGAGATGTTCGACGACACTTCGGACGCGTCGGACGACGCCACCAGCATGGCCTGGCGCAAAGCCGACGGCACCGAAGGCGGCACGATCACGCTTTCCTGCACCAACTCGAAATTCGCGGCGCTCGCCTGGCGAATCAGCAGCGCCGCAGACCCGACGGTCACCCCGCCCGTTTACGCGCTCGCCACGGGCACGAGCGTCAATCCGAATTCGCCGTCGCTTTCCCCGACCAGCGGCGCCAAAGACTATCTCTGGCTCTCCTTGATGGGCTGCGAAGGCGAGCAGACCATGCCGCCGACTTACCCGACGAATTACTCGCTCAACCAGATTTACGCCCAGTCGGGGACGGCGGGAGCCACCACCACCAACTGCCGCGTGGCAGGCGCGGGCCGCCAGGTCAACGGCGCGACCGAAGACCCGCTCGCCTACACTATTTCCGCTTCGGACGATTGGACGGCCGCGACCGTAGCCGTCTATCCGACGCCGCTCGTTTACACCCTCACGGTCGAATCCACCACTTTCGGTTTTGCGGGCACGGCCGCCGGCACGCTTTATTTCCGAGCTTTGGCGGCCGCCGGAGACTCGTTCGGCTACGTCGGGACGGACGTCGGACTATTCAAGATTTACCCACTGAGCGCCGACTCCGGCGCGTTTTCTTTCGCCGGGACAGAGGTGGGATTTCTCCACCACCGCGCGCTGGCTGCCGAACCCGCGAATTTCGCATACGACGGCGGCGCGGTGAGCACGTTTCACTACCGCCTGCTCGCCGCTGGCGTCGACTCGTTCGGCTGGGCAGGTGCCGAAGTCGGATTATTCAAAATCTATCCGCTGGTCGCCGGCGCGGGCGATTTCACGTTTACCGGGAGCGACGCCGGGCTGCTCCGCAACAGCCTCCTGCCAGCCGAGGCAGGCAGCTACTCGTTCGCTGGCCAGGCTGCCGGTTTACTCAGATTCTATCTGGTCGCGGCCGAGCCAGAGAATTTCACCTTGTCCGGCAGCGACGTGGCTCTGCTCCATCATCGCCTCCTGGCGGCTGCATCGGGCGACTACGCTTTCGCCGGCGCCGACGTCGCAATTCTCTGCGCTCACCTCCTGAGCGCAGCGGCGGGAGCTTTCGCTTTCACGGGCACCCCAGCCGGGTTACTCTGGGGGCGGCTGGTGGCGGCAGGCCCAGGTAGCTATTCGTGGACAGGCACTGCCGTGGACCTGCTTTTCATCCCGGGCGGGGTGGGCTACACGCTCGCGGCCGACCCGGGCAGCTACGCCTGGGACGGCGTCTCCGCACAGTTGCTCAGGGCAAGCGTGGTGATGGCTGCTCAGGGGCAGTACGGCTTCCAGGGCAAGTCAGTGGCTGACTATCTATTCGTGCACGCTTCGCGCTCATACGGATGCGTGGAACAGCCAGGTCGATTTCGAACGACGGCTACGGACAGAAACTTCAAGGTGCCCAGATGATCGGCATCATAGACAAACAACCGTTCGAGGAAAAAAACTACGCCATCGACTTCGCGGAGCAACTAGAAACGGGCGAGACCATAAGCCTGGTCTCGGTCGAAGCCGTGAACGTCAGGTCGGGCGGCACGACGACCGCCGAGATAATCGCCACCGACCCTCCACCGCAGGTATTCGGAAGCGAAGTCAGATTTCGCCTGGTCGACGGCAGCCACGGGGACCTGCACCGCCTCACCGCCAAGGTCGCCGGCTCCACGGGCCAGAAATTGGAGGCCGACCTGCTGGTGCTGATCATGGAAAAGTGAAGGCCGAAGGTGGAACGGAGAACAGCATGAATTCGAGATTCAAAATTGCAAAACGCAGCGCAGCTATCGCGGCACTGGTGGTCCTAGCCACGGTCACCGTAGCTCAGAAAGAAGGAGCAGAAACATGAACGAGAACGCGCAACTAATCACCGCCGCCCAATACGTGGAGATGGCGAACGAGGAATTGAAAGTCACTTTGCCTTCCGGCGCGGTGTTCTTGATCCGCGTGCCCAACGCGCTCTGGTATCTCGAGAACACCGACAGCTTCCCGGCCAGCCTGCTCGCCAAGGTGCGCGGCCGCACAGCCGAGGAATTGGCGGCGGCGCTCACCGTCGAGGAGCGGAAAGCCACCGCCGACCACCAGCGCAAGATGATCGAGGAGTTCGTGCTGCAACCGAAAATCCGGCGGCCGGCAGACCACGAGAAAGGCGAGATTGACCCGGCCGACCTGATGCCGCGCGATGCGGCTTTCATCATGAATTACCTCACCGGGGTCGTCGGCCGCGACGGGAGGCCTCTTCGGCCGGGCGTTGCAGAGCGAGTGGCTGACGCTGGCGGCTAGAGTGGGTCAGACGTTCGGCTGCCTGCCGAGCGCGCTGCTGGCACTCGGGCCCGCCGAATTCCAGCTCAACGTCGAGGCGGCGGCGCGGATCTGGGAAAGCGACCGCAAAAGCCGCGAAGCGGCCGAGGCGGAATAAAGCATGGCTGAAAACCAACTGGATTTGGTTTACGAAGTCACCGCTGACGCCAGCAAAGCTGTGGCGCAGACGGCGCAGTTCGGCAAGACGGTAGAATCCAGCATGCGCCAGGTCACGACCGCGACCGGAGCCGCGGCCGCGACGGTGCAGAAAAGCCTCGCGGCGAACCTCAAAGAACAAGGCGTCTCGGCCACCCACGCGGCCCAGATTTACACGCAGCTCGGTTTCACGCAGAAGGCAGCGGCCGCCGACATCGCCGCCGCTTTCGGCGTGGCGGCAACCGCCACTGACGCTGCCGGCGCCGCCGCCCGGCGCACGGGAAACGAGCTCCGCCAAGCCCAAGTCTCAGCGATACTGCTGCAGCGCGAGTTCGACCTCCACCTGCCGCGCGGGATCAACACCATGCTGGCGCGGACGGAGCTGGTCGGCCCCCTGTTGCAGCACGCCTTCAGCGTCATGATCCTGGTCTACTTCGCGCAGAACCTCCAGAAGATCGTCGAGGGGATCGAGAAAGCGGCGCTGGCGGCGGGCGGCTTCGGCGAAGCGGCGCAGGAAGCCTTCGGCGAGGCGGTCAAGGCCAGCGACAAGGCCATCGTCAGCTATGGGAACCTCAAAGAAGGGGTCGACCTGCGCGCCGAGGTCAACCGCAACATCGCGGCCCTCACCCGGCAGCGCGACGCGCTCAACGAAAGCGGCGGGATAGCCATGAACTGGGCGCGGGCAGTCTTCGCTTTCTTGTCCGGCCAAACAGCGGCTGCCGTAACTTACACAGCGAAGGTCTGGGCACAGCGGGACGCTACCGCCGCTTTAACCAAGGAAGAAGGCAAGCGCTTCCAGCAGCTCGACACCGAACGAGAGCTGCAAAAACAGCGGCACGCGGAGCTGGACAAGCAAGCCAAAGAAAGAGAACGCCTGGCGAGGGAAGAGCGCGAGTTCCAGTTCCGCGGCCACCTGGAGATGCTGAAGAGCGCCCAGGAATTCAGCGACAGGCAAATCGCCATCGGCACGGCGCACGCGCGCGAGCTCCTCACCGCCATCACTTCGTTCCAGAAACAGGTGGCGGACGAGACGGCCTGGCGCTTGCGGGAGCAGGTCGAGTTCCACCGGGACTCGAGCAAGGCCCAAGCCGACATCATCGCGGAGATGGAGCGCCGCGCCACGGTCGCCATCAGCAACCTGACGAGCCGTTCCGCGCGCCTGCGGCAAGAGTGGATAGCGAGCCACACGCAGCTTCGCCTCCTCAGCCAGACGGCCTACGGGCAATTCATCCCGGCGTTCCAGGCCGCGGCGGCCACGCTCGAGAATTTCCGCAACGTCGGCATGCAAACTTTCGCCGATTTCCAGCGCGGGATGGCTTCGAACATCGCCCAAGCCTTCGTCTACAAAGAATCTATCGGCGCTGCGCTGGCCGCAGTGCTGAAGCAAGCCCTGGCCAATATCGCCACCGAAGCGGTGGTCCAGGCGCTCCGCGCAACCGCCCTCGGTTTCTACTTGCTCGCGATCCAGGATTACCGCGGCGCGGCCATGGCTTTCAAGAGCGCAGCCGTCTGGGGCGCTGTGGGCGCAGCGGCAGCAGTGGCGGGACGCGCGATCCCCATGCCCGGAGCGGAAAAACCGACCGGCGTGGGCTTGCCGACGGCGCCAACACCTACGCCCGCGGCTGCCGGCGCAGGTGTCGCTGCCGAAGAGCCCCAGCGCATAGTCCAAATTTATTTTCAGGGGCCAGTGTACGGCGGTGAGGCGGG
>Ga0315306_10001781_pt1 | contig 10227 bp, 10 predicted proteins | sample TDP1_MG_FD_203803 | JGI IMG/M metagenome (GOLD analysis project Ga0315306, IMG submission 203803) | Freshwater sediment microbial communities from Lake Towuti, South Sulawesi, Indonesia - TDP1 | ecosystem: Environmental > Aquatic > Freshwater > Lake > Sediment | place: Indonesia: South Sulawesi... | reverse complement strand
GCAATCGACAACATGATTAAGGGCGCTGCAGGCCAAGGGGTCCAATGCCTAAACATAATTCTCGGCATTGACGAAAAGACCGGGCTAGAAAGCATGGGTTTTCATCCGATGTGATCATATGCTAATTGTAGTGAAAATGGGCGGAAGCATACTAAAAGAGGGAGCTTCTCCAGAACTCGTATCTGATCTGAAGAACGTTCTCTCAGGAAACAAACTCATTCTCGTTCACGGTGGAGGAATAGAAGTTACTGAAATCGCTTCCAAACTGGGGAAAGAACAGAAATTCGTAGTTTCGCCAGATGGTTTTAGAAGTCGCTATACAGACAGGGACACTATCGAGATATACTCAATGGTTATGGCTGGAAGAATTAACAAGCAAGTAGTTTCGGCTCTTCTGAGTCAAGGAATACCAGCTTTGGGTCTATCTGGTCTGGACGGTCTGCTTTTACAAGCGGAGCGAAAAAAGAGACTTATAGTCATTGATGCAAATGGAAGAAAAAAAGTCATTGACGGAGGCTACACCGGAAGAATAAACAAAGTCAACGGCAATCTACTGGAGCTTCTCATCAAAAATGGTTATGTGCCAGTCATAACACCGATTGCCATAAGCGAAGAATTTGAACCTCTCAATGTGGATGGAGACCGAACAGCTGCCTGCATCGCTGGTAACCTTAAAGCAGATAGACTTATCATCTTGACAGATGTAGAGGGCTTGATTTTAAACGGTAGGTTGGTGCCAAGAATAGGCATTTCTGACGTGAACGAGATTCTCCACAAGATTGGGCAAGGAATGATTACTAAAGCTCACGCAGCCATTGAAGCCCTCAATCTAGGGGTAAGTGAAGTCTTGATCTCATCTGGTCACGGGAAGTTTTCCATATCTTCTCCGTTAAAACATGAATGTGGCACTGTGATAACACGTGAATGAACAAGAAATAATGAGCACCGAAGAAAAACTAATGGCAAATGTCTACGCCAAAAGGTCCCTAATCATAACAAGAGGCAAAGGGGCTTTAGTTTGGGACGTGAACGGCAAAGAATACATAGATTGTACCGGTAGCTATGGCGTCTCCATTGTCGGGCATGCACATCCAAAAGTCGTGGAAGCAATAAAAAAACAATCAGAAATTCTCATCTCTTGCCACGCATCTTTTTACAATGATGTACGGGCAGAACTTTTGCAGAAGATTACACAATTAACCCCCAAAGGTCTCACCAAAGTTTTTCTTGCAAACAGCGGCGCTGAGACAATTGAATGTGCCATTAAATTGGCTCGCAAATTTTCTGGTAAACCTGAAATAATCGCTATGATGGGCGCCTTTCACGGGAAAACCATGGGTGCCCTATCCGCAACTTGGGATAAGAAGTATCGTGATCCTTTCAAACCTTTAGTTCCTGATTTTAAACATGTTCCGTCTGACGATCTCGAAAAGGTAAGGAAAGCCATATCCGATAAAACCGCCGCCATACTCGTGGAGCCAATTCGTGGAGAAGGTGGAATTAGACTTCCACACAACGGTTTTCTTCAAGGCTTAAGAGAAATTTGCGATGAGAAAAATGTTCTTCTAATCTTTGATGAAGTTCAAACAGGGTTTGGACGCACTGGAAAAATGTTCGCATGTGAACACTGGGGCGTTGTTCCAGACATCATTTGCTTGGCAAAGTCAGTAGCGGGCGGTCTTCCTATGGGCGTAACTGTAGCCAAAGAGGATATAATGTGCTCTCTAAAAATCGGGGAACACTCAAGTACTTTTGGCGGAAGTCCTCTAGTGTGCGCAGCCGCAAGCGCCACAATTGATGTATTAGTAAATGAAAAACTTCCAGAAAGAGCAGCTATGCTTGGAGAATATTTTAAGCAAAAACTAGGAGACCTCCAAGCTCGTCATAAAATCATAAAAGAGGTTCGTGGCTTAGGTCTTATGATAGGCGTGGAGCTTCGGTTTGACGTATTAAACATTCTTATCAACTCCATGAATAAGGGAGCTCTTATCCTCGACGCGGGAAGGAACATCCTGCGTTTTCTACCTCCTTTAGTCATTCAAAAAGAACAGATCGACAAATTACTCTGCGTCCTAGACGTGGTTATAGGAGAAGAGGAAAATGCGCGATTACGCGGTTCACCTTCTAACTGAGCTGTTAAGCATCTACAGTCCGTCTGGTAAAGAAGAAGAGATCTCCAGGTTCCTTTCTGAAGAGATGGAGAGGTTGGGTTTTTGCGTGAAGAGGGATGATGTTGGGAACGTAATTGGAGAAGTCGGTCGGGGCAAGCCTACTATTCTGTTGTGTGGGCACATGGACACTGTTGCAGGATACATTCGTGTGCGAGCCCAAAACAACAAATTGTATGGTAGGGGAGCCGTTGACGCTAAAACCTCACTAGCGGCAATGATCGTCACCGCACATTTGCTTGCTAAAGAAAACTTTTCGGCCAAAATCCTAGTGGTCGGAGTGGTCGATGAAGAAGGATCAAGCAGAGGTATCAAACATCTCGTAAAAAAGGGCCTCTCTGCTGATTATGCCATATTTGGAGAACCAAGCGGGGTTGAAAAGATAACAATCGGATACAAGGGAAGTCTACGGCTCAGGATAACCTGCAAGACACAAACTGGTCACTCTGCTGCTCCATGGCTTTATGAAAATGCCGTCGAAAAGGCATTTGAACTTTGGAGGAAAATCAAGCGACTGCATTTACCCGAGGAAAACTTGGAGAGTCACTTTTACTCGATTACTTCATGTCTTCTCAGGATCAAAGGAGGAAAAACTGGTTCTACAGTCCCTTCCGAGTGTGATATGTACCTTGATATCCGAGTTCCTCCACAATTTACGTCCCATCAAGTTTTAAATGAAATCAGCAATATGATCAAATTGTACCAGAGCGTCAACTCTAAGGTTTTGGTTGAAGTGAAAATTGAGGATCTTACTGAGCCTTTCGAAGTGGATAAGAGTTCACCTTTGGTTCGCGCTCTCTCATGGTCAATTAGAAGAGTGAGGCACAGACCTCCCCATTTACTGAGAAAGACAGGAACAGGCGACATGAGCATACTTGGCAAGAATATGAAAATACCTATGGTTACATACGGTCCCGGCAACTCCCAACTGGATCATGCGCCAAACGAGAATATCGATTTTCCAGAGTATTTAGACAGCATTCAAGTGTATCGACAGACCTTACTGAGATTGAGTGAATTCAATCAAAGCGTGGAAAAACATTAAACATTTTCTTGACGGTGCTCCGTAATCCAACAATGTTTACTAATCAGTGCGCGGGCCATTCTTCAAATTCTTCTCAAACGAAAATTTCAAACTGTTAGTTTGGATGCTGAATTTTGTTTTATATCCAACAAATCTCTTAATATGGCACTGCCGGTTTCCTTTCCACCTGCTCCGCGTCCTATAATGGTCTCTTCGCCAGCAAATTCGGAGACAAAGGTTACAGCGTTAAGAACCCCTCTAACACATAGGGGATCGTGTCTAGCTATTTCTGTAGGCTTGACCTTTAAGTCATCATTAATAATAGATCCTATGAGCTTGATCGTGCAGCCTTTTCTAGTGGCTTTTTCTAGGTCTTTCAAGGTAACGTCGCGAACGCCTTGTATGTTCACGTTTTTTAATGCAACTTTCTTATTCATTATCCAATTTGCTATAATGACCAATTTACACGCTGAGTCTATTCCATCAGCATCCATTGAAGGATCAGCCTCAGCGTATCCTAGTTTTTGAGCGTTCGCAAGAGCTTGCTGGAAAGTAATACGTTTTTCCTCCATTTCCGTGAGACTATAGTTGGTTGTTCCGTTCAGTATTCCTCTAATCGAGATTATTCTATCACCCAAGAGACATCTTTTTGCTAATTCTAAAATAGGGGTTCCAGCTCCGACGGTTCCGCTGAATCTAAAATATACTTCATTATGCTCAGCTAACTCGGTTAAGGCTGGCATTGCTAAGGAAAGAGGGCCTTTGTTCGTTGTAATGACATGTTTTCCAGTTTTAAACGCGGTTTTGATGTTAGATAAGCCTGGCTCTCCATCTTCAACGTTGGTGGGCGTTGCTTCAACCATAACCTCAGCCTCAACAGACTCTATCACGTCTAGGGCAGACATACCAAAATGCCCGCATCTAGGACAGGCTGCCACTGTGCCCTCTCGAGTTTTCAAGAGTAACATTCTCTCCAAGCTCAGTCCCTTCAGATTTATGGTAGCCCCTCCCTTATCGACCACTGCCACAACTTCCGGATGAAGATCATAATTTCTAACAAGCTCTGCTTTTCGATGTGAGAGAATCTCTAGTAAACTTCGACCGACAACCCCGCAGCCTATCAAGATTATTCTCATCGCTCCAATCACCTAGAAACAAAAATTGCGGAATAAATCATGAAAACCCCAGAAGCCTCTCAACCGACCCTATCTCTGCATCAACCTCAGAGGGCTTTTCACTTATTCTCACTGCAGAATCAGGGTCTTTCAGTCCATGACCTGTGGTTACGCAAACTACAACTTCGTCCCTGTCCATCTTTCCAGCTTCCAGCAACTTTCTCAAACCAGCGATTGAAGATGCACTTGCCGGTTCCACAAACAACCCTTCAGACCTTGCAAGTAGCTTTTGTGCTTCTAAGATTTCTGTATCAGTCACGGTTTCCGCCTTGCCTCCTGATTCCATTATTGCTTTGATGGCCTTTTTCCAGCTAACGGGAAAACCAATTCTAATGGCGGTCGCGACAGTTTCAGGCTCGTTTATGGGCACAATCGTGCCTTTTCCATTCTTCACCGCCTGTGCTATCGGTGCTGACCCCTCAGCCTGAACTCCAATCATTCTTGGAAGCTTGTCTATCAAGCCAAGTTTGTAGAATTCAGTGAATCCTTTCCATATAGCGCTTATGTTTCCAGCGTTTCCCACAGGTACTATCACCGTATCTGGCGGTTCATTAAGCTGTTCACAGATTTCATAGGCCAAGGATTTTTGTCCCTCCACTCTAAAAGGGTTGATAGAGTTGAGAAGGTAAGCTTCTTTATGCCTTTCCGACAATGTTAACACCGTTTTCAAGGCTTGGTCAAAATTTCCTCGAACCTGCACGACCCTTGCTCCATAAACCATCGCTTGCGCTAGTTTACCTTGTGCAATTTTGCCGGATGGTATTAGAACGATGCATTGTAGCTTTGCTTTCGCGGCGTAAGCAGCCAAGGAAGCAGAAGTGTTGCCAGTTGAGGCGCAGATAACAGTTTTGATTCCAAACTCAAAGGCTTTAGTCACTCCAACAGTCATGCCTCTGTCTTTAAATGAACCTGTTGGATTTTCACCCTCATTTTTCACATGCAAAACTCTTAGCTTAAGCTTCTCAGCTAGATTACCGCATTCATAAAGATTTGTTCCGCCCTCTTTCAGTGTTATGATCTTGGACTCATCAGAAACCGGAAATAGTTCCTTGTACTTCCAAACAGATATAGGTCGTCGCTTCCACTCATTCTTCCAAATTTTCTCTGTCATCTCTGCAAAATCAAATTCAACCTCTAGCAAATCATTACATTTTCTGCACCTATAGATTATCTCGGAAATCTCATAATTTGATCCGCAATTTATGCACTTGAAACGCCAACTCATAGTTTTTCCCGCCTGACTACTTTCGCCCCGGGTCCAGGCTTTGCACGTATAATTTGCCCTTTCACTCCTTTTTTTTCAAAAGTATCTTTCATAGCTTTAGCTACACTCTCGATCGTTTCCTTCTCTGCTTTCACCAGTGCCAATACGGAAGGGCCGGCACCGCTTATAGCAACGCCGGCAGCTCCAGCCTCGAGCGCACTTAACTTCACATCGATTATGCCGGGGAACATACGGGCTCTTGCAGGTTCGACAATCGAGTCCGCCATACCTTTGCCCATCAAGTTTACGTCATTTAGCGCTATTCCCGCTATGAATGTAGTTGCATGACCAACGTTGTGAACAACATCTGAAAGCTCGACGTGTTTTGGCAGTACTGAACGCATTGAGGCTGTGCTCTTAATGATTTCTGGTAGGGCTACAACAAACTCGATGTTTTTGGGTAGAGGTAACTGTATGACTTCAAGAGGTTTATAAGATCTGACGATGGTGAAAAATCCCAAAACCGATGCTGAAACGTTGTCCGCATGAGGGAACCCTGCAGAAGCTATTTCACCTTGAGCGGCAAATGTGATTAGTTCTCTTTTGGAAAGGCCCAAACCTAGAGCTTCGTTTATTGCCAAGGCTGCAGCGGCAGCACTAGCGGCGCTGCTTCCTAAACCTCTACCAGGTCTTACTCCCTTGTTAATTCTAATGACTAGCCCACATTTCTTGTGAGATAAATCAAGAAGAGCTTTAGCAACTACGCCAGCAGTGTTTTTGTCCGGTTCGACAGGAACCAAATGTGCCTCTGTTCCTTCAACAGTTATTTCGATACCGCTCCTTCTTACGACTTCAACACTAACGGAATCAAAAAGCACGTCTAAGGCTACGCTGAAAACGTCGAACCCTGCTCCCAGGTTAGCCGACGAAGCCGGAGCAGTCGCTTCAACAAGTAGAGCTTTCATTTCATATCCCCCTTCATCTTCAAAAGTTCTACGTCGAGAAAGGCGAGGATCACATCAATACCGGCAGCATTCCTTCTATCCTGATGCGGCAATCCTATACCTCTTATGTGCCTACTCGCTGCTAAGCAGACTTTATGCTTTAGATCTGGCGACGACACACCGAATTCTTTTGTTCCAATCAATTCTATTTTTCACTCTCTTTATCCTAAAAGGGAAAACCAAAACAGCAGCAGCAAAACGAAAGGCAACAAAACCGAAATACGACGCAACAAACTAGGCTTAGCTGCTATCTGGTTCCCTAACCAGAAGTGGTTTGTGTAGTCGTGGTAGTGCGTGTATTGCTCGCGATCCTTTCTTTCACAGCTAAACCACTTGACCACATAACTGCGACACATCCCAATATAAGTTTTGCGATTCTCAAATCATCGCGCATGTAGAATTGCACGCGCTTTCTCCCCTCTTCAACTGGGCCAAATGTCTCCTGCTACAGAACCTCGTGCCAAACCTCGTGCCAAAGGCATCTTTTCATGAATTTCCATTGTGATTCAGCGGAGAGAACATAGTTTACAACGTTCCTAAGCCACTCTTATCTTGAAACGTCTGTGAAATGGCCATGCAGGTATCTACGGAAAAAGGGGAGTTACGGCTGATATTTCCATTGTTGGGAGAGTTTAGATCCTAACATGCTCTCGCCCGCTGCAGTTTGCTTCAACTCTACTCTCTGTAAGGCTCATGGGTGTCTTTTCGTCAAAATCGTTTTAATTAAATTATTGATGGTATGAAAGTAAAGAGTGACTGTAAGTGCACGCTTAGATCATTCTTGAAATAAGGATGTGCTTAGGTATTTTTCTCCTGAATCAGGTAAAACTGCAACTACTGTTTTATCCTTACCCAGCTCCTTTGCCTTTCTCAATGCAACGTAAAGAATAGCCCCTGAACTTATGCCGATGAGTAGGCCCTCTTCCCTCGCTGCTCTTCGCGCGGTTTCAAACGTTTTTGGCACTTCAGCTTCAGAGATCTCGACAATCTCGTCAAAGCACTCTGGTTTGTAAAGTTGGGTTGGGTAAGGCTCTCTGGGGTTCCTTAAGCCTTGAATGCTCACTCCTAAACTTGGCATTACGCCAACTACTTTTATGTCTGGCCGATGGCTTTTCACTCGGAGGGAGACTCCTACGCCTGTGCCAGCTGTTCCTATGCCGACAATAACCATGTTCAATTCACCTCTTGTCTGTTCAAGAATCTCTTCACCCGTTGTTTGGTAATGGGCAAGAATGTTTGCTGGATCTTTGAATTGATCGAGATTTACGTACTCATTTGGATGCTTTTGGAGGAGTTTTTGCTTAAGCTCTATTGCTCCTCCTGTGCCCTTTTCCCCCGGTGAAAGGATGAGTTCAGCTCCGTATGCCTTCAATATCTGCCTTCTTTCAATGCTTACCGACTCTGGCATCACAATACATATCTTGTAGCCTTTGGCTGCAGCAATCATGGCCAAGGCAATTCCAGTGTTTCCAGACGTAGCCTCCAAAATCTTCTTATCCTTAACCAGTTTTCCAGCGGCCTCGGCGTACTCTATTATGTATAAGGCCATTCTGTCCTTAACGGAACCTCCAATGTTGTACCATTCCAACTTTGCATAAACCGTCGCATTCTCTGGCCATATAAGCCTATTTATTCTGACTATTGGAGTCTTGCCTACAAGGTCTAAGATGTCCTTGGCTACAATCATTTTTATCATCTCAACCTTTCCAATGGGATGTCCACTCTCTTCTCAATGGTTGAAATATGGAGCCATATGTCGCCGATTCTTACCATGTGCTTTGAAGTTTTGGGAGGAAGCTTCCTGTCGCCTAATCCGGCTTCGATCACATCTTCTTTTGTTAAATGCGGATTATCTCTCCAGCTTTGCACCTCTATGGCAGGCGAATCGTAATCAACATAAATAATGGGGATACTTTTGCACTTCAGCTCCTTAAGGGCGTTAAATCGATGTTCACCATCAAGGATGACATTCGTTTTTTCGTCAACAACTATCGCAAACTTCAGGATAGTGTCCGCCTCTATTTCCTCCTTCAACTCTTTTAAATGGGCTAGATCAACTTCTTCATGCTGCTTTAGCCTCTCTAATTTGACGAGTTGAGCCTCTGTAAGATAGGCTTGTGTCATGCACATCCCGTTTAACGCTGTTAAATTATTTAACGCCGTTAAAAGCATATAAGCTTGACTCTTCAAATAGATTCACAGAATGAAAATGAAGCCGCCATGTATGATTGTAGTTAAGCATATTCTTCCTGCAATCAGGGTTTTAGTGATGAAAGAACTCATTGAAAAATACAACATACGCAAGATTGACGCATCTGCAAAAATGGAGTTAACTCCAGCTGCAATAACGCAGTACTTGAAGGGAGAGAGAGGAACCACGTTTCTTGGCGAGATGTTGCAATCTCCAGAGACTATGAAGAAAGTCTCAAAACTCGCAGAAACCCTGGCAAGTAACGATGCGTCTATGGAGAGCGTCATAGAGCAACTATGCGATACATGTGCTGAGATAAGGTCAAAAGAAGTAATCTGCAAACTACACAAAGCAGACCTACCAGCCCTAAAAGGCTGTAAATGTACTATATGCGAACTCTAGCGCGCGCCCTTTCAGTCGGACGTGAACCCTGCTTTCCAGCACAACACAGCCTACCCTGCTTTCAAAATTTGTATGAATTCTATTGAGGCGGATGGGCGAACCACATAAAAGAGGTTCGAAAACAGAAGAAAGAGGATCTGCTGGAGACACCTACATTGAGACGATAAACCGTCGAAACTAGGACCCAGATTGACGGTTGTAACGGGTGCTCTTCCAACTACTTTGCTTGGAGGCACGATTTTCGATCTCTAAACCAACATCAAATACCGTAGGAAAATTATTAAAATTGCGTTTTGACCGTAATTTTGTAGCTTCAAGCCGCTGAACTCTGGTGTAATTCAGGTCTAAGATACTGTTGGTGAATGCATGTGTAATTCATTTGCCTGAATCTATTTCGTCAACCTATTACGTTAGATATGATTTCATACGCTCTGAGACCGTCTTTTTTTTCTACAACAATTATTGTCTCTGTCCAGCAAGAGATGAATTCTATGATGTTTATGCCTTGTTCTGCCAGTAGCGCTGTCAAGAAAGCGACCACTCCAGGCGTGGCTTCTAACTCTTCGGGTGAGTGTATGACTATCATTGTGCAGTTCTCATGAACTCTCCATGCGTCAGAAATTTCGGCCAAGCTATTCTTCTCCATCAGATAAACAAATTTGCCTGCTAGATTCACCTTCATTTCGTTCTCCTTTTCCAGTTGCTTATCCGTAATAACAACAGATTTTCCATCATAGACTGCTATTCTGCTCTTCTTCAGAAGCTGTAAAACTTTTTCCTCCCTTTTCCGTCTGTGTTTTCGCTGTTCCTCAGAAAACCTTCTTAACGCAGCTTTTACTGCAACTACGTTGTCGGTTCTAAGCTCTTTCCTAATCTGCCTCGACAATTCGCTAAGGTTAACTATGCCTTTTTCCAACGCTTCAAGTAAATAGGGCTTGTTTTTCAAGTAGTCTCTTACTTCTTGGGCGACTGTCATGCCTTCAGAATGTATTGTTTGGAACATTTAAAGCTTACTTTGTAACAAAAAAGTCGCAAAGTTTAAAAGAACGCTTTGTCAGC
>Ga0315306_10001780_pt1 | contig 10228 bp, 6 predicted proteins | sample TDP1_MG_FD_203803 | JGI IMG/M metagenome (GOLD analysis project Ga0315306, IMG submission 203803) | Freshwater sediment microbial communities from Lake Towuti, South Sulawesi, Indonesia - TDP1 | ecosystem: Environmental > Aquatic > Freshwater > Lake > Sediment | place: Indonesia: South Sulawesi... | reverse complement strand
TGCTTATCAGTAATCTAAGCCAGCGTGGAGATGAGCTATCTATCAATGTCGAACTTGTGAAAACAGCAGACAACAGCCATATCTGGGGCAATCAGTATAAGCGGAAGGTTTCAGAGATATTTGATGTTCAAAAGGAAATTTCAAACGCAATCACCGAGAACCTTCGCTTGAAATTGACTGGCGATGAAATTAATCGCTTAGCTCAGAGCTATACTGAGAACAGAGATGCATTTCAGGCTTATCTAAAGGGGCGGTACTATTGGAACAAGAGGACTGAAGAGAATTTTTATAAAGCCATTACTTATTTCAATCAAGCCATTGAAATGGACCCCAACTATGCGCTGGCATATGCAGGGCTGGCAGACTCATACAATAATTTAGCAAGGTATGGTTGTCTTCCGCCCAAAGAAGCTTTTCCCAAGGCAAGACAAGCAGCAATGAAGGCTCTCGAAATAGACGACACGCTTGCAGAGGCGCACACCTCTGTTGCATATATTGAAGAGGATTTTGATTGGGATTTTCCCAGTGCAGAAAATAGGTTCAAACATGCCCTTGATTTAAATCCAAACTATTCAACGGCTCACCAATGGTATGGCGGCTCCTTATTCGAAAAGGGAAGGATGGATGAAGGTCTATTTGAGTTAAAACGAGCTCAGGAGCTTGATCCATTATCGCTTATTATAAACGGCCAGCTGGCTTTGGGCTATTATTATAAGTCTGAATATGAAAAGGCGATAGAACAGTGTAAAAAAGTTCTTGAGATGGACCCGAATTTTGCTCGGGTGCACGCACTCCTTGGACAGGTGTATGTACAAAAATCTTTGTTTGATGCCGCTATAGAAGAATTTCAAAAAGCAATAGACCTTTCTGGAGGCAGTCGACAGTACTTAGCAGAGCTCGGGCACGCCTATGCTCTGGCAGGCAAGACCGAAGAGGCGCATAAAATTCTCGAGGAATTGCAGAAATTATCAAAGCAAAAATATGCTGACGCCTGCCTCATAGGAATGGTCTATGTTGGACTCGGTGAAATTGATAAGGCATTCCAATGGCTTGAAAAGGCATTCGAAGAACGCGCATGGAACTTGATCCTTCTCAAAGTAGAACCAAGATTTGACAGGATTCGGTCAGACCAAAGGTACAAAGCATTAGTGAAGAAAATAGGGCTGGATAAATAATTAATGCAAACACAATAATAAAAATGTCATCGCGAGGAGAATCCGAAGCCACGAGCGAAGCATGGCGGGAAGCAACGAGGGAATCGACGGAGGAGTGAAACGACGAAGCAATCTCATGAAATAAAGAGATTGCCACGGCGCTACGCGCCTCGCAACGACTTCGTCGGATGGCCACGCTCCTTTCGGTCGCTCGCCATGACATTGTTACAAGATTCATTGCGCTTATATTAATATTGCCAAGAAGAGGAGGGGAAGGTAACCCTATAAAGCATCTATAAAAATTTCTAGGCTTCTTTTTAATTCGGAACGAGAGATTCTTGGTGATTATTCCCGCCACTTGAGGGCCTTGAAGCGGGGGTCATTCCGCAGCGAATCCAGGTCCGGGTCCTTTTCGACCCATTCCTTGTGGGCAAAACCCGCCTTGACCGCTGCTTCCAGGCACTGAATGGCCTTGGTGTGCTCTCCTTCGAGGGCAAACAGACAGGCGACATTATACTTAATTCCGGCATCATCCGGGTCGATGGCTACGGCGCGTTCAGCCCATTCGATACCCGCCTGACGTTCACCCAGACGGCAGAGAGATACGGCACCTATGGTGAAGGCACGAGCATCATCGGGATTGAGCTCCACGTGCTTTTCGACCGCCCTGAGCGCCAAGCGGTAGCCCATGAGCGCTGCCTCGGTGTTCCCCATGGCCTGGTAGCTCTGTGCTGCGAAGAACCGAGCCTCATGGTGCTCGCGGCCCTGGCAGGCTTCTTCGAACAGCCTTGCGGCCTGAGCAAATTCGCCACGCTGGAAACAGGCTCGGCCATAGAGATATGGAGTTTGTGCCTGGCCAGGGTCCATTTTCATGGCAGCTTCAAACTCGACCTTGGCTTCATCAAATTTGCCCATCAGCCAGAGAGTGAAACCCCGGGCTGCGTGGCCCTGCGCCAGTTCAGGGTCAAGCTCGAGCGCGCGGCTGCTGGCCCGGTCGGCCTCAGCCAGATGCACGTCGCCCGACTCTCCGTAATAGTGAACCAGCATGGCGCAGCAGTCGGCTATTCCGGCAAAGGCAAGCGCATACTGAGGGTCGACCTCGGTGGCCTTGACGAACATCTGACGGGCATATTGAAGGCTTTTGCGCCGTATTTGGTGGAAGAAGCGGCGGCCGCGGAGATAGTAGTCATAGGCATTGGAATCTGTGGTCGATGTCCTGACCAGAGTCTGCATTTCGTTTTCGCTAAGGATGAGCTGCAGAGCGCGAACCACGTTCTGCGCGATCTCGTCCTGGATGGCAAATATATCCTGGAGTTTCTTGTCGTAGCGCTCTGACCATAGATGGTATCCGCTGGCGACATCGATCAGCTGGACTAATATACGCAGATTGTGGTCGGAGCGGCGGACGCTCCCCTCGAGCAATGTCTCGACATGGAGCTTGCGGCCGATTTCCCAGACATCTTCCTTACTATCTTTGAAGGCCAGAGTCGAGGTGCGAGCCGCAACGCGCAGCCCTTTTACTTTGGTCAAAGCGTTGATAATCTCCTCGGCCATCCCGTCGCAGAAATATTCCTGTTCACGGTCGGCGCTGAGATTGGAAAAGGGAAGGACGGCAATAGAGCGGGTATATTCCTTCTTTCGCCCGAGATACTGCACCCGTCCTGAGACGACTGCTTCCAGCGTGTAACGCAGGTCGGCGCCCAGGTCGTCGGCGTGCTGATAGCGCAGCTCTCGATTCTTGTTGAGGAGTCTGAAAACGATCCGCTCCAATTCCAGGGGAATATTGGAGGAATATTCAGCCATGGGGAGAGGCTCTTTCTGCAGGATGGCTTGGAATGTCTCCTTAAGATCCCTTCCAGCAAAAGGAGGCTTGCCTGTGAGGATTTTATAGAGAACAACGCCGAAGGAGAAGAGGTCGGAGCGGGCATCCGCAGCCATGCCCTGGATCTGCTCAGGAGACATGAAGTCGGCAGTCCCCGAGATCAGACTCTCACCAGGAGTCCGGTCTTTTTTCTGGACCACGGCCAGTCCAAAGTCCACTATTTTCGCCCGGCCCAGGCGGCTTACAAGAATATTGGAAGGCTTGATGTCGCGGTGGATGATTCCGTGGCTGTGAGCCTCGGTCAGGCCATCGCTGATCTGGATGGCCAGCTCAAGGACTTCCTCCACAGTAAGCCGCCGGTTGGCGATATAGTCATCAAGGGATCCGCCTTCGACATGCTCCATGGCGATGAAAGGCAGGCCTTGGTATTCACCGATCTCATGGATGGTGACGATATTGGGATGATTGAGTTGGGCGATGGCCTGGGCTTCGCCTTGAAATCGTGACCGCCACTTTTGATCCTGGCAAAGATGCCTGGAAAGAAATTTCAATACGACCTTTCTATTCAAGTCTCTGTCATGAGCGAGATAAGCGACTCCTGTCGCACCGAAGCCGATCACGTTTTTGATAACGTAATGGGCGATGACAGTCTCAGCTGGAAAGAACTCGGCTGTCCCTGTCTGCTCTTTAGTTTTTGACATTCGGCACTCTCTTCGGCAAATTAAATATACGTAAGATTAAAAATTAGAGTTTAAAATGATACAAACCATCGGTCCCAAAGTCAATCAGTCTCAAGGAATTCGCTAAGCATGAAGAACATGATAAGTTCTTTGCTTATCGGAGAAATGACGGCCGGAAAGAACGCCTGGGCCGGATCAAGCAAAAGAAATAGGGATAGACTTCTTCTTAAGTTCATCAATAATTCTTGCATCTATCCAGTAGATGTCGCCGTATAAACGTTAAGCAGAATTCCATACAATTTTCCCTAGACACGATTCAGGGAGCAAAGACTTCAGGTTTCAAGTCCGGCTATTTCTGGCCAAGATTCTTATCCATGCTGATGCGGACAGTGTATTCCCCTTTGATAGGCATTTTCTCGGCTGTGAGCAAAATACGATAAATCTTATCGCCCCAGGACGAGCGAAGCCTATCATCATCGATAGGGATGGTCTCGATGTTCGCTCTAAAAAAGCCTTTATCATAACGGATAGAAAGAGATGAAGCCTTCAGATTCTCAGGATTCTTCAGGATGATTCGGCCTTCTTCCACCAATTCCGGCTGCCGCCAGCTCATGAGCGTAAGCAGAAGAGGCTTTTCAATTTTCCGGAGTGCGTAGCGCTCCTCCAGGATAACCTCGCTGCCCCGCACGAGCCTGAGCGTCCGCTTCCAGGACGCAACTCCGGCTTCCTCCGGGTAAGCTTTGGCCAGGTCTAAACTGAACGTGGTTTCCTTGGGATTGCTATTATAAAGGACATCGCGCGCCTGGAACTGCCGCCCGTTCTTTTGCATTTCTCCGTTGATTGTCGGAAGGTTATGAAAGCCGGACTGCATCGTCCAGATTTCATAGCGGCGAGAGCTGAAGGTTTTGGCTGTGTAGGTTTCCACGCCGACATCGATCAATGCCGGAAAGCCGTCAGCATAGACGATAAAATTCCCGACATCGTTATGGTTGTGGCTTTCATCGTTGTGCCCGCCCTTGGCTGCAAGGTAGAGGCTGGCCGCAGACCCCTGCTGTGACCGTGCGGCCATAACCTGAAGTTCAGGGAGCCAGATGTCCTGCCATAAAGGCTCCTTGGGCGGCGCGCTCAAAAGCTCTTCAAGCTGGAACAAGGCAGGTAGAATCCTTCCCAGAGCTCCAAAGCTTCCTTGCAGGGCATCTTTGCCCAGCTGTTGTTGTTTGGCCAATAACGCTCCGAATCCGGCAAGGTCCTGGTCGCCGATGCTTCGGCCGAAGCGAAAGATGAGGCTGGCGCTGGCATTTAACTTGGAAGCCGCATCAGCAAAGTTGATATAGTAGCGGTCGTAAATATAAGCGCGGCCGATGTAGCGGGCAATCTCTTTGATCAAGGCCTGGTCAAAGACATTTATCTGGCCTTGAGAGGTGCTGTGCAGAAGCTCAAGGCAATCGTAGAGCGAGCCGCCAGCCCGGTCCCAATAGCCTGGCCCTTCGTCGCAGCCTCCGTCTGCTGGGTAGGCGCCGAGGAAACGGTCAAGGCAGCTTAAAATCTTTTGGACGGATTGGATTCTTTTTTCCGCGTCGCTTTTGAGCAAAAGAATAGCAGCCAGCCAGTTGGAGCAAATCCATGGCGTCCAATTATTGAGCCTCTGGCCTTTCACACCCATCCACCAGAAATCGTCGCGCTCCAGGTTCACGGCAAGGATGCGGCGCTCGACCTCGTAACGAATGCGCTCCCGGACAAGAGGCGAGAGCTTGTCCAGCTGCTCGCCGAGCAGGTAATCCGTCCAGGCCAGGAGCATTCCGGTTTCTGCGGCAAAAAGGTCTACGGTCGGCTCGAAGACATCTGGAAGGCCAGGGCCTTTTTTTTGAGCGCCGACATGGGCAGGAACACCCCAATAGGTCTCCTCGCAGATTGTCCAGATTCCATCCATTATCTCGTCCAGGAAACGGCCTTTGCCCTCCATGCATTCGCCCAGGACGAGCTCAGCGAGCTTTGTCCGGCGTCCGAAAGAGACAGCCTCGTAGCGGCTGCGGTTGCCGTTGCGGACAAAATCCAGGAAGAGCGAAGCCCTTAGCGTTTCCCAAATGCTGCCGAGATGACTTTCTGCCAGACGGGTATGAGCTGCACGAACAGCTTCCGGAAGCCTGAGCCACTGCTCCCGCTCAGAAGCTTTCGGGAATGGATGCCAGGCGTCGGCCGGAAGAAGAAGTTCTTTAAGTTTTTCAGGAGGGAAGGCTCCGCTCAACATCCCAGGCTTTTGTTGAGCGGCTGACACTCCTGTTAGAATGAAGACCGCTGAGAGAATAAGAAGCCTTCTAGCGCTTGATCTCATTTTTCGCCTCCAGCCTGAGCCATAGTACTTACACTTTGTGTTGCCTCTTTGATTCCCGCTCGTTTTTTCATTAATATATCAGTCAAAAAAGAATGTCAAAGATGGACGAGCGGCTGCCCATCGCATCAGAGCAAGCCCAAAAATTCCGGCGTGGGTTTCCTCTGATCGAAGCCCGTGATTCAAAGGCTCTTGAGGCAGAACGCCAATTTCTGCAGGAGGTTGATAGTCGGCCGCGTTTTTGGCAGAGATGGCGCAGCTATTGGGCTCTGACCGGTCCTGGCTGGGTGCAGAGCGCCCTCACTCTTGGCGCCGGTTCTGCCGGCTCTACAATCCTTGCCGGCTCTCTCTTCGGCTACAAACTTCTTTGGGTGCAGCCGCTGGCCATGGGCCTCGGCATCGCCATGTTTGCAGCCATCGGCCACCAGACTCTCATCACCCGCACCCGTCCCTATGATGTTTTCTGGAAGATTCTTCACCCGGCGCTCGCTCTGCTCTGGGGATTCAGCGTGCTTCTGGCCTCGATTGTCTGGCAGTTTCCTCAATATTCATTGGGGACTGCGGTTTTAAAGGATATCTTCAACGTCTTTGGCCTTTCCTTAGGAAAGGTGCCTGCGGCCCTGCTCTTGCTTGTTGGCTCGACTGCTGTCTGCTGGAGCTACGGCAGAGGCAGCCGCCGCGGCATCCGCAGCTTCGAACGCGTCCTCAAATATTTTCTAATCTTCATGGTCTTTGCCTTCGGGCTCGTGGTCTTGAAGACAGGTTTCCGTTTGCCGGAGATGCTTAAAGGATTTTTTGGATTCTATGTTCCGGGAAGCAGGGAAGGGATTTCAATCGTGCTCGGCCAGCTCGGCGCTGCGGTCGGCGTCAACATGACCTTCCTCTATCCCTACACCCTCCTCGCCCGGGGCTGGAGCCGTGAGCATCTTCGCCTGAAAAATTTTGACCTGGTAGTATCGATGTTCCTTCCCTTTGTGCTGGCGACAAGCTTTGTCACCATGGCCTGCGCTAACACGCTTTATGTCAAGGGAATAAGGGTCAAGGATGCTGTGGATGCCGCTCATGCCCTTCAGCCTCTGGTCGGCCTTACAATCGGCCGCATCGTTTTTTCCCTTGGAATCTTCAGCATGTGCTTCACGACCATGGTCATCGAGATGCTTATCTCCGGATTTGTGCTCAGCGAAATGTTCCGCTTCGAACTCCATGGAAAAGCCTACCGTGCCAGCACCATGCTGGCTAACGTCGGCCTGCTCGGCGCCTTTACGGCTGTTCCCTTTTGGGTGCCAGTGGCCACTTCCTCTTTCAATTTATTGATGATGCCTGTTGCCTATATCTGTTTCTTTATTCTCCAGAACAAAAAAAGCTATCTGGGGCAGGATGTGAGCAAGGGCATCAAAGGCACCATCTGGAACATCATTCTTATTCTGGCTGTCCTGGTCGTGGCCGCAGGCGCAATAGCTAAGATTATCTTCTTATGATTATCTGCGATTAAGTTATGATTAAGGAAGTCAAAAAACTAGGCCGACCAGGCACTGACGGCTTTCTCTGCTCTTAATCCATGGTCGAGTGCCGGAAGCTCAGCTGATAATATCTCTTCCAAAAAATTTCCTTAAGATGGTTGTTGCCAGGAAAACGCGAGATCAGTTATGAAAGAAAGATAAGCAGAGGAATAAGAAATTGCCTGCAGGTCAAGCGATGATGATTAAAGAAACAAACTGCAGGCTTTATAGATAAGACCTCCGCAGAGAGCAGACATGGGGATGGTTAAAATCCAGGCCTAGACGATTTTTATCGTCACCTGCCATTTGACTGAAGCCATGCTCTTGGCTGTACCCACGCCAGCCACGGCCCCGGTGATGACATGGGTGGTGGAAACAGGCACGCCTAAGTGTGTAGCCATGAAGATGCTCGTCGCGCTGGCTGTCTCAGCGCAGAAGCCGTCAATCGGCCTCAGCTTGACAATCTTTTGGCCCATGGTCTTGACGATGCGCCAGCCGCCGGTTAATGTCCCAAGAGCAATCGCTGTATGAGCGGAAAGAACAACCCACAAAGGAACATGGAATGTTTTCAAGAGCCCGCCTGAAAAGAGCAGGCTGGAGATAATGCCCATTGTTTTCTGGGCATCGTTGCCGCCATGGCCAAGGCTGTAGAGAGCGGCAGAGAAAAGCTGCATTCTTTTTGACCAGACATTGATGACGCTGAGCGGCTTCTTGTGAACCAGCCAGGTGGTGGCAATCATCAGCAGGTTGCCGATGACCATGCCCTTGACCGGTGCCAGGACGATGAAGACCAGAATCTTGACCCATCCTTTGATAATCATCACTTGGAACCCTGCCTTGGCCACAGCCGCCCCCAAATATCCGCCCATCAGGGAGTGTGAGGAACTTGAAGGAAGGCCCAAATACCAGGTTAAAAGATTCCAGCTGATGGCGCCGATCAGACCTCCGAAGATGACCACAGGGTCAACGACAGAAATATCGATCAGCCCTTTGCCGATGGTCCTAGCCACCTCGGTGCCGAAGATGAGGAAGGCAATGAAGTTGAAAAAAGCAGCCCAGATGACTGCCTGCTTCGGACTCAAGACTCTGGTGGAGACAATCGTAGCTACAGAATTGGCCGCATCATGGAGGCCGTTTGTATAGTCGAAAACTAAGGCGAGGAAAACGGTGAAAATGATGAAGAGGAGAGTCCAGCTGGCCATCCTCAGCCGCTTTTGACCACGACGCCTTCGAGGTGTTGCTGACCTTCTGGAAGACGTCCATGATGAATTCCAGAGTCTCCAGGATGTCTTTCCATTTGATGATTATTATCGGGTCATTTTCTTCTGTAAAGAGCTTACGAAGGGCCTTCTCGTAGGCCAGGTCGCCTTCATCTTCCAAACTGTGGATGTCGAGGATGAGCTTGCAGATGCAGGTTGTCAGCTTTTGACGCTCGAAGCATTCCTTCAAAAGATTATTGAGGGCATTTGTCGCGCTTTCGATGAGCTTGGCAAATTCATCAATAAATTCTTTTTTCTCGGACATTTCGAAGAGGTAGATGTTATGGATGCTGTGCTCCAGGAGGTCGATGATATCATCCAGTTCATGGACCAGCTGATAGATGTCCTCCCGGTCAAAAGGAGTGATGAAGCTCTGGTTGAGGAGACTGATGATTTGATGGGCTTTGGCATCAGCCTTGTGCTCAATATCCTTAGCTTTTTGCCAATAACTCGCAAAATCGCTAAATTTGCCGGCAAACTCCTTGAAAATAATGGTGACTTCATGAAGACAGACTGACATCTCCTTGAAGTGGTCGAGGAATGCGGGCTATTTGGGAAGTAAGAACTTCATCGTTGTTCTTAAGAGTTCAATCATTATAATAAAAAGGCATTTATTGCAAGCAAAAAAAGGCCAATTTTACCCTCATCTGGGGAACGTGAATCGGTTCCACCTCTGAGTAATCGCTGGGGCAAAAGCTTCGTGCTTTCGAACCACTCTGCCTGAGCCTTCCCTATGGTTTTCTAAACACTTAGCCTGATCCATTCATAAAAAGGACTTGCGGATGCTTCCGATTTTATACAAGAGCTTGACAAAATTTAGTTTCTCCTTTAAATTGACTAATTAGTTGAAATTCGACTAAGGAGTCAAAAATGGGGATAAAAGAACGCCGAGAGAGGGAAGAGCAGGCACGGCTCTCTTCCATTTTGCATGCCGCCGAGAGTGTCTTTGCCGCGAACGGCTATTACCAAACGCGGATGGAGGACATAGCTGAGGCGGCAGAACTGGCGAAAGGAACTCTTTATTATTATTTCACGAGCAAAGATGAGATCTACCTTCAGCTCTTGGAGCGGGAATCCAACAGGGTCCTCCAGGAGGTCAAAACCAGGGTCTCGGAAAAGGCCTCTTTTTCGCAAATCCTGCGGGAGACTATTCATTTCTACCTTGAATATTTTGAGCAGAATCACAGCTTCCTGAAGATCTTTTTTCCCTGCATGTGCGGCATCGTCCGTTTCGAAGACCACCAGCTTCTCAGGAAATCGACCATGAACTTCGAGCATCATGGAAAATTCATCAGGCAGGCCTTGGAGAAAAGGATGGTCCTGGAAGAATTGCCCTTTGACCTTGAAAAACTGATGATGTTCATCCGCACCCTTCAGATTGGAATAGGCATGAAGCTGCTCGAGGGCAATAAGACTGAAGCTGAAGCTGCCGCAGACTTTTTTCTTGGACTGATGGAAAAAGTGATGGAGGACTTATGATGGACA
>Ga0315306_10001778_pt1 | contig 10229 bp, 10 predicted proteins | sample TDP1_MG_FD_203803 | JGI IMG/M metagenome (GOLD analysis project Ga0315306, IMG submission 203803) | Freshwater sediment microbial communities from Lake Towuti, South Sulawesi, Indonesia - TDP1 | ecosystem: Environmental > Aquatic > Freshwater > Lake > Sediment | place: Indonesia: South Sulawesi... | reverse complement strand
GCCTTCTCAGAGGAGTTGGAAGCCTTCTGGGAAGAGTTGAAGCAAAGGGCCAGCGTTGAAGGCAAAATTAGATATTGGGATTTTGTTGGAGCTGACACGTACCCCGAAACCGTGAAACGAGCATACATGACAAGTTTTCTCGTAACTTATGGATACGCAACCCTAGAAATACATCGATTGGAGGAGGAGATGTTCCTCAAACCCTTCGAAAAGCCAGCATCCCTGCTCGGAAAAAGGCCAGTAATCAGCGTTCCTATCTCAGTGAGCTTTGAGGAATGGAAGAAGTGGAAGGAGAGCAAGAAATAGAATACAACCTTAGTCCAATAACCTGACTAAGCAACCTTTGTAGGAATTTGTTTCTTGTAGTTATACTTAAATAGCTTCTTCCGATTAAATGCATGCAATGATCGAGGAACTTGCTTCGCCTCTTTTAATGTCAATTCTTCTGGGAAGCCTATACTGCATGATGGCCTTAGGCTTAACTATGACAAAGGCAATCACCAAGATTTCAAACTTCGCTCATGCAGAAATGGTAACCGTAGGTGCTTATGCCGCCGTGGTGGTCGCTAATACATTTAGGACAGGACCCATTGAAGCGTTAGCCGCGGCTTTTTTGTCTACAGCGGTGCTTGCAGTGGTGATCGACGAAGTGGTGTTCAAACCGCTCTTCAACAGGGGGGCTACATCCCTACATCTAATGGTTGGGTCTATAGGGGTAGGGTTAGCGGTAAGGTACATTCTCTCGATATTCGCCGACATGCACAACATGCTTATCGCGCAGACGCGAATTATGGTCCAGCTTGTCGCGGTCATAGGATACGGTACATTGACCACCCTCCATCTTTGGGTTTTGCCTACTTCCGCAATCACCGTTGTTATCTTGCATTTCATGCTCACAAAAACTAAGTTAGGCAAGGCTATGAGAGCTACAGCCAGCAACTTTGAACTAGCGAAAGTCTCCGGTATAAAGACGGACCGAGTCAGACGAATTACATGGGTAATCGCAGGCGGGTTAGCTGGAGTGTCGGGTGCTTTCTGGTCCATATATTCGCCGATTAACCCAGAAACAGGATGGCTAGCCCTGCTCTGGATATTCGCATCCTCCATCTTAGGCGGCTTCGTAAGCTTCTACGGGACAATAGCGGGTGCCTACGTTGTAGGATTCGCTGAAAATGTTGGCATAACGATAATGAGCAGGTGGTTTGGCATAGATGTCGCGTACAAGCCGCTTATCGCGTTGGCCATCATCGTGGTCGTATTTCTTCTAAGACCAACGGGGCTGACGGGCATAACCCTTCCCAGCATAAGAACAGTGACCAGCCGACTAGTAAGAGAAATACGGGCTGGTCTTAAGCAACAGAGGTGATGGGTTTTGGCCTTAGAGATACTGCCGCTTTTAACCTCGATTGCGACATTCTATGGAATATACTTTATACTGTCTCTCAGCTTCAATTTAGAGTATGGCTTTGCTGGACAAGCCAACTTTGGCAAGGTCTTCTTCTACTCCATTGGCGCGTATATCGCTGGAATTTTCACTGCCCGCATCCTTTGGGGCATGGCTGGTGTCGAAGGCGTCGATTTCTTTTCGGACTTCGCGGCCGATATTAGGCTCGGAGTTGCTGCGTCGCATCCATGGGTTATAACTGCCTTGTTTATTGCGTCTTTGTTGCTCGCAGCACTATTAGGAGGTGTTTTCGGCTACTTAGCGTCTTATCCGGCGCTCAGGCTGAGGGGAGATTTCCTAGCAATCTTTTTGATAGCTGTGGGGGAAATAGGAAGAGTCTTTGTCCGCACATATGAGCCCTTAACCGGTGGGGTATACGGATTAAGCGGTGTACCAAACCCAATGGTATGGCTTGGAGACCCTCAAGCCAGAGTTTTCTACGCTCTAACGGTTCTCGCCATAGCCTTTATAATACACTTCCTTGTAGGCAAGTTGGTGAATTCCCCGTATGGAAGACTGCTCAAATCGATAAGGGACGATGAACTAGTGTCCAACGTTTTAGGGAAGAAAACTCCATGGGTGAAGGGACAAGCCCTCATCATAGGCTCTTCATTAGCCGCGGTTGCGGGAGCCCTTTACGCATTTTACATCCAAACAATATTCGCAGACGACTTCATCTCCATGCTAACGTTTACAGCCATCACCATGGTGATGTTGGGCGGCGTCGCAAACAACGCGGGAGTGGCTCTAGGAACCTTGGTACTCACTCTACTCGACAGACTGACAAGACCCTCCGTCCTTAACATGATAGGAATTACGGTACGGTTACCATTTGACATAACCTACCTACGATACGTAGTAGTGGGAGTCCTCATTATTCTGATTCTCATGTTTAAACCAGAGGGACTCATTCCCGAGAAGCCCGTGAAGACCCCAGCCCTCGAAATCGCGAAAACGTACAATAACTTTGAGAAGAAAACCTAATCTATGATCACAGGACGATCGCTTGCTAAGAGAACCAGAATTAGGATCCACGTATACCGATTGACTTAAATATCCACTGACCTAAACCTATCTTTGGGTGATGTTTGTATTATGAATAAGAAGGCTATTACCAAAGTATCCGCAGCTCTCATCGTTGCCGTGATCATCATCGCTATTCTTGCAGGTGCCCTTGTAATGGTAACAACTTTACCTCCACCAGCACCGCCTCCACCGACCCCGCCTCCTCCGGGTCCTGCCACTATCACAGGTAAAGTTATGGATGCGAAAACTGGGACTCCGATTGCGGGCGCAAGCGTAAAATGTGATGGTTACTCAGCTACCACAGGGTCAGATGGAACTTACTCATTAAGCGTAAAAGTTGGAAGCTACACCGTAACGGTGAGCATGACTGGATATGAAACAAGAACCGCCTCAGTGAGCGCAACCGAAGCAAAAACATACACCGCTAGTATCTCCTTACCACTCACGGCTCCAGAAAAGATAGAATACTCGATAGGTATTGCAATAGCAGTGAGCGGTGCTGCGTATGCAGTAGAAGGACCGTTTAGGAGAGACGCCGCCTTGCTAGCTATCGAGCACGTGAACGAGATGCTTACAGCCGCGGACTCGCCGGTCCGGTTTAAGCCGATACACGAGGACACTAAGGGCACTGCTGAGGGAGCCTTAGCCTCGCTTGAGTTGCTTGCAGCTGCAGGCGTCAAGGTCGTGGTAGGGCCCTTGTCTAGCGCGGAGGTTAGCGCAATAAAGAGCTTCGCTGATTCTAAAAAAATAGTTTCTATAAGTCCTTCCGCGACCAGCCCGAAGTTAGCTGTGGCCGGCGACTACATCTTTAGGATGTGCCCAACCGACATACCTCAGGCAAAGGCTCTAGCACAAATGTTGTCGCAGCTGGGTTACACTAAAGTTGCGATAATGGGTAGAAATGATGATTATGGGAAAGGCATAGCCGACCTATTTGAAAAGTTGTTCACTGGCACCGTTAAGAGACTGATGTATACGCCCGGACTGCCAGACTACGCAACTGAGGTTGGGAGTCTAAGCAGTACGGTTAGGGAGCTTGGAGCCGACGAAAAGACGGCGGTTCTGATCATAGCCTTCGACGTGGATGGTCTCAATATTGTAGGTCATGCTAGGCTAGACCCCACGTTGAGCAAGGTTAAGTGGTTTGGCTCTGAGAGCCTCAAAAGGCCCACTTTCATACCGCCCCAAGCTCCGAAGGAAAACGGCGACTTCCTCGTAGCAGTGCAGCTGACCGGTTTTTTTGCATCGCCTGAAAAGAACCCGGTGACGATCAGTTTTGAGAAAGCGTACAAAGCGAAGTTCGGCAAGGATCCCTCGCCGTATTCCTATTTTGCATACGACTGTGTTTGGGTGGCGTGCTTGTCTGTTCTAGCTGCTGGAAAGTACGATGGTGACGCTGTTAAGGCAGTCCTACCCAGAGTGGCAGAAAGCTACATGGGAGCCAGCGGCTACAAGAAGCTGGATGAAAACGGTGACGTAGCAGGCGCCGACTACCGCATATGGAGAGTTGTGGTAGAGGCTGACGAATACAAGTTTAAGGAACTAGGAGTCTGGTACTTCACCACAGAGAAAATATCTTGGTACTGACAGAAAACCTCAAGTCATACCCCCTCCTTTTTATATTGTTTCACAACGACAGAGGTAAATCGCTTTGGGGGAAATCCTTAGGCTAGAAGACGTGAAGAAGTACTTTGGCGGAATCAAGGCTGTTGACGGCGTATCCTTTCAGGTCGATGAGGGGAGCCTCGCCGGACTTATAGGCCCAAACGGTAGTGGGAAGAGCACTCTCTTTAACGTAATTTCCGGCGTCTACAAGCCGGAGGGGGGAGCCATTTACTTCAAGGAGGAAAGGATAGATGGCCTCGACCCCCACAAGATCTTCTTGAAAGGCATAGTCCGGAGCTTCCAAAACCCACGGTTATTCCTCGGCATGACTGTGATGGAGAACACACTGCTTCCGCCCCGCAACCAGCTCGGAGAAAGCGTCTTTAACGCTCCGTTCGGCTGGAAGTGGCACAAACAAGAGGTCTCCCTAGCGAGGGCAGCGTTAGAAACATTAGGTAAACATCAGCTTTCCGATGTCAGACTACACTGGTCAACAGAAGTATCCGGCGGACAGATGAAGCTCATCGAGGTCTGCAGAGCCATGATGGGCGAGCCAAGGCTTCTTCTTCTCGACGAGCCGACCGCAGGGGTTGCCCCTAAGCTTACTAGAGAGATATTCGATGTCATTGAGAGGTTAAGAAGCGAGCTTGGCTTAACCTTCATCATAATTGAGCATCGTTTAGAGGTCCTCTTCGACTATGTTGAGAGGGTCTTGGTGATGCATCAAGGCAGAATCATATCGGACGGTACCCCTGACGAGGTGGTTAACGACCCTAAAGTCATAGACGCGTACCTGGGCGGATGAGACATGGAAGACATGGTGTTTAAGGCTACTGATATCCATGGAGGCTACGGCAAGATCGTTATTGTGCAGGGAGTCTCGGTTCATCTAAGGAAGGGCGAATTGGTTGCTATGGTGGGACCTAACGGAAGCGGGAAGAGTACGTTCATTAAGTCGGTCTACGGGCTGGCTAACCTCTTCGAGGGTAATGTGTTCTTTAAGGGCATAAATGTAACCCGTCTGAGCCCTGAAGAGAAATCGAGGCTAGGAATCGGATACGTGCCGCAGGTTGATAACGTATTTCCAGACCTGAACATTGAGGAAAACTTGGAGATGGGGTCCTACTTCAGAAACGATAAGAATGAAATCAAGAAAGACATGGAGGAAGTCTTCGACATGTTTCCGCTGCTGTACGATAGAAGGGACCAGAAGGCGGCGACCCTAAGCGGTGGAGAGCGGCAGATGCTGGCCGTAGCCAGGTCTTTGATGGCGAGACCCACCGTCCTACTGCTTGATGAGCCTGCGCCCGCGTTGGCTCCAAAAATAGTCACCGAACTCTTCAAAAAAATCAAGGAGATTAGAGACACAGGGACCTCCATCCTCCTCGTGGAACAGCACGCGAAACGAGCCTTGGAGATCGCTGACAGAGGGTACGTTCTCGTGGCAGGGAGAAAGGTCATGGAAGGCACTGGACCCGAAATACTGGCTAATGAAGACCTTAAAAAGGTGTTCTTAGGCAAGAAATAATTTCCTAAAGGAAGTGAAGGCAAGAATTGAAGAGGAAAGCATACTACGTGAGAGCGATCAAGAGAGCCGCCCATCTCCTATTTTATAGGCGTCACAGAAAGCCTGGAGTGAAGGGCTGGGAACTAAAACGAAGGCTAAGCTCCGACTACCCAAAAGTGCTCAGTATCCTAGATAGCTACTTAGAAAAACTGGACTTGCAGATAAAAACCGTTTTTGAAGAGGAAAAGCCCGCTGAAAAGCCAACCCTCGAGCAGCTGGACAAGGCTCGATTCTATGTCACTCTCCGAGGCGGTCTCACACCTAAAGAAACCAAGCTTTGCGGATGGCGCATCGACGACATCGCCGGACTAGCTATATCCATCTCCTACATCATATCCAAGAAGGGGAAGGCTCCTCGTGAAGAGGTGGAAGAGCTTCTAAGGAACAAGCTCCCAGGCTGGAGAGTCGACCTCAACATGGACCGATACATCCGATCCGGATACCTAGCCGAAGATGAGAATAAACAACTGTACCTTGATTGGCGAACCCGCGCTGAAGTAGATCAAAAGGCGTTGGTTGACCTACTTTTAGGAACCGAAAGTGAAGGACATACGCAACAAGCAGATTAGAAAGAAAGGTTCTATTTCCTTACTCTTCGGTACAGAAAAATTGCTATGTTCACGACTATAATCGCACCAACGACTAAAAACGGACTGTTCAGCAGTCGGTCTTCTAGAGACGGCGGGACCTCAAAGATGATCGTGTCTTTTACGGCTCGAACATTAGTCCCTGTTATGGGCAATATAAAGTAGCATAGTGGATCAAACGGACTTGGACCAGTATAATTGTAATAGTAGGCTGGGTGCATTTTCTTTTCAGAATCGGTGTAGTTAATTTTTTGCCATTGCGCTACTGGGGTGCCGAAATATTTGGTGAAGTTTAGTGAAAAACGAGTTGTGACGTTGAGGTGGAACTTTCTCCAGTCCGTCCTTACATAATAGACCTTGGCCATCGTCGCTTTGCTAAACGTGAAGTTGAGGACATCTAAGCCAGACAAATAGAACGTTACGTGTATCGACTTACCCGAATCGTTGAAGGTCAGCGTAGGATCGTAGTAGGCTACGTGAGTTAGGTTTCGTTGCTTAAGCTTGTCCACGATAGTTTTGGGGATAGTTGAACGGTCGAGTGAGGATTCACGCTTAATCTCTTCATAAACTGTGGAGTTGACGTTTACAAAATCGAAGACAACGTGGACGTTCTGGTCGATCGAAGTTTGAATCGTCACCGATGCACGAATAGGCAAAATTAACGTAGCGAGTAGAGCGAATAGAAGGTACACCATGACAAGTTTTTGCATACGTTCCTTCTTCAACTTTCCAAGTTGCTCCCAAATCCTCGTGGTATATCATTAGTTTGACGAAGCCTTTATAATTTCTTTTGCATATAAACGACTAAACAAATGGGCCTTCATCATTCAAAAAGGGGACGTGAAAGTTGAGCGAAAGAGAGCTTCTTATGATTCCGGGTCCTACAAACGTGGACTCTTCGGTCTTGCGGGCTCTAAGTAAGCCTACGCTATCTCATGTGAGCTCGGAGTTTGCTGCTATCTTTAAACAATCGCTCGATGATTTAAAAAAGGTCTTCATGACCGAAGGAGATACCTTCATTGTTGCAGGGAGTGGAACGTTAGCTATGGAGATGGCTGTGGCTAACGTTGTGGAACCTGGCGACAAGATTTTAAATCTGGTTTCAGGGGTTTTCGGTCAGCGCTTTGTTGAAATCTCCAAATATCATAGGGCAATACCCACGGTTGTGGAGGTTCCATGGGGTGAGGCTGTAAAACCAGACAGGGTAAGGGATGTTCTGGAAAAGAATGATTATAAAGCGGTTACGGTTGTGCACGTGGACACCTCTACAGGAGTCGCAAATCCCATCGAAGAAATTGGCGAGGTCGTCAAAAATTGTAGCGACGCGTTTTACATTGTGGATACAGTTTGCTCGCTTGGTGGAATGGAAGTTCGAGTGGACGACTGGCAAATCGACGTCTGCTTAACTGGTTCACAGAAATGCCTCGGTGTACCTCCCGGCTTAGCCTTACTTGCGGTTAGCGGAGAGATTATAGAGTTTCTAGAAAAGAGAAAAACTCCAACGGACTTTTACTTTGGCGACTTCAAGATATGGCTGCCGGTTATGAGGGATACGACGAAATATTTTGCCACGCCACCCGTTAACATGATTTACGCTCTTTCTCACGCGTTGAGGCTGGTTCTCGAGGAGGGACTGGAAAATAGATTCAAGAGGCACCATACAATCGGGGAAGCCTTAAGAGCTGCAATAGATGCACTAAATCTTAAAATTGTGGCTGATCGCGAACATGCTGCTGACACCCTCACCGCCGTCTACTATCCAGAAAGAGTAGAGGATCAAGCTTTTCGAAACGGCATGAAACAATGCGGAGTAGTGGTGGCTGGCGGTCTAGGACCTCTAAAAGGAAAAATCTTCAGGGTAGGTCACATGGGAAACGTGAGTCTAAACGATATCCTGTCTACCATAGGAGCAATGGAGGTAACCTTGAGAAGTCTTGACTATAGCTTTGAGCATGGAGCAGGATTAAAAGCCGCCCAAGAGAAATTTTCCTTTTAATAACGACGACATCAGTGAAGGGAAAAGATTCAAAATTGACCAGTTCATTAAGTTCTACAAGAAGATTCTTTCAGTGCAAGTCTAGTGTCAAACTCAAGTCGCGGCTCTATGTCCTCGGTTGTTTTTTCATCCATTCTTTATAGCATTCAAAGGTCCTTCTTAGTTCCCTGACCGGGTCTGGGTGTTCGTCCACTCTTAAGTCGAGGAGCGGGCGAGGTCCCACATGCTCCCTGCTCGTTACTAGTAGTGCGGCGGATTTCTTCCCTCGCTTGTCTCCTCCAGCCGCTTGCCCCACCTCCAAGGCTATCATCAGTCTTTCTGCCAGTTCGTCTTCTGAAACCTCAAACGCTTGAGCCATCGCCTCAATTACTTCGCTTCCCACGAGCATGTTGCCCGCGACCACGTATCCGTTACCGATTAAGTGTCCTTTCCATTCTATGGTTTCCATTCCAGTGAATGCGGCGGTTCTTCCCTCTCTATCTATAATGATTGCCTGCCTTGTCTCTCGATCAGGGTCCTCTTTAAGCATGGATTCTAGGGCTGTTTGTGGGGAAAAACCCATCTTCAACAACCTTAGACCATGTATTCCATAGAGGATGTTGGTGTTAGCTTGGGTTGCGATGGCTCCAACACCTGCTTCCACGTGGGGAACTCTGTCACCAACTGCTGGAACTGCGGTGGAGACACACACGCCTAGAGCCGATGTTTTTGAGCATCGAGCCACCATGGAAAACGTCGTGAAAATCAACAAAGTCACCTCATGTTTTGGGAATGAAGTTAATTATCGTGAACACTTGGTCTGGGTGGGCGCTTTGAGGGACATGACCAGTGCAATGATGGAAAATAACGCCATGACATAAAAAGCGGATTCTAGACTGAGTCTCTCGGCGCATGAACTTGCAATGGCTGTTGAGGCAGAACCCAAACCGAACGTGAAGAAAAACAAGATGCCATAGATCGCCCCCCTTCCACCACTTGGAGTTATTGACCCGGCGAGAGAGTTAAACGCTGGCTGATGTCCGTAGAAGAAAAATCCAAAGAGCATAATGAAGGCGCAAACGCTAATGATAATATGGGGGATGGCGGGGAGAAGGAGCAGACTAATCACAACCCCGGTTGAGGTGATGATCAACGCCTTTTTGAAACCAATGGAGTCCGCTGCTCTTCCACCGACCCACTGTCCCAAAATTCCAACAGCAAGCAAGGAGAAAACCGCTATCCCCTTAAGGGTGGAAGAAAATCCTCTGTCTTCCAAAAATGTTGGAAAAATGAACTCCACTCCTCTAAAGTATAGGCCTACTGCGATGTCGTAGACAAGTAGGGTCCATAGGCCAGGAACCCTTACGAGTTCCAGAACTTTAATCGTTGCCTGACTTTCCCTCATGACTGTAGGAGAAGCCCTTAGAAGCAGAGCTGAAACCATGAGGGACAAGAGTCCGAAGAAAATTAACGGATACCGCCAACCCCATACATCACCCATCATCACGATTATTATTGGAGCGAACATATACCCAAGGTTGCCGCCAGTTCCGTGGATTCCCATGGACTCCGCTATGGTCCTTTCGAAAACTTTGGATATGGCGCTGTTTGCAGTTGGGTGGTACAGGCTCGCCCATGCACCTATAAAAAACAGCCCGATTCCGAGTCCGGTGAGATCGTTAACAAACAATATGATGAGTGTGGAGATGCCGGACAGGGCTAAGCTGACGATGAGTGTTTTAAATTCGCCAATTTTGTCCGATAAGGGTCCACCCGCCAGCGATCCTGCCCCGTAAACGAAACCGCTGATCGCCGCGACTAGACCGATAGCTTCGCGAGAAGTTCCAAACTCCGCTGCAATCTTGGATAAGTACATGGGCAAGACCAGAAAGAAGGAGTGGTTTAGCGAGTGGGCGGCTCCAAGCAATGCCAACAGGAGACCTCTCCCTTTTTCACCCAAAATTCTTCACCATTTTAGGGAAAACGTTTTGCTGGTGTTTATAAAGCCTTTGGTTAAAGTGTTAA
>Ga0315306_10001777_pt1 | contig 10232 bp, 14 predicted proteins | sample TDP1_MG_FD_203803 | JGI IMG/M metagenome (GOLD analysis project Ga0315306, IMG submission 203803) | Freshwater sediment microbial communities from Lake Towuti, South Sulawesi, Indonesia - TDP1 | ecosystem: Environmental > Aquatic > Freshwater > Lake > Sediment | place: Indonesia: South Sulawesi... | reverse complement strand
AGAGCGGAGTTGGTCAGCGAGATCCTGAAGAAGAAGTTGAAAGAGGTTGTCTCTAGATAGGTTTGTTTGCGAATAGTTTCTCTCTATACCGGTAGAATTAGACAGTCCTAGAACGGTTGTGTACACGAGGGGCTCTTTGTAAGTGGCGTGGTTAGTGGTTTAAATATTTTAAGGGTGAAGTGTGCATAAGAAGTATTGTACGGGTTTATGGAGATGGGACTAAATTATGGGGAAGATTCGTGTGGTGGTTAAGGCTCCTTTCGGCGAGGTGGTGGTAGAGGGTTCCAACTCCGAAGAGGTTTTGGAAACATTGAGAACTCTTTCTCCTCAGTTCATGGGAGAAGTAAGCAGCTTAGTGTCGGTGAGGTTGGCTCCGCCTATAAAGGCTCAGCTGGAGGGGATTGTGGAGCTTACCACTGAGGGGCCTATCATCACTGCTAGGGAGAAGATTACCCACTATGAGGCTATTGGGCTCGTTTTGTATGCTTCGAGCGAGAGGAGGAACACGGCTGCGCAGGTTAGCCGACTGATTGAGGCCAGCGGGATCAAGTGTCAGGTTCCAGCCAGACTCAACGAGATGGCAAAGCGGGCGATCGTGTTTAAGCCTAACCCGGCCATGCCCGAGTGGAAGCTCACCACGCAAGGAGAAAAGTGGATAGAAGAAGAGGTGCTGGCGAAGCTGCGGGGTGCCACCAGTTGAGCGAAGAAACCATCACCGTGCACATCAAGTACAAGGACATGGAGCAGACGTTTACTGGCAATGTAAACGATGTTTGGGTTAATGTGAACAAGTTTTTTAGTGAGTTGATTCCAGCGTTTGACATTGCTCGCAAAGTGACTTTGACGGTTGACCTAACCAAACTGGTTGAAGACTTTAAGGATGTAATAGCCATTACGCCTGAAGGCCCCGAACTGCTCATACCAAAGGAGAAGTTAACAGACAGCGAAACCCTACAACTCTACTTATCGGCGGCGTACATAGGCTATCGACTAGGAAAACTAGCCCGAGAAACCGTGACAAAAGAGGAGCTACAAGCCAAGCTTGGAAAAAGCATGAAGATAACAAGCACAAGACTAGGCGAACTCACAAAGGATGGATTGACAGCCAAAACTGAGGACGGCAATTACAAAACAACCACAATTGGAATCAAAAGGCTTCAAGATGAGGCTTTACCCAAAATCAGAGCAAAATTGAAGTTAGGATAAACTCTTGCAGATGTAGCGGCCATCTATCTCTTATGATATTGTGCTAATGCTTCTTTGTATATCGGGTTTGTCTCAGCTTCTTGCCATGTTGCTAGGTGTATTTGGATAGGGTGCAGCGGCGGCAAACCCGCTGCTTCTTCTATTTTTCTTTTGATTTGTGCTCTAGTCAATGCGCTTTTTGGCATATCTTTGACAATGACGAGAATATCTAAATCACTTGTTGCGGTTGCTTTACCCTCAACTATGCTGCCGAAAGGAACAACTTCAGCATCGCCAAGAGTCTCTTTGGCTGAGTTAGTTAATGCCTTAACGATGCCTTTCCAGTCTTCCAAGATTTTATAAATTGACAACGACTCGCCTAACAAGTTCTATCACTTTTTCAGCGACTTCTACACATTTCTTAGCGTCCTGCTTATTATATGCTTCACCTAAATAGCGCGACCTAAGGTAGGCATCTTCCAGCATTATTAAGTCGCTGCGATGCTCAGAGGCAAACTCAGTTATGGCTTTCTAGTCTACTTTTGGTACTGAGGCTAAGTGACCAAGCAATATCCGTATACTGTGTGTTCTCGGCACGAGCCCGCTAAACTTCAATATGTATGCCTTAAGGAAAAGCTGTGCCGCTTGCTCAGCTTCAAAACACGCTACGTCATACAATCTTCTCGTAATATTGCCTTTAGCTGAATTCAAGAACATTTTTGATTTCTTCAATAGATTATTTACGGATTCTAATGAGCTGATGATTTATCACCTACCAGAACACTTTTTATAAAATTCGGCTCGGATTTCTGTTGCTTTTCTAATCCATTTTCTGTAATTCTCGTAAATGGCTTTTTCCTTAGGTATTCATAAAACTCTTGTCTTAACGCGAGGTTTGTACGCCCTCTAGACATTTTCCTTTAATCCCTTCTTAACGTGTAGGTGGTCTTTTTTGTGCGTATCGGTATCGTCGTGGTCTTCCGTCTCTGGTTAGTATGCCGTCTTTGACGAGGTCGATGAGAGCGTGTGCCACGGCGGTTCGGTCGTAGTGGAATCCTCTTCTTGCCATTTCGCTATGTACGTCACTGAGTCCTCTTGGCGTTGAGAACCATCCTTCTTGCCATAGCCCTTGTATGATTCCTTTGCAGGTTTCGGCTCTGGCGGTTGGCATAGCTCGTTCTGTTATGATGGGAGCCTCTTTTGCCCTCTCCGTGACGGTGGACAAGATTTTTCCGATGGCTTCTTGTAGCTGGTCTTCTCGGCATTCGATCTCGAACTCGATGTTTCCGACCTTCATTTTTACTCGTATGGGTGGTTTGGCTTCTTCAGTCATCGGGCTCCCTTATTGTTTATTGTATTGTACAATTTGTTCATGCGCAACATTTAAATATTCCTTCTGCGCAATCCATAACTTATTGGTGAATACTGTTGATTGAACAACTACATTATGCAGCAACACCAAGATATAATTTTCCACCCTCGCTGGAAGACCTACAACTCCCCCGCAGACTCATCGAACTTAGCCTCAAATCCATGAAAAACATGACAGGCGAATACTTCCAACCCTACGAGGATGATGACCACCATAGTGGCGACGCTGGCGAAGAAACCTCCGAAGACGTGGTGCCCGTCTTCTTGCCTCACAACCCCCACACTCTACAGTCCATCCCGCTGAAACCCCTCTTCAACCACACCACCATCGTAGCCATCGACGTCTCCAACATAAAGCTGGGCGAAACCGAGACCGGCACTTTGTGCGCGGTCCGAGGAGCCATCATCTGGAAAGAAAAAAGCCGATACAAGTATCTTCGTCTCGGACCGTTTCCATTCCACGTCACCGAGGAAAACAAAAGGGAAATCTACCACCTACTAAGGCAATACTACTTTGACACGTCAAAGGAGGCGAACACTCCCAGCCTCGTCCACATGCAGGCTCGAATCAGCAGCCTCCTCGAAAGATGGATCCAGACCATCATCTGCAGCTCCTCCCAAAACGCCATCATCCTGTGGGACGGGTCCCTCACCGCCGGAACCATCGACAGCCCGGCCAACATGGTGTCACAACTCCTAGAGACAGCAAGAACTCGCCACAACACGGTGTTGGCTTTCTCGAAGATGACCCGCCTGAGGCTTCGGGGACACCGCCTCACCGACCTCGTAGGGAAGTCTCCACCACCATGCCTACTGGAGATCGAAGGATTTCATGTTCTGTCTGGTCCCGTGCGCTTCCTCGGAAACATCTACGTGGCGAAGCTCACCGAGGGAAGCTGCTCCTTCCGACTGGACATCGACCGAAAGGTTCCTCGTGAGCGTGGACTGGAGGCCATACAAAGGCTGCTCGGAAACGACCTGATTTTACAAAGCTATCCAGAAACCCTCCGCCTAGCCCACATCTACTCGACTTTTACCGCCAACGAGGTGATCGGCATCCAGCGCTTCATCGCCCAGCAATGCGGACTAAAAATAGTTACAAGACCCAACATACGCCGAATCCTCTTCGGACCCTTCGGAAAAGGCCCTGAGGGGTGAGAGCTGGGCATTGCGGCTCTACCGAAAAGAAGGCAACACCGTCCAAATCCTCAGCTTCTCAGACGAGGAAGCGGAGAAGGGAGACTACTTCCTCGTCGAAGAGCCAAAAGCAAACAAGGGCTTAATCACCCAAGTGATCGACGTTCAGTTTGCCAACGTTCCAGGCATCCTCGAGGAGCTTCTACGTGACTCCACCGACGATGGGCACATGTACGGGGAGAACCTCGACCCTTTGGAGGTGGCTTCCCACGTTACCTACATCCAGGACGCCCGAATGCTCATCGGCAAGATTCGAGGAACCATCGAGGACGGAAAGTTAAGCGTCAGCACTTCGTGGCTTCCTTCAAGGTCTCAGTCCAGCGTAAAAAGGCTTCCCACAGCTTCCCTACTAACCCTAGCGAAGATCAGCGAGGACCTACCCCTTCATCTCGGCGAAACTAAGGAGTCCTCCCCGCTCACCATTGATGCTCGTGCGCTGGACGGAAAACTGAACATTGTCACTGGGAAGAAGGAAACGGGGAAGTCCCACCTCTCCAAACTGTTGGTTTTAGGTCTGATCGACCACGGAGCCACGGTGGTGGTCCTCGACTTAAACGGCGAGTACATCAACCTAGGCTATTCGTCGAAGGGAGAAGGGAGCGAGTACCAAGGCAAGATTCGTGTGCTCACTCCAGGAGCCAACCTTAAGGTAACGCTGACTCAAATGAACCTGCAAGTCATGCTCAACATCCTCATCCACGCACTTAGTTTGCCCGGCACCTCTGCTCGAGAGTTTCGACGCATATGGCGGTTCCTCGATGAGCGCTGTGCCCTTACCCTCCGCGAACTCAGCGAAGCCATTAGAGGTTGGAAGTGTAATCAGCATGTGCGAGACGCTCTATTCTCCCGCTACTACAGCCTACTAAACTCTGGCTTCTTCACCGACAACCCCGCTGAGGCAACCACCCTAGAAGAGGAGTTCCAAAAGATCCGAAGTGGCGGCGCGCTAATCATCAACCTGCAAGACGTTTCCTCGGTGGACCGCCAGATAGTGGTGGAATATACCTTAGGGAAGCTGGTGGAGCTCCTAACCCAGTGGAAGATTCGAGCTGTTTTCCTCTTCGCCGAAGAAGCCCACCTCTATCTTAGGGAAACCTACTGGGACGATATCGTCACGAGGATGCGCCACTTCGGGGTGTTCACCACCTTTGTCACCAATCAGCCCGACACCATACGAGAAAACATCTATCGCCAAGCCGACAACATCTTCCTCTTCAACTTCACCAACGAACACGACCTTGAAACCGTGTCTAGAGCAGCCAAAGTGGACGCGGATACCGTGAAGTCCATCGCAAGAGATTTGCCTCCCCACCACTGTCTCCTACTTGGTAAGGCGGTGAAAGACTTCCCCGTCGTCGTGAGGGTGAGAGCCCTCGACGTCCAAACCATGGGACAAACGAGGCTCTTCTTCACTAACAAAAACTAAGTCCAGAATATCGAGGAACCTAAAATGTAAAATGTGGATTTTATCGGAAAACCTTAATATAAAACTAGGGAAAACAGTAGAGGGGATAGCTATGGTTTATTGTACTAAGTGTGGTACCAAGAATAAAGACGATGCCCGAGTGTGCGTTCAGTGCGGAGCGCCCTTAGTTTCTCCGCCAATCTATCCACCTGAGAGGATAAGACGGGAAGCAGAAGAATGCTTTGGGGTACCCAAGCCTTGGTTTCTCCCCTTCATTGGCGTAGTAATCATCCTCGCTGGGGTCGCTTGGTTCATATCGCAACTCTACAGGGTGCAAGTAGAAGTATGGCCTATCGCAGCGATTATATTTGGGATACTAATCATCCTTGCCGCAATACTTCGCCCTAAACGCTAACCGATACATCACATCTACAAAGTGCGCGTGACCTGCAGGCTTGGTAACGTTAAAAGAAGAATCGGGTTAGGGTGTGGTTGATGGCTCAAGATGAAGGACGCGTTGAGGAGCGGGAACGATCAGAGAGGGGCCCAGAGAAGTGGGATAGACTTGGCTTCGTTTCCCTTGGCTTCTTTCTTATCCTTGTCGGCACAATTTACTTGATTACACCGAATATTTACGATGAGTTTGTAGCCTTCTTTAAGGATTTCAAGCTTAAGGAAGTGGCTCCAAATATGTTTTTCCCATCTCCAGCATCAAATCATCCAGTAGTTTATGGAGCTGTTATGAAGTTCTGTTTTGGCTTTGGTCTATTCCAGATTATGATTTTAGGTTTGAGGTTTGTTCTTCGAGATACTTTGAGTAGGAAGGCTGAAACATTGTCTGGAATTATCTTTTGGTTGGGTGCTGGTTTCCTTTTGAACATGTTGTTGGTTGAAAACATTGACTGGTTCGCCTTTCTCGGTGGACTTATCATTTTTGTGGGACTATCGCTTGTTGTTAGGAGCCTTGTAGTGTTGTTATTTGGAGTTACGCGAAAAGAGCGTTGAAAGGATTGATATAGAATTTGGACATTTCTTACTGTTGCCCTGTAATGTACTTTGTAAAAACAGAAGAACCTCAATTATAGATTTGCCCTTCATCTTTTTCATCTGAACGTAGCCTTCACCTGTTTCTCACCCTATTCCCCTACTCCCCATCTCTTGGACAACTTTTTTAGTTCTTCTTCTTTCAACTCTATCCTTAAGGCTCCGTCTGCTCCCTTAATCTCAATCATGACACCTTCAACAAGTCCTAATTTGAGCGTGATGGACAATGTTTCCCGTAAGTCTTGGTTATTTGAGTTCTTTGTAGGATTTGTAGCTAAAGTATATGAAGGCTAGTCCGACTAAGTCGAATACGCCAAATGAAATGTCGTATACACTCACCGCAGGAAGTGGTACGAATGTGTACAATGGTCGCAAGAAAGCAGGTGATGATACTGTCAAAGCGACAACCATGACAACTATTCCCGCAATAAAGGCTGGTTTAATTCGTTTAACGTACAGTGGTATTAGCATCCAGATGACAAGTACGAGTCCCGCGAAAACCATTAAAGACGCCCATTCCAAGCCTGCCACATCAATAGCCACCCCAATGGTCGTAAGGCCCCAAAGCGCACCAGCGAGTAAAGTAGCTATGGTACCTGTTTGATTTGAAGTGTAAGTAGATACCAAATTCTTATCATCTCCTTCATTTTCAACTTGGAATTCCGATGATTCCCAGTATGAAAGTTGGAGCGATTATGGGTTTTTTCTCCCGTTTTGTTCACCCTAAAATCACGTTTTTTGGGTTCACGAACTAGTCTTTTAGGTCTCCAAATTATTACTACAGCTGTAACAGCCGCAATGAAGAAAATAAGGTAAAAGAGACTGCCTACTTGTGTTTTAAGGGCTGGAAACATTTCGGTTGATACAATGAACATGTTATGGAATATTAGAGAAACCAGTATGCTGCCTCCCGTATTGTTATACAACCAAGTGAGTAGTATTGCAAACAGGATATCTGAAAAGATTAATGGAAGGACGCCATACATGTAAATGATTTCCGCACCTATCAAGAAATAAGGGAGATGCCAAAGTCCCCACATAAATCCAAGGATTATGCTGGAAATAAGCGCGTTAAATCGTGCCTGAAGCCGATCGAGAGCGTATCCTCTCCAGCCGAACTCCTCTTGAAGCGGCCCCCCGGTTAGTAAATACTGTACAAAGTAAACAACAATCAAAAAAGGACTAGATACCCAGAATAGTTCAGGGACACTCTCTCCCGCAAGTATCGCCAATAAAAGGGCACCTCCGGATATTATCGGAAATACTAGGATGATGGGGATCCACCACACTTTTGCGAATCTATAATCTACACCTCTTTTCAACAATCTTATTACTCCCCTTCCTCTTTCATTCAACCAAGTGAGTAAAACAGCACTCACCAACGGTCCCCATGCGGCTGGATTGTTGGGACTGGCTAAAAAGTCGACTAGAATTGAAGAACCCAATAGTCCCCGCATAGCCAAGGCTTGGAGGATCCAAAATAGCCATGTAAAGCCATAGGCAATCAAAAAGTACAAAATTAAATTCCGGCTCTCGGACTCGTTGAGCTTCGTCATTTTAAACTCTCCTCTTTAACCCTTCCCTTTGGAAGCAGTTTCCTCAATTCTTCCTCTTTCAAGTCCATTCTTAGGGTTCCGTTGGCTCCCTCTATCTCGAGCATAATGCCTTCGATGAAGCTTAATCCCTGCAACTCGCCCAGAAACCCTTCGATTAGTACATTGACTCCATTTTCGTTTGGCATAGCGAAACGCTTTACGTGCTCCTTAGACTTCAACTCAATAGAGAACATGTGTTCACTCTCTTTTCTGGATCTACTTGACATCTTCAGTTTCCTCTTTTTGGAATATGGTATAACGCTCAGACAGAATAACTTATTTTAAGAGCCAAGCGTAAATTTCAGTATTAATCCTAAAACTTTAGTATTGATACTAAAGGGGTGGTAGGTCGTGGAAAGGTTATGTAAGCTACTTTTCGAATTGTCCAGCAGCGAAAGAATGAACGCCATGTTAGAAATTCAAAAGCAGAGGTTGAGGCTTTCGCATATCTCCAAGAAGCTGAATATGACTGTCACGGAGGCGTCCAGACACTTGCAGAGACTAAGCGAAGCAAAATTGATTCAGAAAGACGTTGAAGGCGCATATGGGCTTACTCCGTTCGGAGAGCTTACCCTGTCTTTGCTTTCAGGCCTCGGTTTCATCTCAAGACATAGGGACTATTTTATGGAATACGACATATTTCCTATTCCTTATGAATTCATCAGCAGAATCGGCGAACTTACGGAGGGCGGGTTAGGGGCTGACACCCTTAAGAACATCCATCAGGTCGAGATAATGCTTCAAGAAGCACAAGAATATATATGGATTCTCTCAGACCAGATTCTCATGAGTGCGACTCCAATAATCGGGGAAAAAGTGAAAAGTGGTGTTGAATACCGAGTCATTGTTCCGGAAGGCCTTGTTCGACTTCCAAGCTATAAACCCCTACCTACTCCTTCATCGGCCCCGGGCGTTCAGAGGAAAGTTCTCCCAAAAGTAGAAGTCGTAATCGTGATGACTGAAAAGGTTGCAGTATTTTGTCTTCCTAACCGAAGTGGCAGAATAGACTACATAGGTTTCGGAGGAAGCGACCCAAAATTCCACAAATGGTGCAAAGACTTGTATCTATACTATTGGGAGAAAGCGAAACCAATAACGAGCCTTATTCCTCACACTCGCTAAAAGTTGTGCGCGCTTAGAGTCCGTAGTGCTTGAAGTTTTAATATCCTTTTGATGCGTTTTTGAGGGTCGGTTTACGTTGCCATTAGTCGGTTTTTGGTAATAGGAATAAGCTGTCTCCTCGCCATATACCTACGTCCCTTCTGCACAAGGATTAAGTGCGGATCAACTGAGGTCGGAAAATTTAATATTCAACATGACATCGAGTGATGCAGTATAGGAGAGAAAAACGGATGGTGTATTGTGTTAAGTGTGGGACGAAGAATGAAGACGACGCCGCAGTGTGCGTGAAGTGCGGGGCAAGCCTACAGACAGAAGCCTATCCCTCTCGAAGATACGAACGCCAACACAAAGAAGAAGAGTGTTTCGGACTCCCTAAAGGTGGCGCAATTGCAGGTGTAATTTTCGGCATAATCATCATCATTTTTGGGCTGTCTTGGCTTATGGGTTTTGAGTTTTGGAAAATCTTTTGGCCCCTTATTGTAATCGTCATTGGAATACTAGTCCTTGCTGGAGCCCTTTACGGGCTTCGCCGCAGACCTTGATTCATCTACGAAACTCACACTTGGCCACGTTGCAAGCGTGACAAATCCTCTTGTGATCCCACTGGGAAAGGGATATTCGCGCAAAAAGCCAGAAAACAGTCAAGAGGATCAAAAACATGTCGATTGCTACACTGCGAGTAAGAGTATCAATTCCGATTAAAATGAAGAAAGTTCCCAAAACAAAGTAGACGTTCCAAAAGAAGCGAAGAAAGCCTCGTCGATTCTTAAACAGGGGAAATTGGAGTAAGCCGAAGCCGGTACCAAAAATTCCAACACTGACTACAAGAAGACTCTTGTGGCTAATTTGCCAGTTGTTAAAAAAATATAGGATTGTTCCAGCAAGGGTGATCAGCGCCCCAAGAAGCAGTCCTATGCAACTTGTGCAAAACGTCTTCTTTTTTATCTGAAACATGTGTGTAGAAAAGTTTCCACAATCGGGGTGATGCCCAAGGATATTTGGATAGATCCTTACGGAACCAAAACTGCTTTGCGGAGGTTTATCGTACCTGTTTGCAGGCATCTCTTCCTTCTCGAAATGTGATGTCCCCGAGCACCCCTTCGGAAATAAGGCTGCCAACATCCCTAGCATGCAGATCGATCCAAAAATTGAGCCAATCACTGGTTTTCGCCAGAAAAGGTCCTCGTCTGCCACTGGCGGATTAAGTGCAAGCATCCCTACGAGGAACAATCCAAAAAGTGAGACGCTCATCAAGAATAACGGATACAGGTCTTGTTTTACGCTCTGCGACATGAGAATCAAGCTCAGTACAA
>Ga0315306_10001775_pt1 | contig 10236 bp, 11 predicted proteins | sample TDP1_MG_FD_203803 | JGI IMG/M metagenome (GOLD analysis project Ga0315306, IMG submission 203803) | Freshwater sediment microbial communities from Lake Towuti, South Sulawesi, Indonesia - TDP1 | ecosystem: Environmental > Aquatic > Freshwater > Lake > Sediment | place: Indonesia: South Sulawesi... | reverse complement strand
CTCTAGTAAGCCATCAAGGTATGGTTTGTTCTTTGGATCTGGTGGTCCAGCAACAACTAGCGTGGAATCCGGATGTTTATCAGCTATAAGGGAAAAGGCTTCAATTAAGTACTCAATACCTTTGCGTGGGGCAATAGCACCAAAGAACAAGACCAATTTCCTGTTTCGGAACCTGTGTCTCCAGAGATTTAGTCTAGCACCAGGTATGGCTGGAATCTCTTCTACTCCAAAAGGGACTACGAACAACTTTTCAGGGTTAACATAGCACATGGTCGCCAACATACGCTTTTGAACTCCAAGATGAACAATCAGGACATTCGCAAATGAAAGAAACTTGTAGAATATCAGTGAGGCTATCCATGCAACAGGCCACTTGACACGGCTTCCCATGAGAAACTGGCGGAGAATGTGTTTTGTAATGGTATCATGTACAGTAATCACCACCTTATAACCAAAGAGCCTCAGAAGTATGACCAAAAATGGCAGAGGTAAGCAACTCAAATAACTACTACCAAACTCAGTGAGGGAGAAATCGAAGTGAAGAATCTGTGGCCTGTCGCGAACAACTTGGCTAAGGATTTGCAACAAGTAACCGTGTGTCGTCCAAACGGCTTTATCGTTCTTAAAACCACTAAACCGAATTTTCTTGCCCAAGAGAAGTTTCTTAGGTCCATAAAACATACAGTGAATATCTGGAAAACGGCTGAGCGCTCCTGTCAGCTGAAGGGCATACGAGTTTCTATCAGAAACCACTGCTACTTTGATCAAGTTTGGGAGAATCTTGGAGAATGTCTGCACTTCCTGTAAACATGCTAGTTCAGAGAAGAAGCGTTGGATTCATAGTTAGGCCACCAATTTTATAATAGATATGACTTTCTCGTTATTCTATTCTTCAAAATTATTCCAAGATTGTCTATAGTGGCTCCCAAGCGTGGTAGCTTGCTATGTCCAAGGCGGACGTGATATGCTATAGGGATTTCCGCGATCCTTGCTCCAAGCCACCATGCCTTGGCCAGTATCTCGGTCATGAGTGGCCAATCTTCAACTTCTAGAGATAATCTTTCGACCAGATCGCTTCTTAATGCCTTCATTCCTGAGCATGCATCTTTCACATTTAATCCAAAGCATATGCGCATTATCAGAGAGATGAGCATATTGCCAAATTTGTTAGTTACCCTCATGGATCCTTGATTCATCGGTACTAGTCTATTTCCATTAACAAGATCGGCCTTTCCTTCAAAGATCGGTTTGGCGAGAACTGGAATGTCATTTGGATCGTAGGTTCCATCGGCGTCCATAAACACTATGGCTTTTGCGTCAAAATTGGCCGTCGCGTACTCCATGCCAGTCCTCAAGGCGTCACCATACCCTCTCCGTGTCTGGTGAATGGCTATAGCTCCCATATTTTTTGCGATCCGAACTGTTTCGTCCCTTGAACCACCGTCCACTGCTATAACTTCGTAGGTAAAGCCCTTTAACTTAGTATGAAGGGAGTTCAAAACTTCTCTAATACCTGCCTTCTCATTTAAAGTTGGAACCACTACAACCAAGTCACGTTTTGGATTAGAATTAGTGGAAGTACTCACCTTCACAAGCTCTCACCTAGTGTGAACAAGATGCCCATTAATTGGCACACAATTTACTTAATGTTTTCCGTCGTTGAGATCGAAGGAGCTTAGAGTCTACTGCACCTATGCGTATTTTCTCCAATAATCAAGCACATCGGACAACGTCTTTTCTATGGGAATTAGAGGTCTCCAGTCTAACGAACATAATTTGGAATTATCGCCTATTTGCAGCTGGTCCTCCTTAGCACGTACCTCCACGCTGTCTTGAAGGACACTAATTGTCTTCCTTGACATACTAACCAGTTTATCTAACAAATCGCCAATGCGATATCCTACGCCAGAGCACAGATTGTACACTTCGCCTGGAGTACCTTTCTCGGCTATCAGCCAGAAAGCCTCCACTGCATCTCTAACGTCTATTATGTCTCGAATTGAATCTAGATTACCTACGCTAAGTTCAGTTCTTTGACCTTTTTCTATTTTAACTATACCTCTTGCGAAATCCGAACAAGCATCTTCTGTCATCCCAGGCCCAGTAATATTAAAGGGCCGAACGCGAATCACTTTCATGCCGTAGGTCTGCCAGTAGAGACGCGCAAGAAGGTCTTGCGCAACCTTGCTCACTGCATAAGGATCTGATGGTCTAAATTCATTCTCTTCATTTATCGAGGGCTCATCTCCCGCACGATAGCCATATTCGGCAGCAGAACAGACAACCACAACAACAGGGTCAATTGCTGCTCGTCTTACGGCTTCCAGCAAGTGTAGTGTCCCTAAAATATTTATTTTAAAAGTTTCTTCTGGATCTTGCCAAGACGGTGCGACCCGACTCTGTGCAGCCAAGTGAAAGACAATGTCAGGCTTCACCTGCGATACGACGCTTTCCACTTTTTCTTTGTCTAAGATTTCACATTCAAATGTGGTGATCTTGTCACCGAGATGAGCGATCCTTTCACGGCTGCGATGGATTGTCCCGTAGACGTTTACGCCTCGGTTGACCAAGAATTCAGCCAGGTGGGAGCCGATGAACCCGTTACAGCCAGTGATGAGACACTTCTTCACTTAATATCGCTCATAAGGTGACAAGACAACGTTTCTCTGCGGATTCGTAGGCTGCTTTAACTAGTCGCATAGCTACGAGACCATCGTAACCGTTTCCTGAGGGTTCCCGATCCTCCTCTATACAGGCAACGAACTCCTTCCATTCCTCATACCAAGAACGATCCTCGCCACGAAACTCGATGACCTCCTCAGCGAAGGGTTTCAGAAACTCTCTTCTGCCGAATGCCAAGCGCTCAGTTCCATAACTGCCTCCTAATCCTTCCACAACTGTATAACCGTCAGAGCCAAAAACCTCAAAAGAAAACATGTTTTTCCACTGTGTTAGGCTAGAGTGAATAGAGGCTATTTTTCCGTCCTTGGTGCGTAAGAGAACAAAGGCGTTGTCTTCCAGAGGTTCGGTCCTCCAGAAGAAGTTAGCTGTGAAGGCAGCGACCTCTCTGAACTCGCCTAGAAACCAGCGGGAGAGGTCTACTGCATGGATTCCTTGCTCCATCAGTTGACCACCACCAACGATCTCAGAATTTGCTCGCCACTCTTTTTCATAACCAATTCTTCCGCCGATGCCGTAACGACACCGAACGAAACTCGGTTCCCCTATTCCACCTTGGTTCAGCAAATCCTTCGCTTTTTGAACGGCTGGGTGATGGCGATGGTTGAAACCGCATTTTAGTTTGACGCAATTAGCTTTCGCCGCCTTCACCATTGCTTCTGCCTCTTGCAGGGTTCTTGCAAGTGGTTTCTCACACAGAACATGTTTGCCGCTCTCCATCGCCGCTATGCTGATCTGAGCGTGAAGGTGAGGCGGAGTACAAACAACTACCGCATCTAAGTCGCTTCTCTTGACAACGGACTCCCAGCCCACGGTTGCTTCACAGCCAATTCTGTTGGCCAAAGCCTGAGCGGACTGGATGTGAGCTGCGCTCACAACGACAAGCTCCGTGCCTGGAAAACCTTGAAGAGCCAAACCTCGACGCCAGCCCTGAAACTTGCCGCCTATTAACCCGACTCTCACTTCTTTCCCCCGCGTGCTATCGGGAAACCTTGGCCTCGTCCAACCCCTAGATAGATAAAGCCCATCTGAATCAGCCGCTCTGCCTCTAACATGTTCTGGGCGTCGATGAGAACCGGTTTTCTCATGAGGGATTTTATGCGTGAGAAATCCAGCTCTTTGAACTCAGGCCAGTCTGTCACAAAGACTAACGCGTCACTACCTTTTGCCACCGCCAACGGATCGGAGCAGAACTCAAACTCCCTATGACCTTGAACCTCTCGAAGGTCGGCTTTCGGGTCGTAAGCTTTAACCTTAGCCCCGCCTTCAGTTAGGTTCCTGATTATTTCTATTGATGCGGAACGGCGAAGTGTGCTTGTGCCTGCCTTGTAGGTGAGCCCCAAGACGCCGACTGTCAAGTTTTGAAGCGACCCGTATATCTTCTGCAACTTTCCAGCAATCATGCGGTTTTGCCGCTGGTTCACCGTCAGGACGCCGTCTATCAACTGTGTTTGATAGCGCAATCTGGCTCCAAGTTTTTGAAGCACTTTAAGATCCCTGGCTAATGTGCCGCCTGCGAAACCTAAACCTGGCTTTAGCATTGCCTTGGGTCCTATTCTGCTGTCTAGATGCAGTGCTTCACTAACCTTCAAGGCATTGGCGCCCACTTCGTCGCAGATGTTGGCGATTTCGTTAATGAAGCTAATGGAGGTAGCCAAAAAAGCATTAAGAGCGTGTTTCGTCATCTCCGCCGACCTTAAATCCATCTTTACCTTACGAGCCTTCACAACGCCAAAAAACGCCTCCACCCTATTCAACGTGGCGTCATTGTCAGCTCCAATCACTATGCCCTCAGGATTCATAAACCTCTCGATGGCTTTCCCAAGCCTCAGGTTTTCGGGAACACAGGCAACATCAAAATTCAAGGAGCGCCTCTTCTGCATTATCAGCGACTTTATCTCTTCACAAGTGCCGACTGGAACCTGGCTACTCACGACGATGATTGAGCCGTTCTCGAGGGATTCAGACAGCTCTTCGACGGTGTCAAAAATTTCTAAGAGATCTACCTCATCGTTCTCGTCCACGCGGGTGTCAAAGGCTATAACGACGAAACTGGCGCGGGCAAGAGCACTTCTTAGATCCGTGGTGTAGCTGAGCCTTTTGAGACTAATGTTTTTTGCAATGAGTTCTTCAAGCCCGGGCTCGAACAAAGGCGGCACACCTCTGTTCAGGTTCTCCACTCTGCTTTCATCTTTGTCTACACCCACCACAGAGTAACCCAGCTCAGCTAAGCAGGCTGAATAAACGGATCCTAGATGCCAGATTCCAACAACACAGACCTTATCATCTTTTCTCGTACAAGTTAGCGGGGCAGAGCCGGACAAGTTAACCCTCCTTATCTGCCTTGCAGTGCCCTTTAGATTTGCCAACAGCTGGAACACTTTGAATTTTTGAGGTCATTTTCATTGCATGCTCTAGCGTCCATCTGACTGTACGTCTGATGGCTTCTTCAGATGACATCGTTGGTCGCCAACCCAGCCTCTTTATCTTCTCCAAGGAGAGTACAACCACTGGGTTGTCACCAATCCAGCCTCTAGATCCACCTGTGTACTTCCGCTTCACATTGCTCAGGTTCATCTCTTCGATTACGAGGTCTGCAACTCTGTCCACGAGTGTCTGCTCATCCATACCGAGGTTGAAGATGTTAACCTTGCCCACAGCCTTCTGATAGCCGATCATCATTCCCTCCACACAGTCTGTCACGTAAAGATATTCTTTGCTCTGCTTGCCATCGCCCAGAATCTCGAGTTGAGAAGGATTTTTGAGCAACTTGTGTACGAAGTCCCAGATGACTCCTCTCCTGCATCTTTCGCCGACAACGTTTGCGAACCTATACGACCAGAACCTCATCGGCGCGAACTCCGTGTAAGCCTCTATGTAAGCCTCGCAAGCCAGTTTCGAGGCGCCGTACAAAGACGTCTGGACGGGAGCGTAGTCTTCAGTGGTCGGTCTGATTGTTGCCTCTCCATAAACTGCCGACGTTGAGGCGAAGACCAAGTCCAGAATGTTGTTTTTGTGCATCGCCTCCAAGACGTTAAGCGTTCCAATCAAATTGTTCTCCAAGTCGGCTCTGTGATCAGCCAAGCTCTCTCTGATGTTGGCGTGGGCAGCCATATGAAAAACCACATCATTCCCGGCAAAGATTCGCGCAAGCTTACCCGCATCTCTAATGTCAACTGTCTTAACTGTAAGACGAGGATTGCCTGAATGATGACTGAGGTTTTCCAAACAACCACAGGATATGTTGTCCAAAACGGTCACAGAGTATCCTTCTTCGAGCAGTCGGTCAACAAGGTGGCTTCCGATGAAGCCTGCACCGCCAGTCACTATGGCTTTCACGCGATCTTAGCCTTCTCTCGCACTCGCATAATTATTAATGGAGCCTTCTTGACTGAACAGCCCATTTCTTCCATAACTTCACCGTTTAAACCCCGGTTAGTTGCCATGTTTTGTGACACGCCTTAGTGTGTAGAGGTCTGAAGACACAATTTCCGAAGCATGCTTGCCCATACTCTGCCAGTCATCCCAAACAGCGCTTATCAACTTCCCAGTTAATCCATCCGACTCATCTGAAGCTAAGAAAACCGCTAGAGCCGCCGGCACGTCGGGAGGTGTTCCTCCAGTTTCTCTCGTCTTCTTAGCCTCAGCTATAGCCTTCTCTCCAGCAGCATCCCCGACGGCCAAGATCTCTTCCTGTATACGTGTATTTATGGCGCCTGGGGCTATGGCGTTAACCTGCACATTGAACTCCTTTAGCTCCTCAGCCAACGTCTCGGTGAGACGTACCACAGCAGCCTTAGATGTAGCGTAAGCCGAAAAGCGTGGACGGGGATAGGCGGCTCCTCCACCTGAAAGGTTTATAATTTTTCCTCCACCCTGCTTAATCATGATTGGCAAAACGGCTTTGCAACAGAGAAACGTCCCTGTCAAATTAACTTTTACAGTCTCTATCCAATGTTCCACGTCATTTTCTATTAGCGGGCCAACAGGTCCCAGGATACCAGCGTTATTCACAAGAACGTCTATCCTTCCAAAGTCTCGAAGAGTTGACTTCACCATGTTCTCCACCTCTTCCATTCGCGAAACGTCAACCCTAAGCGCTAAAGCACGCCTCCCCAAGGCTAGAACTTGAGCCGCTGTGTTTTCAACCTCTGAAAGGGTGCGAGAAACCACAACCACATTCGCCCCCTCACGAGCGAAGGCTAAGGCAATCGCCCTACCAATGCCTCTGCCGGCGCCTGTAACGATGGCAACCTTATCTTTCAGCTTCGTCAATGAAGTCAGCCCTACTTGACATACGAAAAGGATTTGTCAGTGGTCTTATGCGATTCAGAGGGTCCTATGTTCCACAAATGGTTTCTGCGCGCACTTCAGCTCTCTTGAACTCCACCCAAGCTTGGTCGAACTCTTTTATGGTCTCCTCGGTCTTGGCGTGGAAAGGCATCTGCACCAAAATCTTGTAGGGTATGGTTATTATGTTGGCTCCAGCCACCGCCGCCTCATCCACATCCTCAGGCTTCCTGATACTACCCACGATGATCCTCGTGGCGAAGTTGCCCTCCTTGATGATGCGCTTAGACTCCCGTATGACTTTTACTGGGTCTTCGCCAGCGTCTTTTACGCGGTTGTAGAATATGCTTGCATAGGTGGCTCCGACTTTTGCTGCCAACAAGACTTGGTTGGTCGACATTAGACAGGTCATGTTAGTGTTGATGTTCTCTTTCTTAAGCCTGTTAACGATTCTGAGCCCTCGTCCGTCTGCAAACATGGGAACCTTTATGACTATGTTCTTTGGGTTCCAACTTGAGTACTCCTTAGCCTCCTCGATCAGGTCGTCGTCACTTCCACATGTATTCGCAAGCTCCACACTAAGCGGCCCGTCCACGAGCGACAATATCTCGAAAATCCTCTCCCTTAAGCTGACACCTTTCTCAGCCAAGAATATCTTCTGGTTCGTTGTAACGCCGCTGATTATGCCCCACGGGAGTATTTCCTTTATCTCCTTCACGCTTGCCGTGTCAAGGAATATTTCCATCTCCGCTCACTTCCTTTTCAATTATTTCAGATCCGTGAAGCAGGCTTGGGACTATGAGGTCTGGCTTAACGCCCTCATTCTCCATAAGCTTGCACAAGTCGCACTTTAGTTTTCCTATCAAGAAGGACCTGCAGCCAACAGCCCTGCCAGCCTTTATATCCGTCAATCCATCACCCAGCACGTAACACCTTGAGAGGTCCAAACCAAAATCCTTTGCAGCTCTTAAGAAGAGTCCAGGCTTAGGTTTCCTGCAGTCACAGTTACCTCTATACTTTGTGGTCTTTGCTAGAGGGTGATGAAAACAATAATACTCGGCATCTATGTGGGCACCCCTCTTCTCGAGTAGCCTCTTCATCTTCAACCTAACCCTCTCAAAAGCCTTCTCCGTCATCTTACCCTTCGCTATGGCAGGCTGGTTTGAGACAACAATAACCTTGAGACCCAAGCGGTTGAAAGCTCTAATCGCTTCAACAACACCAGGCAACAACCTAAACTGTCTGGGATTAAGTGGAGAATCCAACACACCCAGCTCTGAAAAGTAAACAATCTCGTTTATGACGCCGTCTCTATCCAAAAACACGGCCCGTGTCATTTTTACTCTCCAGGCTCTATGAGCTCGCACATCTCAACTATCTTATACCTTAGCCCCATTTGAGCTAAGAATTCCCTGAGCTTCTCACAAGCTTGTTCTACACTACTATTTTTACTATCTATCCAAACAGTGATGCGTTTCACGTTACACACCCTCCGGCACATAGACAACCATGCCCTCAGCTATCAATTCGCGGAGCCTTGCGCAAATGAGGTGAGTTAACAATAAATGAAAGCCTTCGACGTGCGGTGTAGAATCTGCAGGCACAACTATGCATGCGTCAGCTATCTCCTTTAAGACCCCTCCATCGAAACCAGCCAACCCAATGACTTTACCTCCCTTATCCTTCACAAACTTAGCTGCCTTCAAAAGGTTCTGAGACCAAAGACCCGCCTTATCCGCTCCAGAACCTCCATGAACACTAATAACCACAAAAATGTCGCCCCGGTCCATGAGGTTCTTCAGTTGCTCAACGTAAACGTTCTCCCAGCCCAAGTCATTAGTAAGGGCAGAAACCAAAGGAACATTATCCGTCAACGCCATGGCCCGAAACCTCCTCTTACCCTCCACTGAAGTAAACTTTGCTAGATCGCTTGCAAAGTGAGTTGCTGTAGAAGCAGAGCCTCCATTCCCAGCCATAAAAATTTGTTTTCCCTCGCTCCAAGCCTCATAGAGAAGCTTTATAACTCTATCAATTTCTCCCCGCGATATATGGTTAATTATAGATTCTGATTCTTGCAGGTAGAGGCTGATGAAAGTCTCGTTATCCAATGAAGCCACCTAAAGATTGATAACTACCTTAGAGCCTTCTCGCTCAAACCCAAAGTCGACCTCTCTTAAGCCTTCTTCAGCCATGGCTTTCCTCAACTGGTCCCTGCCATTTTCACAATAGAACATGAGAAAACCTCCGCCGCCAGCGCCCATGAGCTTGCCGCCTATGGCTCCACTCTTCAGAGCTTTCTCGTACCACCTGTCAATTGGGCCGTTTGCAATCTGTAGAGAAGTACATTTCTTAGCGATCCAGTGCTCGTGCTGAAGCTTACCAAACTCCGTCAGTCTTCCTCTTTCAAGAGCATGCTTAACCCTGAGCCCTATTTCCTTGATAGTGTGCATGGCATCCAAAGCCTTTCCATCATTCTCAATAGATTTTCCTTGGTCATGAAGGACTAAAGAGGCGCTTCTCTTGATGCCAGTGTAGAAGAAGAGCAGGTTGTTCTCAAGCTCGCGAACAGCATCCTCAGGCATTCTCAGTGGTGAAACGTTAACCCGACCATCCCTAGCTATATCTAGGCATATAAAACCTCCGAAAGCCGCTATGTAGGGATCCTGCACACCGCAAGGTTCCTTGAGAATCTCCATCTCCAAGCGACATGCCTCCTCGGCAAGCTCCTGGCGTGAGGGGTTCTCGTTCTTGAAGGCGTGGAGAGCATGTAAAAGACCGACCGTGAAGCTTCCTGAGGAGCCTAAACCCGTCTCTGCGGCGATATCCCCTACCGAGATTATTTCAAGGTTACTCTTCAACCCTAAGAGCCTTAAAGCCTCCCTTACCGCAGGATGCTTTATATCATCAATAGACTTCACTATCTCAGTCACAGAGTAGCTTACCCGGACATTCTCTTCAAACCTACGCTTAACCATCAAGTAGACATACTTATTCAAAGCCGAGGTGACGACAAAGCCCCCATACTCAGAACAATACGAGGGCAAGTCAGTTCCACCTCCACCCATAGTAAGACGAAGAGGAGTTCTGCTTATAATCAACTTTAACCCTTACTCCTACGAGCTCTTGAAAACGGAAATTCTACCACTACTAAAATCGACGGTAAAATCGTTTGGAACGGAAATGTCGTACCAACCAATGTTTTCTCTCCACCATACAAAGTAGACAGTGGTAAAGCCACTCTCCAAAGCCATGTTTAAGGCTTTATTA
>Ga0315306_10001772_pt1 | contig 10239 bp, 6 predicted proteins | sample TDP1_MG_FD_203803 | JGI IMG/M metagenome (GOLD analysis project Ga0315306, IMG submission 203803) | Freshwater sediment microbial communities from Lake Towuti, South Sulawesi, Indonesia - TDP1 | ecosystem: Environmental > Aquatic > Freshwater > Lake > Sediment | place: Indonesia: South Sulawesi... | reverse complement strand
GTCGAGAGTATTCACATGTTAAACGGAGGCAACCCGCAAAAGCCTGTGCCTCCATTAGATTACGTGATAACGTGGTCTGCAAAAGACCTCATAGAACTTTACACTCGGAAAGCAACCATCGTGAGAGCTGGCAAGACAGTTCAAGTAGAAGCCATGAGTGGCCTTGAAGAAATAGTGTTTCCGGGCGTTGGAAAACTGAAGGGTTTCTACACAGATGGGTTAAGAACGCTACTTCACACGGTGAAAGTCACCGAAGAGATGTGGGAAAAGTCTCTCAGATATCCTGCCCATGTTGAAAAGATCAAGCTACTGAAAACTTTGGGTTTCTTTAAAGAAAAACCAATAGATGTTAATGGCATCAAGGTCATTCCGCAGGAAGTGACTGCAAAACTGCTCGAAATGAAGTTGAAGAGACCAGAAATTCGAGACATTGTACCTATGCTCGTGGAAGTTAGCGGGCTAAAAGACGGTGAAAAAGTAATGTACACGTATCACATGTTGGACCGCTACGACAAGAAGCGAAAAGTCACAGCCCTAGCAAGGACCACAGCGTACACAACTTCTGTCGTAGCCCAGCTGGTAGCCCGCAAAGCAATAAAAGAGAAAGGAGTGATTCCACCAGAAAAAATCGGAATGAATGAAAAACTCTACAAAAAGTTCATGGGCATGATGAAGAAGCGAGGAGTTGTAGTCAAGGAGAGCAAGAAAATTAAACACTAAACTTTTTCTTGTTCCACTCTTTGTTATGTATCATCTTGCAAGGAGGCTGAAAATGGATAAGCTAATCATCACCGTGGCGCCGACTGGTTCAGTGCCTCGAAAAAAGGACACGCCCTACGTGCCTGTGACACCTGACGAGATCGCTGAGACAGCTTACCTGTGCGAGCAAGAGGGCGCCTCTGTTATTCATGTGCACTGTCGCGACGAGAATGAGAACCCTACGTCAGATTACCTTGTGTTCAAGGAGACCGTGGATAAGATACGAAAACGCACACACCTTGTTATCATGGTGTCAACAAGCGGTGTGGCGGGCAAGTCTGACGAGGAAAGAGCCCAACCGCTCAAGACAAATCCAGAGATGGCCAGCCTCACAACGGGTTCGCTCAACTTCGCAGGGCGTAAACCATCTATTGTCTATGTAAATACATGGGAAACAATAACCTTTCTTGCCAAGAAGATGCTTGAGATGGATATCAAACCTGAAATCGAAGCCTTTGACGTAGGCTTTATTCATCAGGGCATAAAGCTTATCCAACAGAAACTGATCAAGGAGCCAGCGCACTTCCAGTTGGTCATGGGCGTAGACGGCGGCATCCCCGCCACTTTAGACAACCTGTTGCATATGAGTCGACAACTCCCGCCTAACGCCACTTTCACTGTGGCAGGAATAGGCAAATGGCACTTGAATATGACTTCTATAGCAATAATTTTTGGGGGGCATGTCAGAGTAGGACTCGAAGACAACATCTACTACGCCAAGGGTAAATTAGCGTCAAACGAGAAGTTTGTCGCCAGAACACGTCGGCTAGCAGGGGACCTCCAGCGTGAGGTAGCAACACCCGATGAGGCTAGAGAGATTTTGGGACTTAAGCCACTATTACGCTAGGCTTGGCTTGTTAAGGCAAGTTGCTTATGCTGTGTCAATTGTGCAGATTCTCTACGATAATAATTCTGGACCCAGCATAAGGGCTCTGGCTACCACTACTTTTTGTCTTTGTCCTCTGCTTAATTCGTGTTGATACTTTAACAAAGACTCCTCTGGAGGCGTCAATTCAACGTCTTTCTCGAAGTTTAGGATTAAGTATCTCGTCTAACGTATAGCCGATTAGGACGAATGATATAGAGATTGCTGCTATGCATAGGCCAGGTGGAATTATCCACCACCATCTTTCAACACCACCAGGTAATATCAGCGCTTCATGGAACATTCTACCCCATGTCATTATCCATGGGTCGTATAGTCCCAAGAAACTTATGTATGCTTCTGACATAATAGCACCTGGCACTGATATAGCCAGAGTAACGTAGACAAGATTCATGACGTTTGGAAGAATGTGTCTCCCTATAATGTGGAGCTTCCCAGCTCCCAGAGCTTTTGCAGCTTCAACAAATGGTCTTTCTTTGAGGCTGAGTGCCTGGGATCTGACTGTTCTGGCAAATCCCATCCATCCAAGAAGGCCGATAATTAATATAATATACCATATTGATGGTCCCAATACGGCTATGATTACCAGTAGCAATGGCAATTCTGGCAAGACAAGAAACATGTCTGTGAAACGCATCAATATCTGGTCGACAATTCTACCTAGATAGGCTGAAAACAGCCCAATACAGAGTCCAATGGATACAGATAAAGCAGATGAGAGTAAACCCACAATGAGGGATATTCTTGTTCCGTATATGAGTTGCGTAAATAGGTCTCTCCCAACATTGTCGGTTCCCATTAAGCCAAAAGTGTTGCCGAAGAGTTTCAAGTTTAAGTCATCGATATAAACAGTTGCATTTTGTACATCTTGGCTGAACACCACTTCAACACCGTAGGCGTAAGTGGCCTGCTTGGAGATCATTGTTCCTTGGGGGTCTAACATGTATGAGTCTATCAACGGGGGATACTTAGTGACACCTGTGATGCTCGGTGTTATCCACACTTCGCTTTGATAGTTTCCACCTTGTTTCGCGCTCCACAGATTTTTTCTTTCGCCTCCAGATTCTTGAATGAAGACATTAACTCCAACGCCCCATGGTCGTACATCTTTGACACCATCAGCTTTTATGTAGATTTGACCCCTGAATCTTTTCGGTGGTCCACTGTACGGGTAGTAGAATTGTTTACTCAGAACAGCTTCAATCTCTTCAGGCGGCTCTGTAGCATTTCGCTCAAACGCTATGGCAAGACATCCTGGACCGCTATTCGGGCTTCCTACGGTAGGAACATATTCAGGCTTGAAGTTTTGACCTTGGAGAGATGTGCTGAAGACCCACTCTTGAAGCGAGGTTGTTGTGTTGAAGCTTGGGTCTTTAATTGGCATTAGGTTTTCACTGGTTTTTTCATATCCGGGTAAGTACTTAATCCATGTGGGATAAGCAAGGTCCGCTGCTGTTTCTTCTTCAATTGAGACAGGATTATATGGTGTTATTAAAGGGGGAATCAAGGCTATCAGCGTGAAAAAAATGAGAATACCTATACCTAGCATTCCTTTTTTGTTGCGTAATAAAACTCCTAAAAAATTTTTGAATCTAATGAGGAGGAACGGGACTTTGGCTTTTTTTGTGGCGGGCATGCTCTCTCACTCGTACTTTATTCGTGGGTCAACGAGTCCATAAGTAATGTCGGCTATGAAGTTGGCTATAATTACGCATATGGCTATAAGGAAAAAGATGGCTTGCAACGCTGGAAAATCGGTGTACTCTATTGATTGCCAAATCCACAGCCCGAGGCCTGGATATGAGAAAACAGTCTCTGTGAGTGTTGCTCCCGAAAGCATGAATCCAAAGGAAATGGCTATCTGAGTTATCAATGGCAGTGATGCGTTCTTGAAGGCGTGCTTGAAAAGCACTTTCCGTGTACTTAATCCCTTTGCTTTTGCAGTGACTAGGTAATCCTCACTCAGAACCTCTATCATTGATGCTCTTGTTAAGAGAAGATAAAATCCAGCGGTAATTATTACTAAGGTTGTTGCTGGCAAAAAAAGATGCCGTAGTCGGAATGAAAGTTCTACTAAGAAGTTACTAGGCCATCGACCTGGAAGAATCCAGTCTTGAGGAAATGAATGGGCTCCAGGAAACCAGTGTAAGTTGTAAGAGAATATGAGGAGTAGGACCATTCCTACCCAAAACACAGGGAGCGAAGTTGTTATTAATGATACAAGCGAAGAAAAGACATCGAAAAATCGTCCTCGTTTATAGGATGCTATCACTCCAAAAACCAAGCCGATTACGATTGCTATTACTTCTGCGGTTATGACTAATGTAAAAGTTGTTGAAAGTCGTGAGCCAATCTCATCGACTATGGGTGCTTGTGAGCGGAAAGAGTAGCCAAACTGAAAGGTTAACATGTTTTGCACGTATCTCAGATATCTGACAAGTGGCGGGTCAAGGAGTCCAAAATATCTCAGTTGTGCCTCAATTGCTTCGGGGTCGCGCAACCGTGATGGATTTGCTAGTCGTGCTATAGGGCCTCCAGGCATCAGCATGAATATGGCAAAATTAAGTGTAATAACGAGGAACAGGAGTGCGATGGAGTATAGGATTCTTTTTATAATGTAGGCCCGCAAGCCCAATGAATTGCATCTCCGTTAAGGCAATGAGGTTACGAGGTATTTTACTTTTACCCTCTTTCGAACTTTCATTGTTTTAGAGGATATCTCCAGAACGCTTAAATGTTTATGTAAACCACTTATATTATTGCTCATAAGAGAGAGGAGAAAAGAAAAATGCATAGTGGCTTTAAGAGACTGAACGGTATATTGCTTTCAACGGTGCTAATTTCAATACTAACTTCGGCTTTCATGTCTGTTCCAGTGACTGCACCAACGGGAAGCGGGTATGAAATGTTTGGGCCACGAGTTGACAACATTCTTATTAGGATATTTCAGGGTCGTGACACTGAGTTTGGCGCATTCTACTCAGGAGATCCTGCTACGGCTATTGATATCATAGATTGGCCTTTAGACCAAGGCACTTATCAAAAGCTTCGCGCTGAGCCTGATAAATTTGTAACTGCTGATTTGACCAGTTATGACATGTACAACCTTGAAATGCAGTGCTTAAAGTGGCCAACAAGCGACGTGAACGTTAGAAGGGCTATAGCCTGCCTAATAAATAAGGAAAAATTCTTTACAACACAGCTAAAGTCTTTTAGTGGTGTATTATTGGATACACCAATTGCTCCTGAATGGACAACCTGGTTCAATGACAACACAGAAAAGTGGGTTTTTAACCGAACCAGAGCCGCTGAAATACTCACTAAGGCTGGATATTACGATGACGACGGTGACCCGCAGAGAGAATACCACAACTCAACAGGACGTTATGAACTGCCCCCATTGAAGTTTTACATAAGAGACGACGATCCCGACAGACTGGCTTTTGGCCAAAGTTATCTACTACCAGAATTGCTTGGAGTTGGGCTTCCAGTTGAATCTCATATAGCACCTAAGACTACCTGCTGGGAAGCAGTGATGAAATACCCCTATGACTATAACTTATACACGGGAGGCTGGGGACCCTGGAGAGACCCAGACTACTTGTACGACATGTACAATAGCAAGTTCGGAATAGATTGGTACAACGCAAAAAGGGATTGGTGCAACAACTATGTGTTCTTCACCAACTCGACGTTTGATAACTGGTCTAATCAACTCAAGTTTGCAGCAACCCAAGAATTAGCAGAAGAACCTTGCATGAGATGCCAAGAGATATTGATGGATCAGGTTCCAATGGTGCCCGGATGGCACTCTGCAGGTGCACTCGCTTACAGAAAAAACTACATGGGTGACGAAACACCATACGCGGGGCGTCCATGGACTGGCATGGTTAACACAGTAGTAATCAGCGGCATGGGCGTTGCTGGCTTGAATGGTTTATGGTCTTTCGTCAATGCGCATACCGAAGGCTATGAAAGGGGAGGCACGATAAGATACGGGTTCATGAACCCCGCCGATGTCTATAATCCTGTTCATGCCGATTTCTATTGGGATTGGGAAGTCCTAAACAAAATCTATGACTTTCTGATATCGTCTGATCCCGTTGACCCCGCAGGAATTGATATTCCTTGGATGGCGAAGGGCTGGAGCATCGGCACCTGGCATCCTACGCCCACAACGACTGCTACAAACATAACATTGTCACTCTATGATAACATCTTGTGGCACGACAACGTCAAGTTCAATGCGCAGGACGTAAACTTCACTTTATACTACCATAGGGCCGCCTACTCTCCCCTGTTCTACCCGTATGTGTTGGACTGGGATCACTGCGTTATACACGATGACTACACTGTCACGGTCTACTACAAGGTTCAAAGTGTCTGGGCTCTCCATTGGCTTGGTGGAGTACCAATAATACCCAAGCACATATGGGAGAAAATAGCACCAGCAAACTCTAGAACGGGTGGAGAATTCGAAACAACGGGCAAACTGACGGGTTCAGGTCCGTTTAGATTTGTTAGCAAAAGTCCACAGTCAATACTGCTGGCGGCGAACCCAACCTACTTCAGAAAGCTGATACGACCCGACTATTATACTACAGGACAGCCTATACCGACTCAGGACGGGGATGTTGACGCAGATGACTTCGGCATGGCTGTTGGTCACTACGGCTGCAAATATATCGCGGGCGCGTGGCCACACCCTGTAGACCAGTGGGCTGACGTGAACAAGGACCGCCAAGTAGAGTTAGACGACATCATGGAGATTGCTGTTCGCTTCTTGAAGGTCAAGTACTATCCCTACAAGAGTGGCTATCCCAACTACTATTATTACCCCTAGCATGAGGTGAGAGAGTGAGAGGAAAAAACATAAAGTGGCTATCTCTGGTTGCGTTGCTATTGGTTAACATCTTTGTGACCATAGCAGCATCTCCAGTGACAACGAAGATGTTCGTAAACCCCTCAAAGATTTGGTCCCCTACGACACTCCCTGAGAGCCCAATAACTCTTAGACCAAACGCCGACGGAACCCCCAGACGATGGAGCATATATCCTACAGACCCGGCAACGCATTATGACAAAGTTGACGAGGCATCACAGAACGGTGACACCGACTACGTTTACACGACTTTGAATAGGACAGAAAGCTCACAGTTGCAAGACGTGCTTTCACCCCCAAGTTGGCAGCCAGCGGGTGTAAGAGTTGTCATCTATGCACGAGCAAACACAACCACCGGAGCATACTTGTTTCTAAATATTGCTGTGGCCGGTTACTTTGACTCTTCTGTAGATTTTATGAATCTAACTACTAATTATGAAATGTACCATTGGGATTGGGGAAAAAATCCGTCGACTAATGCCCCATGGACTTGGTCAGACATAAACGCTTTGGAAGCAGGAGAGAGTTCATTTATCCAATACCAACTAAAGTGCCAAATAAGAGTCACACAGCTTTACGTTGAAGTTAGTGGTCCAAGAGTTGAATTTAACGTAGATGTCCAAGATGTGACCGATCTCTACGGTTGGGGCTTTAAACTACTATTCAATCCAAATATTGTGGAAGTCACAGCGGTCATAGAGGGTCCGTTCCTAAAACCCCGCGAAACGCAATGGCTGGCGAAGATTAACAACACCGCTGGCTACGCTATGGTAAGCGATATGCTTTGGCCCTTAGATCCGCCAGGAAAAAGTGGCAGTGGAACTTTAGGTACAGTCATTTTGAAGGTGGTCGGCAAAGGTGTAACTCCGCTAGACCTCACAGACACTAAACTCAACACGGTTATCGCTGACAACAAGGTTCCTCTTGAACACGTGGCTGAAGACGGCAGATTTGACAACAGATATATCAATTTGCCGCCATTTGCCGACATGAAGGTGACTCCGCCCATAGGAATTGTGGGAACAGCGTTCACCTTCGACGCCAGCGGTTCCAGCGACGACGGCTGGATTGTAAGTTATCTGTGGGACTTCGGTGATGGAACCACTGCCACAGACAAAGTAGTGCAGAAAACGTGGGGTGCCGGCACCGAGGGAACGTACATTGTCACTCTGAATGTAACAGACAACGACGACGCAAGCACCATAGCCCAGTATTCACTGGTGGTTTATCCATGGATGCAGGCAGGAGACCATCCAGATCTTATACAAACTCTGATCTGGCCAGAACAGCCCGTTTTCAAAGAAGCCGACTTTGGAGAACACGAAACACTTTGGGCAAAAGTTGGCAACCCAACCGATAAACCATGGAGGGTACGAGTTGACTTTGAAATATTCAGCAAAGACGAAGCCAGAAAACTGGGAACAATCAGCACCGCAGAAGAAATCATACTTCCGTATGAAAAAAAGGACATTCCCGCAGACTTCTTCCTAGGCGATCACCGATGGGCAGTCACAACAGGACCATACAACTGGCCATACTGGGTCAAGAAGTACTGGGCAATAGGACGATGCTTCTACCTAAATGAAACCTCTGGGCAGTGGGAGGCAGGAATCTTTCCAGGCGCCAATCAATTCAAAATACACCCCGTAACACATGACCGCGCCATAATAGCCATGGCCACTAACAAAGATATAGCACACGTCGGAGACACTGTTGTAATTAATGTAACAATTGAAAATCAAGGCGAACAGACAGAACACGACATCCAACTAAAGCTGAGCGTGGTTGTCCCCGAGGAGTTCCAGATCGGAACTGTAACAACAACCTTAGCCATTGGAGCTGCGCAAACTGTTTCATTCAATTGGATAGTACCCGCTAAACTTCCATCAGGCAATCCATTAGAACCCGGTAACCTCGTCTTCAAGGCTGAAATAGACTGTCACCCCTACGAAAGAGACATCTCTGACCAAACGATGTACATGGTCATTGCCGTTGCTTAACAGCAATAGCTCGACCTACCCCCTCTTTTCTTTTTTTATTCAACTTGGAGCTAATTTCTGAATGAAGAAAAAACTCATGTTTACCGCCATTGCAGCTTTTCTTTTTTTAGCAGTCGTAATGACAACAGTGCAAATCGGCCTCTCGGTCACCTGGTCAAACGACGAAAGGTTGACGTTTGACCCCAGCGATGATTGGGATCCCGCTATCATCCAAACAAGCGACGGAAAAATATGGGTGACTTGGCACTCGGGCAGAACAGGAAACTATGACATTTTCTACAAGGTATGGAGCGGTTCATCATGGTCAAACGACCTCCAACTAACCTCTGACATTAATCTTGACCTTCGTCCCTCAATTTTGCAGTCGAGTGATGGAAAAATATGGATTGTTTGGGCCTCGAACAGAACTGGCGACCTAGAAATTTTCTACAAATTTTCTTCAGACAATGGAGCATCATGGAGCAGTGACACAAGATTAACAACTGACCCGAGTCGTGACGATTACCCTTCAGTCATGCAAACATCTGACGGGAAAGTTTGGGTTTTTTGGACTTCTGGCAGAAACCTTAATCCCGAAACTGGGTTCCCGACTGCTGATATTTTCTATAAATTCTCATCTGACGCAGGACAAACGTGGTCTGACGACGCATACGTCCCTACCGACTATAAGAACAATTATCGTGAGGATTTGTTTCCTTCAGTTATGCAAGCAGCGAATGGCAGCATATGGGTAGTATGGACAAAGGAGAAGGAAGGACAAAGTGGTGATCTCTACTACAAAACTTACAATGGCACAGCTTGGTATTGGGAAGTACGATTGACAACCGATCCTAACGAAGATAATCATCCATCTATAATGCAAACCGCAAACGGTAGAATATGGGTTTTCTGGGACTCAAACCGCGCACCAAACCGAAAAGGAGACGTTTATTATAAGGTCTTTGACGGTTCATGGTCTAATGATACGCAACTGACCACGGCTTGGGAAGATGACCAATGGCCATCGGCAATGCAGACCACGGACCTAACTATTTGGGTAGTGTGGACTTCTCCACGTTATCAACAGTTATATCCTGACATATTTTACATGACTGGCATGGAGCTTCATGATTTGGCTGTGCGTCGCATCACGCCCAACGCTTCTCATGAGACGTATGCGTTTAGAGGTGAAATGGTTTACACTGAGGTTGAGGTTGAAAATCAGGGTGAAGGAAAAGAAACATTCGAAGTCAAGAGCTACGCCAATTCTTCTCTGTTAGGGTCTAAAACAATCTCTTTGGACGCTGGAAAGTCTTACGTTTTTGTCTTTCAGTGGAACACAACAAGAATCAGAGCGGGAAACTATGCTCTCAAGGCTACAGTTGCTCCAGTTATGGGAGAAGTGGACACAGCCGACAACACTCTGACCTACACATTTGAGATCAGAATAAAGGGCGACATATGCGGCTGGTACGGTGGTGTCCTAAAACCAATTCCAAATCAACGTGTTGATATGGACGATTTTGGGATGGTGGTGGGTCACTGGGGCACAGTTAGCTCAACATGGCATCCAGTGTGGGGGCCAGCCGCTGACATAAATGATGATGGTTTAGTAGACTTAGACGACATCATGGAGGTCGCAATTCACTTCTTAGAGACATAACAGGATGGTCGGTCCAAAAGGCAATTTAACGGAGGTTACGGCGATAATTTCATAAAGTGCTTTGACAATT
>Ga0315306_10001770_pt1 | contig 10246 bp, 8 predicted proteins | sample TDP1_MG_FD_203803 | JGI IMG/M metagenome (GOLD analysis project Ga0315306, IMG submission 203803) | Freshwater sediment microbial communities from Lake Towuti, South Sulawesi, Indonesia - TDP1 | ecosystem: Environmental > Aquatic > Freshwater > Lake > Sediment | place: Indonesia: South Sulawesi... | reverse complement strand
AAAGCGGCATATCCTTTGATCTTTCCCGCAACTTCGTCTGAGGTGTAATCCCTGCCCAGCTGGTTGAACTCCACATCGAACGTGTTCTTTAGGTTGTCAAACACGGATTTCGTGAAGATGTACTCCAAGTGCTCTCGAGTAGGAATACATAGCACTCTTTCCTTCATTGTTGTTCACATTCCAAAGTCTCGCCCTACAATGCTAGAGGCGTATTACCTTTTGGCGTTGGGGAGAAAAAGGTTTTATGGAAAACCGCCTTCTCAGCTAGCGGGTGAGATCATGCAGGTGCTCTTCTTCACAAAGATGCTTAAGAACAAGGGAAACTTGGCGCTTGAGGAAGCAGCGGACTACGTCTCAGAGATAGGTTTCGACGGAGCAGATCTCACAGTTCGCGAAGCAGGGTATGTGCTACCTGAAGAGGCAACAGCAAAGCTGGACCAAGCAATCAAAGTCTTCAAGTCCAAAGGCTTAAGCGTGCCCATGATCACGACAAACGTGACCGATGCAGAAGCAGGCTACGCCAAGGATATCTTCAAAGCCGCGTCAAAGGCCGGAGTCACTTACATCAAGCTTGGGTACTGGAGGTACGCTGGCTTCGGGAAGATCCGCAACCAGATCGAGGAAACGACGAGAAAGATTGATGGAATCTGTTCACTAAGCAAGAAGTACGGCGTCAACGCGGCAATACACATACACGCTGGAGCATACCTAAGTGCCGACCCGGCACTGCTCTATATGCTTCTGAAAGACAGAGATCCGGAAATGTTAGGTGCCTATATCGACCCCGGTCACATGTACGCAGAGGCAGGTCCTCAAGGATGGGAGATGGCATTAGACCTGCTAGCTACCCATATAAGGCTTGTCGCGGTCAAGAACTACCGTTGGCTAAAGACCGTCGACAACAGAACGGGTGAAAAGAAATGGCAGGTACAGATGATGCCGCTCAGGGAAGAGATCGTGCCTTGGCCCAGAGTCTTCACTCGACTGAGAGAGATTGGGTTTGACGGGTGCATCTCGGTTCATAGCGAATATGACAATCTGAACTTTGAAGACCTGATCAAGCAGACAAAAGAAGACTTGCGTTACCTCAGAGATGTGCTTGCAGACACCGCCTAAGCCAAAAGCAATCTTGAGGTTCATGAGCTTTGGCCTTAGACTCTGATATTCGAGTAGTGAAGCTGGAACCCTCCCTAAAGAAGGACAGGTTTCGCGTTCCTCTAAAGTTCGGCGCCGTCGTTGTCACCGAATCTACGTCCATGATCGTCAAGGCATCCGTAGCGAACCGAAAGGGCAACATCGACGAAGGCTATGGGGCCATGCCATTGATGGACCAGTGGGCATTCCCTGATCCGTCCGTGCCGCATGAGGAGAAGCTCGAAACAATGACGCTCATAGGTGAGAGAACCTGCAACTGTCTGGAGAAGGAATTCAGAGACAGGTTCGGACATCCCATCGACATAATGCTTAGAGCTAGGGACAAGATATTGAGGATCGCCAAAAGCACTGAGAAGCAAATTGGGCTCGAAGTTGGTATTCCAGTTCTTGGAGTCCTTGTAGCTACTTCGCCAATTGATGCGGCGCTTCATGACGCTTTTGGTCGCGTGAACGGTATATCTTCTTATGCCGGGTACGGGCCAGAGCACACGGATCATGACCTAGGCTTGTACCTAGGTGACGAGTTCCGGAACAGATACATCTCAGACTACATACTCGACCGGTACACGCCAGAAATGCCCATCTTCCACCTCGTCGGCGCGCTAGATAAGCTCACGCGAGATGAAGTCGACGCGAGTGATCCTAGAGACGGATTGCCCGTCAGTTTGGAGGAATGGATTGAACGGGATGGCGTCTTCTGCCTGAAAGTGAAGCTGAGCGGCAAAGACATTGACTGGGATGTGGAAAGAACCAAGGCCGTGGCCGAAATAGCTGGCGAAACCCTTGCAAGGAAAGGCCTCGAAGATTTTCATCTCTCTGCAGATGCCAATGAGATGAATTCCAGTCCCAATGGGACTCTAGAGTACCTCAGAAAACTGAAAAGAGCCTCACTGACAGCGTTCAACAGGCTCCTTTACTTGGAACAACCAACCGAAAGAGACCTATGCCGCAACCTGTTCTCAATGCGTGAAGTGTCGGAGATCAAACCCGTCCTCGCCGATGAAGGCGTCACCGACCTTGCAAGCTTTGACCTCGCCCTAAAGCTGGGTTGGTCAGGTGTTGCAGTGAAGACATGCAAGTGGCATTCATCGAGCCTTCTCTATATCGCAAAAATGGAGCACTACGGGACACCATACGCCCTACAAGACCTTACTTGCCCCGGTCTCGCGCTTGTGCACTCGGCAAGCTTGGCGTCTCGAACTCGACCATTGAAAGGATTTGAGTACAACGCAAGGCAATACTTGCCCTTCGCTTTCAAGGAGATCCAAGAACGGCACAGAAGCCTCTTCACAGTCAGGAATGGTATGGTAAAGACGGATAGCTTAAGCCCGTTTGGCCTGGGCTTCGCGTCGGATGGTGTCCGTCTCTAATGAGACACTGCCCTCAACATTCGTGGATTGCAGAAGAAATGCGCTGGTGGCAAGTGATTTGCCCCACTCAGTCATGTCTTGCTTCATACTGAGCAAAAGCGCTTAGGATGGTGTCTTTCTCCTTGGGATTCACCCACCCTTCGGCCTCCAGCTCGCTCAACCCTCTTGCGACTTCCTCAGAAAAACTTGGCATTGCCAGCAAGTTCACTGATCTGCCGATCTCTGAAAACCTCTCCTGCAACGCTGGACTGGTCCTCAGGGCCCTCTTAAGCTTCGCGAAGACTGCCTCATTAAGCACTGGTGACCTTTGATTGAGAAGGAGTTGTATTCTAGCTTCTAGGCTGAACGAAAGCCCTGCTCCCTGTACCTTTTCGGTGATTCTGTTGTAGCTTGCTGCAGTTACCAAGGGGCAGACGTCCGTCCTGATCTTCTCCGTGGTTTTGTATTGGGATATGTAGAAAGGTATCCCGATCAGCACTGTCTCTTCTACGTCAAAAGGAAGGGCCTTTCCCTCAAGATTCTCCGTGCTGCCAGTCTTCTCTTCGATGAGCTGTTCTATCTGAGTCGCTATCGCCGATGAGGTTTCTTCGATGTATAGCTCAACCTCGCGTTTCTCAGATGTCTCAAGATTTCTTGATTGTTCAAGGATCTTTAGCTTCTCAAGCTCTTCAGCAGCTAGTCTGAAGTATTCCTTTTCGGTCTCTTTGAGATTCTCATCTCCTTCTCGGCGGACTACCTTCTCTAGGTCTATCAGATCTTGGACCTCACTCATCAAGCCACCGACCTGCTTCTTGCGCGCCAGAATCCTCCTGTCCAAGGCATCTGTGCTTCTCTTGGGGTATCTACGTTTCTGTTTTTTGCGTTTCCTTTGCAGCTCCTCCACAAAATCCCTTTGCTTCTCGATCATTTGCTCTAGTCTTCGCCGCTCTTTAAGTACTCCCTTTATCCTTTCGCTGGTGAGTTTCGCAGCTCTTTCCATCTTCTTCTCCTTTTCTACTGCGTGACGTTTGACTCTCCTGTCCACTAACTTCCTCATCTCGGTGATTCTAGATTCGTAGTCCTTCCATATCTGCTCAATCTCCATCGCGATCTTCTCTCCGTGGTATTTCGCCTCTGTTCTAAGAGTCTCAAAGGCGTACTGCAGCGCTTCAACCTCGTTATGCAGTCTCTGCCATTCTTGTATGAGGCTCTGTGCCTTCTGAATCGCTTCGTCTTGCGGAAACGTAGGTGGTATCAAGGTCACGTCTTGCTCTGGCCACTCCCTTATTCCTTCAGCTTGGTTTAGGAGACTTTGGAGAGCTTTCAGGACGGAATCCTGTCCGAACAAGGCCTCAAGGGTCTGTTCTTCCACGGACGGGAACGCTCCGAACGTCCGCTCATGGCTTTTCAGTGTCACTTGGAAAGAGCTGAAGGAGAATGAGCTTCTCAGCAGGTCTTCCGTAAAACGTGTCACATCAGGAATCTTCTTGTGGAGAATAGTTATCGATGATAAGCCCAGTCCATCAACGATCATACATCTTCCTCGCCAAGGAACGCCATACAAGGGATAGCACAGCTTGGCGATATAGTCGATATGTTCAACGGTTCCCCTCAAGATCCCCGGTTTCTTCCTCCTCGCTTCGACAAGGCAATAAACCGCTGCCTTTTCCATTTCGCGCGAAAAAGGCCTCTCCCGCCCGCCTTCCTCAACAGCGTACGGCACGACGTGGGCTAGAAGCGCGTTTCCCTTTCTCTCTTCGAAGATTCTCTTACCTCCTTTCTTCTTCATTCCTCTCAAGCATTCACAAACGGCGGCGCCTTTGTCCAGATTCGTGACCATGAAGATTGGAGAAGTACCTGTCCGCTTCGTTGTAGCACTCAAAGCTGCCGATGTCAAACCAGACACCCTTGAAAGTGAAGCCATACACCGCATCTCTCTTGTGGAGCCACTCAATGAAGTGCCCCATCTTGTCTGGATCATTCCCCTCGTCCAAATACCGAAGTATATTCCGAACCCCGTTTCTCGTGAACGCATAGCATGCTGTTGACACCAAGGTGGATCTTGGCTGGGCAGGTTTCTCTTGGAAGTCAATGATCATGTTGCTTGGATCGATGCAGACCACACCGTACAAGCAAGCTCTTGCCTTGGACCCTACATCGTACAATGCAATCACATTTGCCTGTTTGGAACGGAAGTAGTTCAGAAAGTCAGCCATCTTGAAGCCGAAGATATTGTCCCCTCCGATCACAAGCAACTCATCATCGACATTTTCCTCTGCTAGCAGGTAACCAAGTCCGCCTACGCTGCCTAGTTTCTGCCGTTCAGAACGAGCCTCTTCAACAAAGATGCAAGCTTTGTTTTTGGTTCGTACTGTCCTAAGGTAACTCTTGAACTCGGCTTCGAACTTCGCATTTGTGGAGATCAGAATCCTGTCCAGAGGCACGTGCTCAAGCTTTTCTACGGCGTAATCGAGTATAGGTCTGCCAGCTACCTGCAGCAAGTGTTTGGGCTTGTCTCTTGTTAAAGGCCACATCCGCTTGGCAAATCCGCCAGCAAGAATCACCGCTTGCATGGCTAAGCACCCTAAGAGAATATGCCACAAGTTCACATTAAGATTTGGGTTGTCATACTATCTTGGTCTCTTGTGATAGCCCTTGGGAGAAGAGAGAGTTGAATCCCTCCTTCTAGGCCATTCCCACAAGCAAGCCTAGAAAGAACCAGCAAGTAATACCGAGCTATTCCTTTGTTTCAGACGGAGTCTCTTTCTTCTCAGCGGTCTCTGGCTGCTCCTCGGGTTTCTTCTCTTCTGCTGTTTCTGCCTTTATCTCCTCTTCGAGTTCCTCAATCGGTTTCGGCGGCGGAGTTGTGGCCATCGTCCACCCTATCCAAGCTCCAATGGCCAGTATGCCGCCGACGGCTATGAAACCCGTTAACTCCAACACAAACAGCTGCCAAGCGCTGAAAAACACCAACCAGCCGTAGATTACAATCCCCAACAGACATACGACAAGAATCAAACCGCCTATGGTCTGATCTTTGCTTGCCAACCCCAATCACCACATTGGATGAGATTTTGCGACTTAGCCTTTATAAGGTTTGTTATAAGGAAAGAAGTCTAGGCCACATTTGAGGCTGGGACCGAATGGTCAACAGAACTGTCCAAAGGAGCGACCATTGAAGAGTGTCTTTGCGGTTTAGGTCGTGTCTAATACTAGTACATGCTTTTCCCAGAATTATTTTGGGCTTGGCGCCTTCCAGCTTTTGTTTCTTAGGAGGTGATCCGGCCGCAGGTTCCCCTACGGCCACCTTGTTACGACTTCTCCCCCCTTGCGGAATCAAGATTCGACGTAGCCTTTGAGACCACGCCTCATCCAGACCCCACTCGGATGGAGCGACGGGCGGTGTGTGCAAGGAGCGGGGACGTATTCACCGCGCGCTGATGACGCGCGATTACTAGGGATTCCGTGATTCACGAGGGCGAGTTACAGCCCTCGATCCCAACTGAGGCAGGGTTTCGGGATTGCCTTCCCCTTTCGGGGTCGGAACCCATTGTCCCTACCATTGCAGCTCGCGTGTGGCCCGGGGAATTCGGGACATACTGACCTGCCGTGGCCCACTCCTTCCTCCGCCTTATCGGCGGCAGTCCCCCTAGTGTGCCCGGCCTCCTTCCGGAGTGCCGCTGGCAACAAGAGGTGTGGGTCTCGATCGTTGCCTGACTTAACAGGACACCTCACGGCACGAACTGGCGACGGCCATGCGTCTCCTCTCAGCTTGTCTGGTAAGACCTTTAATCTGGCCTTCATCCTGCTGTCTCCCCCGGTAAGGTTCCCGGTGTTGACTCCAATTGAACCGCAAGCTTCACCCCTTGTGGTGCTCCCCCGCCAATTCCTTTAAGTTTCAGCCTTGCGACCGTACTTCCCAGGCGACAGGCTTAACGGTTTCCCTGCGGCACTGGCGTGACCCGTAGTCACACCAACACCTAGCCTGCATCGTTTACGGCTGGGACTACCCGGGTATCTAATCCGGATCGCTCCCCCAGCTTTCGTCCCTCACCGTCGGGTGCGTTCTAGCCGACCGCCTTCGCCACTGGTGGTCCTCCTGGGATTAAAGGATTTCACCCCTACCCCACGAGTACCGTCGGCTTCTCCCGCCCCCTAGCCCCGCAGTATCCCCCGCGGCTCAACGATTAGATCGTCGAATTTAACGAAGGACTTGCAGAGCCGGCTACGGACGCTTTAGGCCAAATAATCGTCCCCACCACTAGAGGAGCTGGTATTACCGCGGCGGCTGACACCAGGCTTGCCCTCCTCTTGTTCCTCCGGCTCATTAAACCAGAGAAAAGCTGTCCTCAGCGGACAGCACTCGGGGTAGCCCCGTCACGCTTTCGCGCATTGCGGAGTTTTCGTAGCTGCTGCGCCCCGTAGGGCCTGGGCCCTTGTCTCAGTGCCCATCTCCGGGCTCCCGCTGTCACGGCCCGTACCGGTTATAGGCTTGGTGAGCCGTTACCTCGCCAACTACCTGATCGGCCGCAGCCCCATCCTCGTGCGGCAGTGAAAGCATGGTTCCACTGCTTTTTGGGCAAGAAACCGTTCCAGGCCTTCTTGCCTATCGGGCGTTATCCCCAGTTTCCCGGGGTTATTCCCGTCGCGAGGGTAGGTTAGCTACGTGTTACTGAGCCGTCTGCCGTGTCTTCACCATAGCTTAAAGACACAAACTAACATGCCTAAGTCCCACCCCGATAGCAGTAGGGTCCGGCAGGATCAACCGGAGTTATGATGGTCGCATCGATCAGCTGGAATTGATGGGATTCGCCAAGCCCACCTTAGACCTAAATACTTCATCAGGTCCGCATTTCTTGTGCCCGCAACTGGAGGTCAACTCTTCATTCAGAGGCAGACTGCCTCTCTTGTCTGGGTTGACGCCGCGCTGCGGTTTCGAGCGGAGTGCTCGAAATTCGCAACTATAGATATTTTTCGTCTTCTTAATAAACCTTTACAGCGGGGTCACTTGCTGAAGATGGGCTCTTGCCAGTCGAGGACGAGGCGAAGGTCGCTGGATAAGCGGTTGTTCTAAGACAAGGAACCGTCAGTTTCCGCGTCAGCGGGACTTCTCGAGGTCTCTCAGCGTAGCTTCCCTTTTGAGTCTTGCTGATCTGTAAGCCATATCGATGACCTGCATGACCTTCAAGCCGTCTTCCCCAGGCGTTTTGGGTTGCTTGTTCTCCAGACATGCTGCGATGAAGTCTTCGGCCAGCATGTTCGAGGCTCTGGAGTCTCCAACATCGATCGTCTTGGCTATGCCTTTGCCTTCCTCTTCTGTATAGTAAGTGAAGGGGTTGAGCTTCAGGCTTCCTATAGAGCCGAAGACTACTGTCTCATTATATGAGTTGAGGTTTGCCGCCCAAGTTGTTTCGAAGGTCGCTGCTACATCTTCCTTGAACCTAACGAAGACTGAAGAATGCTCTTCCACATCGTATGCTGTGTCAAGCTTCAGAGGTTCCCCCACGCCCGTGAAAGTAGATGCGCTGACGGCTTGTGGCTGGACATCACCGAGTAGATACAGCAGGACATCTATATCGTAGCAGCCGATATCGATCAGCGATCCACCTCCCGATTTTGCGGAATTGATGAACCATTTTGACTCCTTTAGAATGTCTATCCCTGGGCGTCCTCTTCGCCGAACGGTCGTCGCTCGGGCATAGTATATCTTGCCTAGCTTCCCCTTTCCCACATACTCTTTCGCCAGTTCTACAGATGGGCTGAACCTTGAACGTGCACTACCTAACCCAAGCTTGACCTGTGCCTTGTTACACGTTTCAACCATTTCCTTAGCTTCCATCGCGTTCAGGGCCATGGGCTTCTCGCAAAGAACGTGTTTTCCGGCTTTTGCTGCGTCGCATGTTATGACTGCATGGTTGAAAGGAGGCGTGCACACGGCGACGCCTCTTACCATGTCCAGAGCAAGAAGGTCGTGGTAGTCTGTGAAGGTTTTGTCCACTTTGTGCTTCTCTGATGCTGTTCTCAGGGCTTCCTTGTTTATGTCTGCGATTGCAGCGACCTCCACGTTTCTGAGTGAGGTGAATGCCCGCAGGTGCCAGTCTCCCATCGCGCCTACGCCGATTACTCCGACTCCAAAGACTCGGCTCATTTTCTCCTTCCTACCTTTTGGTGAAAAAGGCTTTTGACCATACGTCTAGAAAAAGGTATCGGTCTTCTACATGCGAGGGCGCCGGAAGAGATGCCCAGAGTTAAGGCAATACTGGTTCTTCGCAACTACTGTCGCGCGTCCAGACGTAGCGAAGTTGCCTACGTGGGCAAGCCGCTTGCGGGAATATGGATTCTGAAGCATCTAACCTTCTGAGACCTAGGCCCTCACGCTCTGTAGACTGCAAGTTTCCCAATGGTCTGCCAGTTGTCTTCTGTTCGTCGCGGGGTCCGGGCAACTATCACCTCAGCTTGTGGATCGGTTTTCCAGGCAGACAGTTAAGCTCGGAAAGTCTTGGTCTTCTACTCCACTGTAGAAATCTCGCTTTGGGTTGAAACTTCGCGTAAGTCTTCCACCACAAGCAACCGAGAATGTTTGATTCTTTGAACCTTGATCGCGCATTCATAGGGCCCTGTTCAACATGACGGCATCTCACAAAAGCCTTAAGCGAAAGAGAGAAATCACAGCTGGTCAAGATATAGGCGCGGTGCTCGGCTTGTTCGGGGGCTACGTTGGGAAGCCCCTGCGGGAAGACCTCAGCAAACACACGATTACCGAAGAAAAGCTGAAGCAACACCTGTTGCGGAAGTTCATAGGCGGCAGCAGCCTGGCTGCGAAGATTCTCTTTGACGACACTGGTGTCGAGACGAATCCCTTGAGCCCAGAGAATGTTCTCGTTTTCATGACTGGTCCCGTTGCTGCGACCAAGGTTCCTTTGTCTGGCAGGTATCAAGTTGCTTCGAAGTCGCCTCTGACTGGTCTGATCGGTGAAAGTGACTCGGGTGGGAGTTGGGGTCCCGAATTGAAGAAAGCGGGTTACGACGGCATCCTCATCACTGGGCAAGCTCGCGAGCCCGTTTACCTTTGGGTCTGCAATGGCCACGCAGAGCTGAAAAGCGCGGAGCATCTTTGGGGAGTCGACACCTATGAAATAGACCGCCTGATACAGGATGAAACAGACAGGAAAGCTGTGACGGCGTGTATCGGTCCTGCAGGCGAAAGGTTGGCTAGGATTGCGTCGATCATGAACGACGGCAAGCACGGAAGAGCCGCTGCAAGATGCGGGCTAGGCGCGGTCATGGGTGCCAAAAGGCTGAAGGCCATAGCCGTCAGAGGCACCGGCACAGTTGAAGTTGCCCATTCTGAAGAGCTGAATGCTTCGGTGAGGACGTTGGCATCTTCGATCGTAGAGAAGGTTAAGAACATGCATGACTACGGGACAAGTAGCGGAATGGCTACGATTGAGTACTTAGGTGATCTGCCGATTCGGAACTGGCTCTAGGGCTCTTGAGAGGAGGGCGCTGAGAATCTTTCGGGTCAGAACATGGCGAGAACGATACTGAGCGGAAGATACTACTGCAACGGTTGCTTCATCGGGTGCGGAAGGAAGGTGAAGTTCGAAAGTGTCAAGTACGGGAGCGTTGAGGGAGCTGGACCCGAATATGAGACACTTGCCATGTTGGGGGCGAACTGTCTTGTTGACAGCCTAGAAGCCGTGGCTAAGGCGAATGATCTATGTAACCGTTATGGTTTGGAC
>Ga0315306_10001769_pt1 | contig 10247 bp, 12 predicted proteins | sample TDP1_MG_FD_203803 | JGI IMG/M metagenome (GOLD analysis project Ga0315306, IMG submission 203803) | Freshwater sediment microbial communities from Lake Towuti, South Sulawesi, Indonesia - TDP1 | ecosystem: Environmental > Aquatic > Freshwater > Lake > Sediment | place: Indonesia: South Sulawesi... | reverse complement strand
CGCCTGCTAAGGCGAAGGCGTATCCTGTATGTCCTCCCCCTCCTGCAGTCAACAGAATCTTCATCTGACTCATTCCGGTAGTGATGGCGACGCGTTTCCGGGGTTGCCACTATTGCAACAACGCGTATTTAAGCGGCAGTTGCAAATCCCAGATATTTGCTGATGAATCTGGCATTGATCAACTCACCTTTCCGGTAGCCGAGGCCTCTGCAAGGAAGGACAAGCACTGCTAAACGAGCGTCTTGTTTGGTCAACTTGAATGGGTAGACTCTACACGCGTCTGGTCGAAGTTCATACTCAAGACACCGATGCCTATTTTGCCTGTCCTTCGAAAGGAGAACGCACTGGCCGTTAGGCTTGCTAGCAAGAACCTTGGTCAGACTTGCTCCAACGACTATGGTTTCAGTGATATTGTCGATCTCAGGGATAGCCCTCCTAAGCCGCATAAGATCCCTGACAGTGACAGTTGGGCCTCCGAGTCGACAACAAAAGGTCGCACATCGAACGCAATTGAATTTAAGCCTCTTCGTGTTGAGGCCGATGGGCCTGAGTTGTTTCCCTTCGATCAGGAACGTTCCCACGACTGACATCTATTAGTGACGCCTCAGTTTCTCCAACGAGTAGTGCACTGCAATGCCTGCAACAAAGGCAGCCCCCAAGTTCGAGATGTACGAAACAACAATAACAACGAGTATCACTACAGCATCCGGAGCTGTCCTCAGATCAACTGAGACTCTAGTCAGTTCGAATGCTGTTAGGAAGAGCATTGCGCCAATGACAGGTTGAGGAAACGCACGAAAAACAGCAACTACTGAGCTGGCGAAGAAGAGGCTGAGGAATATCTCTACGATTCCTTCGAGGATCATTGACCCTCCTGTTCGTGCACCAAATAGGTATTGAGAGGCAACGCCGTCTGCTCCATGGCATAAGGGGACTCCACCGAAGAAGGGCGAAATCGTATTTAGTATCCCCATGTTCAAGGCCAGATGTCTCTCGCTTACCTTTCTTTCAGGGAAGTACTTCTGGCATAGAGCAGCAGTGGCAATGACCGCGTTCCCAAGCGTCAGAAAGATCTGTGCAAAGCCCACAGTGACCATTGTAAGAAGGATCTCATCAATTGCCGGGACTCGGAGCGACGGGATGCGAAACGAGATGCCCGTCCATGGAACCACATCAGTGGAAATGGCATACAACAGGCCAACTGTGAACAGAAAGATGGCTGCGGGAACATACCGGCCAACTCTCTTGATCCTTAGTAGTAAAGTAGCTAAGAGAACCGACGAGATCGCCAGCAGTGGATTCGACCTTGAGAGGCTTACCGACTCAAGGACCAGCGTTAGTACCAGTGAAAGCTGGATTCCCCTCACTACACATCTCGGGGTGATCTTGACAACCTTCTCGGTTATGCCCGAGAACCCCAACAATGTCCAAGCTACACCAGTCCCGACTCCAACCGCATACAGCTGACTTGGTTTCCATCTCTGTGCCAAAGCAGTAGCCCCCACCGCCTTCTTAGCCTCCACAGAGAGAGGCACGTTGTACAGTAGGCCGATGACCACATTTGCTATTCCCATCATTAGGAAGAGCCCTACTGGGTCAACTCCGAGGATTGCGACATAACCTATCAGAAAAGGGTTCAGAGGTCCAAAGTCGCCCAGTGCACCGGCGAATTCCGAAATACTGAATTCGTATCCTTTGACCTTCAACGAAAGCTTCGCGCTCTCTTGAGACAGAGATCACAAGGCTCGTGCATAAGCTTTCACCCACGAACTAGTTGAATAGTCTCTTTTCTTAACTTCTAGGACGGGGTTGACTCTTGAGGCACATCTGCTTATTGGATCCACTTTGTCTCGAATGCCTTGATCGGGATTTTGAGACCGATTATGGTAAATTGAGTCTATCTACGTGAACACGGACATGGCAAGGGAAGCCTCTCCGTCAGCTTGAACCACTCAGGAAGCAGAATACGATTCATATTAGCGAAGACCTCAGCAAGCGTTCAGGTCGGAGGCATAGGTAGCTGATGGATGACCAAGGAGACGCAAAGTATTCCGTTCAAATCAGGCCCCTTGAGAGAGCCATGCCTGTCGCAAAGGATTTCGTCAAAGACCTGAAAGGCGCAGTGGGAGGAAGACTTCTCAGCCGAATGAAGAAGGAGGCTCTTGACTGTCCGGTAAAAGGGAAGACAGTATCCTTTGTTGAATGCTTCACCTGTACGAATTTTCTACATAGAGTGAAAGGAACGGTTGGATGTAAGGGGGACCACTAAAAAGCGGGGCAGTCGTGTCTCTCCTTTCTAGGCTTGAACGTCGGTTCTACGGAACTAATTCACCCGTTGCGAACCTGTTCGCTACTCGTGTTATCTTCACTTTCACGTGATCACCGGGCTTAGTGTTCGGAACGAAGACGACGAATCCTTCGATTCTTGCGATTCCTTCTCCTCTTCGGCTCGTTTCCTTGATGTCCATCTCGTATTCCTTGCCTTCTTCAACGGGTTTCGCGAACGTTCGGCGCTTTCCCTCGAAACTCATACTTCTCACCTCTTTTCGGATTCAAGAGCCTAGAAAAGCCATAACATAGTTCTTCAAACGTGTCCTATTCGATCTGCTCGACCACGGTTGCCGTTGCGAAGCCTCCCATGATCCCAGTTATCCGAACCTTCACTCTCCTTCCCGCTTCTGCTCCGCGCACGTAGACTCTGAAGCCCTTGATATTGCATATGCCATCACCTCTGCGTCCAATGTCCTCGATTGTAACATCGTATTCTTCGCCTTCTTTCACAGGTGCAGGTCGGACCAACTGCTCGAGCTGTATCGGCCTCCCGTACCTTCTGTAATCTCTCGATTGTCTCTCCTGATATCTCGATCTTTCTGGCAACCTTCTAGGCATTATGCTGCTTTCTCCAGCTCAGAGCTAGCTACAGGAAAAATAGCTGCAGCGTTCTCGGCCACTAGCTCTTCTCCTGCTGATCTAACTCGTCGATATTCGGCTATCGAGCCGAATTTAAAGCTTGCTAGCATCAGCCGCGCATGGCCGCGATATTCTGATCTTCAAAGTCCGCCTTGATCAGTCCGTCAGGGCCCGACTGATTTCGATCTTCTTGAGCACTTCGTAGTCCGGTTCGATATCGATTGGCAGATCTGCAACCTTGGTCAAAGCCTCTTCCAGCTCAGGGGGCACCTTCCCGTACTTGTCAAGGAACTCCTTCGCTCTCGTATAGCTCCCCTCCGCCTCTATCATCAACAGTTCATGCGTCAAATCCTGAATAGTCTTTCTCATGAGCGGCAGCTTGACCTGGAATCGTCCCACGGAGTCTGAAACCGTTGCTCCCCGGTCTCTCAGAAAGTTGAACTGCGAAACGACCGCCATGCCGTGCGCTTCATGAAGACCGAACCTTGCCGCTCTGAAATGACCTGCTGCATATGTCACAAATTCTTGAGTTTCCATCTTCTTGTCCATCGCGCCGATGTCGATCATGCACAGGATGTTCCATAGACCTGTAGCGTCTGCCTTGGCCTCCTCTATCGCGGAATACAGTTCTTTTAGTTCCATTCGAACCTCGCTTCTAGTGCCATCTGGCTTGACTATCACACCGGGCCCGAGGCCATGCGAAAGCTCGTGGAAGAGGACCTGGTTGAAATAAGCTTCGAAGGTAACAAGGTCTAGTTGATCCCTTGAAATGAGTCTGCTGGCAACTGGCTGGAAGCAACTCTTGAACTTTGCTTCCATCACGTTTTTCAATAGAACTTTCTTGGATCCCTTTGCCTCTCTGACTTTCTCGTCGTTTGGAAGGTTGAACGCTGAGATCTGGATTCCCTTCCTTGCGTCTCCTCCCGTGTAGAGCTCGTTGACAACACGAATGGGCGATTCCGTTCCTCTCTGGGTGTTCTTGTACTGGTCCGATATGGGTAGATGGAGTTCCATGTCTGGGAGAAGGCTTGCGTACTTGCGAAGTTTTGCGCTTTCGGCTTCGTTGTTCACCGTGATGAAGGCTTCGAAGGCCGCCTTATACCCGAATAGTCCGTCCTCGTAGACCTCGTATGGGCCGATCGTTACCTCCAAGTTGCTGTCTAGGTCCATCCAATCCATGTCGCTCTGAAAGTAATCGTCCTTGAGCAATGCCTCTGCTCGACTGTTCAGGAATCTTTGGAGGGACTTGTTCTCAGTTGTTTCGGCGGCCTGTTTCAATAGTTCCGAAGCTGGGACCAGAAAATCCCTGTATTCCTCTGAGTAGGGAACAGCGACAAGCATTGATTCTTGGCGACGTATCACGGTGTAAAGGCTGCCGAATAGGTCCTTGTCTCGGGGGTGTTCCTCGATCCACTTCTGGAATTCCTCCTTGGTCATGTCTTCAGGATAGAACCCGGCTCCTGTTGGTTTAGGTGTCTCCCCTATGAAAGGCTCGTTTCCGCTGAGTCTGTCCCAGGGGCCAAAGTTGATTCGAAAGTATCTGAGGGCCTCCTGTGACCGGATTTCTTTGGAGGATTCCAACATTCTCCTTGTCTCGACGTTCGAAGGGGAGACTTGCCTGAGGAATATCTCACTCATCAGATCAGCTGCTTTGACTAGATTCGCAACCACCTTTCGGTCGGTCTCGTTTAGGGTTTGAACTGGAAAGCTGATCGGTGTCCTTTTCAGTCGGACGGCCCGCACCCTTAGGTCGCTTGCGATTCGAAGTTTCATGGTAAGTAGCCATGTCGGAGCCTAGAAAAAGTCTTTGATGAAGGCACCGATTAGTGATGCGAAGTGACCTGTATCTACGGTAGTCAGCGTTTCAATTGAAATCTAATCAATTCCTTTCCCAGACGCCAAGGCTATGTCCAATAGGATGCCCAACGACTCCTCTGTGAGCTTCCCAGTTAGAAACACACGAGATTCTGCTTCATCAATCAGGAGATACTTCAAGGAGTCCGTTGCACGGAGTAGACTTCCCTGCAATTCCTTGTCGTGGAGGACATCTCTGGCTCTCGCTTCATCTGATGATGCCATATTGAAATGCCTTTTCAGTTCTGTCTGATCGAGAAGAACCTCTCTGAGCATCAGTCCTGCTGGGCGCTTCTGAGATGGACGCCCCGTCTTTGAGCAAATCTCTAGGCTGAAGGTAGGTTTAGCCCTTAAGGTCGCCCATATTGTGACTCGGTCGTGTTCTTTGGTCAGAAGTGCGAGGGGATAGTGCATAATGTTCTCGCGGTCCATAAGTGAAATTGCAGTCTCTATTCTGGATAACGGCGCCTCTTTGTTCATGTTACTCAGGACCCTTAGGCCGCTGCTTCCCAGAGGCCGAAATCCGACATATTCGCTCTTTGGCTGTAGTTGCTTCTTGGCAATCTTCGAATACTTCACAAGGAGCTGTCGATTTCTGAATGCACCCACTATATACGCTATGATAAAGACAGCTGCCAGGATCACAATTGCTTCAAATTCATTCATCTCGTTTGCCCCAAAGTCAGCAGGAGATTAAGTTCGGGATGGTATCTGGGTTAACTTGTACAGTTAGTTTTAATAGTGTATCGCCTACCCAATTAGCATTGAGGAAAATAGTAATGCTTTCTGTTCTGGTTATGGCCATCGGACTTGTACTCTACGGACTGGTATACTACGGCTACGTGAAATGGTTCGACAAGAACGTCATCCAATCTGATCCCAAACGTACTACCCCGGCACATACGTATATGGACGGTGTTGAGTTTTTCCCTACCAACAGATACGTCCTCTTCGGCTTTCAATGGAAAAGCATTGCCGGAATATCACCTATTGTTGGGCCGATACTGGCTATCCAATGGGGTTGGCTACCAGCCCTACTCTGGATACTTTTCGGAAACACATTCATTGGTTGGATACATGACTACGGCAGCATCATAACTTCTGTCAGATCTGAAGGAGCATCATTCGGACCTGTCACCTATGAACTAATCTCACCAAGAGCAAGAATCATTCTCGTCAGTTATATTCTTTGGTATCTGGTCCTGATTCTCTCTACGTTTGGGAACACAGTCGCAGGCACCTTTGCGACGTTTCCCATGAGTCCGATCCCGATCCTCATCTTGACCTTGGTCGGAGTGCTGTCTGGATACATGGTATACAAGTTCAAGATCAACATCATCTACACGACAGTGTTCGCATTGGTCGTAATGGCACTCGGGGTCTGGCTGGGAATGCTGTTCCCGATATCGGTCCCAAAGGAAATCGCTTTTGATTTCTGGCTAGTCCTCACATTACTATTCTGTTTCATTGGCGCTGTCCTTCCGATATGGGTCTTCATTCAACCAATCAACTACATGTCGTTCTACTTAGTCTACACTGCAATCGTAGGCATCATCGTGGGAATCTTCGCCGGATTCCCAGATTTCAACAGAGTTGCATTCACTACGTTCTTTGACCCAAAGGTTACGGCCACAGGCCCATTGTGGCCAATGATGTTTGTTACAATCGCGTGTGGCGCCATTTCTGGATGGCATAGCCTTGTCGGGTCCTCCGTTTCATCAAAACAACTTGACACCGAACCGGACGCTAGGTTCATCGGAGCAGGATCGATGCTCGCCGAAGGGGTAATGGCACTCGTAGCCCTCGTTGCGGTCGCTATGATGACACCGCAGGCCGTCGCAGGACTGGCTCCCGCAAGCATCTTCGTTAAGGGTGGATCTACATTGCTTGGATATCTTGGCCTTCCCGCAGCGGTTGGATCGACGTATCTGTCCGTGATGATCATTGTGCTGGCTATAACAATCATGCACCTAGCGCTGAGGATATCTAGGCTTGCTTTGGCGGAGCTTGCTGGGCCAAGGCTCGGAGGACTCTTCAAGAACATGTACGTAACGGCGATTATTGTGTGTGCGATCGTTTACTTGGTCACGAGTCCAAGCACTGGGGCTGCCTTTGCTTATGTTTGGGGAACCTTCGGTGGCGCGAATCAGCTTATGGCTGGAATGGCTCTGATGATTGCCACGGTGTGGCTTACAAAAATCAAACGCCCAACGACATACACCATGGTCCCAATGCTTTTCATGCTGGTGACGACTATCTCAGCTCTCATCTATCTTGCATATACTGGAATCACTCTCTACGCCGCGGATCCGACAAGAATAGGCGCGGGAATCGCAGCTTTCATAAACGTTCTGCTGTTGGTACTGGCCTTCTTCATGTGCTACGAAGGTGCTGGAGCTTTCAAAAAGCTTAGGGCTGCCGCCAAATAGCGCGACTGGCGTATCCTAGAACCTCAGATCTCAAAAATCCCCTCTATTTTTCTTCTTGTAACGCCTTGGCCACTTTGCCTATCATACCGACTCCGGCAACTTCCGTATCGTACAGCGGGACAAGCGCCCTAACCATGCCCGGGAATTTGCTGTCAATCAACTTCAAGTATCCTTCCTGCTCTCGAACTTTGTTGACTAGGTATGGCGACGGGTTTTCCACTTCGCATGTTTCCTTAGGTATTACTCCGTTCACGATGACTCCTCCGGTCGGAATATTGAACGCCTGAACCCATCCGATGAATCTCTCGATGACGGCTATCGGCAAAGCCAGGGGCAGGGTCACAAAGAAAAAGGCTGTCTTATCCTTGTCAACCAAGATTTTCCTTCCGATCTCGGTCCTCTGCCTAGTCGACATCAGGTTAGCCAATAGGGGGTCTTTCTTGACTTCTTCAGCAATCTTCTCCTTTCTGAAGGATAGCTTCACCCTTGTCGAGAGGGCTTCTTCTCTGCTTTTCACCATCTTCATCAGCCAGAGATCGTAAACCTTCGACATGCCCAAGAGCCTGTAGGTGTGCGCCACAGGTGCTGTATCGAAGACATAGGCGTCGAATTCGTCTTTCATTATCAGGTTTGTCATGTCCTCGAACATCGCTGTCTCTTCGAATGCTGGGTTAGTTGTGGCTACATCGACGAAAGGCTCGGGATCCAAGGGTATGTCAGCATACTTGAGGAACGTAAGGATCATGTCTCTTATCTCCTGCTTGTATCTTTGAACCGTCTCCGAGATGTCGATCTCCATACCGAACAGATTCTTCGCCCCCTCTATCTTCTGAATCCCTTTCCCCAAAATGTCCTGTCCGAAAGCACTTGACAGGCTGTGAACTGGATTCGTAGAAGATATCAGAGTCCTCTTGCCCAATGCTTCCGAGAAGTAATGGGCTACGCCGGCAGCCACAACGGTTTTACCCACGCCTCCTTTGCCTCCGAAGAAGAGGTACTTCAGAGCAGGCTTCTGTTTCACAAATCCCTCAAGACTCATAGGCCGTCATCACCTATGCCAGTAGAACGTCAGCAACCTTGGATATCATTTCCAACCCCTTCGGTTCACGGTCAAACATCGGAACGACTCCCCTTATCAGAGGACCGAACTCGTTTCGGATAGTGTCCATGTATTTCTGCTGCATTGAGATCCGATTCCTCAGGTAGGTCGGCACGCACGGATCGTCCAACAGTTCTAGCGGGTATACTTGGTTCACTAGGACGCCGCTGAGAGATATGTTGAAGGCTTGGAACATTTCTAGAGCCTTCTTCGTGTCCAGGATCGGCATCGATTCAGGAATAATAACGTAGAAGAAAGCTGTATGATCCTTGTCCCTCACCATGCTGCTGACGAAGTTCAATCTTGATCTGATAAAAGAAAGCTCTTCGACCATACTGTCCTCCTGTGCTAAACCACCTTTGCCACTGAGGACAGACGCAACATCACCATATTCGCCCGCTTTCTTCCGAGTCTCAACTATCTTATTCACCCATGTATCAAGAATCTCTGCCATACTCAGAAATCTGATGGCATGCCCGTGTGGCATCATGTCAAATATGTAATAGTCAAACTTCCCGCCAGACATCAGTTCTACCATGGCGTCGAACGTTGCGGATTCAGCCATTGCAGGCTCAGCAGAAGACGACTTTACGTAGTCCTCAATCTCTTCAGGCACTCGTTCTAGCCCGTGCATCTCCTTGATCTTCCGCCGAATCTCATCCTGGTACTCTGCGATTCTTTTGTCCGCATCTATTTCGAGAGCGAAGAGATTCTTTGCCAACTCCACCTCCCCCTTTCCAAAGATGTTCTTCTCGAAGATGTCAGTGAGACTTGCCTGTGGATCGGTGGAGAACACAACTACTCGCTTGCCTTGCCGGGCCAGCCAGTATGCCGTTGCCGCAGACAGTGTTGTCTTGCCTAGACCGCCCTTCCCTCCGAAAAGCATGTACTTCAAGCTGGGCTTTTGGAGAAGATATTCTTTCAGCGAAAGTGTTTGAGACAACTAGTCCACCGACCTAGAAGATTATATCGGTAACATCCCTCTCGCGGAGTAGAGTTCTCTTCCAAGTCTTCACATGAGGAACAGAGTAAGGCAGAAGCCTCAAGCTGTAATAGGGTGGAAGTATTGGAACTCCAAGCATGTCTCCCATTGTGATCAGCATGAATAGGTTCTCCAGATACATTCGCGTCTTTAGTGCGTATGTGACCATGCCGTGCATGGCCATACCGTAGATCAGTCCTTTCGCCGCCTTCTTGATCTCGCTCTCATTCTTCTCTCCTTTATCAGCAGTCTCAGCTTCTCCCAAGTGTCAGTCATCTCATTAGGCTGGACAACTCATGGTTGGCAGCAGTATTTCTACTTTTCACACGCTGCATAGCCTGAAAGAGAAAAGAGGCCTGATCAGTTGCTACGAGAGGATCTTATCTGTAAAGTCCTTCTCCTTGAGAATGGCCGTTCTCCAGATTTCTATTCTGCGAATCCAGTATGGGAGGAGTCTTAGTCTGTAGTAAGAGACAACCGGGAGCCCTACCAAGTCGCCTATCGACGCCAACATCAGAGCCTGTTCAATGTACCATTTCATTTTCAACGCATCTTGAGCCATGTCGAAAACCGTCGCCCCTAGGAGAATACTCTTGAGAATATCCTTCACCTTGCTTAAACGATTCTTGCCTTTCTGATGGCTCGCCGGGTGATTCATTGCAGAGTTTTCCTGAGGAAACGCCTTTGCGTGTAGGCTATTTCAGTTCTTCGTAGCGCCACTGATTTCTTGGCTTCCCAAGCTTGAAATACGTCACCTTAGAACTCACGCAGGGATCCGTTTGGCTAGGAAGATCAAGGTAGAATTCCTTGCACTTGTTCCTACGATGTTCAGCCATTGTCAGCATTGCATGGATCTAATAAGAGCAAGCGGCCTTAGAGTCTATTCAGAGCAGCTTAATGAGTATCCCGCAGAGATAACAGAAACCTTACGAAGAGTCTCGGAACTGGCTCAGAGGGTCGTAGAAAACTTTCC
>Ga0315306_10001768_pt1 | contig 10251 bp, 8 predicted proteins | sample TDP1_MG_FD_203803 | JGI IMG/M metagenome (GOLD analysis project Ga0315306, IMG submission 203803) | Freshwater sediment microbial communities from Lake Towuti, South Sulawesi, Indonesia - TDP1 | ecosystem: Environmental > Aquatic > Freshwater > Lake > Sediment | place: Indonesia: South Sulawesi... | reverse complement strand
GAGATGGTCTCGCAGGGCCTCAATTGTATGCTGTGGAATTCTGAGCGATTTCCGCGCGATTTCGGTGCAGCGGTCCTTCACGGCGGACAAATCCAGGCCTCGTTCGCTGGCAGCCTGCTGGCAGTGCTCACAAAAACAGAAACTGCCGACCACCCGAAGAAGCGGGTTGATACGGCCGTTGAAGGCGTCCTGCTCCAACATCGTCTGCGGCATCTTGTCCAACAATATGGCGTCCACCTCATACTTGGATGCGATGTCTTCGATCATGGCGTTCCGATACCGAAGTACCTCGGGGTTGTTGAAGCAGAAGAAGAGTCTGTCCCTAGACCCGAAGAGATTCAACACTGCGCATTCGGGGTGCTCCTTCGCAAATCGTCCCGCCGCGAACATTGGGATGAGGGCAGCCACCGAAAGTCCCTCCTCCTTGGCAGCCTTAGTCGCGTCTCCGAGAAGGTCCACGCCTGCAAAGTCTCGGCTTCGCTCAGGCTGCAGCACACATTCCTTGTACCTTGACGGCTCTGGTTCGAAGAATACACGGTCGGTCTCTAATGAATAGATTCCCCTCTGAGGATATCGGGGCTGGATTATTCGATACCCGGTGTAGAGACTGGTGAAGATAGCCAAGGCGTCTCCACCAACATCCCGAACTCCCCGACAAAGTCTGCCGGCGCCCTCAATAGCAATGGCGGGACCAAAGGTGACGAGCCACCGCTTCATCAAACATCTTGCACTCGTTGCCATATCAGATATTTAAGCTAAAGCATGCACGCACTTTGTCTTCCGTTGAATCCCTGAATCGAAAGAGTTATTCGTACGCTAACCCAGGGTCTCCGGCTCACGGGGAGAACAATGACCGTCAACGTGGGACTGATCGGTTTGGGGTTCATGGGCAACACTCACCTGCAAGTCTACACAAACCTTAGAAATGTCAAGGTTGTGGCCGTCGCTGAGCAGCTCATCGAAAGGGCGAACCAGGTGGCAAGCCAGATCGATGCACGAGCTTATGAATTGCAGGACGAACTGATGGAAGATCCGAAAGTGGACATGGTTGACATATGTCTTCCAACACACCTTCACGCGGAAACAACTGTAAAGGCCGCTGAGAACGGGAAGCACGTACTGTGCGAGAAACCCATCAGCCTCGACCTCGACGGAGCGGACAAAATGATCGACGCTGCCAGGAGAAACAACGTCAAGTTCATGGTCGGACACGTGATCCGGTTTTGGCCTGAGTATCAGATGCTTAAGAAGATAAGAGAGACAAGTGAACTCGGGACGCTCCGTTCTCTGGTTTGCAGCAGGCTGAGCGCGAGACCGGCATGGGCTCAAGGAAACTGGATCCTAGATGAAAGGAAAAGTGGCTCCGCAGCTTTGGATCTTCACATTCACGATACGGACTACATCCTGTATCTTCTGGGAACACCTGACTCTGTTCTTGCGGCGGGAACGGTGGAGCACATTCAAACCCTCTACAACTACGGGGACGGACTCCTCATTTCCGCCGAAGGTGGATGGGATCTTCCCGAGAAATTCCCCTTCGTAATGTCCTACAGGGCGGTCTTCGACAGGGGGACAGCCGAGTACTTCTCGAATCGAACCCCCACACTCACAATATACGAAGGTGGAAAAGAGCCGCGGGCGCCCCGGGTGCCCATGCCGCCGATCCGCGCAAAGGCTGTTGGGGGAAATATATCCGCCATAGCGGGCTACTACAACGAGATAAAGTATTTTGTAGACTGTGTCGAAAAGGACCAGGAGCCAGCCACTGTAACCCCAGCTGACGCGCGGGCCGCGCTGGAAGTAACGCTTGCGGAGATCGCCTCGGTTCGGGCGGGAAGGACGATGGCGCTAGGCGGCACTGGCGTTCAGGAATCTTCTTGAAGAGGATCGATGTCGATATGATGAGAGCGAGGAATACGAGACAATCCGGAGACGAAAAGATGAGGGTTCTGGCCGTAGGAGCTCATCCTGATGACGTTGAATTCCTTATGGCAGGTACACTCACGCTGCTCCGACGGAGAGGTTTCAACGTATCGATCGCGACGGTAGCCGCCGGAGACATGGGATCGATGACATTGAGAAACCAAGAGATCGCGAGCAAGAGATTTCAGGAGGCCACTAGCGCAGCACGAGTTCTTGATGCGTCCTACGAATGTCTCGGAGAGTCTGATCTCCACATAGTCTTTGACAATCCCACACGGTTCAAGGTAACCGAGCTTGTTAGAAGAGCAGAGCCAGACATCGTCTTTACACATTCGCCGCAAGACTACATGAAGGACCATGAACTCACAGCTGACCTCGTGTGGGACGCATGCTTCAACGCATCCGTCCCGAACTACTCTACTAACCAACCAAAACCAGCAAAACCAACAACGAAAACCCCATACCTCTTCTACGCAGACGCGCTAGGCGGCAGGAACAGGTTCGGTGACAGAACAAGGCCCGCTTTCTACATCGATGTGACTTCCGTCATAGGGATCAAGAAGGAGATGCTTGCAAAACACCGAAGTCAAAGATCATGGCTGCGGGCTCAGCACGGGGTCGATGAATACAAGGTCAGCATGAAAAACTGGGCAAGAGAGAGGGGGAAAGAGGTCAGGGTAAAGTACGCTGAGGCTTTCACACAGCACAGAAGCAACCCATTCCCATCGGACAACATTTTGAAGAACTATTTACCGGTGCTGTACGGCAGTGGACCAGGGATCTAGGAGTCGAAGAAAATCGACTGTGAGAAGGGAGTTGAGTATGGTGGGTGTCGGCGAAAAAAGACTGCGTCAGATGAGAGAGGAATTCGAAAAAGTCGCGATTGTGCTGGATAGTTGCGAAACCGTCGACAAAGCCTTCTCCGTATCGGCTTCAGAGTTCAAGCGGAGGCAAAAAGCGGTCTACTCTGCGCTACAGAAGAAGGGCGTCGACGTGGGTTTCGTCTTTTCTGATGAGCAGTATTGCGGTGATGTGCCCTACTTGGGGGGCAATACCAACGTGACGATCGAGCAAGTGGCGGGAATAATGGGTGAAACGGGTTTCCACATAGTAGCAGGGCTTGAAGGCGGATACGTGGCAGAGCAACTTGCAGAGAGGTCTGGCTCCACGGTCCATAAGGTCCAGATACTGCAGCTAGCCGACGAGAAATACCCTATCAAGGCGGAGAGACTTGAAGACGTGTTGGCGGAGGCTAATGGTGGACAGAAGGTCAGGACAGTAGGTTTGCTCACCCCGCGCCAGGTGGTTCCTGCCGCCTTGGTTGATTATATGAGCAAGATAGTTGGACGCGAAAACGTGATAGACTTTCAGGAGCCCTATTTCAAGATCAAGAATCACAAGTCCGACGAGGAGATGAGGCTCATCAGGGATGCCAGTCTTGTTGCGAACGCCGTGATGAAGGGAATGCTAGCGGTTCTGAAGCCAGGAATGCTCGAGACGCAGGTGGCTGGGTGGGGCTATTTCATTGCAAAGGAACTCGGCTCGGAGGAGAACGGTTGGGATATGATTGTCGGTGCAAACGAGGCCAACAGGACTCTCATCGGAAAGGCTTTGAACAGGGAGATTCAAAAGGGCGACTTCGTGCACCTGGGCGTTTCTCCGAAGCGCGACGGCTTGAACTCGTGTCTCAGAAGATCGGTGGTGGTTGTCCCTAATCCCTCGGACTTAACTTCTGATCAAAAGTATTGGTTCGATCTAGTGGAGGAGGGCTTCCAGGTCGGCTTCGATGCCTACTGTAGAGTTGCAAGAGAGGGGCTCCCAGCGAGGCTCCAAGAAGAGGCGCTAGTAGAGTTCTTCAGGTCCAAAACCGAAGACGTGAACAAGAGATTCGGACTACAGCTTGAGGATCTCTCAAGGTTGAAGCCCTACACAGGGACTCACAACGCTGGCTACACCGAGTGCCAGGAATTCTACGGAGCCATAACACTCGATTCAAATGAACCACTAGCTCCTCAAATAGTGACTATGCTTGACGTAGCCATCAGGGGCATAGGAGACCGCTGGGGCGAGGTAATCATCCCAGGCCTAGACTACATAGTCATAGAAGATACTTTGGGCAAGTTCGGCAACAAAGTTGAAAACTTCAACGTCAAGATGCCGAGAAACGTTCAGAGTCTTGTGGGAAACCTGAACGAGCTTGGTTGATGAGCATTCAAGCCGATCGATCTATTAGTCGTTCAATGTTTCCGCCGAGAATCATCTCTTTGTCATCATCGTTGATCGCTAGCCTCTGTATTCTCAGAATCTCGATGTAAGGGTACAGAAAAGGCGTATCAGTTCCAAACAGTATCTTGTGCGGCCCGAGTTCTGAAACCGCTCTCTCCAAGACCGGTGTGTAAGGCATGCACGAGGTCTCCAAGAACACGTTCTCGTACCGTTTCGCTGCGTGTACCGCATCCACGTACATGCATGTCAAGCCCATGTGCGCGAGGACTATCGGTACATCTGGGAAGTACTCCGCCAGCCAGGCTATTGCCAGAGGCTGCGCGTACACAGGCGTTCCCGAATGAAATACTATTGGAAGACGATGTCTTGCGGCAACCTCCATGATGGGATGCATGACATCCCCACATGGGAAGTCTTGGTGCCAGGGGTGGAATTTCGCTCCTCTGAAGCCGTATTTGGCTACGAAGCTGTCAAGGCGCTCTGCTGCCCCTTCGATCCTTGGATCAACTGTGCCAAAGCCCACGAGGCGAGTGGGATGGGACTCGACGGACTCAGCGATCTTTCGGTTCATCCGTTCCTCCCACGCCTTCGGGGTCAAGGATCCGTCCGTTGAAAGAAAGTCCGATGTGAAAAGGCATGCTCTATCGATGCCTCCCTTCTTCATCATCTGGATGTTCTGCTCAACCCCTGCCTCCCTGTACATGAGGAATTTGACCATTAAGTGCGAGTGAGCGTCCGTTATCTTCATCATCAACCACCCACACCTACAATGCTAGTAATCTAGCTATGTTTTCTGAGAAGATCTTGCGCATCGCCGAGGAAGGAATGTCGAGCGTCTCGATTTTTCTTATCTCCACGACAGGGTCTGTGTGGGGAACGTCGGTGCCGAACACCAACCTTTCTTCGCCGATGTCCTTGACCGCCTGCTCGAAGGATATCTGACAATCTTGGGACGACGTCTCTATGATCACATTTGGACAACTCTTCGCCACAACTAGAGCGTCAAACCAGTTGTAGTCTGCCAGTCCCATGTGTCCCATGATCAAGGTGGCGTCAGGGAAGGACTTGGCGAGGTCACCAAACTGGAACGGTAGAGAGACTACGGGAAAGCCTGTGTCGATCAAGACCGGGACGCCGTGATTGATGGCCGCCTTTATCACCGGGTGGACAATCTCGTGGTTGACCGGAAATCCTTGTGTAGCCGGACTGAGCTTTATCCCGCGAAGCCCGAGAGAACCGATAGCTCTGTCAATCTCTTCGACCGACTCTTGCCCGTACCATGGGTTCGCGGCCGCAAATCCAATAAGTTCCCTTCCATGGCTTTTGACGATGGAGCTAATTTCATCATTTGTCTGAGCGATGTTTGAGATCATAGCACGTCCCATGGGCGACACTACCGCCTTGCTGATGTTCCACTTCTTCATACCGTTCACCAGGTCTTCAGCAGACATCTCGGAGAACAAGTCTCTGCCAATGTGTGCGTGCGCATCAAAAATCCGGTAGACCATATGGATCGAGCCAGAGGGCTACGTCTCCCGCTTATATACCAATTCCCAATGGGTCGACTTTCGCTCGCGCAGACATTTGATGAACGAGGCGAAACCATTAAAACTGCTCGAAAGGCGAAGCCTATTGAACATCCGCACGAGAATATTGGGGATGAGGACTATATGAAACAGGCGGAGGGAAAAAGGATTCGCGTGCTGTATGCTGGTGATGGAGAGTTCGTCGTAAGGACGGTCGCCAAGGGGCTCGGCTACTATATTACAGGTAGCTTTGTGGAAGAGTCGCTGTACCTTCGTAGAGCTCTCGAAAGCGATCCAGGCATCAAAGTCGATCACCTACACACACACCTTGCCATCGCGGATTTTCCCAGAACCGCGAGGGAGCTTGTAGACTCATATGAGGTCGTCATTCTCAGTGACATACCCAGCGACTCGCTGATATTCTATCCTGACATGCTCCAAGTGCCGATGGGCCCAAACAGACTGAAGTCCATCCAAGACTTCGTCGCGGAGGGAGGCGGCTTCCTGATGTGTGGGGGGTGGAGTTCCTTCGGAGGGCATCAGGGGGGAGCACGCTACCACAACACCCCTGTTGAGGAGATTCTGCCAGTCGTGATTCACGAGGGAGACGATCGAGTTGAGGTCCCTGAAGGCTTCCGTTTCAACGTGGAGAACACATCCCACGCGATAATGGCCGGGATACCTTGGAAAACAGCCGATTTCATCTTGATGGGCTACAACAAGGTTACACCCAAGCCACAAGCCACTGTGCTGGCCTCCTTCCAGGGCGACCCGATGATCTGCGTCGGCGAGTATCACTCAGGAAGAGCTATGGCTTTCGCACCCGATTGTGCCCCTCACTGGGCCGGAACCTTCATCAACTGGGAACACTACCCTAGGTTCTGGATTCAGTCCATTAGATGGTTAGCGAAGCGTGTCAAATCCAACGGCAATTGATCGATCACAAGGACAGTCAGGTTGTTGACGATACGTTTCTCGCCACCCTCTCACTTGGATATGTCCCTCATCCGTGACGTTTCGGCCTCAACAACTGGAAACTCCGATCGATTTCTCTCCAGAAGCAAAGGCATTTCCGCGCGGACCAACCCGACACCGTGAACAGGACGGAGCGGTTGTTCGACGGGAAGTTCGGGCCAGACTAGCTCGCCGCACCATATTCAGCCGGAGATGACTCTGCGCGGATGCACCTCTCCTGACCGTTGCCATCGGTCTCGGAACCGTTTGTCGAGACTGGCAATCCGCGAGTCTGCGGGGCGCACATTGGGTAGGATAGAGGAGGGTCCTTACGCCATTCCGCGTGAGCAGTTCCCACGACGTCATGGTGAACCGGTCGGTCGTAGCTCTAGAAATCCTGAAACCAAGTCTTATTAGAATCCTCTGCTCGCGGAGGTTGGAAATGCATGCCTTCCGCTGCAAGGATCGCTGTCGTTGTGCTATCGGCGCTTTGGCTAGTCACGCCAGTCTCTCCAGCACTTGCTCAGACACCGTCGGAGGCTACTAACTACATAGTGTCGGTTGACGGCGCCGGCTCCGCGGTGTGGACGGTGGAGCACAGGTTTCTACTCGAGACCGATGACGACGTACGCTACTTCGAGGAGTATATGAAGACCTTTGATTCTCAGAGGCAGGTCTTCTTGGAACAGTTCAAGAACGAAACCATTGACCTCGTTGACAGAGCTTCAATTCTAACAGGCAGAAGGATGACGGCCAACAACTTCACGGTCGTCATCGACAGTTTGAAAACGGCAACCGGGAAATTCGGCTTAGTCGTGTACAGCTTCAGATGGGTTGGATTTGCGAGGCGAGAAGGACCGGCTGTCATCATCGGCGACGTGTTCGAGGGGGGTTTATACCTGTACAAGGACGATACCTTTTCCCTCAGGGCTCCAAGTCAGCTCAGTGTCGTCTATGCGTCTCCTCCCCCTGATGTTTCCAGGCAGGGGGAACTGATCTGGTACGGATTGAGGCATCTCGGTTCAGGAGAGCCGAGGGTGGAGTTCACCCTCGAGGCGACGACCGTCAGTTCGCAAACCTTTGTCTCGCCCTCAGTTTCGGAGTCTTCCCATAGCACTGCCTTGAGCTCGAAAACTACCGCGTCGAGGTTAGAGACGTCGTCCCTCTCATCGACAGCAGCCAGTTCTTCGGGCACATTTGATTTTGGATCGAGTTCATGGACGCTCTGGCTTGTCTTGGCGATCGCCGTGATCCTACTCACGTTCACTATCGTGCTTCGTTTTAGAAAGCGATCGGTCTCGTTGCAAAGCGATGAAGAAAAAGTGATCAGCGTACTAAGAGAGGCCGGTGGCGTTCTATTTCAATCCGAGATAAAGAGGAGAACCGGCTTTTCTAAAGCGAAGACTAGTGTGGTTCTGAAAGCACTGGAGGAGAAGGGTTCGGTAGGCAAGACCAGGCGTGGAAGGGAGTTTATCGTCAGACTGAAGGATTGACAGTCGACAACACGCCCCTTCACACGTCGTGCTCATCTTCGATCGATCGAGAGAAACTTGCGTTTAATCGAGGGTCAATTCTATCCGTTCATCATTTAGAATGCTCAGTGAATAGCGGTCGATCGGTTGTTACCGAACAGAGGCATTTAACCATCAGAACATTTCTACATGAAGAAAACGTAGCTGTTCATTCGGTGGCTGTGATGGATGATTCGTTCACTCTCCTTATATTCGCGATAATCAGAGTGGGGGTGCATGACGCGAAGCCGAATATTGCTGACGACCTCCGCGCTCACGATTCTCCTGGTTTTCTTGACCTTGGTATCGGTACCGGCATTGGCTCAGACACAGACACAGAATGATTCTGCACCACAAGAAAGGGCTGAGAGGCTCGTTGAGATCGCAGAGCACGCGAGTGCTGAAGTGGCAGATCTACTGGGCAAGGCACAAGACGAAGGATTGGATATCACAACCGCAACCTCCCTCCACGAGGGTGGGCTAGAGAGTCTAGAAGCGGCAAAAGACGCTCTGGCGGCTGGCAACTACCAAGAAGCCATCGACAAGGCACATGAAGCGTTGGTGAAGTTCAGGGAGTCTTTGATGACACTGCGACAAGCCTGGAAAGATCTCCGGCAGGAGCGAGCAGCCACGCGTCTCCAATCCGTCATTGACAAAATGCAAGCTTTCGTCCAGAGGCTCCAAGAAAGATTGGAGGATCTTCCGCCCTCTGTTCCGCCGGAATTGGTCAACGAAGTGAAGACAAATCTGAACAAGGCAGATGGACAGTTGAACGCGGCGGAGAGCAACCTCAAGGTGGGCAACATCGATCAGGCGATCGACCATCTCAAGAAGGCTCGCGAAGACATCAAGGCCGCTCTGGCGGGCGTCCGAGAGATCAAAGACTACCTCAAGAAGGATCATATCACGGATGCCGTGGCGAGATTGACTTCGGCCACGGACAGACTGGAAACGCTGTTGCAGCGCGCCGCGGACAAGGACATCCCAGTGGCTGACCTTCAGGAGAGGCTCTCAACCATCTGCGGGCTTCTCTCAAGCGCAGAATCCAAAGCGGCGGCGGGCGACTTCGACGGCGCAGTGGCAGACCTAAGACAAGCCGCAAGCCAAATCCACGCGACCTACCAAGATCTCGTGAGCCGGATCAAAGGAGGATAGCATCCTCCTCCCCATTTCTTTCTTCATCGATCAAGTCTGGTGATCCCAGGCGCAGCTGGATCCGTGCCTGAAACCAGGCATAGCCTCAATCGATCCCGTTCATCATCTCCCGCGCTTTCCCGCCAGGCTCCCCAGCCAGCAACTCTTACTTCTCTTTGCCCTCAAGGATCCAAAGGCCAGGCTGGAAAAATGGGTCTTTCCGGCTTTGAGGGTAACAGTACCCCCAGAGCCCCATCGTCGCTATCGATCCGAGATCCCGGAAGCTGAAGAGGGTCGTCGGAAGCTCTGGAGAACCGCTCTATTGAAGGCCTCCGGATCTTCGAGGTTGCTCATGTGACCTGTGTCTTGAAGTGTCACGAGTTGAGAACCCCTAATCGAGCTGTGCATTCTTTCCGCAGCGTCGAAGGGGATGATCTGATCTTGTGCTCCCGTGACGAGTAGCGTCGGTACGGTTATCTCAGAGAGCAGGGGCGTGCTGTCGGGCCGCTCAGCGAGGGCATGGAGCGTAGAGACAACCGATTGCTCTGAAGCGGCCTTCATGATATCGCGTAGTGTTCTCAGGATCTCGGGGCGCCGAGCCATAGTCGCTGGTGAGACGAGCTTCTCCGCAGATTCTGAGATGTAGCTCGTGAGTCCCTCCCGCTTGATCCTTTCGATCGTCGCCAACCTCCCTTGCTTCCCCTCGGGCGAGTCCGCCTCGGCTCTGGTGTTCGCCAAAACCATCCCTCCTACGAGGCTGCGGTGACGAGCATACAGCCTGAAGATGACGTAACCTCCCATCGAATGCCCGACAACCAGGGAGGAGGGGATCCGTAGCTGGCGAAGCAATGCTGCAACGTAGTCAGCGAATCTGTCCATGGAGCAGGGTCCTGGAGGTGCCTCGGACTCTCCAAAGCCAGGAAGGTCGAGGGCGACGACCCTGAACCGGCGCGATAGCGAGGAGACCTGGGGGCGCC
>Ga0315306_10001766_pt1 | contig 10254 bp, 10 predicted proteins | sample TDP1_MG_FD_203803 | JGI IMG/M metagenome (GOLD analysis project Ga0315306, IMG submission 203803) | Freshwater sediment microbial communities from Lake Towuti, South Sulawesi, Indonesia - TDP1 | ecosystem: Environmental > Aquatic > Freshwater > Lake > Sediment | place: Indonesia: South Sulawesi... | reverse complement strand
TTCACTGGGCTTGCAACTTCTGCGGCACATTTCAGGCACCTCGTCAAATTATCAACTCCCTCCACTAAGGCGGACGCAAGCACTTTGGGGGCTTGCGAAAAAATAGTCCACCTGTCGGGCACCGAGCTCGTCTGGGGCTTTGAGCTCTTCATATGCTCCTCCCGTAGGCGGACTATGCCGGCAGGTGATATATTAATGTTCCGCAGCTGGAACAGCGACGTGCCATCGACTTACCGGGACAACCGCAAGCAGAACTCGCATCTGGTAGCCTCGCCGACATGGCACGCACAGAACTGACAAAGCATTCGTTCCTCCCTAACAACCCTGCAAAGCTCACAAACCGCACCCATAATGGCGCAGTTATCTGGCTGGGTCTTGAGAAGCTCACCGATAAGCCTGTCAAACATCGCTTTAACGCTCTTTGACTCTTGAAGGACACCGACAAGCTTGCCCCCACGTGCACCGGACACATATTGGGTCACAGCCGCAGGAGTGAGCCGCATCCTGGACGCAACCACTGCTGGTTTCAGTTCGTGCGCCTCTATCAGATCCTTGGCGACCAATACACGTACGGCCGGAAGTACCTGTGACACGACAATACTGCATGGGGGCTTCAAACAGCGTCACTCTTGTCGTTAACGCTGTTAACATGCGCTTCGACTAGTATTTAATATAGGCTGATGGGGATTTAACACCGTTAATTTAATAAGGAGGTACCGCTCAGTTAACGCCGTTAACCAATCGAAAGGTATCTACCTTTGGCAAAGGCTACCAAGCAAGCCCAAACAACGATGATGGCAACGGAAAAGAGCCACTCTACTTCCCTAGAGGACTCTCAAGTCATTGCACGCATATTAAACGCCATCAAGAACGAGAGAAGGCTTTCCATCCTTCAGCTGCTTCAAGAGGCTCCCTATTCTGAAAAAGAGATACAAGGCAGGCTTCGATCGATGGGACATACGCACAGTCCAACAACTATTCAAGGGTATCTAAAGCCATTAGTCGAAGCCGAACTCGTCGTGCATAGGCTTGGAAAGTACCAGACAACCGCCCAAGGCTCCAAGGTTCTTCAGTTGGTTTGCAAGACCAACTTTCTCCTACGCTTCCCTTCCAACTCGTCATGCCAAGAGGAATTGTCCCTCATCGCGATCAAGAATGGTTATCGAACATTCGAAGAACTTGGAAAGATAGTCGATCGCTCTCTACTGCCAAGAGCCTTGAATAGGCTTCAAAGAGAAGGGCTTCTACAGTCAAACCACCCAAGGGACCATGTCCAGTTCTACCGTGTCAAGGTCCGCCTCCGTGGCGACACCTCACCGACGGAGCGAAGGGTCTTTCGCACGCTGAGCGAAGAGGGGATTTCAGCAAGAGACCTCTCCAAAGCTGTCGGGATCACGGTTCGGAGAACATACAAGTATCTTGCCAGATTAAAGAAGAAGGGGTTGGCCCTTCAACGCATTCTTCCTGTGACCTATGTGCTAACCTCGACAGGCAAGACTGTGGCCGACTTCATTGAAGAGACTATCGCACAAGCGCTCGACAGACCGCGGCGTATTATTCTGACACCTCAGATGGGTACCGAAGAACTCGGAATGAGAAGGCCTCTAGCCATTATCCAGCAATACGGAGGCAACGGAATATTGCAGTCCGAGCTCTGGAGGCGTCTAGGCCTGGATAGCAGAAGGGGTTCTAGGCAGGTGCTAAACCTTGAGAGACGGGGCTTTGTCGACAGAAGGAAAGAGTTGAACAGAGGAAGATGGACTTTCAGAATCTTTCCACGAAGAAGAGCCGCAACAGTTGACACCATAGCCAGCATTCCCTGCGCCTCATGCGACGAAGACTTCCGCGGAATATGTCCGACTCACACTACGAACCCTGCGACTTGTAGCAGGCTGACCCACTGGTTAATTGATCAGGGTAGGGAAACGCTATAGATGAGACAGCAGAATCACAGGGCTTCTCTCTGAAAGCGTCAGTAGCTAGTGCTACTTCATGCTGACCGGATCACTTTTTTGGAAACACGTATATCCTTACACGTGTAAGGCTCTTGAAGCACTTGCGTGAGGAGGGTGATATTTGCCCTCAATATTGAAAAGACAGACCATACGTGAAGGCGAGAAAGATTTCGTTAACGAGGTCATAGAGCAAGGTTCAAAGATCTTTCCGAAAGATGACATGGCAACGCTTAGAGCTTGTATACAGTGTGGCACATGCACTGGGTCATGTCCTTCAGGCAGAAGAACAGCTTGGAGGATAAGGCAGATATTCCTGAAGACCCTCACAGGTCAAAGAAAGGATGCGCTTGCAGCCGAAGACCTATGGAACTGCACCACGTGCTACACCTGCCAAGAGAGGTGCCCGCGAAAGGTCAAGACGACTGACATAGTCCGCGCCCTGCGAAATCTATCTGTAAGAGAAGGCTATTTGCGTCAAGACCATGCCAAGGTCTGCCAACTCGTCTTCAAACATGGCCATGCAGTTCCGATCAATGATGATGTCAAAGCTGTTAGAAAACGGCTAGGGCTCTCCGAGGTTCCGCCTACGGTTCATCAATATCTTGAGGCTCTGAAGGAAGTCATAGATCTCCTCGATGCAACCGGCTTCAGGTCGCTTGTTGAAAGGAAGGAGTAGAAACCGTGCGGGACTACGCCTACTTTCTTGGATGTATCACTCCGAACAGGTATCCTGGAATAGAGGTGGCCACCAAAAGGTCTCTCAAGGAGTTTGAGATCAATCTACTAGACGTGAACGGAGCCTCTTGCTGTCCAGCCCCAGGTGTCTTCGGCTCCTTTGATCTATGGACGTGGTTGGTTGTGGCAGCAAGGAACATTGTGATCGCGGAGGAGATGAATGCCGACATAACAACAACCTGCAATGGGTGCTACGCTACTCTTCAAGAAGCGAACTATCTTCTCAAGAATAGTGCTAACCTGAAGAATCGAGTCAACGAATCATTGGCGAAAATAGGGAAGCAATACCGAGGATCTCTCGAGGTCAAACATGTGATAGAGCTTCTCAGCGATCAGGTGGGGTTTGAACGCGTCGAGAAGAACGTTAAGAGGCCTCTCAGAGGGATCAAGGCAGCCGCACACTACGGTTGCCACTTTCTGAAGCCCAGCGAGACAAGGATGCACGGCTCGGCAGAAAGACCGACAGTTCTGGACAACTTGGTTAGGTCTCTAGGCGCAGAGAGCGTTGACTACAGGGACAAGGGCTTGTGCTGCGGGGCTGGAGGAGGAGTGAGATCTGCAAACCTTGAGGTGGCATTGGATATGACTGCTGAGAAGTTAGATAACATGATCGAGGCAGGCGCAGATTGCTTGGTGACTCCTTGCGCCTTTTGCCATCTGCAATTGGACCGCGGCCAAGTAGAGCTAAATGAGAAATACGGAAGAAGATACCAAATGCCAGTCGTCTTCATGACTCAGTTAATGGGCTTGGCACTGGGGATGGATGCACGAGAACTGGGGCTTTACGACAATGCGATCCCGACGGAAAGTCTCCTCAAGAAAATCCCTTGATATGACGCCGCCATCTGGTTTGGCTGCTTGTTCTGGATCTTCTTCACGGTCTCTTCGTAGCGTCAAGACCATAATCCTGCCTTTGTTATCCAGTAAAGCTAAAGAAGATTCGCCTTACGGAGGTTTTCTCTGATAGCTTCTCCAGTATTCTGAGCCCAGGCACGGATCGTCGCTGTGTCAGTTCCTATGCAGAAGTCGCGGCAGCCAAGCTCAAGCCATTTCTGCATGTCCTCTACGTTACATTCGGCCCTGATGCGTATCCCTTTTCCCTTCGCCACTTGGTAGCTCTTCTCCATGGCCTCGGTGATATCAGGATTCTTGTAGCCTTCCCCCGGACGTCCTATTGAAATGGAGAAATCGCTCGGGCCGAATTGGACCATATCGATGCCAGGCACTGATAGTGCCTCCTCGATGTCGTCCACGAGGCTCTTGCTTTCGATCATGATGGCGATGACGATGTCATCGATGTGCTTGACGTAGTCCTCAAGCGTCACAGTTTTGCCTCTGACGATTCCGTAACCCATGACACGTCCGTATTGGATTCCATTGATTCCGCCCTGGGGGATGAGCTTGACGGATTGGACGCATTTCTTGACATCCTGAGCAGTATGACAGTCAGCGAAGAGCATTGCAGTGAAGCCTGCCTGAATCGCGCGCGTGGCGATGAAGGTTCTCGGTTCCTGGTCTATCTTTATCATCGCATCCATGCCTGTAAGTTCGCAGGCTCGTGCAAGGTGCTCAAGGTCATGGAGCGTGTACGGGCCGTATTGGCCTGTGAATTCTGCATAATCGAATTGCTGAGAATTACCTATTATCTCAACAAGGTTAGCCCAAGTGCATGTGTAGCGAGTTCCAACTGTGGGCTTTCCCTCCCTGAGGAGTTTTCTGAGTCTGTTTCTTGGCATCATAGTACCTTTCCTCATGCAGGAACATCCCTTGTCAAACGAATTTAAGGACTGTCGAGGTTGCTCTCAATCCCGCAATTGAGATCATGGCCTAGGCTAATCACCAACCTCAAAGGTCATAATGAAGTAAGCTTAGTATAACGTGGAGAGGATCGATTGTGTTGTTGCCGGGTAAGGGAATCGCACTACTTCTGTTAGTTGCCTCTGTCTTTGCGTCTTCCCTTTTTGGCCTGAATGTACAAGCAGTTGCGGACCGTTCGCTCTACCTCACAGTTAACAAACCGCTGTACGTTTTCGGGGAGACCGTCACGTTCACTGTTCACATTGGAAAGGATAGCTGCAAGCAGCATGGACACATAGTCGATATCTATGTCTATAACTCAAAGAGTCTGGAGGACTACTTTCGCGTTGAGAAGGTCCGAGGTCTGGCTCTTCAGTCTTGGGACTTCCCTATCAACGCAAGCTACACGCCCCAGAAAGTCGATGTCTACGCAGTGAAACTCTGGGTCATCCATAGTGAGGCTTGGGGGCACCCACAAGCCTATGTAGAGGACACGGTGAACTTCGCGGTTGTAGCCTATACGGTGACGGCAAGTCAGACCACGATGATCATGACTACACAAACCGTGGAGACGACAGTCATAGCGCGTATTTCCGTCACACTAACAGTGACCAAGAGAGAGTCGGCCAGCGTTCAGTTGGACGTCGTGGCAATACCCCTGATAGCGTGCGCTGTAGGCGCTGTCATGTTGGTTCTTATGGTGGTCGTAATCGGCAGAAGAAAGAGGAGGTGAGCTCATCTCAAAGTGGCAAGACTGATCAGTCAAGAGTATATGGAAGACAAAGCATAGGTGGCTTCAGAGAATGCCGAGAGCAAGACAAGCGCGACAAGCAACTCCGCCGGCAAGGCTTGTGAGCGTAGAGTCACTAAGAAGCTTCTGCACGCAAGTCTTTGAAAGGCTACAGGTCTCGCATGGCGACGCAAAGATCACAAGCGATGTCCTAGTTTCAGCAGACCTTCGAGGCATAGATTCACACGGTGTAGCGCGTCTATCACGTTATGTAGACTATTTGAGGCAGGGTAGAGCTCGTCCGCAGTCTGAGGCATCCGTTGTCCATGAAACACCTGTTACCGCGGTGATGGACGGAGGTGCCGGCCTCGGGCCGCCGGTTGCTTATCGGGCAATGCAGCTTGCAATATCTAAGGCAAATGAGAGCTATGTCGGGTTTGTTGCGGTTCGAAACTCCAATCATTTTGGTATAGCTGGATACTATGCCATGATGGCCTTGCAACATGACATGATCGGGATCTCAACAAGCAACGCGAAGCCAGTTGTTCTGCCAACCTTTGGACGCGAAGCTATGCTAGGCACTAACCCCATTAGCATTGCAGTTCCCGCAGGTCGTGAACTTCCTTTCGTGCTTGACATGGCAACCAGCACGGTTGCTCAGGGAAAAGTGGAGATATGCAAGCGCGCAGGAAAACCAATTCCTTTGGGATGGGCAACAGATGAAAAAGGTCAGCTAACAAGCGATCCTTCGCTAGTGCTCAGGAACATAGGAGATCGATTAGGCGGCGGCCTTCTTCCTCTAGGCGGTATGGGAGAAGAAATGGGTGGCCACAAGGGGTATGGACTTGCCTTCGTCGTAGATGTCTTCAGCGCAATGCTCTCTGGCGGAGAGTGCTCAGCCTTGACGTACCCTGAGAACGAAGACGGCCGCCCACTTCCCTCCAATGTCAGCCATTTTCTTGGAGCAATCAGAGTAGATAGCTTTCAGCAACTATCTGAGTTCAAGCTGAGCATGGATGATCTTATTCGCCGCATCAGAAGCTCCTCCAGGCTGGAAGGATTCGATCGCATCTATATCCACGGTGAGAAGGAGTTTCATATGGCAGAGCAGCGGCAGAGGGAGGGTATCCCTCTGGATCATGAGGTTGTCCTTGATCTCCGAACCATCGCCGAGGAGTTCGGCTTGCGGTCTCCCTTTTGACTCCAACATGACGATTCGCTGAGCAGGTTCTTAAGGGGTTTCAGGAGTGAAGCCTTCGACGAAACCACTTACCTCCCAGCTCTTCATTGCCCTGCTGTTCTCGCCTATTCTGGTTCCATGTTCGATGCGCTGCGTGTCTGCGGCTACTGAAATTGCCTATGATGACGGAATCCCTGAGACTACATCTTCGCTGGACATCGGCTTGCATCTGGCTGTCAGATTTTCCCTTCCGTCAGGCCTGCCAAGCGCTAGGCTACTGATGTGTAGGATCTACAAGGCCGGTCGAAGCGGGGTGGGCATGAGAGTTCACGTCTTGGGAAGTGATGGAACTACTGAGCTAACATCTTCGTTTAACTTCAGCTTAGCTGCTGAAAGCGCTTGGAACAATGCTGATGTGGCCGCGCGAAACATCATTGTCTCGGATGTCTTCTACGTTACTGTTGAGTACTTGATGTACTACGATCCTTTGATTGGTGGAGATTCAACCGATCCGAAGAGCAGATCATACTATGGATATCCAGGCTTCTGGAGCCTGATCGACAAGGGTGAGAATGTTATGATTAGAGCGGTGATTGACCCTTCAGTCACTGTATCATCAATGGTTACAAAGATGCTGCCAGCTGAGAACCTCCTCGGCGCGTCTGGACCATACGTCTATTTTGTCAGTGCGGTGACCATGATGGCCATGGCATTGGTGGTGTGGAAAAGACGGACGTTCAACCGGAGATCTGTTTCTCGCTAGCTGTGAGTTAGCAGAGCTGCTTCACACTCCAGAGGAAGCTCTGCCCGTTCCAGTGGAGTCAGAAATCCTCAAAAGCACGAATAAAGTCATCCTTCTTGGGCTAACAAGAAATGGCCAAGCTTCAGAGAACTGAAACGCTCACCCTCAACACTGAACGGCCACGCAGCATGAAGTGTCAACACCGGAACAAGAAATACGTGATCAACAACATCGAGTTCAAGATATGGCGATGCCTGGACTGCGGCCTCATCCAAAAAGAAGAGTAGGGTCACTCAATCAGCTCGAGAACTGGATTCATTGGTTGTCCATTGTAAACGGAGCAATAGCGAGGCCTGTATTTTTCGCGTTGCCCCACTTTTTGGGCAGGAGATGTCTCGTGAACTATTGCGGTTTGGTTCTGAATATTCTTGATGCGTTTGCCTCCCACAGCTTCTGTTTTTGCATGTCTGTGAGATGGGCATGTCGAACACGTGTCATCTCGAACTCTTGATCGTAGATAGAACTGCCGCTGGCGAAGATTACTCGTTCCTCTCCAATCTCGGTCACTACCTCTTCGATGAAGTCTTCTCGGTATGTCCCTGCTGTTTCGATGGCGATGTTGGGGCAGTCTTCTAACATACGCCTCGCCTCATATAGGAGCATGCCACTGATGTTGATTTGACCGCCGTTGCAGGCAACGAATTGCACAGTAGGGTATTGGGAGGCTATGTCGCGAATCTGGGTTGGATGAGAGACTCGGACGTGCCCGGCGTTTAGGACAACCGGGATATTGTAGCGTTTAGCTTCCTCCATCACTGGGAATAGAATCTGGTCGTTGGCCTGAAAGTTCTCTTCCCAAGGATCCAAGTAGAGGCCGCATGCCCCATGTTCCTTAAGGCCTCTTCGTAGCTCGGCTATGGCGGCCTCGCCCTGCCAAGGATCGACACGACAAAGACCTGAGAACCGGTCAGGGTATCTCCTGACAGCGTCTGCTACAAGTTCGTTCGCGGGAGGAAGGCAGTAGTCCTTGGGCTTGACCGGGACAAGGACTGCTTTGTCGATGCCTAAGAGATCCATGTTGGCAGAAATTTCTAGAAGCGACTGCCCATATCTAAACAGGCCTGCGCCAAGGTAGACGCGTGCATCGACGATCATAGCTATTGCCCCTTCGCAGTCACGCCCTCAAGGATTTTCTTGATGTTTTGATGGAAAACTGCCTCCTCACCGTCAGCGTGTAGCCCAGCCATTTTCACTTTGTGTACCTCGATGGTGGGGTCGCAGCCCGGGCCGTCGCTGGCGTATAGCACTCTTGAAGCCCCTACACGTTCTACGGCTTCCCTGATGATTCGCGGGTAAGGCATGCCTGAGGTTTCTAGGATGATGTTGGGATAGCGTTCCGCTACTTGGATGGCATCTCTGGTGTGAAAGTAGCCGCCGCAGTGGCCGAGGATTATAGTCGCCTCGGGGCAGGCTTTGGCTGCTTCAGCGATCTGCAAAGGTAAGGTGAATTCTTCGTCGCCGCAATGGAACAAGACAGGGGCGTTGTATCGTGTGGCCACGCGAATCAAGTCGATAGTTTCTTGGCGTGCAGGGTGACATCGGTTGCCAGCCGGGTGTAGTTTTAGGCCTTTGAAGCCGTATTCTTCTATTGCTTTCCTAAGGATACGTTGGGCCTCCTTGCCTCTGCGCGGGTTCATCCGAGCGTAACCTATCAATCGATTCGGGTATTTTCGAACAGCATCGGCAATGTACTCGATTGATCCCTCCACGTCAGGTGCATCAACATATGTCATGATAACACTCTTGTCGATGCCGGCCTCATCCATAAGTCGGACGATGGTTTCCGGTGGGTCGTACCAACCGAACTTGTCGACGTGGGTATGAGAATCGATAATCATCTCAAACTCCTTGAGTCTATACTCTTGACTAGCTCTTCTATTAAGAGTGAAGAAGACCTGGTATCATTATCATAACGCTGTTCCCTGATACGGAGTCATCGAGTCGAGTCTAATGAAATTGGGTTCTGAATTCAGACCAGTTCATGAGAGCATGTTCGAAACCTGAAGACGTGTCGCTTCTTCCGTCACTGCAAAACCTTTATTGTGACAGTCATATGTCGCGTCTCTGTGGGCTTCGAAGTTGTCTGCTGACATGGTCTTATTGAACGGCAAGGTCGTCACGATGGACGTCAAGGAGTCCATCGCTGAGGGAGTGGCTGTTGGCTCTGGTAGGATCTTGGCAGCTGGGTCTAGCGGAGAGATAGAGTCCCTAGCCAGGCCAGGAACCAAGATCATAGATCTGCAAGGAAGGACCGTGATACCTGGCCTAATCGAGTCGCATTGTCACTTGACATGGGGAGAAGGTACTGTGCGGGCAATGGGGATCATAGACGGAAGCTATGAGGCGGGAGTCAGATCCATAGCTGATATTCAGGCGAGGATCGCTGAGCAAGTGAAGACGAAGCGAAAAGGCCAGTGGATCAGCGTCGCCAAGGAGGATGACTCGAAGCTTGCCGAGAATAGACACCCAACCAAATGGGACTTGGACAAGGTAGCTCCGGATCACCCTGTCATCATAGACACCGTCGGTGGGCATTTCGCAGTTGTTAACAGCAAAGCCTTCGAACTGGCTGGAATATCCAAGGAGTCACCTGACCCAGTTGGTGGTAGGTTTGAAAGAAACCTGAAGACTGGGGAGCTGACCGGTTGGATACATGAGAGGGCTAGGCAGGCGATTTTGCCAGAAGGGTATGGAACAGAGCCGACGTTAGAGCAGGCAGTGGAGGGGATAAGGTGGATGACGCAGCAGTATGCCGCCTCAGGTTTGACCTGCGCGAACGATGGGGGCATAAGGCAAGGCGTCTTCATCAGGGCTTTCCAGGTGCTTCTCGCTAGGGGTGAGCTTCCCATACGCATAAGGATAGATCCGCGCTGTGAACTCATGCCGCATCTGACGGCGCTTGGGATCCGGGAGGGCTTCGGGAACGAGATGCTGAAAGTCTGCGCCGTGAAGATCACAGCTGACGGGGCCATTTCAGCAAGAACCGCGGCTGTTGCCGAACCTTACCTTCACAGACCGAACTACTACGGAGAACTTGCCATAACGAAGGAGGAGC
>Ga0315306_10001762_pt1 | contig 10273 bp, 9 predicted proteins | sample TDP1_MG_FD_203803 | JGI IMG/M metagenome (GOLD analysis project Ga0315306, IMG submission 203803) | Freshwater sediment microbial communities from Lake Towuti, South Sulawesi, Indonesia - TDP1 | ecosystem: Environmental > Aquatic > Freshwater > Lake > Sediment | place: Indonesia: South Sulawesi... | reverse complement strand
AAGAGACATGAAATGACCAACATAGAAACCATTGCAACAATAGAACGATCGAACGGGCATAAAGGTGGCGGGCCCGGCGGGATTTGAACCCGCGACTACTGACTCCGGAGGCCAGCGTCATATCCTGGTTATCCCGGCCTTTTCATGAGTTTGACTGGCTCACAAACCTCTCCGACCGTCTAGACCACGGGCCCAACAAACATATTCATGAAGACAACTAAAAGCGTTGATGGTCACGTTTCAGCCTGCAAAACAGTCTAAGGGGATTCTTGCTCCTTGACGAGGCCAGTCAGTTCCGCCATACTCAACACTCTTGTTTACTATTGCGCATACTCTAATATCCCTAGCGTGTAGTCTTGGCGCAGCTAGCTTGACTGGGCGGAGGTAATCAACCTGGGCAATTCGTCAAGAGACTGGTTGTCGGTTATGACGAAGTCGCTAGAGCCATCCGGCATCATGGCCGTCTTCGAAAAGGCTCGCGGGATGAAGGATATCATCCGACTGGAGGTTGGAGAGCCGGACTTCGATACGCCGAAACACATCAAAGATGCCGCAAAGAGAGCCTTGGACAACGGATTCACCCACTACACATCGAGCACGGGGATTTTTTCGCTTCGCCAGGCCATCGCGGAGAAAACCAAGAGGGAAACTGGAGTTGATGTTGATCCCAGAAGGGAAGTCTTGGTCACAGATGGGGGCAGCTGTGCAATCACTCTTGCCATGATGGCAGTTTTAGATCCCGGAGATGAAGTCTTGATCTCTGATCCGTCTTGGCCATATGGACCAAGCATAAAGATGGCTCAAGGAGTGCCTGTCCGCTTCAGGCTCTTGGAGGAGGAAGACTTCAAGATCGATTTCGATCACCTTAGGTCCCAGATCTCCAATAGGTCGAAGATGATAGTGATCAACTCACCCAACAATCCGACAGGATCCATCCTCGATCGGCGTGAGCTCGTAACTCTTGCCAAGATCGCTATCGAGGAGGACCTGCTTGTGTTATCTGACGAAGTGTACGAGAAGCTGATCTACAACGCTCAGCACATATCAGCACTGTCTATCTCTGAAATGAAGGACAGAGCCATCCTAGTGAATTCGTTCTCAAAGACCTACGCCATGACAGGCTGGCGCGTCGGTTATACCATCACAAATGAAGAGATCGTCAAAGAGATGGCCAAACTGAACCTGTATCTGAACACATGCTCAACCTCTTTCGCTCAAATCGCTGCTCTTGAAGCTCTGAGAGGCCCACAAGACTGTGTCAAGGCCATGGTCGATCAGTACAAGAAACGGGTCGACTTGATGTTTCGAGGACTTGAGGGCATGAAGGTTCCGTGCGTCAAACCGAGGGGCGCGTTCTATCTCTTTCCAGATTTCTCCGAGTTCAGTCACTCATCACACGAGATTGGAACGCTGCTCTTGGAGAAGGTGCATGTATCCACGGCACCGGGCATAGCGTTTGGGGAACGTGGAGAGGGGCATCTCAGGCTCTCCTGTGCAAATTCGATAGAGAATCTCCACGAAGCTCTGAGAAGGATTGAGAGTGCACTGTCGGACTTGCGGAAGAGATGATAGGAGGTTCTTCGAGCCAGTCCGGTTGGATCCGATGTCACTTTGGCATAGGATCGGCTATGACCTGACAACATACAGTCAGCCATTGGCGTCACCAAATAGTCTAGATCAGCGCTACGAGATTTGCCCTGTCGTAGATCCGTTTCGGTCTTTTGACTTCGAATCGGGCGCTCTCTCTCACTACAGAGAACGAAGTTTGCCTTTCTCATCGTGAGTCTCGTTGCGCACCTTCCAGACAGCTGGGCCTAGTAGATTGTTGTTGCCACAGGACCCGCTACGTAGAAGGAATGGCCTGATGGTTCTTCATTGATCCAGACTTTTAGGTTGTAAGATCCAGGGGGTAGGTGACTGCTCAGATGAAAGTTTCCCTTTCCCACTTTGTTGGTGTGCAGTATGCCGCCAGGAGCTGGCCAGGAATAGAACAGATACTGCCCGGATATCGTGTCGTATACATACACATAGTGGTCCCAGTTGGTCTTGGCGGCGTTCTTCACGGAAATCTGCAGAACGAAGTTAGTGTCTCCTCTTGGGTTGTTAAAGATGACAAACCCGACCTCGGAATACGGCGGGTCAGTCAGCTTCAAAGGCACCTTGACGGCAGCACCGTATACGGCCGTTTGAACCGCGAGAACTAGCGAGAGAGCCAAGATCGCGACTGCTGGTTGTCTTCTCAACCCTATATCGTCTCCCCAGTCCCTATCAAGGGCTAGATTTGGATATATCCCTTATGGATTGTATCGGAAGCCTGCAATCCCGGCTTGCCAAGATCTTTTTCTTCGATGTAATGGATAATTCTCCGGGGTGAATGTTGCTGAGCATAGAACATGGGGGAGAGCTGCGATTCGTTGGAGTTGTGGAAAGAGCTGGAGAAGAAGAGGCCAAGGTAACAATCTTCTCACAGTATTGCAGTGCACTCAAAGGAATAGAAGATTTCTCACACATAATCATCCTCTACTGGGCGCATCTCCGCGACAACGAGGAAGATAGAAGCGTCCTCCAAGTCTATCCAAAGAGACACAAACTGGACACGAAGGTCGGTGTATTTGCATGCAGAAGCCCTTCTCGTCCGAATCCCATATGCCTATGCATAGCAAAGCTGACAAAACTCGAAGGGTGTGTCCTAACAGTCAGAGGGCTTGACGCCATTGAGGGGTCACCTGTAGTAGACATCAAGCCGTACATCCCAAGAGCTGACTCGATTGCAGATGCAGTTGCACCTGAGTGGACAAAACACGGCCCCGTAACATAGAACCGAACATTGGCGCTACCAGTCAAGTCATTACGAGCCCTCGCAAGACACTTCTGACTCTTTTATAGCGCATTTGTCCCCTTCCCTCTCCTTCCCCCTCTGCAATGCCCTCAAGGCGAATCCCTGAAAAAGCTCACCAGATCACTGAATGGTTTGATGTCGCCTTCGGCGTCGCGGGCTACAAGCTTTGGGAAACAGGTACATCACGATCGTTGTCCCTACAAAGTATTGGAGGGCCGGGCATGACTATCTCATGACGATCTCTCGTCTGCTTAGAGGAAACATTCGAGCCGGCGACGTAGTCGTCATTTCTGAAAAGGCGCTATCAATAGCGATGGGGCGAACAGTTGATGAAGCGAAGGTCAGGCCTCGCCTTGCTGCGAGACTTCTTGCACGAATTTGGATGAGAATCGTTTGGGGTCGCTTCCTGTCGCGTATCTGCAACCTCTCCAGCGTAACCGCAAGTAGGCTTCGATCATATCCGCTACAGGAGGGGGCTGCGCACAAACAGCTGGCATTGAGCTACGCTGGTCCGCTCCAATCCCTGAGGCATGGGTCCGAGGGAGGAATCGACGTCAGCAATGTCCCGTATTCGTATGCCTCGCTCCCTCTCGAGAACGCGGAGCTGATTGCACATAATATCTTGGACGCACTCCGGAAAGACAATCCAGTTGCCATGACAGTTCTGATCGTCGACTCCGATAAGACCTACACATGGCGAACTATCCATATCTCTCCTATACGAAACGCGTTGCCAGGCATACTATCGCTCAATGTCATAGCATACATCCTCGGCAGGGCCTTTCGACTACGCCCCAGGTCTACACCCATCGCCATGGTCGGAACGCCCCTGAGTGTAGAGGAAGCGCTGCGGGTGGCGGCTCTTGCGAACAGGGCCAGAGGCTCCGGCTCAGGAAGAACTGCATGGGATATGGCGGAGAAATTCGGAGTTGGCTTGACAGAAGTGACATGGAAGTCCTTGAGCGAAATCAAACATCGACCAATAGTGGTTGTGAGAAGAACCTCTCTTTGAGGCAAACATATCCCAAACATGTCGCTCCGCAGAATGCGTCCCAATTGCCGATCGGGCATGCGCAATATAGATATTGTGAGGCCAAAGCTTATCCTTATCCTGCTATGTCTGGTTGGAGCACTTCACGACGGCTATTGGGACGCCACAGCAGACAGCTCGAGGTCGCGCTAATTGAGGTTCGCTCTCACGACGAAGCAAGTTGCGCTGATATCAGTATTCGCCGCGCTTATCGCCATGATCTCTCGACTTCCTGGGATACCAATCATCGGTGTGCCTGGGACAAAGATAGAGCCATCAGTTATCCTTTATCCACTGATAGGAATCTTGCTCGGAGGCAAGATCGGAGTGATCGCCGTTCTCATCGGAAACTTTGTTTCCTGGATCATCCCCGCCTCAACGGTGCTAGGCCTCCTGATGATCCCACCTGGCGCATTAGCTGCGTTGGTGGCGGGGTCATTGCGATCGAAAGAGAGAATCTTTGACTGGAAGCTAGCATCTGCAGTTCTTGGAATTCTCATTGTCATGTGGTACTTGACTCCGATTGGGCTTGAGGCACCATTCTATCCGGTCTTGCATCTTGCGGCGCTACTCTCAATCCTTCTCTGGGGACGGAAGGCTCCGGTTCTTCTGGATAGCAAATCGAGAATTCGAAGTTTGCTAGGGACCGGAATATGCTCCTTCGCTGCCCTCATGAGCGATAGCATGGCGGGAAACCTGATTTTTATCTACGCTGTGGGCTGGGTTATTCCGCTTAGAAGCGTGCTTGACGCTGTTGCAGGCCTCGGAATGTTCTGGCTGAAATTGGGAATTCCGAAGTTGCCGTTCACAGGATTGGCCGCAGTGTTCATGGGTGCCTTGGCAATCATGGCCGTGGAAAGAATCACCATGACGGTCGTGAGCACATTAATCGGTAATGCTGTGCTTCGGCTGCTTGGCAAACGAAGATTCTTGACCTCTAGCTAGGCAATCTAGGCTGCTTTGAGTCCCGCACTGAGCATATTCTGTGCAGCGACGGCAGAGATGAATAAGCCACTGTGATCCTTCATGCCGTCTTCAGTGTTCGAAACCTGCGACTAAGAGACGCTTGAAACGAAAACAAATAAGTCGACCGCAATTCATGATCAATCCAGATGTTGTGAGGAAAGGGACCCTGAAGGCTACTGCACGCGCCCATCCCATACAAGGACTCATAAAGTATCATGGATTGAGAGACCCGGAGCGACGAATCCCTTTTCACGATTCAATCTCTGCTTGCGTCGAAGCCCTTGCCACGACAGCAACTGTGGAATTCGACGAGAACCTCACAGATGACGAAGTTGAGATCAACGGAAGAAGTGCGACAGAAGTAGAGAAGAAGAGAGTTCAAAGTGTCCTTGAACGCCTCAGAGCGAGAAAAGGCCCAGAAATACATGCTCGGGTTTCCTCGACGAATAGCTTGACAACAGGCAAAGGCCTTGGCTTCTCTGCGTCCGCTTTTGCATCCATTGGCGCAGCCGCGAAAGAAGCTTTGGACCTGACAGTCGATTCGATCTCCCTATCTGAAGCGGTCAGGTTAGGGGCCGGATCGGCCACGAGGAGCCTAGCGGGTGGGTTTGCCATATGGTACGCTGACAGGCTGGGGAAATCCTACGCTGAACAAATAGCAGCACCCAGCGATCTAGATATGGAGATGATGATTGTTCCCATTCCTTCTCCAGTAAGGACAGATGAGGCTCACCGAGACGTCATCACCTCCCCCTTGTTCTCTGCAAGGCTGGAGTACATCGACTCGATGATCGGCCAGATGAAAGACGCCCTATCCCGGAGAGATGTCCGGACTGTCTGCCAACTGGCGGAAGAAGACACACTCAATCTTCACGCTATCACAATGACAGCTGAATCTCGCATCGTCTTGTGGGAGCCGCAAACGCTGACAATTCTGAGAGAAGTCATGCGGTTGAGGAAGAATGGCATACCGTGCTGGTATTCAATGGATACGGGTCCCTCTGTCTTTGTGAACACGCTCGGAAGATATGCGGACATGCTTGAGCGATCAATCAAAGAACTATGTGTGGGCCCTGTGATTCGGAGCAGAGTCGGAGGCCCGCCAGAACTCATAAGTAGGAACTAGCTAAGATGCGTCCGCTCTCTGGAAGTTGAGTCTGAACAGCTCGATCCCGGCCTCTCTGCATGCTAATGGGACACCTGGCTCGAAATCTGCGCAGACAATAATCTTCCTGATGAATTTCTTGTCCGCTTGCTTCGTGTAGCTTTGCGCCAGCCTCAACACTTGCCCCACCGCATCATCTCGTGCCTTCGTCTCCACTTCGACTACGATATCTGTCCCTTTTCGATCTTGAAGAATAAGGTCCACGGACCCAGCGGGCAACTTGACGCTTGATCCCACGAACTTCATGCCATTCTCAATGAGAGCTGGATCGTCAGCCAGTATTTGCACAATCGGGTTCTCCAATAGGCCACGGTCCTGAACGTATTCTCTCGGCCCTGAATTCGAGATCCTGTCTAGCGAAGATTGCAGGTCGAAATATGCAGTTCCGAGAAGATGAGGAAACACTCCTATCGCACGCGCATTCTCTCTGAGAACCAACACTGGTGTATTTCGAACGTTCAGCTGCCTAGATCCTGAAAGGGGCAGCACCTTTCCTCTTGAACTCACTATTCGGCCCCTCATCTGGGGAGGAATACTTCGAAGGTCATCGATCAACCTATGCACGTGCTCGGCCGACACTTGATCGACATCAAACTCCTTAGTTTCCATCCCCCACTTGGCCGCGATCAAACGTATTTGTTGCCTTATGGCTTCCAAGTTGACATTGTATTCTGCATCAGCCTTGAAGTATAGTTCGAGCTTGTACACCAGATCATCCCGGCGATGCAGAGGCACTCCGCCAGAGGTCTAGAAACCGACAGGATGCGAAACGCCAGGTCTACCTGTACGCCACGAATTCCTTGCCAAGGAGTTCGCGTGCTACTATGATCTTCATGATCTCGTTCGATCCCTCCGCCCACAAGTAAGACCTGGCTCCTCTCAGCCCCGCCTCTATTGGGCACTCCGTAGTGTATCCGTATGCACCGTACCATTGTAGGACGTCGTTCAACGTCTCGAACGCCCACTCAGGCGCGAGCATCTTCGCCTCCGCTGCGGCCTTCGACACTTCGAACCTGGAGTACTTCTTTTCTTTGATCTCCTTTCCCAGCATCCAAAGCGCTCTGTACCCAAGCAGCCGTGCAGCATCCATCTTTGCGTAGTTCTCTGCAAGTTTAAACTGCACGCCCTCAAATCTCCCTATCGGCTGGCCAAAGGCTTTCCTCTGCTTGATGTATTCCATGCCCTGCTCCAGCGCGGAAATGGCCGCTCCTGCGCAGACGACCGAGATTATTGCCCTCGCATAGTCGAAGCCCTCCATTGCCATGTAGAACCCCCTGTTCTCCTCACCCACAAGATTTGAGGCGGGTACCCGAACGTTGTCCATCTTGAAACCGCCGGTTGAGATGCCACGTCTCCCCATCTCATCAAGAAGAGTGGTACTAATTCCAGGGGTGCCCTTGAGAGGAACGTAGAGGAAGCTCATGCCTCTTGTCCCTTTATCCGGGGCTGTCTTGACAAGGGTGAGGAAACCTCCCCCTTCGTCAAGTTGCTCCACGATCTCCCTCACACCGCTAATGTACATCTTCTCGCCGTTGATCACATACTCGTCGCCGACACGCTTCGCAACCGTCCTCATGTTTGCGAGGTCCGAGCCGGCCTCGGGCTCTGTAGTCGCTATCCCCAGAAATGACCGACCCTTGCAGAGGCTTGGGAAGACCTTCTGCTTGGTTTCCCTAGTCCCGTAAGTGTTCAGAATGTGGCCCCACGAGGCTGGTACAAGATAGAAGACCGCGGTGGCGCATGTTATGTCCGCGCGGCCAATCTCCTCTCCCGCGATCCCTGCCAGTATCGGGTCTGCCTGAGCCCCTCCGAATTCCGTTGAGGCTGTGACGCCCATCAGGCCTAGCTCAGCCATGCCCCTGATGACGTCGTTAGGAATGCGCTTCTTCTCTTCCATATCCCTCAGTACTGGGGCTATCTTCTTCTGACAGAATTCTCTGACGGTCCGTCTGAAAAGCTCCTGCTCCTCGGTAAACGTGAAGTCCAGCATATTCAGATCACTGTGAAACGTGTTCAGGCATATTCTGTATAAAACTGTTCCATAAGCTCACGTTTCAGAACCAATGACCATCAATGACGCCTAGGGGAATGAGCTCCGCACAAGTTATTACTGAGTATGTAAGCATCTGAGGGGCTCAATGCAAGAGCGGGGCGTGAAGGTACATGGGCACGCAGAGCAGGGTGATGATCATAGTGTGCGACGGGATGGGCGACAGGCCGCTCCGTGCGCGGAGATTCCAAACACCTCTAACCGTGGCCAAGAAGCCCAACATTGACAAGCTTGCCAGAACCGCGTCGGTAGGCTTGATGCATCCCGTGGGGCCCGGAGTCACGCCTGGAAGCGATGTCGCTCATCTTGCGCTTCTCGGATACAATCCGTATGAGTCATACAATGGACGCGGCGGGTTGGAGGCAGTTGGCGCTGGAATAAACATGAACACGGGCGATATTGCTCTTCGATGCAACTTTGCAACCGTGGATGAGAAGATGATCGTCAAGGATAGACGCGCGGGATGGAACCCTAAGGGTAGAGAAGAGTTCGCAAAGGTTCTCAACAAGATCGATCTGACTGCTCGAGACGTTTCATTCGAATTCACGCCGACTGTTGCGCATCGGGCCGTTCTGATCCTGAAAGGAGGGAAGCTGTCTCACAGAGTCACCGACACGGATCCTCACGAGGAGAACCGAGCTGTGCAAACATCCAAGCCTAAGGACGACAAGGAAGAGAGCAGATTCACTGCGGAAATCGTGAACGAATTCACTGAAAAGTCGCATCAAGCACTTAAGAGCCACCCGATGAACGCGGAGAGGATTAAGAGAGGTATCCCAGCAGCAAACATAATTCTGTCACGAGGGGCGGGGACGATCCAGCCTGTCGAGCCACTAACCGCGAAATACTCCATCAAGGCAGCGTGCATAGCCGTTGTCCCTGTTGTGCGAGGCATCTGCAGCCTCGCTGGCATGCGCCTAATAGATGTCGAGGGCGCAACAGGCGGGTTGGATTCTGACTTCAAGGCTATGGCGAACGTTGCCGCGTCAGCTCTCAGGGAGAACGACCTAATCTTTCTTCACATCAAAGCACCTGACATCGCAAGCCACAGTGGAGACTTCGATGAGAAGGTCCGGACGATAGAGAGGATCGACGAAGCGATAGGAGAGATCCTGAAATCACTCGACCTCAACATTCACTACGTGGTATTGACTTCTGACCATGCGACCCCGGTGACCGTCAAGGATCATTCCGCAGACCCTGTAGCGATTCTCATCGCCGGACCTGACTTTGATGCAAGCAACGTGGCATCATTCTCGGAGAGAACAGCGGCAACGGGAAACTTGGGAACACTGTTCGCCGTAAACCTGATGCCAATACTCATGAGCAGGCTTGGAAGAAACAAGAAATTCGGCTCTTGACGGAATCGCTCTCTACACCGCTAGGCGCACAGAAGCGATTCCCACTAAGCGAAGAGCTACTTCAGCCATCGTTTCTAGGCTTCTCGGCAGGCCTTCTCTTCTGCCACTTCTCTTGGTTCGCCCAAGAGTCCTTTTGAGCAGAGAACGAGATTTCGCAAGCACTTGAACTCTAGCTGGATCACTTCGCCACAACTCCTCATAGCCACAAGTCACAATGCGCCACATTGTCTCAGCCCGACGGAAATCTGAAGCCGACCGAATCAATCCGCTCAGGGACATGACAGTACGAGTCAGCTTCTCCAGTGCCATAGCTGTTCCTATGAGTGCGACGCCTGCAGAAGCATCCATCTGCTTTCGGCTTTGAGCTATAAGCTTCTGACCTAGCAGCTTTGCCGCCTCGAGTTTTCCGTATACGGTGCCTTCAACCCCATTGAATGAGCTAGCTGGCGCAGTAGGAGCCACCAAACCCTTCAGAATCTGCAGGGCCTCGTCAAGATTCCGTTTGGCTTCCTTCGCATCTAGCTGCCTACCTGCCTCGAACTCTGTGAGGATCTCTGCAGCGGTTCTTGTGTCTTGAACTCGAAGTGTCGCCCGGGTAGGATCAGGCGGGCCCTTAAGTAATAGTGGGCAGCTGGCATCTCTGCATCGGGAACAGAGCCCTGCGATGCATTCCAAAACTGATTTGCCGCACTTAGAGCAGATCATCGCCGGCCAAGCTATTTTCGATATGAGCCGAGTTGCTTTGAGGGCATCACCTTCATCATTTGCTTTTCGAACATTGATACGACCGCCCTTGGAGACAACAATCGTCATCCCGTTCATCTCGACTTTTGCGATTCCAAGTTTCTCTGAACACTTGACA
>Ga0315306_10001761_pt1 | contig 10273 bp, 10 predicted proteins | sample TDP1_MG_FD_203803 | JGI IMG/M metagenome (GOLD analysis project Ga0315306, IMG submission 203803) | Freshwater sediment microbial communities from Lake Towuti, South Sulawesi, Indonesia - TDP1 | ecosystem: Environmental > Aquatic > Freshwater > Lake > Sediment | place: Indonesia: South Sulawesi... | reverse complement strand
GCCTGGTCGATGTAGTCTAGGGCTGTGCTGAGATATAGCTTCGCTGTGGGAAATTCTCCTTGCCGATAATATTCCCTCCCACTATTGATTTCTCTCGAAGCCTTGTTCCAGAGTATTTGTGCTCTAGCGCTTCTCCAGCCTCCTGGCGGCGGAGACAGCCCGCTAACTATCCTGTTATAATCCACGGCATCTGCTTGGTCTCCTGAGTAGATAGCAAAGTCATCGTCAAAGAGTTCGTAGAAGCCTTTTAAAATCTGGGATGGCTTTGTTGCGTTGGGATAAGAGTACTCCGCAACTATTATGTAGGAATGAACGTATAAGTTGGACGCAACAGTAGTTGAGGGAACCTGAAAACTAATAAAGAACACGCGTACTTCGTTGTTTTTCAAAGTTTCTGGATTGGTAGCATTCACTTGAGTTGAAGTGTAATTTAAATTCCAGTCAAAAGTCATGTAGACCTTTGTTACATTAATGGCAAAGCCTTCCCTATTTCTCACGGTGACCGCTAGGACAGCCGTGGTTCCTGTTTCATAAGCATTAACGTCATCACCATAGTACTCGTCGCGACCTCTGTATGTGGTCCCAAGCCACGTCTTCCCTGTTATCTCCGCATATGCAGGTACCAATGTCACCATCGCAAGAAGAAAAACTACTGTAACGAAAAGTAGTTTTTTCATTTTTAATCCCTTTCGAAGCTTATGATTTATAGCGTTAAGTATTTAAATTTTAAGAAAACTTGAAGGATAAAAATTTGGAAAAAAGCTATACACTATACCTTTATTTTGAGAGACGCCGAACAATTATTCCAGAAGGGCTAGACTTGAAAGAAATAGTAGAATGTGTTCCAAATTTCAGCACTTCGGACCCGAAGACCGTTAAGTCAATCCTTAACGAAATCAGAAAATCAAAAAAAGCTTTTTTGCTTGACTGCACCTTTGACGACTATTACAATAGGCTTGTTGTTTCCTTTGTCGGCTACAAAGAAGGTGTGCTTGAAGCTGCGTTAAACTCTGCCTTTAAAGCCATAGAGCTTATTGACATGCAAGGGCATAAGGGTCAACATCCACGTATAGGCGCCGTTGATGTCGTTCCATTTATACCAATAAAGAATATTACAATGAAGGATTGTATTGAACTTGCAAGGAAATTCGGAGAAACATTGGCTAAGAAATGCGGTGTGCCTATTTATCTTTATGGCGAAGCGACAACACAGCCTGAACGTAGGGATTTGGATTGGATACGTGAAGGCGAGTATGAACGGTTGGCTGAGATGATTGTTAAGCCTGAACGTAGACCGGACTTCGGTCCAGCTAAACCTCATCCAACGGCTGGTGCCACAGTAACTGGTGCGCGGAAGGTTATGGCTGGCTTCAATGTTAATTTGGGCACTGCTGACTTAAAGATTGCGAAGAAAATTGCGAAGGCTCTGCACGCTGAAAAAGGCGGCTTTTCAAATGTTAAGGCTATGGCTGCGTCTATTCCAGAGAAAAAAATTACACAAATTGGCATGAGTATAAGCGATTTTGAGAAGACGCCCCTTTACCGTGTTTTTGAACTACTTAAGGTGGAGGCTGCGCGCTACAACGTGCCGATCATAGGCTCAGAATTCTGTGGAATGGCTCCTTTAAAAACTCTTATTGACATAGCAGCATATTATCTAAAAATCGACAACTTAACTGAGAACCGAGTGTTAGAAATAGCTGTGCAAAATGCCATAGAAAAGGGCGGTGCCTTTGAATAAAGTCATTAAAACGAGAACGAAAGAAAAAGTAGACTTCCTTATTGTAAACGCTGATGAACTCATCACACTTGCTGGTGGTGAGAAGCCCCGAACGAGCAAGCAGATGCAGGAGCTTAAAATAATACATAACGGAGGCTTAGCAATTAAAGATGGCAGAATAGTCGCTGTTGGAAAAACCTCAGAAGTCACAAAGATTTTCAAAGCTGAAAACGTGATAAGTGCAAGCCGAAAAATTGTTTTGCCAGGTTTTGTCGATCCGCATACGCATCTTATTTTTGCTGGTTCGCGGGAAGACGAGTTTCAGATGCGGGTTGAAGGTGCTTATTACATGGAAATTCTTAGCTCTGGCGGCGGCATATTAAAGACTGTTAAAGAAACACGAAAGGCAAGCGCTGAAAAACTTGTGGACTTCGGGCTTAAAACGCTTGATGTCATGTTGGAGCATGGAACAACCACTGCGGAAGCCAAAAGTGGCTATGGTTTAACAACTAAGGATGAGTTGAAAATTTTAGAAGCGATAAAGCGTTTAGACCAATTGCATGCCGTTGACCTTGTTCCAACCTTTTTAGGAGCCCATGCCATTCCTCCCGAGTACCGAAACAACCCAATGGAGTATGTTAACTTGATTATTGAAGAGATGATTCCGAAGGTGGCTGAAAAAAAGCTTGCTGAGTTTTGTGATGTTTTCTGTGAGAAAGGCGTTTTCAGTTTGGAGCAAACTAGGCGTATTCTAGTTGCTGGTAAGAATTACGGTTTAAAGGCTAAGGTTCACGCTGATGAGATGAGCACGCTGGGAGGCGCTGAACTCTCAGCAGATATCGAAGCTATTTCTGCCGAGCACCTGCAATTTTCTTCCGATGAAGGCATCAAAGCCATGGCTGATAAAGGCGTGGTTGCGGTTCTGCTTCCAGCAGCGACCTTCAGCCTAATGACTGGACGGTATGCAGATGCCAGAAAAATGATTGATTTCGGTGTTCCCGTAGCTTTAGGCACCGATTTTAATCCTAGCTGTTGGGTGGAAAATCAGCAGTTGGCCATAGCCTTTGCTTGTCATTTTATGAGGTTGACTCCCGCGGAAGCTATAACAGCAGCCACTATAAACGCTGCCCATGCAATAAATAGGGCGAATGAAGTTGGCAGTTTAGAGGTTGGGAAAAAAGCTGATGTTATTGTTTTGGACATGCCTAATCACAAGTTTCTTGGTTACCGCTTTGGCGTAAACCTTGTGGATAAAGTTATCAAAAATGGAAGGCTAGTTGTTGACAAAGAATCGGGCAGTGGAGAAGCTGTAAGTTTTGTTAGCAAAGAATTATAACGCGTTCCACCATTTTGGTTCATGGTGAACACGCTTGCTGAAGATTGAGAAGCCTGTTAAATGTTTGACTGGTCCTGAATTGCATTGCAAGAACTGGCAGATTGAGGGGATTTTGCGTATGCTTTTTAATGTTGTTGACCCTGAGGTCGCTAAGGACCCTGAGAAGCTTATTGTTTATGGTGGGACGGGTAAAGCGGCTAGAAACTGGGAATGCTTTGAAAAGATTGTTGAGACTTTAACTGAGCTTGAGCCTGACGAGACAATGCTTATCCAGAGCGGCAAACCTGTGGCTGTTTTCAAAACTCATGAGTGGGCGCCGAGAGCCTTAATCGTTAACGCTATGCTTGTTCCCAAATGGGCTACTTGGGACTATTTCTATGAGTTGGAGCAGAAGGGCCTAATAATGTTTGGACAGATGACTGCTGGCTCATGGGCTTACATCGGCACTCAGGGCATTTTGCAGGGCACTTATGAAACGCTTGCTGCCGTGGCGAAGGAGCACTTTGGCGGTTCTTTACGAGGAAGGCTTGTTTTGACTGCTGGTTTAGGCGAGATGGGCGGGGCTCAACCATTAGCTGTAACTATGAATGACGGTGTTGCGTTAGTTGTCGAAATTGACAAACGTGCGATTGAGAGAAGGCTGAGGCATGGTTACTTGCAGACTTGGACTGACGATTTCGATGAGGCTTTAGATATGGCTCTAGAGGCTAAGCAGGAAGGTGTACCCAAGAGTATAGGCTTGTTGGGAAACGCTGCTGAAGTGTATCCTGAACTTTTAAGGAGAAACATTATTCCAGACGTTTTAACTGACCAAACTTCTGCTCATGATCCTCTGAATGGTTATTATCCTGCTGGTTTTTCTAAAGAGGGTGCTGATGCACTTAGGGAGAGTAATCCTGAAGAGTATATGCGACGCGCTGGTGAGAGCATGCGCGTGCAAGTGGAGACTATGGTTAAGATGATGCAGAAGGGCGCTGTAACGTTTGAGTATGGCAATAATCTGCGGCAGCAAGCCTACGACGCTGGGTTTAAGGATGCTTTTGCCTATTCGGGTTTTGTTCAGCGTTATATTAGGCCGATGTTCTGTGAAGGCAGAGGGCCTTTCCGATGGACTTCGCTTGTCGGCAGCAAAGAAGACATTCACGCGCTTGATGATATTATTTTGACAGAGTTCTCTTACAATAAGGAGTTGTGCCGTTGGATACAAAAAGCCAAAGAACAAGTAAAGTTTCAAGGATTGCCGGCAAGGGTTTGTTGGCTTGGCTTCGGCGAAAGGGCAAGGTTCGGCAAGATAATGAATGACATGGTGGCTGCCGGAAGGCTTAGTGGTCCTGTTTGGATTGGACGCGACCACCTGGACGGCGGAAGCGTTGCCTCGCCTAACAGAGAAACAGAGGGCATGAATGATGATAGCGACGCAGTTGCAGACTGGCCCATACTTAATGCTTTGTTGAACGCTGTCGGTGGAGCCACTTGGGTTAGTGTGCATCACGGCGGAGGCGTAGGCATAGGATACAGCATTCACGCTGGCATGTGTTTGGTGGCAGACGGCACAAAAGAAGCAGAAAAGCGCATAACAACAGTTTTAACAACAGACCCAGGCACAGCCATAGTAAGACATGCAGACGCGGGATACGAGAAAGCACAAAAAATAGCAAAAGAGAGAGGGGTCAAAATTCCCATGCTAAAGTAGGCGGATAATTATTGAAATCTGGACGAAGCTCTTTGAAGATAATGTCATTGTTTTTGCTTGGTAGCAGACAAAGCTTAATTGGTGAAGATAAAGCTGAACAGGACAGAGAAAGCGATAAAATACTCGTGAGGTTGGGCTTTAGCAAGAAACTGAAGTTTCTTGTTAGAAAAGAAGAGGAGATATTTGGAATTAACATACACGGCATAGATGGTTTCGTCATTTTTACTTATTGCTCTGAGAGATTTTCTCCTCTCATTTATCTCGCAGAAACCAAGTTGCCCACAATCATCTTCGGCGAAGAGGAAATGTTTTGCCACGCTCTTGAAACATACGAGTATCTGGCTAACCATGAAAGTGTGAAATTAGTCCTTAGCCAAGAAGAACTTAAGAAGCAAATCAAGGTTCTTAACGCTGTCAAATGGTTAGAGGAATTAAAAGTCTGCCTTTTCGATGCGGGAGAATGGAAACTAAACGGAGCCGCATACCTTAAAAACCCAGTATTCTCTGGTAAACTAAACACACAAAACATTGATAAAAACAAGTTTCTCGAAGCCTATGAGAATGCTGATAAAGCCAAAGCAGAAAGCCTAGCGAAGAAATGGATGAACGAAGCGAAAGTTTTGGAGCCTTCATTTGATGATGTTGCAAAATCTGCTCGTGTTTACATTGCAATGAAAAAGATTATGGAAGATATGAAAGCAGATGCTGCTTACGTTCTCTGGTGCGGCCAGTTCACAAAAGAGCTTGGCACTAAAATGTGTTTTGCCCTTGCAAAATTAGCCGATGATGGATATCCTGTAGGATGTTGGAGAGGCGAAAACCTTCTCCCATTGCTAATTTTGCACGCGGCGTCAGACAAGCCAGTTTTTGTCTGCGAAGCCCACACACGCCGTGGCGATACTGTAACTTTTAGGCATTGTTTTGCTCCGAGCACCATCGCATCATGCAAGTATGTCCTAAGAAGATGGAGGGATATGGAAGGTACTGTCACTGGATATTGTCAGCTGCCAAAGGGTGATGTAACTTTGGTTAATTGTGGGATTGGCGACAAGATAGTTGTGGTGAAAGGGAAAGTGCTTGACTGCAAGGACTTAGGAGGCGACAACTGCAGAATGACCATCTGGGTAGAGATAGAAGACAAGGAATCTATTCATAAGTTTGTAGGAAGAGAATGCGCAATGGTTTACGGAGACTATGAGAAAGAGGCTAAGCAAATAGGGGAAAAACTAGGCCAGAGAGTCCTATGACACGCTCCGTAATTGAGTTAGTCTAAAATTCACGCAAAAAATTGTAAGGTTAAGGTTTGTATGCTTCTATATATTTTTTGATTGTTCTATCGTATGTTTTCTCTACTTCTGGTGGGAATAGACATCCTGGCAGTTCACCCTTCTTCCTGTGATAGCGAATACACTCGCAGCATTTCCCGCGCAAATCACAAGTAACATAAGTACACGTGCAATCTTGCAAGTTTATTTGAATATTTGGACAATCCTTCCTCTCAACCATTTATCTCTTTAACCTTTCATCAACTTCCTCATTATAAGATAAACCGCAGAAACTACCAAAAACCAAAATAAACAATCAACCAGTAACTCAAAATACAGGTACTCTTCAGGCAAAAGCGTCTTAGTAATCCGCCAAACAATGGGCCACCCATAATACTTATGTCCAATAACACTAGCTTCAGGACGATTCTCGACAAACCCGCTAATCAAGCCTATGCAAACACCAACAACCACAACCAAAACCAAACCCCGCCAATCAGCCATAACCACCAACCTCTGCTACACCACTAAGTCCATACTCTAATAACTTAAAACTTTTACCACAACAAAAGCTCTAGGTTTCCATGCAGTTTTCTTAGAGAGCATAGATTTCAGCTTACACAGAAGTCTGCAACCCTCAAATTCTAAACTTCGTGGACAATCATACTTGCAAGTCATCTAATGGTCATAGCGCCAAAAGAGTAAAGCTAAGGATGCATGAACATCTGAATTTACAAAGTTCAAAGTTATACATGTCAATAGAGACAAAATTAAATATTTTAATTGCCAAAATATTTTTTGGGATTGGACTTGAAAAACAACCTAATATTATATGTAAAGTCTGAAAAAATCCCCATTGTCGAACATACTCAAGGTGTTCCCGGTCATCCATGCACAGGAGGTTTCAGAGCGACACAGACAATATATAACTACAAGCCAGAAGACCAGAAAGCCATAGACCTTTTGAAGGACGCTGGAATAGATCATAAGATTATAGACTTGTCTGACTGTTCTTTCACAGCGCAGTTGAAGGCAAAGATACTCGGGGTAAATGAAACACCTACCCTAGTTTTGAATGATAGAAGAATAAAGGGTGCAGATAACATTAAACAAGTTTTACAAGAAATTAAAACCTAACTTCACTAGCCTTAACAATCCTGTATCCGGAAGCTTTGCGAAGCCTGTTCATAACTGCTAAACCAAGCCCCTTGGCGGGTACTCCCTCAGCCACTATGAGATTGACACCTTCTAAATCAAATTCTCTTAAAAGCCTAAACAAGTTATTTGCAATAACAGCTAAGTCGCTTCTGCTTCCGAGAGACTTCACAACATCAGCCCTATAATAGCTTGCAGTTTCATCCGTGGCAAGAACACCAACCTTGTTGCCTTTCCGCTTGTAGAATTCTGCTAACTCCTTCACTTTGTCTATAATTGCCGGAATTTCTCCCTCCACAAGAATCATATCTGCATTTGGAGCATAATGCTTATGCTTCACACCAGGCGAACGTGCTTTCTCAATCAGTACCTCTTTTTCTGCAACCGCAACTGGGTGAAGCTCTACTTTCCCAAGAACTTTCTTCAACATTTCATACGGTGTTCCTCCAGGGCGGAGAATCTGTGGAGGGTCAACAGTAACATCCAAAACCGTAGATTCAACGCCGATACGGGTTGGTCCCGCGTCTAAAACAGCGTCTATTCTTCCTTTAAGGTCGTCTAAAACATGCTTTGCTGTTGTCGGGCTTGGTTTTCCGGCAAGGTTTGCGCTTGGAGCGGCAATGGGACAGTCGCTTTCTCTAAGTAAAGCTAAAGCAACATTGTGGTTAGGCATTCTAATAGCTATGGTATTCAAACCACAAACAGTAACATCTGGCACAATCTTCGAACGTTTAAAGATTAGTGTTAATGGCCCAGGCCAGAAAGTTTCCATAAGCTTTTCTGCTTTAGGTGAGGCCTCTTTGATTATTCTGTAAACATATTTTGTATTTCCAACATGAACTATTGGTGGGTTGTCAAGTGGTCGCCTTTTCGCTTCAAAAAGAGCCAAAACAGCTCTTGGATTTAATGAATCTGCTCCTAAGCCATAAACGGTTTCTGTTGGAAAAGCCACCAAACCGCCTTTCCTAATAAAGTCAGCTGCCACTCGAATTTTTTCCATTTCCGGCTCTTGCGAATCAACTTTTAACACTAGTGTTCTCTTCAACGTTACCGAATCCTTTCAACATCTAATAGGAGTCGAACCTAGACATTTAAACTTCTTCAAAATGGGACTGAAAGAAAAACTACGGGTTTGTTAAACAACGTAGTAGTCGATGACTTTTTTCATGCTCTTTGGTGCAGCTTGCCTCATGGCAAGTTGTTTCAATATCTTTATCATTTGAGGCTGAAAACGGGCTATATCAGTCAACGTCACCAAACCCACAAGACGCTTCCCATCAACCACTGGCAACTTCTTAATCTTCATTTGAAACATCAATCTTACAGCTTCTTCCAAATCCATACTAGGTTCAACAACAACCAATGGACTAGACATAACATCCCTCACCTTAGTTCTTGTTGCATCCTTTGCCTCTGCAACCACTCTTTTTAAGAGGTCTCTTTCGGTTATTATGCCCATTGCCTTCCCCTTTTTAACAGCAATCAAGCAGCCTATCTCAAACTTGTTCATGACTTCAGCCGCTTCTTTAACTGTTGAATTTTCATCTATGGTTATTACTTCCTTAACCAAGACATCCTCAACTTTTAATGACATACTGCTTTCCTCTTTTTTCTCAGGAGTCAACAAAATCACCAGCTTCTCTATGTTTTAAAGCCCCCATATATAAATTGGTGTGCAGAAGTTCCCTTTCTCACAACCCACCCAACTTACGAGCAAGCACTTGGACGCGTTTGTTAGCTGGAATTTTTGCTCGATCAAACTTTTCCTTAGGCTTAGTAAATGGCCTAGTAGCGTCAACACCCATTTTAGTTGTTAAGCCTGTCTCTTGATCGGCAGAAGAATCCAACGTAGAACCACGCACATTATTTATAATAATTAGGTCTTCGTTGGCTTGAAAACGAGTTGCAATAGCCCATTCCACATCAGAAACATTAAACACATCGATGTCGAAATCAACAACCACGGCGTGTTTTAGGCTTGAATGTGCCGCAAAGGCAGCCAACAAAGCATTTTTTCCGTCCCCATCGAGCTGTTTTTCAATTGATATTATAGCGTGAAGCCATCCACTTCCACCAACTGAAAGATTAACCGCGTAGACTTTCGGAACAACTTTTGAAACAGCATCCCAAATCAAAACTTCGTGTGGCAAACCCATCAGAAGTCTATGTTCGGCTCCGGAAGGCAAAAGCGCCTGATAAACATAGTCTTTCCTGTGCATAACCCCGACAACTTCCACAATTGGCTGTTTTCTTTGAATGTCATAAGTTCCAGTTATATCCACAAAAGGTCCTTCAACAGCTTCCTTTGTCGCAGAAATTTTTCCTTCCAAGACCAATTCAGTGTCTGCAGGAGCATATGCATCCACATTTTCGCACTCAACTAAGCGGATGCCCTCAGTCATAAGAGCATTTGCCACTTCAAATTCGTTAACGCCAAAAGGAACAGGTGAAGAGGCTGCAAGCATAATTGTTGGATGAACACCAATAGAGATTGATACTTCCAAGTCTTTACGAGATTCCTTTGCCATCTGCCACAATTTAAAAAGATGCCGGGGCACTAAACGAATTGCTAAATGGTTCTTGTCTAAAACTTGTAGACGATGCACAGAAACATTCTCAACACTTCCATCAATGCTTTTTGCATACACAACGGCTGAAGTAATGTATGGACCAACATCCCTTTCAAAATGCGTTAAAACCGGAATCTTTGATAAGTCTTTTTTGGCAACTTCTTTTACCGCGCCATTTCTAACAATTTTTGGCTTCCTCGGCGAGCGCCAAGCTTCTACCAACCTTCGATAAAGTCCATTTTGTTCAACATTAACTGCTGCACAAATTCTCTTCCGAGTCCCGCAAACATTGGCGATGACCCTTGTTCCATAATTTTCTACGTTCTCGAACAAAAGAATTGGGCCTTGGCTGTCAAAGCTCTTCATGATGAATGGAATTTCAAACTCTCCAGATATTCTATCTTTTACGTGTAATACTTCCTTTTCTGTTTCCATTTGTTTAAGAAAGTCTCTAAGACTCATGCTGTTGCGCCTTCTTTCTCTGGTATCGTATGGACGACTTTTTCGATTAACTTCATGAAAATTGATTGAGCT
>Ga0315306_10001759_pt1 | contig 10280 bp, 10 predicted proteins | sample TDP1_MG_FD_203803 | JGI IMG/M metagenome (GOLD analysis project Ga0315306, IMG submission 203803) | Freshwater sediment microbial communities from Lake Towuti, South Sulawesi, Indonesia - TDP1 | ecosystem: Environmental > Aquatic > Freshwater > Lake > Sediment | place: Indonesia: South Sulawesi... | reverse complement strand
TGAAGTTTCTGATCGAGACGATGTCTCTTCCCCTGAGGCTCTTCAACCGCACACCTCTTCGCGCAGAGCCCAGTCTGCAGATTAAAGGCTTAACCGTGTCTCGGGAACTAAGCTGTAGGTTTCGCAGCTAAGCCTGACCGCGCTGCCCAGTCAACCTCACGGAGGAAACGCGTCCAATATTACTAGTCCTTTGCGTGAAGTGTCCCCGCTCGCGGCCTCAGTCATCGAGGCCGCTTTCAGCGCCAGGGCCAGACATCCCGGACGAAGATGGCCTTGTACTGCGGGCAACGCTTTATAGTGTGTAGCTCCTGCTCACTCCTGCACAGGGCTGCGGGTGTCAGGATGAGTGACAAAGAGGAGCTTAGGATCCGGAAGATCGCGGAGGGAACCGTTATCGATCATATTCCCGCAGGGTACGCCTTAGCGGTTCTGAGGATCCTCGGGATCACCGGAAGGGAAGGAACCGAGGTGAGTGTCGCCATGAATGTTTCCAGCTCGAAGCTAGGACGGAAGGACATCGTCAAGATCGAGAGGAAGGAGCTTAGGCCTCAAGAGCTTGACAAGATAGCTCTGGTCGCTCCGAGAGCGACGATAAACATAATCAAGGGCTTCACTGTACATGAGAAGCAGAGGGTCAAGCTGCCCCAGAGCATCGTGAACGTCGTTCGATGCGCGAACCCCGCATGTGTGTCCAACAGCCGAGAGCCGATCCAGCCAACCTTCCACGTAAGGAGCGACGACCCGTTGCTGCTTGAATGCCACTACTGCCACAGGGTCATGGAGAAGGACGACGTGATAAAGCAGTTCTAAGCAGCGTATCGGGCTCTAGCTCGTGTTGGTGGGCGTAAGGTCACAGCTCGGAGAGTTCCTCAGAAGAGTATCTCCTCCTAGCCTTTGCGTTGGCCAGTCTGCTCTGCGTCCAGTAGCGAAGCGGAAGGTAGCGCGTCGAGGCCCTCCCGTACGCTTCAAGGTGAGCGGAGCCGCCACATTGGGGGCATGTCTCAGCCAACCCTACTAGGCTAGATCGACATCGAGTACATCTACTCAGGTACCTGGAATAGGCATGTATGCCAACCCCGTATTTCTTGACGATCTTGGCCGTCGCGTCCATCATCACGTCTTCATTAGCGTCTTGGTCTACCTCGATCAAAGCTAAGTGTCCCCCCTCGCTGTGGCGGCTTAAGGCTCCTTCAATCCTGAGTCTATCTCTGAGAGGGATCTCGGCTTGGAGGGGGAGGATCGTCACGCTCGTATAGTAGAGGGCGTTGGCTTTAGGTCTCGCCTTGGCGGCGACCTGCCCGTGTTCCTCGTAGTCGAGCAACGCGAGCCGCTCGGCTGACTCAGCGCTGGCGATCTGCGTTAGGAAAACCTGCTCGCCGGCGTGCTCACTGCGGTCAGATACGAGGCGCGCCATGCTGTCAAGGCAGTGCTCGGCAAACGAGCTAGAGCTGCTGTCTTCGTGGATATGGTCACCGGTCTGCAACGCCGTTGCTTCGTCCAATCCGACGAAGCCTACGGCCATCACTGCCTCCTCGAATCTGCAGGGGGCTTCTCCATCGCCCTCGAAGAGGTAGGGGAGTAGCTTTCCCCTGATCCGCTCATAGAGAGACCTGTGACGCACCTCGAGAGCATCTAGGGCAAGGCCTACAGAGTTCTCAAGCTCAGCTTGGAAGACATCGTCGTCTCCACGTGAGAGGCAGGCTACCCGGGGCAGATTGACAACGACGCCTCCTACGTAAGGTCGACCGAAGTCCTCATCCCCGGCCGAGAGGAAGGAGGCTCCATCAGGTGAATAAGCCCTGTTTCCTGGCGCATCTGTTAGATTGGCGAAAAGCGTCGTACCCCTACGCGATGCGAGTCTGTGGGCGAGCCGGAACGCCTCATCCCAAGATGAACTCATCTCCTTTGAACGGATCTTGACGACTGGGACGGGGTTGAACAGCGGCGTACCTGCCGGTTCGCGGTTGAGGATTCTGAGAAGGGCTGTCGCCACTCTCCGCGTGTCGTTCTCGTATTCGCCGTAGGTTCCGAGCCCCTTTCCTGCTCTCTTATCTACGGCGGCTCTCGGCATATCGAGCTCAAGCCCTACCGCTAGCCCAGCAGAAGGGTCGGGGCCTGCTGAGAGTCTGACCAGATCTATCACGAACTCTGTGAGGGCCTCCTCTACCTCTTCATCAGGTATGCCGTGAGCGTAAGGTGCTAACCATACGTTGAACATGTCTAGGCACTGGCCTGCAATTACCTCCTGCCTGAACGCGCCCAGAGCTTTTGAAAGACGCTTCGCCGCAGACCTGAGTGATCTGCTTGATTGGAGGGGGATGGCGCTCAACTCCTGTGCGAGACGGTTGTTCCCCTCCCGTAGGAGCTGAGGCAGGTGGACCTGTACGTAATCGGGCTTTAGGATGTATGTCCCAAGGTCTTCAATGTGGATGCGGCCTGAGAGATGGGCGTCCGCCACACGTCTTGGCAGGACGTTCAGGAGGACGTACTCCCTGAGCACAGAGTCCGCTGCCTCTCGGCGAACGGATTCGCTATCCAGCCCCGCGTTGCTCTTCGCTTGAATGACCTCTGTGACATCGTGTACAGGCAGCCCCAGCCGCGTCATCCGATGCCTATACTCCTCGAGACCTTTCTCGATCAGCACAGCGTTGACTATCTCGCGGATCAACGGTGCCGTGAGGTACTTTACCTCCAAGCTGAGAAGCCGGTCTTCGACCTCTCGCCCTATTCGATCAGCAAGGTCAGAGGGCATCCCGGCCTCCTGCACCAAGGACTCGACTATCTTGCCTCTATCGAAGTCCTCCATCGCGAGCCTGGAGGTTCTGACAAGGAGCTTTCCCGCTCTCCTCAAGGCATGCTCGTCGAGTTCCTGTGCGAAGTCAGCAAGCTTCACGCCTATCTCAGTAAGTCTGTACTTCCGCGTCTTCTTGTCAGCCTCGACGAGATGCGCTCTCTGGACGCTTCTCAGGTGGTAGGCGAAGCGTCCCGTCTGCTTCGCAGGGTCTAGGCTCATCCTTTGCATGATCTCGCTGTACGACAGTGGCCCGCTCAAGTGAAGCAACCGGAGGATCTCAAGTCGGATCGGGGATGATGAGGCACTGAACACTCTCACTCCTGGTCTCTTCCGCAGTGCTCGGGACATAGGGAAGCCACCTTGGGCTCTAGGAACTATCGCTCCAGCCTATAAAAGCACGGAAGAGGCCGAGGTTCGCCACGTCAAGGAACCGCAGCCTCTGAGCCCCCTCGTGGGCCTACACGTTGCCTGGAACGGTACCGGCCTTACCCCCTGCGAGAGGGCCTCTGTCTAGCTTGCGGCCGAGCCGGTCAACTCATGTCTTTCCACGCTCTGTAGGTGCCGTAGTCCACGTACTGCCTCTTTGGGCTGTCTACCTGATCCCTAACGCGTATGGTTCCAGGCCTCTTCTCTAGGATTAGGTCGGTGGCCGTGAAGACGTACGAGTCGCTGCCTGCCCCTGAGCCGTAGCTGGTAGCGAGGATTCTTTCGCCGGGTTTCGCGATGTCAAGGACGGCGGCAAGGGCTGTTGGGCACGACGCGGAGTATAGGTTCCCGATCTGCTCTACCACTAGGCCTGGCTCAACTTGATCTTTTTGGAAGCCCATCTCGAGGGCTGCCATAAGAGGATACCTCGCATTTGGAGAGTGATTGACGGCGTAGGCGAAATCGCCTGGGCAGAGACCGCTCTCCTTCAGCACATTCCTGATCGCGGAGGTAACGTGTTTGAAGTAGGCCGGTTTCCCTGTGAATCTGCCCCCATGCCTCGGATACTTCTCACCATCCCTCCGGTAGAAGTCTGCGGTGTCAGAGGTGTACGGTGCGTAGTGGTCGAGTGTCGCGATCACACCTCTCTCCCCGAAGACGTATGCGGCCGCGCCCGCGCCGACCGTGGAGTCAAGGGCGTCGTGTGGCGCTGCCTGCGAGTTGTCCGAGCCAATGACCATAACGTTCGAACCGCCGAAGGTGGGGTACGCCACAAGCGCAGCGGCGTCTATGAACAGGTCCGTAGCAGCCTTGCATGCAAACTGCGAGTCTACGCCGCCCGATATGAACCCGTCTTCATACTTCTCGCCTAGCTCCAGCGCCTGACAGACCGTCGACATCGAAGGCTTCACCGCGTAGGGTGTGGACTCGGACCCTAGGAAGCACTTCTTCACCTCCCTGCTTCTGACACCGGCATGGATCAACGCCCTACGGCCTGCCTCCACGGCGAAGGTCGTGGTATCTTCGTCCTGAAAGGGAACTGTTCTTTCCCTAACACCCCCGCTGGCTGAGGAGTCGTCGTTCCTCACTCTGAACTTGGGGAGATACACACCGTAGCCAACGATGCCGGGCCTAGACTTCTTATGAACCTCATTGCCCTGACGCTTCTGGGGAAAATGGCAGTAGTAGTCATCTACGAGCGAGAAGTTGAGGCTTGAATAGGAGACGACGCCATACCCACCGTTCGCGTAGAGTCTTCTGAACCTAGGCACGACGCCCCGGCCGATAAACTCTGATACGTCGACCTCTCCGTCAGGTGGAACCTGATCTGTAATCCGTCCGGGCACCTTGATCTTGCCATCGTCGAAGCTTATGATGCCAGCAAGGAAGGGCGAGAGGTGGCCGAACCTGCTAGTGGCTTTCCGGATGACTGTGCCTGTGAAGAGGGTGCCCACGCTCTCGAAGTAGTCGACGTGCCTCATCTTGCTGCTTCTGCCTTCAACGTTGCAGAACGATTTCGGAGGGAAGTAGCTTGCGCCGCAGCCTTCGCACTTTGCCGCCGTTATCCTGTAGTCAACTAGCGTCTTTCTCCTGATCGTGGCTTCACTCAAGCGAGGTCCCTCGCCAGGATGTGAACCGTGCATATCCCGCCGGTTCCGCCAACGTTGTGGCAGATAGCTGCGTTAAGGTCCCCGTCAACGCTGACTTGGTTGCTGCCAGCCTCTCCCCTGAGCTGTTTGAAGCATTCATAAGCCTGCCTAACCCCCGTCGCGCCGACTGGGTGGCCGTCAGCCTTAAGGCCGCCTCCGGGGTTGACGATCAGCTCTCCTGTTGGACCCTCATACGGGATATGCCTCGAGCCCTTGAAGGATTCGTAGCTCTGATACATGCCTCTCCAAGCTTCTCCTCTCTTGTAGAGGCCTGAGTCCTCGAGGAAGAGAAGCTCCTCGATCGTGAAGCAGTCGTGGACCTCGGCGAGCCTCAGGCTTTCGATCGTGACTGCCGCTTCCTCAGCTGCAGCGCGAGTCGCGAGGGCTGTTGCCCTGATGCTGGTGACGCTCTCCCGGTTTGAAAGCGAGACATCGTCTGTTGCTTGTTGACTCGCGACGACGTATACGGGGGTGTCGGTGTAGCTCTTCGCTAGCTCACGGCTGGTGAGGATCAAGGCCACGGCGCCGTCGGAGATAGGTGAGCAGTGTAGGAGCCGGATCGGGTCGGCTATCAGCGGTGAAGACATGACTTGGTCAACTGTGATCTCTCGCCTGAACTGCGCGTACGGGTTGTTGAGGGCATGGTGATGATTCTTGCAGGCTACCTGGGCCAGGGCTTCGCTGCATCGACGGTCCCCGCGGCCATACTGGTACAGGTACCTGGTCATGATCGCCGCGTAGAGGCCGGAGAAGGTGTAACCTGCATCGAACTCGTGTGGGTCGGCTGCCAACATCAGATCGTCCAACACGTGCGCGGAAGCGTCGCTCATCTTCTCAAAGCCACCTACGAGCACGAGGTCGTGCTGCCCAGACCTGACGCCGATGCAAGCGTTGTAGAGCGCGGCGCCTCCTGAACCGCAGGCTGCCTCCGTGGTGCTCATCGGAACGTTGATGCCCAACTCGCGGGACATGTAGCCGGGAAGAAGCCCAAGCTGGTTTGTCACCTGGTACAAGAAGCTTCCGAAGTAGCAGGATTGGATACTGCTCCGCCTGAGGCCCTTCTCTACAGATCCTATCGCCTCCAAGCCGGCTCTAACCATCAGCTTCTCTGGGTTCTCATACCAGTGCTCGCCAAACTCGGTTCTTCCCACACCTACGATAGCGGCCAGAGGCTTGAGGCGCACCATCATACCTCTTGGTTGGCAGCGAGTCACGCGGTAGCCTTATAAGAATTGTTGATTCGTCGTAAAGGCCTTCGACAATTGTACCAGTCTGCGGAGATGCCAAGTGGATGATGCCAAACCCCTTAAACCCGAGAAGCGAGAGCAGACGGGCGGAGACGCGTTGAGGCTCGTTATCCGGATCGGCGGTTCAGTCCTGGCATCCCCACCCAGTGCCAAGCGCATCGCAGAGTATGCGGATATACTGAGGACGCTGAGGCTTCGAGGGCATCAGGTCGTCGCTGTGGTCGGAGGTGGAACCTTTGCGAGGAGTCTTATCGACCTATCAGCCGAACTGGGGCTGAGCGCTCAGGACCAAGATTGGGTTGCGATCCAAGCCTCGCGTGTTATCGCCCAGATGCTGGCTGGGGCCCTCGGCGAGGGCGCTCTCAGGGAGATCCCCACCTCCGCCAGTCAAGCCGCTCGCCTGACCTCCGAGGGGAAGATCGTGGTTATGGGAGGGTTGAGGCCCGGCATGACCACGGACGCGGTAGCAGCGCTGACCGCGAAAGAGCTCCGGGCCGACCTCCTGATCAAGGCTACGGATCAGGATGGTGTCTACACGAAAGACCCTAGGAAGCACGCTGATGCGGTGAAACTGGATCGAATCGCGATGAACAAGCTCCGGGAACACCTGGAGCAGACGACCCATCAGGCTGGGATGCATCAAGTTCTGGACCCTAAGGCCGCAGACATCTTGGCCGAGACAAAGACGAGAACTGTGGTATTGAACGGCTTGAAGCCGCAGAACATCGAGCTAGCTGTCAAAGGAGAGAAGGTTGGGACACTGATCGAGTGACTGCACGGGGCAACAGCAGGCACAGCTTCCGGTTGAGGTCGGCGTCGCTACGAAGGCATTCGGGACCAGGACCATCATCCTCCCGCGACTCGGTTTGGCCAAGGTTCTCGACCAATAGGCGGACGCGGAATCGGGATAGACGCCGTTCGGCAAGCGGGGCTTCGATTCCCTGGCCGTGGAGTTCTCCTGAGTCCGGCCATTATTCCCGAGTCTCGGGCAGCCCCGTGTGAATCAGGTCCATCGGTGATCTCGACAAGGAGTCTAGCTACCGTCTGCCCTGACTCCGCTGAGCTCCCTCATTCTTCTCCTATACCACCTGTATCTGTCATCGAGTGCAAAAGGAGGGGGGTTAGGCATGACAACGTTGCCGCCGCACACGGGGCACTTGTCTGCCCGTAACGTGTATCTCTTACATTGAGTGCACTTTCTCAGGCGCCACACCATGGGAGTATCAGCCTCTAGCCCGCTCGGGTGAAGGAGAAGGTTCCGCCGCTTTGCTTCATGGCCTCCTTGCAAGCTTCGGCGGCCTGTTCGAGGAGCTTCTCAGCTCTCTTGTAGCTCTTCGCAGCTATCTCCATGCGGTACCTCGGCGCCCCGACCACGTAGAGCATCACTTCAGCATCGTTCGTCTTTCCCAGCTCCTCGATGTCTAGCAGTGTCCTTCTTATGACCTCAACCCCATCAGGTTTTGGGCAAGTCAGCTCTAGGTCTGCTCTGATCGTTACCGTAGGCGGCTTCACTTTCTCCATCGCTACGGAGTGGATTGCCTTCGCCACATCCTCACTGACCGAGCTCTTCTCGAACGCTGCCATGCCGCGCTCTCTGGCCCTTTCGAAGGCTTCGTAGACGCCGCCGAACTCTTGCTCAAGCAGAGCCCCGACCTCTGGTCGTGCTTTCTCCATAGGGAGGCTGAGCCTCTGGGCTACGAGCTCAAGCATCGTTTGGCCCTTTATCCTACGCTTCCAGTCTAGGAGTTCCTCCCGCCTCTCTCGGTCGCTGACTCGCTTCAAGGATAGGTCTACATGTCCCCGCTCTCTGTCCACTCTCAGGACCTTCAAGACGAGCTTCCTTCCCTCTTTGACGAAATCTCGTAGATTTCTAACCCAGGTGGTGGAGACTTCAGATACGTGCAGGAAACCCTCTCTGCGCCCGTAGTCGTCTAGGCTTACGTAGGCTCCATGAGGTATGATCCTCGTAACCGTTGCGATCACGAGTTCGCCGGCCTCAGGCCAATCTACTGTCTCCGCTGCCATCACCCACAGCTCCTCGAACTACTCGAGCACTGAGACGATCTCGCCCCTTACTTGGGCTCTCCCACCCCTCGGCTCGGCGAGAACATCGCCGCATATGCGACATTGGACGGCAGACGCGGCTCGGTCGAAGATGATCTGCTCATTGCCGCAGGATGTACACTTGACGCGCAGAAATCTGCTCCTAGGCTTGGGTACCAGTTCTCGCTCTCTAGACATCCTACGTTTCCCTCAAAGCTCCCTGGCTGGATCGACATGCAGATAGTTTAATGTTTCCGTTCTAACCAGGGGCCCTAGGAGACTCTCAACTATGTGGCTCAGCCCTAGCGGCCAGGGGACTCGCCAAGTTCACGATGCGGCCGATCTATGTCTGATTCCCCTGCCTGCCCGTCTATGGGAGGGGCTCGTACCCAGCTCTATCATGGTGTGCGGCGGCTTCAACACCTAGAGGAAAGGGTCTGACGGTCCATTGCTTATATCGAGGCGGATCGTCCTTGAAGATGCGATTTCCAATGGCCACGGTCCGTATAGCCGTACTTCAGCCGATTCTCCCACATGAGATGAAACCTGCCCAGAGACTTGACAGACAACTGAGCATGTGTGACCAGGCCGTGAGAACGGGAGCTGAATGTGTGTTCTTCCCCGAGTTCTTCTTGGGGTCTGGCTACGCTATGGATCTGCATGGCGGCTCGGCTGAGTTTGAGGCGGTCAAGGGCTACGCTAGAGAGAAGCACGTCGTCCTTGGGGTAAACGCGTTCACGCCGACCGAAGGGACGAGTCAAGGGGTGTACAACTCGGTCGTTATCGTCGATTCGACAGGCAACCTCGGAACGGTCTATCATAAGTGCCGCCCATACGCCGCCTGGGAACCAGTCCTGGCGGCCTCCGCCGGACATAAGCTCAGGCTGGGACAAGGCCCCTTGGTCTTTAAGGGAGAGAAATGCACGGTTGGGGTGGCCCAATGCATAGACCTTTGGGTCGCCTCATTCATGAAGGAGCTCTCGATGCTTGGCGCCGAGATAGTCTACGTCCCTTCGAGGATGCCTCTGCCCCACTTCCTCTCGACGATGCTCTTCGCGCGAGTGAGAGCTATGGAGAATTGCAACTACGTTGCCGTGGCCGGGGAAGCGGGCAGGACCATGCCTGGTAGCCTCATCGCGGGGCCGCGGCTCGGCGGCCTCGAGATGGACATGACGGCAGGTGGCTCCGATGAGGGGATCGTCTACAAGACCATTGACCTCGACTGGCTTAGAAAGCAAAGGTCTTCGAGGCCTCCTCTCTTTGAGATAAGAACCGAGGCTGAGATGTCAGCAAAGGCCAAGGCAACAGAAACCGATTGGACAAACGCGTGGTACGAAGGTGAGAAGCTGAAGGAATTCGTCAAGATACTGGCGCAGGCAGGCTTGGCCGAACTAAGCTGCTCCTGAGAATGACTTGCTTCATAAGCCGCCTAGGCCATTCGAGTCAAGAGCTGGCTTATGTTCGAACCCCAGTCCCCAAGGCTACCCTCTGGGTAATGTCTCTTTACGGCCTTGTGCCCTCCGCTTGGCGGCGTGAGCCGAAGAACAGGGCTCAGGCCAGGGATATCTTTGAACGCCACCTTCCCGTCAGCCAACGCCTTAGCCAACTCCTCGAGTGAACCGTAGCCTAGTTGACTGACTCTCTCGTCGGTAAGTCTCTGTCCACCCTTGAGCCTCCCCCTCTTTCGGAGGAGCAAGGCCACAGTCGCAGCATCGACTTGGCCGTAGGCGATCAAGTCTTTAACCTTCCTAAGCATCCCAAGGTACGTCTCGGTCTCTAGTAGGAGAACGCAGTTATTCGGCCGATCCAGGCGCATCCTATGAAGAGCCTCTTCCATGTCTCCTCGAACATTCACCGAACCTCTTATCCTCACCGCTGCGTACATGGAACCATCCTCCCTTCGCCCTGCTGGCTTCCTACATGGTTCCCTCGGTGCTTCTAGCCGACCCAGTCCCGCGGGGTCATGACCTTGTACGTGTTCTTGAGGGCGTCGTGGGTAGCGTAGATAAGCGAGGCTGTCGTCCTCGTAGACCCCTTTGTTCGCGTCCAGCAGTCTCTAATGCCCGCTAGCTCTATCAGCGTCTTGGCGATGTCGCTTGCGACGATCCCCAGGCCTCGCGG
>Ga0315306_10001757_pt1 | contig 10288 bp, 8 predicted proteins | sample TDP1_MG_FD_203803 | JGI IMG/M metagenome (GOLD analysis project Ga0315306, IMG submission 203803) | Freshwater sediment microbial communities from Lake Towuti, South Sulawesi, Indonesia - TDP1 | ecosystem: Environmental > Aquatic > Freshwater > Lake > Sediment | place: Indonesia: South Sulawesi... | reverse complement strand
CACGTGTGGAATGTTTACATCCTTTGGGCAACGCTCCAAACATTTATAACACATAACGCATAGCCAAGAAAGATCACTCTTCGAAAACGCACCACTTGAACCAAGTTGAATTTGCCTAATCAGCTTCCTTATTCTAAAGGGGCTTGCACGAGCGGAAGGGCAGCAGCCTGAGCAAGCTGCACACTGCAAGCATGCCCTAATCTTCTTATCACTTAAAACTAGGCGGAGGCGATCGATCAATCGTAGCAACCCCAGACTCATTTAACTTCAATCGGTGAACTACAGTTAGGATTTATGCAAATCGGAAATTTTTGCCTTTGCCATCTTTGCTGCCACCTTGATGGCCTCGATTAAGCTTTGTGGGTTCGCTGTTCCTTTTCCAGCCTTGCCGAAGGCTGTGCCGTGATCCACCGATGTTCGTATGATGGGCAAGCCAATCGTTATATTTACTCCGCCGACAGCGGTCCACTTCCTCTCACGCTCATTCCATTCTAGCCCCATCAATTTTATGGGTATATGCCCCTGATCGTGATACATCGCGACCACCGCGTCGAAGGCTCCTCCTCTTGCTTTAACAAAGACTGTATCAGCCGAGATGGGACCACTCACGTTGATTCCTGTTTTCCTTGCCGACTCGACCGCCGGCGCTATCTCCTCTATTTCTTCTGCGCCAAATAACCCTCCCTCCCCTCTATGGGGGTTTAAACTGGCCACCGCTATCTTGGGCTCTTTGATCCCAAGGCTCTGCAAGGCTTGATGTGTAAGCCCCATTATTTTGAGCACCCTTTCCTTTTTGATTAGATTGCACGCTTCTCTTAAGGCCATGTGAGTTGTTACATGGGTCACCCTTAATGGTCCTGCTAACAGCATCATAGCATAGTCTTTGGTGCCGGTTAGGTGTGCAAGGAGCTCGGTGTGGCCCGAGTAGTCATAACCAGCTCGATTCATTGCCTCCTTGTTAATCGGAGCTGTAGCAATTGCGTGAACTTTTCGGTTTACGGCTAGTTCTACCGCTTTCTTGACGTATTCCACCGCTGCTTTCCCAGCCATTGCGTTAACTTGCCCCATTTTAAGCTCCTCCATCTTTATGTTTCCAAGGTCCAGAACATCTATGACGCCGCATTCAAATTTAGCCTCCTTCAAATCTTTGATTGAGTTAATCTTGAGTAGAACCCTCGCGATTTCTAACGCGTTAGTCATAACCTTGGCGTCTCCTATGATCAGTGGGTGGCAAACATCATAGACTTCCTTGAGGGAAAGGGCCTTCGCTATGATTTCAGGTCCGATTCCCGAGGAGTCCCCCATGGTGATTCCGACTATCGGCTTCATTTCAGCCACCTTTTTTCAGGTATCTGATGGCATTGATAACTGCGTTTTCGTCGCCAAACCCACCAGCCTTCGTGACTACTCGTAGTCCATCATATTTTCCGCCAATGAGTTTGCTAGCGGGAATGCCTGGCAACACCTCGTCTTCAATTCTCGTTCCTAAGGCTTTTATTGCTTCAATCATATTAATTGCGGTGTCTCCACCGATCAACACTAGTCCAGCAAACGGATGGTCTTCTGCTACATAATTGAAAACTTCTGCCAAAAACGATAATATCTTTTCACCAATCTTGACATCACTCATTCCTAGTTTCCTACCAACTTGCAGGGATTCCGTCACATACTCTTTCGATTTTGCTGATCTAATTATGACGTCTCTCGATTGTCCTATCGCCTCCCTAACCTCTCTCGTCACTCTGTGCAGCTCCTTTTCCTTAGCCTCTCCACCTTTAAGAACCGCGTATAGGTCGGGGTCAACGATGTAAGGGTTTAAGACCTCCTTGGCTCTTGAGATTTGTTGCATTGTAGCATTACTGATGCTACCCGATATTACCATCACGAAGCACCTTCCGGGGTGTTTCAAGGCGCCAGATAGTTCCTCTGCCAACCCAGCGGACCCGCAGGCTAGTGCTTCAACATCAACGATAGCTTTGGCTGTGGTTTTCAAGTCATCCTGGGTCGCAGCGTCTATTACAATTATTTGTTTTCCCTTCTCCCCTTGGCGGCAAATTTCTTGTTTTAACGGTTCCAATCCGTCCATAACTATGGACAAGTTTATATGTCCTACGTTACGTTGTGACCGACGCTGTATTAACGTTGGAACATGAGACTCTTTAACTGGACTGACTGGATCGTGGGCGAACTCTGTTTTTTCTAACGGCACTTGATTTACAAAATGATACCCACCAACCGTGATTCTTCCATTAGCTGGAAAGGCTGGAGCCACGATGGATAGATGGATGCCCAACTCATCCATAACTGCGTCCAACTCAGACCCAATATTTCCCCTAAGAGTGGAGTCAATTTTCTTGTACACCAGCTTGATTTCAGCTGTCTTCAGAGCCCTCGCCGCTTCCCTAACCTTTTTATAAGCGACCTCTGGTGAATCGTTCCTGCTCTCTGTGTCGATCACGATAACTTCTGCTATGCTCATGACGTTATTGACGTTGTTTATATCGGTTAAAACTATGGTTTCCATGCCATATTTCTTAAATTGAACTCCAGTATCGTTTGCTCCAGTGAAATCGTCAGCAACTACGCCGAACTGGGCTCTCATACCTTCAGCTTCCTCTCATCTGCATAGAACCATCGGGAACTATAGGAAAAAACCTTATGGTTATCTGCTTCCTTTTCAATACTTGAAACTCAGCGGTAAGCACCATCAATTCTGAAGGAGAGAGCTAGAAAGGAAACCTTAAGCCTGCTTAACTATTTACTTAACGCTTCTTTAAATAAGGAATCAATCCGCCGTCCCGTATTATTTGTAGAGCGAAATCCGGCAGCGGCATCGCCTTTATGGTTTCCTCGGTTGTTACGTTTCTTATGTCCCCGGTTTCCAGACTTACTTCCAAAATGTCCCCTTCCTTAATCTTTGTAGATATGTTTTTGCACTCTAACACAGGCAAACCGACGTTGATTGAATTCCTAAAGAAGATCCTGGCGAAAGATTCGGCGATAACGGCCCCTATGCCCGAGTATTTAAGAGCGATTGGTGCTTGCTCTCGGCTAGAGCCGCAGCCAAAATTCCTCCCAGCGACTAGAATGTCTCCTTTTTCTACCTTTTTATGAAAATCTGGATCAAGGGGCTCCATGATATGTCTTGCCCACTCGTATGGATCCGATGTGGATGTTACAACTCTCATCGGAATTATCACATCAGTATCTACATTATCATCAAATTTCCATACTCTACCACGTATTTTCTGGAACATGTTTTCACTTCCTAAAGAAGGGCTCTAGGATCAGCTATCTCACCCTTAACGGCTGAAGCGGCTACGGTGGCGGTGTTCGCCAGATAGGTTTTGGATTCCGGGTGCCCCTGTCTACCTTTGAAGTTTCTGTTTGTTGACGAGATGCAGACATCGTCACCCGCTAAGACTCCCTTATCTATTCCAGCGCACGGTCCACAGCTTGGATAACACACTGTGGCTTCAGCCTTAAGAAATACGTCAAGTATGCCCTCCGCCGTTGCTTGTCTGTAGATTTCATGGGATGCTGGTATGACAATCAACCTAACGTCTGGGTGCACTTTTCTCCCATCTAAGATTCTTGCTGCCATCCTCAAATCTTCCATTCTACCGTTTGTGCATGAGCCTATAAAAGCTTGATCGATCTTGATTCCTGCTACCTCAGATACTGGCTTAGCGTTTGCTGGGGAATAGGGTACGGCTACTTGTGGCTCAACGTTGGAGACATCGAACTCAAAGACTTCTTCATATTCCGCATCCGAATCGCTTCTTGCTGTCACAAACTGCTTGTTTGTCCTTTGCCTCACGTACTCGATCACTTTTCCATCCGGCTCGAAAATTCCGTTTTTTGCGCTTATTTCAACGGCCATATTACATATGGTAAGTCTGCTATCTAGGCTCATCTCTTTTGCAACCGGACCTGCATATTCGACTGCTTTGTACAAAGCTCCATCGGCGCCAATCTGGCCAGCAATATGTAGCCATATATCTTTGCCCACGACCATCTCAGGCAATTTTCCAATAAGACTGAATTTAATTGATGCAGGAACTTTAAACCAAAGCTCTCCAGTGGCAAGCACCCCAGCCATCTCTGTAGCCCCTATGCCTGTGGAGAAAGCGCCAAGAGCGCCATATGTGCAGGTGTGGGAATCTGTTCCAACGATAACCTCGCCTGGTCTGACATGTCCTTTTTCGTGCATCACCTGATGCTCTATGCCACCTCTGCCTATCTCATAGAAAACTATCCCTTGCTGCTTCTTGAACTCTCTAACAAGCCTTGCTGTGGTTGCAGCCCAAAGGTTATGCGCTGGGACACAATGGTCCATGATGAAAACGACCCTTTGAGGGTCCCACACCTTATCTGCTATCTCTCTAAAAGGTGAGATTACATCGGGAGCCGCGAGGTCGTTACACATTGCTACATGAATTTTCGCCATAATAATATCTCCCGGAAACACCTCCTTTTTATTGGAAGCTCTAGCAAGGATCTTTTCAGTTATAGTCATTCCCAAAACTCTCACCCTTTACTAGTAGAGCCTTGTTAAGCCTATTATTATTTTTGAAATGATTTCAGTGTCTCAACAGTCATATTTCCAGCTTATGTATACTAAAGGAAGACTGTTGATATCGTGAAGTCAAGCTATCAAGCAGCATTTCGCGTTTTCCGCACTGCAAAATTGTTAAATAGTTAATGGAAACACTTGAAAAATGCTTGCTGTGGAGGCTAGGAGAGGATATGTTGGGGGCCACTAAAGTTGGAGGGGTGCCACTTCTGCACGTTTTGTTCTTCGTCGAGGGTATTACGATGATCGCCTCCATGTACACTTTCACTGGCGTTATTGCGTCGACCTTGGGATCTCTTGTCGCCGAATTTGCTACGGCCATGTACCTCATTCTAGGGATTCTGTTTTTTGCTACTGGCTGGGGATTTTTTAAGAGAAGATATAGGGTGATGAAGGCCTTTGCGATAGTTGGGTTGTTTGCGGTGCCCATAGCAACGATATTTAGCGTAGTCATATTGTGGCTTCTGTCTAAGCCCGAGACAAAGAAATTGTTCGCTTAATATATAAGGGAAGTGTCGTGGTTCAGGAAGGGAATCTTTTACTCTTTTTGACGAGTTGAAACATCGAATCCATTTTCTACAACAATTATTGTAGGATCGTAACGTTTGTATTTGCTGGGCGCTTCCTAGATAATAAAATGTGAGTATGTGGCGTAAACGTATGGATGAGAAAAAAGAGGGAGTGTGGTTTTTATTTTTATATCAGCTTGAAGGTCACGCCGAGATACCAGACGCTGAGCGCTGCGTAGACGATGCTCACGATGATGCCGACTACTAGCCAAGCCATGTGGGGCCTTGTCCATTTAGCTATCGTCTTCGGTATTTTGTAGTAGTTCATGTAGATCAGGACCGGGCAGTAGAAGGTCATCGCTATGAAGTTGAGCACACCACCAGCGAGTAGTAATGGACCTGGTTGGACAAGAAGCATGGTTGTACCTGTGATGAGCGTTAGGATGATCACCCAGAGGTAGTACCACCACCTAAAGGACTTTACTCTAAGCCGCTTGAAGTTTGAGAATAGGTAATCCGAATGCATCCTTGCTATGGAATCGCAAGCTCCAAGCCACGTGTCTCCTATGAAAGCAGCGGCAACGATCCACATGAGGGCATACCCCCAGTAGCCCCACAAGGCGCCGAACCATTCACCCTGTACGGATACGAGCTTCCATCCCGAAGGCACCAACCCTCGTGGGTTCAGGATGGAAAATCCCAGAAACATCGTGAACGTCACAGTGAGCATGTTGACGAAGACCGCTATGGAATTGTCCACGTATAGATACTTCAGCCACTGCTTGTATCGCTGTTGGTTCTCCGGTGTGTCACGGGGTGCGGCTCCCGTCGCGGGAATGGTTTCTGGTTTGCCCGTGATCGGGCTTGTGACCCGCCCTATGTGTGCAGCCATGCCAACGTGTTTGTCCCTAACCCAATAGCTGTACATGACATTGAAGAACCCTCCCATCCCAGCGAAAGAGATGCACGTCAAGAACGTAGACGCATCCGCCGGGTCCCATTTAGCTGGGAAACCTTGAACTTTCAATGTTGCAGCAAGAAACTTGGGCCAGTATGGAACGACTGTCGCATGGGTAACAGCAGCAATTAGGCCTACGACGCAGATTATCGTAATTACAGTCATGAACTTCTCTATGCCTTTGTAGATAATCGGAAATAGTGTTAACCCCAACAGGTATATGATGACGGTCAGATAAGCCCAAAAAAGCGATTGGTTCGCCACGGTCCAGCCAGGCGGGAAATTTGTGAGCGGAGCCAAAGCGGTTCCAGCACCTGAAGCATAACCCCCGAACCACATGAAGGTAATGAACAACATGATCCACATCAGAAATGCGTATACTTTGTTGAACCTAACAAATCCTCCGAACGTACATTCACCCGTCAACGTCGTGTATCTAATCAGTTCAAGGTTGACCCAGTATTGCAGAAGGCACGCGGGCCAAAGCCACCATACGAACGCTTCGCCATATTTAGCGGCCATATACGGCCACTAGATCAACTCTCCGCTGCCCTGAGCCATCGAAGCCCAGACTATACCTGGTCCCATCATGGCAAGTATGCCAGGAAGTATAGGGAAGTCGGCGAGTTTCAGCGGATCGACCTTACCCAGTTGAACAGCTCCTTCCCTTTTTTCCTTCGACGACGACATAACATTTCCACACTTATTTCTAACGCGGTATATCCCTATGTGCCTCATCTAATTTAAGAATTTCGAAAATGATGATTGAATATAAGTCATATTATATATCTAGTGAGTTTCAGGTCTTTAAATAAGCCCGGCTAAGCCAACACCTAGTGGTCTCACCCTCAGATCAAAATTTATATATTCTGCATTTTAACTCAAGAGCCCAAATTGTGATAGGTGAAATTAGGAAGGCGCAAAAGGAGATTTCGGCTGTTTGCACTAGTCCTGGCAAAATAGAGCTTCAAGAGTTTGACATACCCAAGATCGCTTAAAAGACCTCTTAAAGGTGGAGCACAGACTAAAGGAAATGGTAAAAATAAGCATATAGGACTGAAGTTCTGGTTATTTCTTTCATTCAAATGGAATAACTTTGGTTTATACCCTTAGCTAGTCTTAATAAAACTTCTTTAAGGCACCATACAACTCCCTATACATACGAAACATGTCTTCATACTTCTGATGGATCTCTGGATTTGGTATATGGCGTTCGATGATTTTGACCATGTTCCTAGAGGCGTCTTTTAAATCTCTGTAGATCCCTAAGCTGATGGCGGCTAGCATCGCAGCTCCCAAAGCGGACGCTTCCTCGATTTTCGTATGAGTCATAGGCTTTCCAAGCACGTCTGCCTGTATTTGCCTCCAAATATGCGATCTCGCCCCGCCCCCGCTTACTCTCACCTCATCAATTGTTAATCCTTGCTCCTCCATAGACTCCATAATCCATTTCAACGTGAAAACTATGCTTTCCATGATCGCTCTTATTACGTGAGCTCGACCGTGTGCTAGGGTTAACCCGAATACCATGCCTCTTGCCTTAGGATTCCGCACTGGAAAACGTTCGCCGGAGAGAAAGGGGACCATGAGCAGTCCTTCGGCGCCTGGCTTGACAGCGGCGGCTTTTTCAACTATGACTTCATACGGGTACACCCTGAGTTTCCGAGCTGCCTCAATCTCTGGTTGCCCGAAGACATCCCTAAACCAACGCAGTACTATTCCAGCATTGTTTATGGCTCCGCCCGGAAGCCACCATTTTTTTGCCACATAGTAACAGAAGAAACGCATATCCCGATTTCCATCAATAAAGGGCTTTTTTGAGATCACTCGTATTGCACCACTTGAGCCGATGTTGGCTGCAGCTACGCCCTCCTCCACCGAGCCGAGCCCAACATTGCTTAATGCACCGTCAGATGCCCCTAGAATTATCGGGATGCCTGGTTTGAGCCCCGTGAGCTCAGCTATTGTTTCCGGCAATTCTCCTATGACCTCGTTTCCGTCACGCAATACTGGCAATTTATCTTCATCTATGCCGGCTATCTCAAGGACTCTGTTATCCCATTTCAACTGGTGAATATTTAGCAGCTGTGAACCTGCAGCTACTGAGTGATCTAAATACGGCTCTCCAAGCATCCTGTACATAATGTAATCTTTCGCCGAAAGGATCTTGTAGCACCGCCCAAATATTTTGGGCATGTTCTCTTTAACCCATAGTATTTTAACGAGGGGGTAGGCGAAAATTGGAGGGCATCCTGTTCTGCTATAAAGCTCGTATGAATCCGTAATTTCACCCAATTTTTCACATTCAGAAGCTGCCCGAAGGTCGAGCCAGGTAAGCAACCTTACAAGAACTTTACCCTCTCGATCAATCATGGACATCCCATGCATCTGCGCACTAAAGCTAATCATCGCCACGTCGCCGGGGGAAATCTTTGACGCTTTCACAGAATTCTTCATCGTCTCAAGGGTTGCCCTCCAAAGCTCTTCAGGCTCCTCCTCAGCCCAACCAGGCTTCGGCCTATAAATTTCCATTTGCATGCATGCAGTTTCTCAATAGGAAGCCCTTTAGATTATTAGGGATAGTGAAAGATGATCACTGATACCGGATCACTTCGTGATTTCCGCAAGCGCTCTGATAGTCTTCCCAACATTTTCTAGAGGGTGCCGTGACCCCATGTTCTCTAGTGTCCTGAGGGTTATGCCCTCGCCCTTTTGTTCAAGCCGGCTTTGAACATGTTACTCACATGGATGGAGCTTGAATCTTCCGAAAACGAAAGTAGCATCAACCTTTTCAAGACCTATGGAGAAAATTCAATGTCTAGGACCGTAGTTCCTCAAGTTTTCTGTCGAGTTCTGATAAGCCGAGACGCTTTAGCTCCTCTGACTTCGGTACTCCGTTTTCGTCCCAGCCTACACTTTCGTAGTACTCTTTCTTCGCCTTCTCAAACCTAGCTTTATCTACTGTTCTCCCGGCGTAGGGTCCAGATGGTAACGGCTCATAGAACCTCGGCGGGTTGTCGTCGTGTACTCTTGGGGCCCACTTCAGATCAGGCCCACCTATCAGCAATGCCGCTCTCTGAAGTTGGAGGATCCTACGCGCTGTAGTTTTATACCATTCTTTTGGTCCAACTTTCCAGCCTGTAACAGCCTCAAAAAGACTCCATATAAGACCTTTGGGCACGTCGAAGGTGTTGAACCAGCAGTAGACTCCTGAGTCATGGAGTATTAAGCGTAGCTCGCTGTTTTCGTGAGTGAGTATAGGATGAGCAATGGATGTATGATCTCCGGCTTGCACAGAGCAAGCGTATGAGATTCTTGCGGGATAGTCTTTCCCACTTCTTATGCCGTGGGCGCCTATGGCCATGCCCTTCTCCACAACGGCGTATTTCACTACATCAGCTCCCTTAAGTTCGCTTATCCTCAGCGCTGCTCTGTATGTTCCCTCGGCAAGTATACTGCCCATGCCCTTCCTCGAAGCTACCTTCTTTATTAAAGCTGCGAAAGCCTCCGCGTCTCCCCATTTGAGATCGATGCCACCGAGGTCCTCCTTCGTTAGGACGCCTCTTTGGTAGAGTTCGGCCGCGAAGCCCAGAACGTTTCCACCTTGTATCCCGCAGAGCCCCAGGTCGTCTATTAAAGCCATTAGGTAGACGTTCTCCTCGGGAGTGAAGATGCCTAGGTTGGTTCCCACGTATGCTTGGTTCTCGTAGTCCGGGTTGTCGGTTATCGCTCCCTTAAACGGACCAGTTTTGGGTGTCGCGAGCTTAAGGCAGGCAGTCGCGCATCCGAAGTCCGATGCACTCCAGTAGCGTTTTATCCAGACCCTCTCCTCGAACTTGTCCACCCCGAAACCTTTTTCGTTGTGCCACTCCTCTTGCCAGTTTCTGACAGGTTCTGAGCTAAGTCGAGCGCCCACATCGTAGCCTGCGGAGCCCGTTCCCCACTGCCTCGTTATAACGGTATTCCTCACGTTCTCCTGTGAAATTCTATTCATTAGCATTAATGTCTTATCCAGATCCGTCACCTCGGGTAAGGGTCCCGTCCCCTTGGCAACAACTGCCTTGAGGTTCTTCGACCCCATCACCCCGCCGTAGCCCCCGTATCCGGCTCCATGCATCCAGTACGCATTTACAGCAGCTACTCTAGTTACGTTTTCTCCTGCCGGTCCTATGTAGAGGGCGCCGAGCTCCCTCCACTCACCGTGCTGTGGAGCCCTTTTCTCGAGTTCCTCTCTTCCCTCCCTAG
>Ga0315306_10001754_pt1 | contig 10302 bp, 9 predicted proteins | sample TDP1_MG_FD_203803 | JGI IMG/M metagenome (GOLD analysis project Ga0315306, IMG submission 203803) | Freshwater sediment microbial communities from Lake Towuti, South Sulawesi, Indonesia - TDP1 | ecosystem: Environmental > Aquatic > Freshwater > Lake > Sediment | place: Indonesia: South Sulawesi... | reverse complement strand
AGTTTGGGTGAGGAGGAAGGAGAGGCAGAGAATAAAAATTGTTGAAGCGACGATTACGAGTAGACTGAATAAAACTTTTAAGAAAATGCCAAGAATGGAAGAAATTCATCCTTTCTATATTGACTTAGTTGATGTTCTTGTTGGAGTGAAAAATTTTAAGAAAAGCTTGGCTGCATTGAATTGGGCTGTTAAAAGAATTCAGTCTTTTTCGTCGACCTACTCAAGAAGGGCAGGTCGAACTAGAACTATAAGTGAAGCCTCAAGGATTAGAAGAGAAGCCTATGGGAGAATAGCCTCCGTGTTAAAACAGGTTTCCAGAGACTTAACTTTCTTGAAAGAGGCGGGGGAGAAGTTAGCTAAACTTCCATCGGTTGACCCCAACCTAATTACGATAGCCGTAGCTGGGTATGCGAATGTTGGGAAGTCAACCCTCGTAAAACAGCTCTCAACCGCCAAACCTGAAATCGCTACCTATCCGTTTACAACAAAGGGGATTGTTGTTGGGCATAGGGATACGCAGAGTGGTAGATGTCAGGTTATTGATACACCTGGGCTATTAGATAGACCGTTAAGTGAGAGGAATAAAATTGAGTTGCAAGCTATAGCTGCGATAAGACATTTAGCTGACGTAATAGTTTTCATTTTTGACCCATCTGAAACCTGCGGGTACCTTTTGAACAGTCAGTTAAATCTATTCAAAGAAATTATAGGTCAATTTCAGGATGCTCCGGTGATAAATATTCTAAATAAGGTCGATTTAGCCACCGAAGAACAGATTGAATTAGCTAAGGATGCTTTGAGTGGGGATGTAATTGAAGTCTCAGCTTTAAAGAATCAGGGAGTGGAGGAGGTATTTCAAAAAGCATTCGATTTAGCTTCAAAAAGAAGGAAACATAGAAAATAGCAGTGCCTCTCTTGGCACTTAAACATCTTTGTAAAAAATAGGGGTTGAGCTAAGTCTTAAAGAAGACCGATCAATTACCTTGAGGATTGCCGTTGCCATAGCTCACTCCTCAACAGGTCTCTGACAGCTACTCTCACAACATCGCTTCTGCTCGATTATTTTGCTTCGCATTAAACTCACTAACCAATCTGATAGAATACGCTATTTCTTGCGGTAAGGTTTCTTAAGAGTCCTTTAATTTTAAACATTTTAAGGAGACTTCTTTGGAAATATCCTCACCCAACTCTGGGATACAATCCAGTTGACATTTAGGATTTGAACCCGCTGAAAGAGATTCATTTTCTTTGTCTTCTTTCGTCTTTAAGTTTTGTGACAAGAGAGATCAGCATTCCCAGATCGTTTTCAGAAATTTTTAATTCATCTCTATGCGGGCAATCTTCATCTAATGTAGCTTGAAAGTCTGTGATATGGGAAACTGTTTAGTTTGCGATTAAAACTTCGTCCTTTACCATTTCCATTTCTCCTTAAGCCCCTGAGCTTTCCCATGATTATCGCTGAGTTCGTTCTACTTGCCTCTTGAACTATGGCTTTAGAAATCTTGTGAAGTTCGTGGTTAACTATTCGTTGCTCATGATTTCCAATCTTTTTGTTGGCTTTCCTATTTGGCAACCGTCTTCGTAAATGAAAGTAGTGTCCTCGGATAGCTCTAAGCCTCCTTCCGTAGAAGTGGGCTTCTTTAGTCTTCGAGTTCACAGTCACGCGATGTTGTGGATGCCTAAATCTATAGCTAGAACACCATCACAATTAGTTTTAGGTTCAACTTCTTTCTCCACAACTATGTATAGATAGAAATCTCCGTTACGCTTGAAAAGTTTGGACTCACAGATTCTCATGTCTAACTCTATTGGACAGTATGGTTTGATGGCGACCCAAATCCCGCCCCGTCTACCGCTAACAGGGATTCTCGCCCAATACTCTGCAATCTTAGTGTCATGTTTTTCTATCTTCAAAAGGTCTTTCCGAATGGATAGCGGATATTCTTTCTGATGCTTAATCTTTCTGTAAAATCTCTTTGCTTGTTGTTTGTTAGCAGAGTAAAGCTTGATATCTTCACCGTGGAGGAAGCGTTGAAGGTTCTCATATTCTTGTTCAAGAAGTTTTTGCTTTATTTTAGTCAAATCCACAATCTTGGCTTGAATTGTTTTCTTTGCCTTCAAGGTCACAGATCTTCACTTTAAATACTTAAAAAATTACTTCAATTTAAGGCAATTCATACATCGATTTTAATCGGTGGTCTTCTCGCAAAATTTTTATAAGTTATATTTCTAGCCTCGCTAAATACGACTAGGGGTAGTATCTTTGGAGCAACCAACTGTTCTAGTTATTCCTGTTGCTTCGCCAATCCATATTGAACGTGCAGCAGAGCCTTCGAAGCGTGCAAGAGAACTTTTGCAAGAGGCTGGGCTGAAGGTGTTTGGACCAGAGAAACTGGTGACAAAAGTCGAGGAATCTCCTATAATCGCTGAAGAATATGATGTAATAGTTTTCTTTGTTGCAAGTGGAGGGGCGTCCGAGTTGATTAAGATGTTAACGAAGGATAGGTCGGTGATTCTTTGGGCTTACCACGAGAATAATAGTTTGCCCTCTGCGTTGAGTGCGCGGGAGCGGCTTATTGCCATGGGGGCATGGCAAGGGATTATTGTTTATAATTCTTTGAACGCTGCTCCATTAGAGATCGTTGCGGAAGCTCAGGCGACCAGACTGTTAAGAAGTTTAAGGGGATTGAGAATTGGGTTAGTTGGGGATGAAGATGATTTCAGCAAAGCTTCGGCTGATGCTGAAATGTTAAAAATGATTTTTGGCGTTGAAATTGTTAATTTGCCCTTGGATAAGCTCAAACAAGAATGGTCTCATGTCGCTGACCGTGAGGCTGATTCGGTTGTTAAGGAACGACTGGTTAAGGCAGAAGTTGTAGAGCCAAGTCAGAGAGATCTTGTTAAATCTGCAAGGCTTTATTTCGCTCTGAAAAAAATCGTTGCTGATGAGAAGTTAGATATTGTTACTCTCGATTGTTTCAAATTCCTAAAGAGAACAGGTTATACGCCTTGTCTTTCTTTTGCCTATTTAAATGATGATGGTTTTAACGGGGTCTGTGAGGCAGACCTTAGGGCAGCGATAGTTATGCTAATGTTTCGTGTTCTTACCGGACGTCCTTCTTGGGTCTCTAACCTTGTTCAAATCGACAAAACGCTTGGCACTATTACATGTGCTCATTGTACTGCAGCGATGAGTTTGTCCGAACCAGGACGAATCATAAGAGTTAGAACTCATTTTGAGTCAGGATTGAGCGTTTCTCTTGACGTTCCTCTTATGAGACGCTGTGCTACGTTGGTGAATTTGCAAACTAAACCGCCTAAGATGTCAATTATCGTAGGGGAGGTTATCGACTCGCAGATGGGGCACCTTACCATTTGCAGGACTCAAGCGAAGATTAAGCCCGCTGGGGATGTCTCTCGGTTACTCGAGGATACTGGCAATCATCACGTCCTTGCATATGGGGACTGGTCAGCCACCTTAGCACAAGTAGCGAAGAAAACTGGAATTGCGGTGGTCAAAGTGTAGCGAATGTTAACTTTTGCCTTTTAACGAACAGCGTTTTCGCTGACAAACACGGGTTCTGTCTAATCTAGGGTCGGTGAGACCGTGAGATTAGGCTTCTCTCCATCGAGTTGGCATCTTTGAACTGCCACCATCCCTTCACCTAGAGAGCCGATGGGCACGAACCTCATGCCTCGTGATAAGATGTTTCTTGTAGCGTTCACATCTCTATCTACTAAGCCGTGTAGGGGGCACTTTAAAACTCGGTTCTCTTCGGGTATCAAGCTTAACCCACATATCGAACACTTCTTTGAAGTGCTTCCCGCATGAACGTAAATTACTGGGATTCCTTCCCAGTTGGCTTTATATTCGATTTGGCGTTGAAGCTCGTAAAAGCTCCAAGAGTTTAATCGACTTCTGAAGCGCCTTCCTTGCTCGTTGCCTTTACAATAGAGTTTGCGGATTCCCTTTAGATTCTCCATAACTATGCCTAGCCTATCTTCTTTGGCTCTCTCCATGATTTCTTTAGAAGTGTAGTGAAGTATCTGGTTGACCTTGTTCCATTCTTTCTCTCCGTATTTTCTGAAGATTTGCCGTTTTATTCTCGCATCGTTTCTCTTGAAGTGGCTTTTCACTTCTCGATATGCTGATTTGATTCTTGTAGCCTCTGAAAGATCATATCTCGCTATTTCGCCTTTGGTGTTGCAGGTTGTTACGTTGTTAAGGTTTCTATCTAGCCCCATGAGTCCAGTTGGCTCTATCTCAGCAATCTCTTTCGAGAAACTGATGCTTACCGTGCTGGCGGTCAGCGTGATAGAGCCAAGCTTTAGACCAGGGTCAGATAGAACTTCTAAAGTGTGCTTATTCAAGGGGATGAAAATAAACTGCCTCGGCTTTGATGGCAATCTGAGTTTTCCGTCTACTATCCTGTATGCTTGGTTTCCAATGCTAAGAAACGGTTTGTGAACGTATGGCACTTTGACGCTAGGGTTTTTTCTTTTGGACTTACGGTAGTTCCTAAGAATGGCTGTTGCTTTTTCTACCGCAGATAAAATATACCAAGTATGAAAGCCGTTATGGAGTTCTTCATAGACTTCTTTTTGGAGCTTAAACCTTGAAGTAATATTTCGTTCCAACCCAACATGGATGCAGTAATTCACCATACACCTGAAAGTTTCCAGAACATCCTCTAGTTCTTGGATTGGCTTATAAGACTGCTTTACCGCCTTAACCGCCAGCATAGCTTAAGGAAGGATGAAAAATCTACTTAAAGTTTACCGACCATAGATTAGACAAGTCACAAACACGTAAGGTTTATATTTTGATGCTGATATTTTCTGCTTTCAGCCTATTAGAGGGATTCTTATGGCAACCGAACTTGCAGGTCAACCTGTATTAATTCTGAAAGAAGGAACCGGTCGTTCGAGGGGTCGAGAGGCTCAGCATGCAAATGTCATGGCTGCGAAAATTGTTGCTGAAGCGGTTAAAAGCTCTCTTGGCCCAAAGGGCATGGATAAAATGCTTGTAGACAGTTTTGGTGACGTAACTATCACCAATGACGGCGCAACCATTCTTGATGAGATGGAAGTTCAACATCCAGCTGCGAAAATGATGGTTGAAGTTGCTAAGACTCAAGACAAAGAAGTTGGAGATGGAACTACCACCGCTGTTATTTTGGCAGGTGAGTTGCTTAGGAAGGCCGAGGACTTAATTGAGAAAGAGGTTCATCCCACCATCATTATTGATGGATATCGAAAAGCATCTGAGAAGGTTTTAGAGTTCCTCGATGAGATTGCAATTCCAGTTAAGCCAACTGACAAAAAAGCCCTTAACCAGATTGGAGTTACCTCGATGGCTGGAAAGTTTGTCGCCGAAAACAAAGAGTTTCTCGCTGACCTAGCTGTCGACGCTATTCTTCAGGTTGCAGAGAAGACTGACGGTGAATACAGGGTTGACATAGATGACGTTAAAGTCGAGAAAAAAGCAGGTGAGTCGATAATGGAGACAACACTCATCAGAGGAATCCTCTTGGATAAAGAGGTCGTCCACCCCGGTATGCCCAAACTAGTCGAAGATGCAAAGATAGCAATTCTTGATTGTCCACTGGAAATTGAGAAGACTGAATTTGACGCAAAGATCAACATTGAGAATCCAGAGCAAATGAAAGCTTTCATTGATGAAGAGGACAAAATGCTTCGAGATATGGTTGAGAAAATAGCAAAAACTGGTGCAAACGTAGTCATCTGCCAGAAAGGAATCGACGACTTAGCCCAGCATTACCTCGCGCAAAAAGGAATTATGACTGTCCGGCGTGTCAAATCTTCCGATATGGAGAAACTTGCTAAAGCCACTGGCGGTCGAGTTGTAACCAGCTTGGATGACTTATCTTCCAAAGACTTAGGTTACGCCAAAAAAGTTGAGGAACGAAAGGTCGCCGAGGATAAGATGACTTTTGTTGAAGGTTGCAGGAGTCCCAGATCCGTAACGATCCTTGTTCGCGGTGGTACTGAGAGGATCGTTGACGAAGCTGAGCGGTCATTGCACGACGCCCTTTGTGTAATTCGTGATGTTGTTCGGGAACCAAAGATTGTCGCAGGTGGGGGAGCCCCAGAGGCGGAGGTTGCCCACAAACTGCGCAAATGGGCTGAAGGTCTCTCCGGGCGTGAGCAATTAGCGGTACTTAACTTCGCGGAAGCCCTTGAGGTGGTACCGATTACCCTAGCTGAAAACTCCGGTTTAGATCCAATCGATATCCTTGTAGGAGTCCGTGCTCAACATGAAAAGGGTGTGAAATGGGCTGGCGTTGACGTTTTCTCTGGAAAAGTTAGGGATATGAGGGAAATCGAAATTTATGAACCGTTGGCCGTTAAGCGGCAAATAGTTAAATCAGCTAGCGAGGCTGCAACGATGATCCTAAAAATCGACGATGTTATCGCTGCGGCCAAAATGAGAGAACCTAGGTTGCCGAAGGGGCCAGAAGCAGGTGAAGGAGGACCCGGCGGCGAATTCTGAGGGAGTTGAAAGGAACAAGACCGCGCGGCGAATTCTCATAGGCCCTCCCAAACTAACTCGATTTGAGAAAGCGCGCGTTGTCGGAGCGAGAGCATTACAGATCGCAATGGGCGCTCCTATTCTAATTTCTCCTACAATTGGTGTTGGAAACCCAATTGATCTAGCCCTTGCTGAATTGGATGCTAGTGTGTTGCCTATAACCGTGCGACGAATGCTTCCCAACGGCGATTACCAAGACATACCGATTCTATGGCTTTCCCAAAAGGAAGATTAAATTCGTTAACAACCATTCTCTCCTTTAAAGCATCTCGTATTTTTAGTAGAGCTCTTACCAATTTATTCTCAAGTACGGTTTACAAAAAAATTTCCGTATTGTTGGACATCTGAAAACTTCGACCCATTTCGTGAGGGAGTATTTAGCGGCATTCTTTGAGGACTTGTTCCCATTTTTTGCTGAATTCTTTCGTGAGTAGGGGTTTTAGGTGTTTGACGAGTTGTTCTGCGGGTTTTCCTGTTTTTGTGATAATCCATGTTCCTTTTCCGTCGGATGGGAATAGGTGGGGTGGACAGACAGTTTTCGTTTTTCTTGACGCGATTATTTTTGTTTTGAATACTCTTTCGGCTGGTTTTAGGGCTTCTTTGTCGCACATGCCTATGATTACCCTTGGATACTTGTACTTGTATTCTCGGAGGCAAACACCCCAGCCCTCTGTTACTAGGAGGGTTGCGGTTTGGGCTTCGTCAGTAGTGAACTGTGGGTTGCGTTTCTTTTTCATTTAATCAGCCTTCTTTTCATAAGCCACTGTTTTCTAAGATTTTTACGCGAACTTAAAATCTTAGAAATCAACTTTATTTGTATACTTTGGCGAAACTTTAAAATCTATATGGAGTTATCGATTAATCACACGGCATTTCAAGGAGGTGGCACAAACGCCTAACGAAGCAAAAACTCCTGAGGCTGAAAAAGCTTCAAAACCGGTTGAAGCTCCTCAACCACCGAAGCCGAAGCCTGCTGCGCTTCAAAACGCCATTTTTGTCGGGAGGAAACCAGCTATGAACTACGCATTAGCTACAATTATTCAGTTTAATCAGGGCTCCAATGAGGTTGTGGTGAAAGCCCGAGGTCAAGCGATCTCTAGAGCTGTGGATGTTGTCGAAATTGTTCGCCGGCGTTTTATGGAGGAGACGGTTAAGATCAAAGAGATTAAAATCGGTACGGAAACTGTTGGCGAAGCGGAGAATGCCCGCAACGTTTCTGCAATTGAAATTACACTGAGCAAAATCTAAGTGGAGTATTTCGCAGGTTCGTTTGTCTCCTGCTGCTTAGAACTTATACTCGTCGGTGATTCATAGTGACACAAAAATCAGATGCTAATGAGGTTGAAAGTTGGCGGTTGGCAGCTTTGACGATGATGATTATTGCCGGAATCGTCTTTATTGTTCAACAGTTTTTCATTCGTCTTTTTGACCAAGTATTTGTTATCTGCGTCTTTTATTTGCCGACTTTTCTCCTTGTTATTGCTTTTTTATGGTTTAGGAGAGCAAGTGAACGTTCCCAAGCTTGATTCGTTCTAACCCTGCCTTTTTAGCTACTTCAAAGCATTCGAGAGCCAATTGACGGCTAGTTGGCGGGAGGTCATGCATGACGTATTGCGGGTAAAAAGCGAGAAGGGTATATGGAATTTTTGGATCGATGCCAGCCAGAAAGTTTGCGATGCGACCTACTTCTTCAGCGTCAATGTATCCAGGTATTAATAGAGTGCTAGCGGTCAAAACAGGAGGTTCAAGACGATCACGGAAGAATTTTTCACCAATTCTGCGAAAGCTATCCAATGTCGGTTTATTCGAGACCCCGCAAAGTACTTGATTCAAAGTTTCATTGAATGTTTTTATATCAAACTTCACAGTGCCACCGCTTTCAAAAGACAACCTCGCGGCACTGCCCGCAAAGGCTTCATTCATATACCCGTTCGATTCCCAACAAATTCTAAGTATCCTGCCTTCATCTCTTGCCTTTTCCAAAGCGATTTCACTTGTTCTGAGAGCGTGAGGCATCTGAGGGGAAGGATCTCCACCGAAATAACAGATGCAAGAGACCGTATCGTGGGCTTTTGCAGCCAAACCTTCCGCGCTTACAACTGGTTCCAATTTGGATGAAAGCACCCTATAATGCCAATTCTGACAAAAAAGACAATCAAAACTGCATCCGCCATAGAATACCGCAAGGTTTGAGTACCCAATTTCGGCTCCCGCTTTATACGCGTACTTGGGATAGCCTAGCCCTGTGCATCCTGCGCAGAACCACCATGCCACGCAGTTTGTAGGTAAAGGATCGTAGTACCATTCCAAGATTCCTCTTTCGGGTGTTCCGCCAAATCGGGTGAGGCGACCATCTATGTTGGATACGAGTCCGCAGAAGCCCCGTTTTCCAAGCCCGATTCGGCACTTATTCATGCATATGCCACATGCTATTCCTTCCGAATCGTTGGGAGGGAACGAAGGAAGACCAAATTGGCTTCGACTTTCAGTATGCACTTTAAGTGACTCTTGAAGCGCATCATCTGGCTTTTCTCTAATGCATCGAAGACATAATCCTAATCCGTCTGAAATCAAGCGTGAGTTTAACCTGCAGATGTGGCAGCGGCCCAAGTTTATGACCAATTGAAAATGTTGTCTTAACAGCAATTTTAGGGTAGTTGTTGTGCAAAGGATGAATTTTTCTACTTAAGTGCAGTTGAGCAGAAAATCGACTGAAATTTTTCTATAAATTTTCTATTTCCTTGTAGGGCAATTTCCGGCGCATCTCATAGGCATCTTCGCCGTCGTGATAATAAGCTTTAATAGTTCGGGTAATTTGGAATCCAAGTTTCTTATAGAGGTTTATTGCAGGCTGATTTGTAACTCTGACTTCTAGGAAGCATTCCGTTGCATTATACGTTTCCATTTCCTTCATTACTTCGATCATTAGCGTTTTTGCAATTCCTTGCTTTCTGTAATCGGGCATAACCGCGATTGAAACTACGTGTCCTTTCTTAGCAAACTCGATACGCCTTAACTCTGAGAAACCTGATTCAATGCGGCACATAACGTATCCAACAATTTGCCCGTCAACTTCAGCGACAATGAAAGTTCTCGGGTAATGTTCATGAAGTTCAAGAAAGAAAAATGGACTGTAGTTCTCGGGAAGGCATGTTAAATTAATTTTCATAACATGATCAAGATCTTCAGCCTTAAATGGCCTTAATTGAAAGGTCTTTACCTGTGTCAATGTGATTTTTCGGCTCCAAGGTTACGGATTGTGGAATAATATTTTTAAGTATTTGGTCCATGTCCTCTGTGTAAAAAGAGGATTGCATTAAGTTTGTCAGTGCCGCAAGCGACGCCTTTTGGACCCTATATTTCTTCAGATGTCTTTACAAGCATTAAAAATGCGGTTGAGTCTGAATTCATAGTGCAAGAAGCATCCGTTGAATTTGGCGTCCCAACGTTCATCGTTTTACCTTGCCCAACCAAGGAGCCATTCAAAAGACTTGTTGATAAATTGAAGCCAGTGGGCTATGTTCCATTCCTTCGAAAGGAGGCTGGTCGATTAGTTATACGGGCTGTTCCCAAGCCGCCTACAAAACCGCCAAAAATGTCAAAAATGTGGATTAATCTCGTTCTTTTCGTCGGAACTTTTGGAACGGTCTTTTACACTGGGTACGCACAAAGCACCGACATTATCTTCCTAAAATATCTAATGCCAAACGCGAATGTAATCATGCAAGCGCTGTTATTCACAACTTCTC
>Ga0315306_10001753_pt1 | contig 10302 bp, 10 predicted proteins | sample TDP1_MG_FD_203803 | JGI IMG/M metagenome (GOLD analysis project Ga0315306, IMG submission 203803) | Freshwater sediment microbial communities from Lake Towuti, South Sulawesi, Indonesia - TDP1 | ecosystem: Environmental > Aquatic > Freshwater > Lake > Sediment | place: Indonesia: South Sulawesi... | reverse complement strand
CGGCAACCACAATGTCACAGTGTCTGCGAACGGATACGAGGGCGCTTCTAAGCCTAACATCACCGTAATCGCCGGGGAGACAACCACGGTGAACTTCGAGCTAACACCAATCCAGCCACTAAACATCCTACTATATGCAGGAGTGGCTGCAATGGCAATAATAATCATAGCAGCAATAGCATTTTACACTCTCAAAATCAGAAAACCAAAATCAACATAACAACCCAAAGGGTCCATTTCACTTTCTATTTCTCCCTTCTCAAACAAGCATGTGAAAGACCGTTTTGAATCGAAAAACGTTATAAGATTGTTAACGGATATGGAAAAGAAAGTTTCATAAGTATCCTTGATCTTATACCTAAAGCCTCAGTGGTGAAGATATGAGAAAAAAACTATTGTGGATATTACTAATCACATCGCTTGTCCTCAGCGTATTCGGCTTAAACACGATGCAGGCTAACGCAATAGAGACACATGATATAGCCATTATTAGTGTCACACCATCCCCAACCTCTGTGAGATTAGGCGAAATCGTAAACATCACGGTTGTCGTTGAAAACGAAGGGGACTTCACGGAAACGTTCAACGTCACCGTTCACTACGACGCCACCGCCATCGAAACAAAAACAAATATCACTCTAATAGCAGGGGCAAACACATCCCTAACGTTCACCTGGAACACAACGGACGTAACGGCTGGATCCTATCTTATCAATGCCACAGCAAGCGCTGTACCTTACGAAACCGATACGACGGATAATACACTTGTATTCAGCAAGGTATTAGTTGTGTCTCAATATGTTGCGGTTATTCCTCAGAGCACTGTGGACTCAACACTGACACCAGGGAACAACTTCACAGTCTCAATATACACGGACTACAACGGAAGCGATATTCAGAGTTGGCAGTTCGCTCTTAGCTACAACCCAAGGGTTCTGCACGGTGTCTCAGTTACCAACGGAGACCTAGTCACCAAAGCCAAAGATCCCTCGGCCATGTTTTTCTCGGGGAACTTCGACAACAATGCGGGCGAACTCTCGCTTACAGGAGCCGTATTCTTCTTCTTCTCTGAGCCAGCTCCCATGACGTCTGGACCCGGAACCCTAGCCCACGTAACTTTCACAGTGGTGGGGCTAGGAGAGTCAAGCATAACTCTCGGATCAGAAACCAAACTCGTCGGGTACACTGAAGACGGCTACGGAGACCCATACAACATCATAGATATTGCTACACATCTTGCGGAGCCTCTGCACTCTGGCTGCTTCTTGCATGGCTACTTTCGGAACACAGCAGAACTAGTGATCCGTGACATAGCCATTATTAGCGTTACACCCTACCCAACTTCAGTGAAGGAGGGCGACCCCGTGAACATCACGGTCGTCGTCAGGAACGAAGGAACGGTGAACGAAACCGTCACTGTCAAGGCTTACTACGACTATAACCCAACTTTTCCACTTTACAATGTTATTGGCACGAAAACCGCACAGAATCTAGCACCCGGCGCAGAAACATCCCTAACCTTCACTTGGGATGCAATAGCGGGAAACCACACAATAACAGCTGTAGCGAGCGAGTTGCCTGGCGAAACGGATACAGAGGACAACAAAGTCCAGAGCGACGAGATAGTTACGGTAGTGGCACGTGAAGAGCCACCTTTGCCTATTCTGCTCATCATCGGCATTGCGGTAGTCCTAGTTGTAGTTATTACAGTAGTCGTGTATGCTCTCAGGCGAAGAACGCCATAAAAGGAGAAATATTAAACCTCGAAAAAGATTTTGAGCACCAACAAAAAATAGAAGACATTGCAAAATATCTCTAAGTAAAGCTTAAATCAACGGAATTTATCATCATCAGAAGTAACTGTGGTTACTCTCATGACACTGAGAACCTATATAATTAGAAGATTGATACTCATCATCCCTACCTTCTTCTTGATTTCCATAATTATATTTACTTCAATCCATCTTGCTCCTGGCGACCCGATCGAGACCATGGCTGCTGGGCATCCATTGCCTCGAGAAATAATTGAAGACATAAGAAAGGAACTAGGTCTTGATAAACCAATTCATATCCAATACTTAATGTGGCTAGGCAAATTACTACGGGGCGACCTTGGGTACTCATATATTAGTAGACGACCGGTCATAAGCGTGATAGGTGAGCGGATCCCACGCACATTAGAACTTATGCTTGCAGCGAACTTCCTGTCACTGGCGTTGGCCATTGTTCTGGGGGTAATAGCCGCTGTTAAACATCACTCAGTAGCTGATGCGCTGTCTTCGCTAGCGGCGCTAGTCGGTTTTTCGACGCCTAACTTTTGGATGGCATTAATGGCAATAATGTTCTTTTCAGCATGGCTAGGATGGTTTCCCATTGTTGGGGTTCAAACCTCAGGCATGAAGTTCCCCTCGCCTTTCCATGCATTGCTTGACCATTTAGTATATCTTGTACTTCCAACTCTCGTCATCATCCTAGGGTGGACAGCTTATCTTTTCCGAATTGTGAGGTCAAGTATGCTGGAAGTGTTAGGGCAAGATTACATTGTCACCGCAAGAGCAAAGGGGCTAAAAGAATGGATTGTAATCTACAAGCACGCCTTAAGAAATGCTTTACTTCCTGTAGTGACGTATCTGGGTTATTCTATAGGGTTCCTATTCAGCGGTGTAGCAGTCATTGAGTCAATATTTGCTTGGCCAGGTTTGGGTGAATTCATGGTTATAGTAGCGCTGGCTAGAGATTACTCTGCAATCATGGGTCTCTGCATGATGATCGCCCTGATGGTTCTCATTGCCAACCTATGTGCAGACATAGCCTACGCAATAGTAGACCCAAGAATAAGATATGACTAGGATAAGATTATGGAGTAGTGATTTATGACCAAGCGCCCACACACCACATCAGATGAAGAAACTGAAGAAGTCTATGAACCATCGAAGGCCACTCGACTTTTCATTGTGTGGAGAAAACTTAGAAGGAGCGAACTGGCAGTCGTTGGCTTTGGCATAGTTTTATTAGTATCCGTGGTTGCGCTTTTCGCACCAATAATCGCTCCGTATGATCCTAAATGGACGGGAGAGTTAATGCATCATCCATCTATGAGGAATATTCTCGGGACGGATGCCAGGGGTAGAGACATGTTTAGTTTGATCGTCTATGGAGCTAGAACCTCTCTCTATGTTGGACTCGGCGCTGTTCTGGTGCAAATCGTCATTGCTCTGAGTATCGGGATGATTGCAGGCTATTTCGGAGGGATAATTGACGAGGTACTAATGAGGATAGCAGATATAGTTTTAACCTTACCCACGCTTATGCTATTAATCCTAGCCGTCTCCATGTTTAGAGTGCAAGGTCCACATATAATATTGATGGTGATGGGACTGCTAGGATGGCCCTTTATGGCTAGGGTGGTGCGAAGTGAGTTCTTATCTCTAAAAGAGACCACCTACGTTGAGGCTGCAAAATCTATTGGAGCCACAAATTGGCGCATCATAGTTCATCACATCCTGCCTAACATACTGTCCACAATCATTGTTCTTGCAACTATGGACATACCCTGGTACATCTTCTACGAGGCAACCCTAACCTTCTTAGGTTTCGGCGACCCATCACTACCCTCTTGGGGTGTGCTTCTAAAAAAGGGGTACCTTTATTTGCAGGCTGCTTGGTGGATGATAACTTTTCCAGGGCTTGCATTACTCTTTACCTCGTTAGGGTTTAACCTGTTTGGAGACGGGTTAAGAGACGCTTTAGATGTGAAAACAAGCGTGCGCTAAAAATGAGTGAACCTCTTTTAAGCATCAAAGGTCTAAAGACGTACTTTTTCACGATAGAAGGTTCAGTGAAAGCTGTAGATGAGGGGAATCTGAAGATAGGGAAGGAGGTGGTTCTCGGCCTCGTAGGCGAGTCAGGGTGTGGAAAAAGCACCGTAGCTCTGTCGATTTTGAGACTGGTTCGAGAACCAGGCAAAATAGTTGGTAGCAAAATGCGATTTTTATTTGGTGGGGCCGGCCGGATTTGAACCGACGACCTCTACCCGGAGCGGCTCGTTGTCCGCTCCTACGGGTTTCTCTCCTCGCTCCAGAAGCTCTTCATCCCAGCCTTCTGGTCCGCAAACCCGTCTATGCGTATTCTGGAGCCCGTCGTCATCCCTTTCCAGTGGCCTGTCGAACCCGGCAAGCCGTGGCTAGACTACGACCCCACCATTCAAAACTTCACTAGCTTAAAATATATAGGTTTCTCGCACCAGCCAGAAGCGAAAGCTTAATGAACAATAAAGCTTCAGAAGTTATCGGGTTGCCGGCCATAGGGCGCGGGACCCACCCGATCCCGTTCCGAAAATAAGAGATTCCGTCTCTTGTCGGTAACTCGGAAGTTAAACCGCGCTCCGTTTCCGGTGTTAGTGTGGTCTTCGGCCACGTGAAGCCGGGAAAGCTGGCAGCCCACTAGCCTGTCTTGTATCAGGCTTATGGAGGGAAAATCCTCAAAGTTTATAACTATCTACGTATAGTTTTTGAGACGTGAGCGCTCATTGATTCCACAGGTCTCTCAGATTCCCGGTACACAAGACAACATTCTGGGGTGGATTTTACAAGTGGCTTGGCTCGTCTTAATTGTGGCGACCTTCATTTACGGGCAACGCATTCAAATGACGTTCATGTTAAGGGAAGTAGAAGGTTCCCTCTTCCGCCTTAAGCTCATGAGGGATGAGGGAAGGAAGTTAGCCATATCCACTCTGAAGGAACTGGGGGGACCAGAGGCAGATTCAACAGCCAGAGTTGACCGATTCTTGGAATATGTGACTATAGAGCCAGTGAGTCTGGATCCATCAGGTGTAATATGGAGGCTGGAGCACCTGTTGGATGTCCGAGATATACGTTTTAAGGATGAAGTGAAGCTGATGGTCCCGGGAGCGGGGGAAACCCAAAGGAATAACGTGGAACTCTTGCTTGAAGCCGCCCTCGACCTAAACATCATCTATAAGGTTATAAGGCACTTATACGAGCTCGGCAAAAAAACAAAAAGCCTCTACATCATCATGCAAATCCAGATGCTTTTGCCCCTGATCATGCGAGAGGTCGAAGCCTTGTCCAGTGGCCTGCAAGCCTTCAAGTTCGGTCAGCCCATAGGAGACGGAGCTGGCCCCCTTGTCGCCGCTAAGCTTATGCATGAGCACAAAAAGACAAAAATGGTCAAGGACACTGTTGTGGCTAAGGTGCCTATAGAAGGGCGAACAGCCTACGTGTTGAAGGCGGAGGGGCCAGGCGCAAACGTGAGCAAACCCGGAGAAGCAGTAAAACAGATCATAGAGAAAAACAAGGGAAAAATTGCCACCGCTATAGTGATTGACGCTGCTCAAAAGCTTGAGGGAGAGAAACTTGGAGAAGTGGCTGAGGGAGTTGGTGTGGCGATCGGTGGAGGCGGAGTGGTTGAGAAGTACAAGGTTGAAGAAACCGCGCGCAAGTACAACATTCCAGTGAATGTAGTCCTGATAAAGGAAGACACAGGGGACGCGTATTCAACAATGCGAAAGGAAATATTCGAGGCTGCGGACACCGCGATTGATCGAATTAAACGGTTGATCTTGGAAAGGACAAAAAAGGGCGATTCAATCATAATAGCAGGTATAGGTAACACTATCGGAGTCGGACAGTAGGTGGAAAAATGAGTGAAACAGGTCCTCAGGAAGGCAGATTTTCCTTCATCCTAATTCTAATAATTGTCGTAGCCATTGGGCTGTCAATTGCCGCTTTTTACCAAGCAGTTGTTGCATTCGGGAACCAAGAGTTCACTTTGGTAAGCTACTTTGCGTTGATAGGCATTATGGGACTCACTCTCCTTACATACATGCTGATTCAGACGAGAAGGAGAACGCTGAGACTGCCCATTCAAGCGCAACGGGTTGCCACAACAATCCTGTGCCAAAAGTGCGGGTTTAAGAACCTCAGAGACTTTCAGCCAGGAGACTACGTCTTTAAAGAGGCAGAGGAATGCCCGAAGTGCAACGAAAAGATGATTGTTTCTTCGATCTACCGCGAGGTCAGGGAAGAGAAGGGTAAAAAAGAACTAAGTTAACACGATACACCCGTCTCTCACCACCAAAATTGTGTGCTCCGCCTGCGCCACTGGTTTTCCGCTTGCCTCTATAAAAACGGGATAAGACATCAAACTTTTTGAGGAGAGGAGCTCTGAAAACGCGTCCTTGTAATGATCGTGGGGCACACATCCATCAAGCCACCTCTCGGTGAAAGGGAGGGTTCGAAAGTTTTTCCTTATATAATTTAACAGTTGCTTGGCGTGGGGATTCTTCAAGGACTTGTGCTTCAAAAGTCGAAAGATGTGGGCTTCGGAGCCGCTGTTAACCCTGCCAGCCGCTTTAGGAAGGGTTACGAAGGGCTCCACCCCGTAAACCTCTCCCTCGTTTACTCTAGCAATGGAAATGTGAGACACGTTGGGCAGAGACTTTCCTGCATGAATCATATATCGTCCAATCTGGTGCCCAGTAAGGTTGGAGATTGGTTTAAACCCCCGTGTCACAATCGTTTTCTGAATCGCCGAGCCGAACTGTGACATGGACAAGCCTGGGCGAAGTATTCCAACAGCCTTTTCAAGGGCTTCCTCGGCTGTGCGCACAAGATTCTCATACTCTGGATTGAAGCAAATGGTTACAGCGGTATCTGCAATATATCCATCCACGTGAACGCCGACATCTACCTTAACAAGGGACTTTTCCGGGATCGTTCGTCTGTCTCCCGGAGGCGAAGTGTAGTGGGCGGCTATTTCGTTTACAGAAACGTTGCAGGGAAAGGCGGGTTTTCTACCCTTCTTTCGAATCATTGACTCAACTTTTTCGCAGACATCGATGATGGGCATGCCTTCGCGAAGAGTTCTCTTAACCTCCTCTCGAACCTCAGTGGCGATTTTTCCTGCTTGTCGATACTTTTGGAAAATGTCTTCAGGAATCGTCATTCTCTTGCACGCAGTTTCCTTTAAATGAGCATTGTGTTAAAAAGGTTTCATAGGAAAGGGTGGAACCCATCATGGGAAGGATAAGGTGGCTGGGGCACTCTGCCTTCGAAATCCAGTTGATGGACAAAATTGTCTTGGTAGACCCGTGGCTGGACGGGAATCCGATGGCTCCTGTGAAGGCTTCTGACATCAAAAGGGCTGACATTGTTTGTGTCACCCACGACCACTCGGACCATCTGGGCGACGCTTTCGACATATGTAAACGAACTGGAGCAACCCTTGTCAGTGTGCATGAACTGAGCGTTTATGCAAAGGAAAATGGCGTCAAAGAAACTGTGGGAATAAATGTCGGCGGAACCGTAGATGTGAAGGGTATAGGAATATCAATGGTTTGCGCCCAACACTCCTGCACTAGAGGGGCACCAGTCGGCTTCGTTTTAAAGGGAGAGGGCAAGACCGTTTATCACAGTGGAGACACAGGGCTCTTTGGAGACATGCGGCTCATCGGCGAAATCCACCGTCCAGACGTGGCTTTGATTCCGATCGGGGGGTACTACACAATGGCTGGTAAAGAGGCAGCTGAAGCGGTAAAACTGGTCAAACCAGCTGTGGTTATTCCCATGCATTACCAAACGTTTCCAGTTTTGGCTTCCTCAGCCAAGTTTTTCACTAGGATTGTTAAGAAAATGGTTCCGGAAGTAAGGGTTGTTGTGTTAGAACCAGGCGAAGACTATCAGTTGTGACTTTCCAAAATAGGCGTAACAATTCTTGGAGCAAGGGTTGCGAAGTCGTCTTCTCCAGCGTGGTAGATCAGTTTCACCTTCTTAATGTCGAATTGGTTGTTTGGGAAAACTCCTTCGTTTACGTAGGCGGTTAACACCTCGCCAACGAAGAGGGTGCGGTCTCCTATAGAGATTTGCTGATGCAGTTTACATTCAACATGCGCCACGCATTCTTTAATGATGGGAGGACGAACCATCTTGGCTGGCAGGGGAGTTAAACCCGTCTCCTTGAACTTATCGTGTATTCTTCCTGTTCTCCTCCCGCAAAAAAGGGTTTCTTTTACTATGTCCATCGTTGGAATATTTACCACAAATTCTTTGGTTTCTGAAATCAGCTCGTGTGAATATCTTTTTGGACCAATGCCTAGGAGAAGCAGAGGGGGTTGGTGAGATATGGGTGTGGTCCAAGCTAAAGTTATGATGTTTGTTGTGCCTTTCAGAGGGTCTATGCAAGTCACCAGTACTACAAGCTTTGGATGTAAAAGCCGGTGGAAGAAAGATAGGTCAACCTCAACTTTCGCGTTTTCCAACAAGTTTTCCTCCAACTTTCCTAAAGTACTTCTGTGATTAAAGATTATTTGATAAAGAATTTATCCACGATGTCTCTTGCTTTCTCCCTTTTCTTCTGGTGTTCCCTCAAAAACTTCTTCACTCTTTCCGCCAAAACTTTTTTGCAGTCGCCGCAGATGGTTTCTCCTGACCTGCACTCTCTTTCAAGTTTTGTCATTTTCTTGTCGTCTTCCTCAAAAAGGTAGTAGAAGTAGTAATAGATGGTGCAGATGTTTGGGTCTCCTCCATGCTCTCTCTGCTCTCTCTCAGTTGGCTTGCCACCCGTGAAGGCATTCCAAATCTTCTTTTCAGCCACTTCCGGCGAATCTGTGGTAAATATGCAGGTTTCTGGGAGGGAAGCGGACATCTTTCCGCCTCTCCCCAATCCGGGCAAGAATCTGCAGTGGATTTGAGCTGGTTTGTAGTAGCCGAGTTTCGTAGCTATGTCTCGAGTAACTCTCCAGTAAGGGTCTTGATCGATAGCCGCGGGAATTAGGCAGGGCACATTTTTCCCCGCCAAATCCGACGGTACAAAAGCGGGAGCCGCTTGAATGGCTGGAAAGAATATGATCCCTATGTTGGAGCTGTCCTCAAACCCGAAAACCGCTTTCACTGTTGAAAAAGTCACGTGCTTGGCTACCCGTATCGCTATATCATAAAGCAAGCTGATGTTCTTGACGTCGGAGATGATCGTGGTTTTTTCGGGGTCAAAGCCCATGGCGACAACGTCAAGCGAGTTGTCATACGTGAAGCCAACCGACTTATCCACAGTGAACTCGGGGTGTATGAGAAACTTTTCGTCGTCGGTCATTTGGAAATAAAGTTTTGCGTCAAAAACGTCTTGAAGGTGCTTCGTGAATATCCAAGGAACAATGTGTCCGAGGTGGACAGGCCCTGAAGGTCCCCTACCCGTGTACAAAGCGAACTTTTGTCCTGCCTCGTACTGGTCCAAGATCCAGTCTAGGTCTCTGTGGGAGAAGAACAGTTTTCTTTGGAGTTGTATGTGTAGCTTTCCCGTGTGTTTTTTCAGTCTATCTAGGAGTTCCTCCGTGAGGGGCTGGGTGCCAAACTGCTGTATCAGTTTGTTGTAGTCGATCTTGCCGGAAACCTCCCACGGCGTAACAATCATCTCTTCTTCAGCCATAACTCATCACTGCTCATCTATCGATCCTTTTTAAGTAATGTTCCCATTTAAAGACGAGACAAACTATAAATAACCTTTATCTTCACCCATTGTACGGTGAAGGGATGTCCCGCCAATTTCCGCGGCTCCACTCCTAGTTTCACTCTTAGCTAGTCAGGGGCGTCCCCCGTCAAAACCATTGAAGAGTTTTTATCACAGCAATAAACTACTTTACCCTATAACAGTAAAGTTAAAGCCAGCGAACCTTGGAGGAAAATGCTGTGATTGAGCTACGGGAGTACGAACACAAAACACTGGTCGCGCTGCAAAAACTTGGAGGAAAGGCGCCGGTCAATCAGATAGTTGAAGCCAGCGGCTTAGCCCACGCCGCAGTCATGCGAGCCGCCCTATCTCTCACAACAAAGAAACTCACACGGATCCACGAGCAAAAACAGACCGTGATCAAGCTGAATGAGGAAGGAAGACACCACGCAAAAAAGGGACTTCCAGAAAGACGCCTTGCCCGTGCACTGTTGAAACTTGGTGGAGAGGCTTATGTTGAGGAAGCGGTTAGGGAATCAGCCCTCGAAAAGAGGTTTCTAACCATAGCTTTGGGATGGCTGTACCGCAAAGGCTGGGCGACAATAGAGAAAAAGAAACGCGTGCTGAAAGCAGTGAAAGAACCACCGATAGGGGTAGATGAAGAACTCCTATCTGTCTTAGACGAGAAAGGTTCACTGATTGTTGAGAAATCGAGCAAGCAACTCCGGAACGCGGTTCCAGTTCTGAGGGGAAGAAAACTCGTAAGGATGGATAAGAAAACTCTCAGAGAGCTGGAGTTAACCGAAGACGGCTGGGAACTGGTTGAGCAGGGGATTGAAA
>Ga0315306_10001752_pt1 | contig 10303 bp, 6 predicted proteins | sample TDP1_MG_FD_203803 | JGI IMG/M metagenome (GOLD analysis project Ga0315306, IMG submission 203803) | Freshwater sediment microbial communities from Lake Towuti, South Sulawesi, Indonesia - TDP1 | ecosystem: Environmental > Aquatic > Freshwater > Lake > Sediment | place: Indonesia: South Sulawesi... | reverse complement strand
GTCTGCAGTGTTTCCTGACAGTGTGTTGTTCGAAGAACTCTGAACCCAAATGTCAATATCATTAGCGGTTATGATGTTTCCAGTTATATTATTGTGATTTGAGGAATCACTCAGTTTCAGACCATACTGACCAGAATTGCCACCGCCGTCTACCCTGTTTTCAGAAATTCTATTTCTGCAAGACCTGAAAAGCTGGATGCCCGTCCCATACCATGCAATCCATATCCAGTTCCCAAGAATGCTGTTGTTTAAAGACGAATCCAGCCATACGCCATACTCAAAGTTATCTATAGTCATATTCCTGATCGTCACATTTTTCCTTCCTTCTAGGACAATTCCTTTTCCACTTCCTGATCCTTCAACCTTATGACTCATCCCATCAACAACAATATTATCTCTCTGAATTTCAATTGAGCATGAGAGATCCGAAATAAGCGTGTATAGATCCCCGACTCGTTGAATATCAGATGTCAGAGGATAAATATCTCCATTAGGTCGAATGTAGATGGTGTAGTTGCTGGAAGAAAAAGCTGGGGGAATCAAAAAAGATATGGCGAAAGACAACATTAGTACAGAAAGGGTTATTAGTCCTAAAGGTTTCGTCGGCATTCTCTTGACCCAAGAATGTTATGAAGTTTTAGTCCCCTATTATTTTTACCCTTCTAAGGGTATGCCTTTTTATAAGCTTTGAAAGACATTGTTTGCTTCTTGGTTCGCTCGGACGCTAAAATGTGAGCGCATGAGCAGTATGCTAAGTTTTGCTGATACTATGTTTGGTATTCAAACCATTGGCATAGACAAAATCCACAAAGCCAGAACCAATACATTGAGAGCACTCTTTGGATTATTACAGTCCCATCCAAGCCTCTAAGGAAAGATTCAGATAAACTGTCCCTTTAATATTTTCGTACGCGTTTGTCAAAGCCTTTAGTAACGCTTTACTGCACCATAAGAAATTTTAAAGCTTAAAAACCTAGTCTCATCTCATTCAGTTGGTTAATTTCTCTTATGATTTTGTGAATAGCTTCCTTCAGCCTCGATTCGCTTCGTTTTTTGTCTATTGTCGAATGATCTCCCGACATCGATATAACCCAGAGAACATTTGTAATCTCATCCAAACAGTCTTCGATTTCCATTATTGCGTTCCTAAGAGGCGGAGGCAGAAAACGAGAATATTCACTTATGATGTGTTCAAGAAAATCATTGTCTCCTCTAAAATCCTCTATGAGATGCTTCGCCAATTCTTTGTCAGGGTGTTCAAGAAACGCCTCTACAGTTTCCCCTAGTTCAACAGTCTCTTTACTGGCGTAACATGCCACAAGCGAGGAAACATTCACCGCTCCCTCTTTTATTCTTTCGTTCATTTTATCCTTCTTTTTGGGCATTCTACTTAGCTTGTCTGGCAATTGTGGAAAGGGCTTAAGGAAGTAGGCAGAAATGTCACTAAAAATCTTAAACAATCGATACCTTATCCTTTCCCGAATCTTTGCTTCCACAATTTTCCATTGCCTAGCTTCTCTAAAGCTTATCACCCAAGTCAAAAATACAATAGTAAAAATCGTAAAGATCGCATCAGTCAAAAGACTAATTCCAAAATCCTCATGCAAAGGCAATATCCACACTAGATCAATAATAACGAAAATACCTAATCCGACGATCAGAATTAACCAGTAATATTTTTCGGATATCATACATATCACTTTTCTTCTTGCAATAATTAATTTTTGCGCATACATGCATGTAAGACCCAAGGCTTTTCTTCCTTAATGCGGTCTTGTGCTTGGAAAAAGGGAAAAGTCCAAAAGGAGAAAGTATGATGTATGCAGAAGAATGATACTGAAAGTTTAATATATTAGCAGATGTTCTAATAATAATGTACTTGCATGCATGCACTGTTAATTCGATAAATAGAGGTAGGAGAAAGGGGATGAAAAGGAAGATAGTTACGGTATTGAAGCTTACATTGCTTTTGGCTAGTATGTTATTTTCGTTTCCTCTTTTTGGCTTTGTTATAAAGCCTGCAAAGGGTGAAAGTGGATTAGTTGGGTGGTGGAAACTTGATGAGGGAGCTGGATATAATTTAATTGATAGCAGTGGCAATGGTAACACTGGTGTAACAAACCCACCCCCGCCTAATGGTCCCGCTTGGGTTACGGGTAGGTACGGAAATGCGTTGAGTTTCGATGGCGTTAACGACTACGTAGACATTGATAACAATTATGGGTTAGATCCAACAGCAGAGATAACCGTGGAAGCATGGGTCTATCTTAGAGCCTACGTTGACAACACAGGCCAAGCAAGCGCTATTATTAGTCGAACTCATCTCAATGGCGGGCACGTCTACATGTTAAGCATTTATCCGAACAGTCATAAAGCCGCGTTCAGCATAAATCCTGTTCCTGGCGAACATCCCTCTACTGCTGATCTTGAACTGAATGTGTGGACCCATCTAGCTATGACTTACGATGGAAGTTATGTGCGACTATACATTAACGGTGAATTTGATTCGAGTTATGCTCAGTCTGGACCGATTCAAACGACAAGTAATTTGCTTACGTTTGGTTGTATCCCTTGTGGTCCGTATGGAGGGCCTGGAACCTATGCGTACCTCAACGGAATGATAGATGAAGTCCGTATTTATGATAGGGCATTAGTCTCGGAAGAAATTCTAACAGATATGTATGGGGGCATGGATGTTTTGAATATTGGGGGAACATCTATGCCTTCGCATGCTGATCCTGCAACTGCCTATAATACCGCAAGCATACCTTTGATTATGGGTGTGTATGAGCCGTTGATTGGTTTTGCTAGGAATGAGTCAGAGCCTGATCCTAGAAAGCAGGGTTTGGTTGGTGATTTTGTTCCTCGGCTAGCTAAGAGCATGCCCATAAAGCAAGTAGTTACGTTAGATTTGTATAACATAACGCTAGTAAATGAACTGAATCCGAAAGGTACCAGATGGAATGGCACAGACGGAATCTATCGGATTAATGGCTGGAGAGACAGCAACCCAGATGACATCACACTTGGACCTAACGACGTTGTTTACATGGAAAAAATAAACCCGATAAATGAGGAGTGGATTCCTTGCACAAAATTTGCGTGGCAAATAGAATTGAAAGAACGCATAGGTTTAACCATCCATCTGAGGGTCAAAAGAACTTGGTATATCTTTGAACTGAGGCAAGGCGTGAGGATTCACCCATGGGAACTTTATAACGGTACCTTGGCTTCACCAGCAAACATCACTTGCCAAGATGTTGAATACTATTTTGAAAGAGCTTTGGTGCAAGACATGACTGGATGGTCATGGTTGCTCTATAAGTACATACTCGATGTCCTGCACGCCGACGACCAATGGAACATTACAGACACATATGACCTAGCGGACTTGGCTCGCCTTATAGATTGCGCCATCCAACAGAACGGAACCCACATTAAGATCAATGTCTGCATCGATTTACCTGAAATTGCTTGGTATCAGATTTTAGCCCAACCATTGGGTAGTATTGTACCCAAAGCATTTGCAATAGATCACGGATGTTGGCCAGGCACATTCTTCAACGTCACAAACTTTCCACACTGGATATACTGGCGCAGATGGCCATCCTCATGGGAGTCTCCTTTGGATACTCCCCCTCCAGCATATCTGCCTCCAGGAGTAGTTGGAATTCCTCCTTTCGGATGGGTTGGATGGAATATGCATGCGGAACCTGCACCTATATTGCGTGGAACGGGACCATACAAATTCACGAAGTTGGACACAGTTACGCAACAATGGCGTATTGACAAATTCAACGGCTACTGGAGAGGATGGGCAGGAAACCACGTTGAAAGTGTTATATTTAAATGCGAGAGTGATTGGACAAATAGAAAAACTAAGTTCCTAAACGGTGAGTTTGACACAATTACAGTTCCCAGAGCAAATATATTCGAGCTCTTGGAGCCTAATCCCCCATACAATCCATTGCCGGGAATAGTCTGTTACAAGAATCTTTACACATTGTCAGGCGATTCAATCCATTTCCAGTTCCAAGTAAACGTTACCAGTAGCTACATGCCTACAATTGGAGGTTCGAGTGAGCCAAACTTTTTCGGTAATGTTCATGCTAGGAAAGCCTTTGCCTATGCTTTGGACTTCGATGCACTAATCGCAGATGCATGGCTTGGCGAAGCAGAGCATCTTGCCACTTGGCACATCGCTGGCCTATTTCCAGATTTTAGAGACCCATCAATAGTGCCATACAACTTAGATCGGGACATGGTTGTGTATCATTTTAAGAATGCCAACTTCAGTGGGGGATCACTGTGGGATACAGGATTCCATACATACTTGCTGTACAATACTGGGAATCCCCGGAGAAGAGCCGCATGCGAGATGATTGAAAGCGTAATCGAAGGCCTCAATGAAGGGAGAGAACCAGAGCGTCTATTTATCATTGATGTAATCGGCTTGGATTGGTCCGTCTTCATAAGCGAGTTTTATGCAAGAAATCTGCCATGTTCCCAGATAGGTTGGTTAGCTGACTTTGCAGATGCTGACAACTTGGTTAGACCCTACATGCACAGCCTTGGAGATTTCAGTTATAACCAAGGCTACAAGAATGTTACAGTCGACGCTGAAATTGACTGGGCAGCAGAAACTGATAATGAGACATTAAGGCGCGAGCTGTATTATGACCTTCAGCAAACATTCATCAACGAATGCCCATCAGTTATGACGGTTCAGCCTTATGCACGTTTTTGGCTTCGGAATTGGGTTCACGGATGGTACTATAACCCATTAGATATATTCAATCCTTTTGGTGACTTCTACAGTATGTGGAAATCGCCAACCTCTACTCGATATGATTGGTCAATGTTTCGCCATGATCTTAGACACACTGGCTACAGTGAAAGTCCAGCGCCAAACACAAACCAGACAATATGGAACTACACAACAGGTGCTGCCTTGTCGTTTTCTTCTCCTGCTGTTGCTGATGGTAAAGTCTATGTAGGATCAAACGATATGAAAGTTTACTGTTTAGATGCCTTAACAGGAGCACACATATGGAACTACACAACAGGCGGCTGGGTGATGTCTAGTCCTGCTGTTGCTGATGGTAAAGTCTATGTAGGATCAAACGATATGAAAGTTTACTGTTTAGATGCCTTAACAGGAGCACACATATGGAACTACACAACTGGTCGTAGCGTGTATTCTTCTCCTGCTGTTGCCTATGACAAGGTCTTTATACGATCTTCTAATGGCAAAGTATACTGTCTGGATGCTTTAACTGGAGCACACATATGGAACTACACAACAGACGGTTCGGTGCATTCTTCTCCTGCTGTTGTTGATAATCGAGTCTACATAGGATCTTATGATGGCAAAGTATATTGCTTAGACGCTTCAACAGGAGCACACATATGGAACTACACAACAAGTAGTTGTATACATTCTTCTCCTGCTGTCGCCTATGGTAAGGTCTTTATAGGATCCTATGATAGCAAGGTTTACTGTTTAGATGCCTCAACAGGAGCACATATATGGAACTACACAACAACAATGGGTCAATGGGTGCATTCTTCTCCTGCTGTCGCCGACGGTAAAGTTTACATAGGTTCACTTGATGGCAAAGTCTACTGCCTTGATGTTTCAACTGGAACGAATATTTGGGACTATCAAACAGGCGCTGGTGTGGATTCTTCTCCCGCCGTTGCTGACGGCGTGGTTTTTGTAGGCTCAAATGACGGCAAGGTATACGCGTTTGGAAATGTTATCAGGGTTCCAGAAGATTACCCAACAGTAGGAGAGGCAATCAACGCTGCACCACCAAACGCCACCATCGTAATCGACACAGGCATATATCGAGAGTATCTAGTCATAAACAAGACTTTGACAATTATTGGCAGAAGGGGAAGCGCCCCCACCTTCGACGGTGGTGGAACTGGAACCGCTTTCACCTTAGTACCAAGCGCATCAGGAACCATCATCGCAGGATTTATTATAACAAACTATGCGCAAGGCGTATTCATTGACGGTGCAAGCAACTGCAAGATCTATGATAACATAATGACCCAAAATGTTAATAGTGGAGTCGCCGAAGGCAACAACGCCGCCAATAACCAGATATACAACAACATATTCCAAGAAAACCATGGCACAGCCATCAGCCTAACCCAATACTCAACGAGCAGCACCATATACAACAATACAATCATCTTAAACACTATTGGCATCAACATTGAATCTGGAGGTAATACAATCTACTGGAACATCTTCATAGACAACACACTACAAGTAGATGTAGATGCTTCAGTCCAAAACAATTGGGATAACGGATATCCAAATGGCGGGAACTACTGGAGCACTCATGTCGGCGTAGACTTAAACTGTGGTCCACTTCAAAATCAACCCGGCAGCGATGGCATCTTTGATAATCAGCACACGGTTGCAGTCAATAACGTCGATAAATATCCGTTAGTTAAGCCTTTCAGCCCACACGACATAGGAATAGTGACCATCATCAAATCAAAAACTACAATCGCACAAGGCTTCACATTTAGTATGGAGGCAAAAATCATGAACTACGGCGTTCACGATGAAGCCTTCACAGTAACCTTTTACGCCAATACCGCTGTCATAACCACAGAGACAATCACTCTAACTAAAAGAAGCAACACAGTCGTAACATTCGCATGGAACACCACAGGCTTTGCTGAAGGCAACTACACCATTAGCGCCATCGCAGATGCAGGTCCAGAAGAAACAAATACAATAGACAACGGCCTCACCGACGGCTGGATACTCGTAACAAATGTAGGCGACCTCGGCGGCGGTATACCACCGCAATTCTTCAACTTCGATGATAAGGTAGATGGAAAAGACTTGTCCCTATTCCTAATGTGCTTCAAAGGAACCGCCCCTCCAGAAGTTATGTACTTAGCTGACCTCGGCAGCGGAGTACCACCGCAATTCTTCAAATGCGACGGAAAAGTAGATGGAAAAGACTTGTCCCTATTCCTAATGTGCTTCAAAGGACTAGGACCCTGACTAAAACTTGTTAGGAAACTCTTGGATTTTTAAATTTAAACTGGTTATAACAGGCATAATTTTTTGACCCTTTTTACTAATTGAGTAAACGACTTTTGCAGATTCCTTCTTTCCTCGTAGCAACCCTTGTCTTTCCAACAAGTAAAGCTGAGAATACACAGCTCCCGAACTGAACATAACGCCGAACTTCTTGCCAACTCTCTAAAGAGGCTCACAAATGATAAAAGACATACATTTTGAACCTCCTTTGACTACAGCTCATTGTTCACTGCATGCATCTTCTCTTAGTATATATTATCAATGATGGCATGTATCACCATTTCAATGCATTAAACAATCTCTTGCACTCATCTTGGGCGCACATAATTCATCGAGAGTAGTTTGGGGCGTTGAACTATTTTAAGGATTTGCACCTAAAAAGTGGCGGGCCCGAGGGGATTTGAACCCCTGTCCTCCGGCTCCGAAGGCTTACGCACTGCTTTTGGCCTTTTAGCAGTTCGGCGCCTTAATCCGGGCTGGGCAACGGGCCCTTTTTAGTCGACTAGCATAACTTTCCATTGCAGACGCTTAAAGTATTTCCTAAAAGAAGCTCTTGTCTGTGGGAGAGAATAAAATCATTTTTTGTCTGCTCTCTCTGTTTGATGAGTTGGGGAATTTTTTGTTTTCATCATCATCTGCTGAGAGAATCTTTTGTTTTTGTTTTCTGATTTTGAAGTGGGCGTTGTTTTGGGTTCTGTTGGATATCACCGCGATGATAGCAGTTGATGATATGGTTTTCATGATTTTTTCCTCATCATCTTCGTTGTCATCAAGAATATTGTTTTGGTAAACCTTTATTGCGTGGAATCGGTGATTAAAGAGACTTTGAGGAAACGGATTTGGATGCTCGTCTCAAGAAGGTTGTTAACAAAATCAAAAATGAATCACTTCGAGAGAAAGTCACTAATCTTATTGAAAATCCTACTGTTGAAATAGATGAAAAAGTTTATGCTGGGATTCCTCTTGCGCAGTCGCCTGCAGGCATGTCCCATCACCACGCTTACGCTGGAGGTTTCATTGAGCATGTTGTCGCTACATCTGAAGTCGCATTAAACCTATGCAATGTCATTAGAAAAATTTATCATGGGAAAGTGGACAAAGACCTTGTTCTTGCTGGAGTAATCTTACACGACATTTTCAAGCCATTAACCTACGAAGAAAAAGAGGGCATGTACGTGTCAACGCCGTTAGCCGAACGCATAGACCACCTAACCTTAATTGTTTCAGAACTGGTTCGAAGAGGCTTCTCACTTGACCTCATTCACATAGTTTGCGCACATCATGGCGGAGATGCAGGTCCAATTTGGCCAAGAACAGTTGAAGCACTTGTCGTTCATCTTTCAGACATAACAGATTCTAGGCTTAACAGTGAAGTGCTAAGAGCTGCAAGATATCTTTCAAGAGAAGCCACAGGCGAAGAACTGCAGCCTGCAAACTCGAAGGAAGCCTTCGAAATAGTCAACTCGAAGGTAACCGAAGGATGGAAAGGAGTACAAAAAACCGTAGAAAAAATAAAGCAAAAACGATTAGGCACCTAAACCCAGCAAAAAACAAAATTTGAAACCATATAAACCCTATTTATAGGGGGCTAGTATTCCCTTTGCGCGAGACGTCAAAAAACCCAAAGTAGTTAAAGGCTTCATTCTATCTGAATAATCTTGACCTCCAAGTTTTCTGTATTCAATGTGGCAACAGTCGACTTCCCAGAAAGATAACCACAAACCTCCCCAGGATTAATAATGAGAGTCTCTCCTTTTCTGTAGGTTTTTGCCTCATGCGTATGCGCATGCACAACCACATCATGGCCCTCTGCATTGATGAGCGCATGTAACAACTCTTCTTCTTCACCGTGTAACATTGCTATCTTCAACCCATCAATTATTATTTCAGCGAATCTTCCACGAATCTCAGCTCCAATTTCTGCAAACCGCTTCCTTAACAGGTCTTTGTCTCCGTCGTTGTTGCCAAAAATGCCTATGAAATCTGCTTTCAACTGCTTGAAACGTGGTATCACGAAGGGAGCAATATAGTCTCCAGCATGTAGGACAAGACTGACTTTTTCATCGTTTAACCGTTTCACCGCCTTGTCAACTAAAGGTAAACGATCATGCGTATCCGCCAATATGCCTATTATCATCTATTTTCACCATTTCGATGCTAATGTATATACGTTTATGAAGGTTATTTTGCTCTTTCCTTCAGAAGCCTTTTTCCATATTCATAGCCTTTCTGAAAGGCATCCATATTCAGTTTCTCTGCGCCCTTGGGAACATTACTCAAAATCGATTTTTTGACAGCCTCAGCGTCTATTAGATTGGTTATTGATGTCAAAGCGCCAAGCATTACAACATTTGCCACAATAGTTTTTCCGAGTTCTTCCGCCATTTTTGTCGCGGGCACGTTGAACACTCTAACGTTTGGAATTGCTTTCTGCTTAGGCACCAAGTCAGAGTCTACTAGAAGGAAGCCCCCTTTCTTTAAGTCGTCCGCATAGTTTGTATAAGCCTCTTGCGACATCACAATCACAGCATCTGGTTCGGTAACTTTCGGAAAATCAATCTCCTCATCTGAAATCACAACTTCGGACTTACAGGCGCCTCCTCTTGACTCTGGACCATAAGACTGCGTTTGAACAGCATTCTTGTCACTGTAGATGCAAGCAGCCGCAGCTAAAACTAGCCCAGCCCTTATGACACCTTGTCCTCCGAATCCTGCGACACGTATTTCTAACCTCATAATTGTCCGCCTCCTTCTTCTTCCAGTTTCTTCTGAACCTTTACTATCATGTCACGGAGAAGCTGCCCATAAGTCGGCTTCTTAATATCTATGAATTCGCCTAAAACAATTCTTTCAGGAGTTATATCAGCTTTTGCAGGATCAGAATTATTTTGAATGTCTGACGCCTTCTTAAACCAGTTCATCATTTCGATTCCTGTAGCCATTTTGTTGTGTCTTCCGAAGATTTCTGGGCATGGAGTAATTACTTCAATAAACGAGAAACCTTCCTTCTGCAGCATCTTCTTTATGGACTCTGTCAGTCTTCGAACATGAAGCGTCGTCCACCTAGCCACATAAACCGCGCCCGAAGCAGTAGCCAAATGGACCAAATTGAATGGATGCTCAATATTCCCATAGGGCGTCGTGGTGGTCCAAGCATTAAGCGGAGTTGTAGGTCCATACTGCCCCCCAGTCATGCCATAATTGAAGTTATTGGCACAAATCACCTTA
>Ga0315306_10001751_pt1 | contig 10303 bp, 6 predicted proteins | sample TDP1_MG_FD_203803 | JGI IMG/M metagenome (GOLD analysis project Ga0315306, IMG submission 203803) | Freshwater sediment microbial communities from Lake Towuti, South Sulawesi, Indonesia - TDP1 | ecosystem: Environmental > Aquatic > Freshwater > Lake > Sediment | place: Indonesia: South Sulawesi... | reverse complement strand
ACTTGAGCGTGAAGCCCCCTTCAAAATACTCTATTTCCAACTCAATGCCGAGTTCCCTGTACATGTCCATGAGTCTGTCACCCACTTCTCTTATGGTCCATGGATAGTCTTCCGGAAAGAGTTCATCTAGCTGCTCCTTTTCAAGCGCGAAAGCTTCCGCTACAGAGTTGCAAGACATCTGGTCAATAAGGATCTGCATCATTTTCTTTCGGGGGACCGGCTCCAAAGCTGGTTTTTCTCGTAGATCAAGCCTGAAGCTGAGAAGGTTCTGAAAGACCGTGGTTGAGACATCGTAGCCAAGTTCTCTGAACATCGATTCTATGAAAGCCCTTTGACTATTGATCATCAGCGGATCGATTCGTTTGAATATCACAGTGAAATGCTCATCATCGACAAATCGTACCTCTGCATCCGATTGAATAGCATTAATATTCTTGAGGATGAAATTCTGTGATAGTCTACTGACCTTTTCCGGGTTGTTTCTTGCAAGCATCTTAATAGCGTTGGAGACACGAACGCCCGCGGCGCGATATGCCTCATCAAACTTCTCTCTGTTAGTTTCGTAGACTCTTGAGGCAAACGATGTAAGAAGTTCGCGAGGAACTGGAATGACATCAAGAAACTGTTTGCCAATAGTTTGGAAGAGGCTCAGCTCAGCCAATTGGTCAAGAAGACTTTGGTCTCCCGTGCCTACGAACTGAACCGTCATGTTCACGGTGGTGTGCTCGATGGAATAATTCACAAGTTTCCATCCTCGCGTTGCCAGCATCACAGAAAACGCTGCCACGGACAGCCTTGCCACAGGAGGACTGGTCACTTGGAAAACCAATTCCATGACATTCTCTTCTTTCTCCGCCAGTATCTTAGCCTGCTTGAACCAATTCATTTTGATACATGCGGAAAGCAAATCTCTTACAAAATGCCTGGGCTCCTTTGAAAGCTCATCCACATCCAAAGCGATTCTTACATCTTCTATGATAGACCCCAGATCCGTTACAGGCTCTTCCAGATGCTTTTCTGCCCAGCCCATGAAAGCTGGCCCAACCAGCAATAAGGTGTTCCTGAACAGGCCGGGGGCTACGTTCGACAGTCTTCTTTGAATCTGTTGGTCTAGGAACTCGCCAAACTCTTTCTTGCGCATCGAATAGACTTCTGGGCGAATCATCTTGATGGCAATGTCTTCACCCACTATGCGCAGGTCATAAGGCACCCCGAGGCCTTCCAATATCGTAGAGACTTGAAAGGCCGCCAGTTCTGGCAACCGCTTGAAGACTGCCGGCCTCAAAATGGCGGTGCCATCCATCTCGTTGTACGAAGGAATGTCAAACATTCTTGTTAGATTCTTGACATCTTCGAGGATTGAGGTAAACTCCCTAAAGTTTGAGGGTGCTTCGCGAACAACCGAACCCTTCAGAATCTCAGTGATGTTTCTTGCCTCAGCCTTCTGCTCTCTTATGAAGCTCTCGATACTCTGATCACCAACTGCAACTCTCAGGAGACCGTCTAAAGTACTTCTTCCAATAGAAGTCAAGTCGAGAGCTTCTCGCAGTTGCGTCTGCTCGCTCATTCTTCCCTTTATTGCACAGTCGTCACATGAGCCAACCTTTTCCACTCTAAGCAATGTCTCTACGGCTTGTTCAATAACACGACTCTTTGTACCGTAGGTCTTTGCCAACTCATCAAGCAGATCATCGGCTTTCTTAGTTATTGTAGTATGAATATGCACGGACATATCGTTCCAGATTAGCTTCTAGGCGGTCACCTTTAAGGATGTTCATAGAAATGCCTGGATGTACACAACCAGCCAGAAAGAAAATAAAGAAAAGGCTAGTTTGACGCGATCGGAGGCGCAAGGGAAACGACGGAGCTTCCCTTGCGTGCCAGCATAGCGTCAGCAACTCTCTTAACGGCCAACATGTAGGCTGCAACCCTCATGTCGACATTATGTTCTTTTGCCACATCGTGAACATCTTTGAACGCTCTGGTGATCGTGTCCTTGAGCTTGGCTTCGACTTCCTCGTCAGTCCAATAGTAGTTCATTTGATTCTGGACTTGTTCGAAATAGCTGACGATAACCCCGCCGGAATTCGCTAGGATATCAGGAACCACGAACACTTCTTTCTTAAATAGGATTTCGTCAGCCTCAGGCGTTACTGGTCCGTTGGCGCCCTCTGCTACAATCTTGGCTTCTATCTTCGCAGCGTTAGCCTCCGTGATCTGGTTCTCTAGAGCAGCGGGAACCAAGATGTCGCATTTGAGCTCCAACAGTTTCTCGTTCGTTATGTAGGTGCTCCCTGGATAGTCAACCACTGAACCTGTCCTATTCTTGTGCTCCAGAACTTTCAGAGGATCCAAGCCATCTTTGTCATATGCGCCTCCTCTCGAATCCGAAACTGCTATGATTTTGCAGCCAATCTCGTGGAGCAAGCGTGCTGCGTGGTATCCGACATTTCCATAACCTTGCACGGCAACCGTTGCGCCTCTCAGATCCGTGCCCAAGTGCTTAGCTGCTTCAACAACCGTATGCATCAAGCCCTTTGATGTCGCCTCGTTTCTTCCACGAGAACCGCCCACATTTAGCGGTTTGCCTGTTACCACTCCGAAGGCAGGGTAGCCCACAATTTCGCTGTACTCATCCATTATCCAGGCCATCATCTCCGCTGTCGTGTAGACATCTGGCGCCGGCACATCAGTAAAAGGTCCTATGAGTTTCGCGATAGCACGTGCGTAGCCTCTTGTTAGGCGTTCCAACTCAGCCTTTGACATTTCCTTGGGATTGCATCTGACTCCGCCTTTGCCACCACCAAGTGGCAGTCCGGTGACGGCAGTCTTCCACGTCATCCAGGCAGCTAGCGCCGTGACTTCGTCCATCGTCAAGTCTGGGTGATAGCGTATCCCGCCCTTGGTTGGTCCTAATGCGTCATTGTACTGCACCCGGTAACCCGTGAAGACGCGGATACCACCGTCATCCATGACTACGGGAATGTTGACCATGAAGACACGCATAGGATGTTTCAGCATTTCATGAATGCCCGGGTCAAGGTTCAATCTTCTTGCCGCGATGTCCAACTGCTTAAGGGCTGCCTCATAGGGGTCCGGTCTGACAACTATCGGCGTTAACGTGTCTATCTTAACGAATGCGGCCGTCTGAAGTTTCTCTATCAGATCCTGAAGGGTCTCCCTTGCTACTTCAACGTTGCCGCCATAGAACCACACGTAGGCATCAGCCAGGACTTCGGCTCTTGGTGAGAGAAAAGACCCTGCAGGCGTCATCTTCGAGTGCTCAGAGAAATAGTCCACTAGGGTCCGCACCATGTTCAGCTCTTCTCTCGACAAGGGCAGTAGTCTTCCTCTAAGTGCAGGTACCTTCACGTGAAGATACTCTGCCCCGTTGATTTTCTCTTGGAGACCTTCGAAGATCTTCCATGCTTCTTCGACAGGAATGTCAAAGCTTTCTGAGTATGCGGTTACGAGCGCATAATGTGCTGTTGTGTAGCTTTCGATCTTGGCCGCGAGCTCCGGTTTCTCGGCAAAGAAATCAACCATGAGCTTCAGCATACCTAATTCTCGGGCCGACGGTTCTATCAAACTCAGCATCTCATTCTACCTTGGCCGACACTAGAGTCATGTTCAAAGATAGAAATGTTGTGTCCATAGTGTACACGCATGTACATGACGCATGAAGCGAACCAGGACAAAACCTTTTTACAGATCAGAGAAGCCAAGAACGCGAGTGCGGGCATCATGCAAAGCGAGCAGGGAGTCTTCAATTCCACAGGTGTCAAGCAACTTGACCAACTCCTAGGTGGAGGCCTACTGCTTGGCGAAAACGTTTTGTGGGAAATAGAGTCCGGAACCTTCGCAAGAGAGTTTCTTCACTCGTTCATAAGGCAAGGAATCACGGAAGGAAACCAAGTCATCTACTTGGAGTTCATATATGCCCCACAAGCCATAATGCTTCACTTTGCCCCTCTAACAAAACTGTTGCCTAGCGGATGGGAGAAGAAACTAATAGTTCTTGACTGTTTCTCAGAGGCAGCTGGACAAGGTGAACTTATTTTCAGCGACTTCTATGATCATGCTCCGTCATGGATAAGGAAGGTTCCTAGTTCCAAGGATTCCGACCGATTTCATCACTTCCTTGGAAGAATTGAAAGAGAACTGATAGGCCCAGGGACAAGACTAGTCTTCAACAGCCTGTCCCTGATGGAACACAACTGGGGAAGAGATCCCGTAAAGGCCTTTTTTGGGCATGTCTGCCCCGCTCTGTATGCGTATCAGACCTTGGCGTATTGGACTATGGCGAAAAATGCGCACCCAAAAGAATTCTGTGCCATGATCGAGCACATGACTCAAGTGGTCATAGATTTATCCAAGAGAGATGAGAAGAACTTCCTAGAGGTTAGGAAGGCAGGTGGAAGGTACGACCCCCAAACCTATCAGCGGCGTGAATACGTGGTAAAAGATTCTCAGATCGAGATTCTCTAGATTCCTACAAATGGGTCTTGATGTTCAGGAATGTTCATTACGTGCTTTCCATAGTCAAAGGTCAACAAGAAACATAGAGTTATCCAAGGATTAGGCGCGAAGCGACGGGACGTTTTATATAGTAACCGCCTTATATGGAGCGGCCGCTTTCAAAAACCGATGGTGATTGATCTATGCCCGAAAGCGTACGTGGATCATCATACCTCAATTCCAAATCAACCACGGGTACTTCGCTGAGAGTGAGAGATGCGAGCCAAACTAGTGGAATGTGTCCAATCTGCATACGGGACTGCCCAGTCCTGTGCGAAATAAGCCTCTCAGCTTTTAGGGGCCGTGAAGCACTCTATCCCGACCCAGCGCAATTTGGACATAGCACGGCTGGCGGCTTGAAGTACTTCGGCGTTGACTGGTCAGATTTCAACATACATGCAAGCCTAATCGGTGCTGGAGGAATAGAACCAGATTCAGATCAAGCTCTCTTTCCTAACGTCAACATCGAAAGCAAAGTTGGTTCAACAGCGCTATCGGTGCCGCTGACAATCGGCGCCTTCGGTTCCACAGACGTCGGCAGGAATTATTGGGACGGGCTAGCGATTGGCGCTGCAATAAATGGCATCATATGCATCGTCGGAGAGAACGTGTGCGGGATGGACATGGAGGCAAAGCTTCAGAATGGAAAGATCGTCCAATCCAAGGAAATGGAGAGAAGAGTCACTCTCTTTAGGAAATTCTGGGACGGAAAGCACGGAGACATAGCAGTACAGACCAACGTCGAGGACCAAAGACTTGGCGTTGACATGTACGTGATGTCAAAACTTGAGGTCAACATTATAGAGAGAAAATGGGGGCAAGGCGCGAAGGCGATAGGCGGAGAAGTGAGGATCAAAGATCTACAGAAGGCACTCGAACTGAAGAAACGAGGATATCTCGTATTGCCTGATCCTGAAGACAAGGCTGTGCAGGAAGCCTTCAAAGAAGGCGTATTCGAGACCTTCGAGAGACACAGCAGGGTCGGAATGCCAGAGCACAGAAGCTTTGTCGAAGACGTTGAATGGTTAAGGAAGCAAGGCGCCAAGGTGGTAAGCCTCAAAACAGGCGCGTACAGACCTTCTGCTGTTGCCTTCACCATGAAGGCAGCCTCCGAGGCCAAGGTGGACTACATCACATTCGATGGCGCCGGCGGTGGAACTGGCATGAGCCCAGTCCCAATGATGGATGAAATGAGCATGCCTACTGTATTCTTGGAGGCCCAAGTCCTGAGATGTGGTGAAATACTGAGGAAGAAAGGGAAGCATGTTCCTGATTTGGTTATGGCGGGGGGCTTCATCAAAGAGAGTCAGGTGTTCAAAGCAATTGCGATGAGTAACTTTGGAGAAGGCCCGTATATTAAGGCGATCAACATGGCAAGGTCTCCCTTGACAGCCGCTTTCAAGGGATCCTATTTTGCAGAGCTCGCTGAAAAGGGGCAGCTTCCTAGAACATTCGCGGAGAGATATGGAACGACTCCGGATAGGTTCTTCATATCATCATTTGATCTGAAGAAGCGATTCGGACCCAAGGCTAAGGAGATTCCATGGCAGGCGATGGCTCTCTGTGGATACTTCGATAGGCTGCATGTGGGACTGCAGCAACTAATGGCAGGCTGCAGAAAATGGAAGCTTAACCTGATAGACAGAGGAGACATCTTCGCTCTCACAGAGAGGGCTGCAAAGGTTACCGGAATCCCACTGGCTGAGGAAACGGAGAAAGACGCTATCGAGAGAATCCTCGGATAGAAGATTCTCTCCACTTTCCACGGTCCGATTTCTATTTCATTCGAAACTCTTATCAGTTTGCGGGCACGGGGGAGGCCCGACAGCCCAGTGAGATGAGAAAATGAGCGAAGTTACTGGTGCGTATGAGATAGCTATGCGACAGCTTGACATAGTAGCTGAGAAGGCGGGGCTGAGCCAAGACATCGTTGGACAGCTTCGGCAACCAAGAAGAATCGTCATAGTTTCCGTTCCTGTAAGGATGGATGACGGCAGAATCGAGACTTTCACAGGGTACCGAGTCCAACACAACATTTGGAGAGGGCCCTGCAAGGGAGGAATTAGATACCATCCCGCTGTCACGTTGGATGAAGTCAAAGCACTAGCATTCTGGATGACATGGAAATGTGCGGTCGTAGACTTGCCTTTCGGAGGCGCCAAGGGCGGTGTCACCTGCAACCCCAGAGAGATGTCAAAAGCGGAACTGGAAAGGTTGACTCGCAGATACACTGCCATGATGCTTGACGAGATCGGCCCGCACAAAGACATACCCGCACCAGACGTGAATACGGACGCTCAAACCATGGCCTGGATCATGGACACATACAGTACGATAAAGGGCTACACAGTTCAAGAAGTCGTCACAGGAAAACCTGTCGAGCTCGGAGGTTCGCTTGGAAGGGAGCAAGCGACTGGACGTGGAGTTGCAATCTGCACACGAGAAACCTGCAGCAAGATAGGCTTGCAACTGAAGAATTCGAGCGTTGTGGTCCAAGGATTCGGAAATGTTGGCTTTAACGCCGCAAAGGTGCTCTCCGATTGGGGAGCCAGAATAGTCGCAATCAGTGATAGCTCAGGTGGGTCTTACAAGCTTGACGGAATCGACGTCAATGCACTTGTAGAACACAAGGAAAAGACAGGTTCTGTCACAGGCTTCAAACGCTGCGAAAAAGTCACAAACGAGGAGATGTTAGAACTACCCTGTGATATCTTGGTTCCTGCTGCGCTTGAGAACCAGATCACCCGAGCCAACGCTGGAAATATCAAAGCTAGGATTGTAGCAGAAGGTGCCAATGGACCAACGACACCTGAAGCAGACGACATTTTGTATGAGAAAGATGTGGCGGTGATACCTGACGTCCTAGCCAATGCAGGAGGAGTCACAGTCAGCTACTATGAATGGGTGCAGAATCTGAATCGAGATAGGTGGACGGAGGCTGATGTAAATAGAAGGCTTGAAGACAAGATGAGGAGTGCATTTGCAGATGTGTACGAGATAGCAGAGCGGGAGAGAATACACATGAGAACAGCTGCGTACGTTCTCGGAGCGCAGAGGCTGTCAGATGCTTTCCAGAAGCTCGGACTTTTTCCATGAACAGCCCCGATTCAGCGCAGAAATCGTGCAGAATATTGGTACTATTTCCAACGGTCGCTAGACTTATCTTTGGATGTCGTTGAGATATCTACATCGGTTCGAGGGACGGGTGAGGATTGATTCTCGCCTTCGTATGTGTGAAGATTGGTTCGGGGGAACAACAGAGCCTACATAGGGTGGTTTTGGAAGGAGTTATGAAGATCTCTGGTGTTCTGGAAGCTCATCTTGTGTTTGGACGCTATGATGTTGTAGCGAAGGTGGAAGCTAAGAATACTGACGATTTGAGCAGCCTGGTCGTGGACAGAATAGGGTCAATCCCCGGTGTCCTCTGGACAGAAACATTCGTCACTCATTCCTAGAATGTCTCTCTACTCCCACTCTATCGTCGACGGCGGCTTGTGCGTAACATCGTAGACAACCCTCACAACCCTCGGAACTTCATTTGTTATTCTTGTGGAGACTTTCTCGAGGATGCCATAGGGAATCTTTGCGAACGTGGCGGTCATAGCTTCCCTACTTTCCACAGCCCTGATCGCAATCGTATATCCATAGGCTCTAGAGTCCCCTTTCACGCCTGTGCTTTTCGTATCTGTCAGGACAGCAAAGTATTGCCACAGCTTCTTACTCAGAGAGCTGACTTCTATCTCCTCTCTCAGGATCCTATCAGCCTTCCTCACAATATCGATCTTCTCCTGTGTCACTTCGCCGACCACTCTGACAGCAAGACCTGGGCCTGGAAAGGGTTGTCTCCAAACTATGTCCTCAGGCAATCCCAACGATTCGCCAACCTTTCTCACTTCGTCCTTATACAGATCTCTCAATGGCTCAACGACCCCCCGAAACTTGATCTTACTCGGCAAGCCAGCGACGTTGTGATGAGTCTTGATCTTGTCGGAGTGCCTTCTAATGCCGGATTCGATTCTGTCTGGGTAGATCGTTCCTTGTAGAAGATAGTCGGCGCCAACGTTTTCGGCGGCTTTCTCGAAGACTCTAACGAATTCTTCTCCGATGATCTTCCTCTTCAGCTCTGGGTCTATGACACCTCGCAATCTTTCTAGGAATATTGTTGCCGCGTCTATAGATACTAGGTTTACGCCCAAGTTTTGAAAAGTCCGCTTCACAAAGTCAGGTTCGCCTTCCCGCATGAACCCGTGATCAACAAACACCGCCGTCAGATTTCCTCCGATCGCTTTCGTAGCGAGAATAGCAGTTACGCTGGAGTCAATCCCTCCACTTAGGCCAACTATGGCTTTCCCTTCGCCGACGACCTGCCTCACCTCTCGCACGGATCTTTCCACGAAATCCTCTGTTCTCCAGTTTGCTTCACAACCGCACACTTTGAAGACGAAGTTTCGCAACATCAGCTTACCGCTCTTTGTGTGAGTGACCTCAGGGTGCCATTGCAGGCCGCATATCGGTTTCAGCTTGTGCCTGAACGCTGCTATGGAGCAATTCTTCGTGTGTGCAAGAATCTCATAATCTCTATGGATCGCGACCACGTTGTCGCCATGGCTCATCCAAACTTCTTCTTGCTTGTCTAGATCTCTTAACACTCCTCGAGGCTTATCGATTATGGCGTTGGCTACCCCATACTCCTTTTTTGACGCACGCTTGACTTTCCCTCCTGACATCAAGGCTAGAAGCTGATGTCCATAGCAAATCCCTAGGACTGGTAAGCCTAAGCTTAGTATCTCATCATTAAGTCTTGGAGCCTGCTCATCATAGACACTGGTCGGTCCGCCTGACAAAATCAAACCCTTGATGTTAAGCCTCTCATCAAGATGCTTGATGTCTCTCGGAGAAACGTCGTGCGGAACAACTTCGGAGTAGACGTTGAGTTCCCTTATCCTCCTTGCAATGAGGTGGCAGTATTGTCCTCCAAAATCAAGGACGAGAATCGTATCACGCCTCATGTATCGCACTCGATCCTTCCCACACGATCGCTCTAGATACCTCTTTCGTATCTCGCCAGAGCAGCGATCTCGATGGGAACGACCTTTCTGTAGACTTCCTGAGGCCTTTTCCTAGAACCGTCAGCAGTCAGGAGATTCTCAACTTTTATGCCGAACAGTTTCTCATTCTCCTCAAGCAGTGGTAAGACTCTCTTCCAGTCCTCTTCTGAGACAGAGACAACCTCAGCGCCGTTGAGCTGGTCTTCACCGACAGTGCGCCTAGGATCTCTCAAGAACACGGCGCCAGCTGCCGCGAGAGGAAACAGATTGCCACCCGGGTAGGGCGTTTCCTGCTCAAGAAGTCTCCCATGTTCATCAAACCTCACGCCATTTAGAATCGTAAACCCATTCGCCGCCATGCAGGATTCACCCATGTAGTCTTTGCATGAACCATTAATCACTGCAGTCGCACTGCCGACGGCATTGATCAAAGGTCTGTCAATGAGATCTCCAAGAACAAAAGCCACTCCTCCCTTGGCGCCATATTCGAACGCCTTGCCGGCATCACCATAGATCACTAGTTTTCCCGATCTGAAGCAATATGCGACAGAATCCTGAGCACTTTCATGAACGTAGAACTCAGGGCCATCTGCAAAAGCAGCTAGACAGTCGCCCGCCCTTCCATAGACGTCAATCCTGATCCCATCTCTGGCAATCAGGCCTGCGCCGAAATTTCTTTGTCCTCGAAAGTTGTAAGCGATGAATTTCTTCCAGCCCAAGCTGTGAGCAGCCTCAAG
>Ga0315306_10001749_pt1 | contig 10308 bp, 6 predicted proteins | sample TDP1_MG_FD_203803 | JGI IMG/M metagenome (GOLD analysis project Ga0315306, IMG submission 203803) | Freshwater sediment microbial communities from Lake Towuti, South Sulawesi, Indonesia - TDP1 | ecosystem: Environmental > Aquatic > Freshwater > Lake > Sediment | place: Indonesia: South Sulawesi... | reverse complement strand
AAGCTCATCGCTGCCTCTGAGCCACGCTTCGACTATTACTGCTGGGACCTCTACGCCCGTGTTACCCAGTTCTACGAGGAAGACCCGAAGCGGCTAGAGTTGCGCACGCAGGCGTTACAGGAGATTGAGGAAGGCACCGGGGAGACGGCCAAGCTGGCTGAGTGCATCGCTACCGCGATTGTGCGTTGCCACTTGAAGACCATGCAGCGGCTCGGCGTCACCTATGATGTGCTGCCACGCGAAAGCGAGATTCTGCGGCTGAAGTTTTGGGATGCCGCTTTCCAGCAGCTCAAGCAGCGCGGGGCAATTCGTTTTGTCGAAGCCGGCCCGCAAAAAGGCTGCTGGGTAATGCCGACGCCGGGGCTAACTGCCACGGGTGCGGACGCTGCTGAGCTTGAAGAAGCCAAGATCATCGTGCGCTCTAACGGCACTGTAACCTACGTGGGCAAAGACATTGCCTACCAGTTGTGGAAGCTGGGTTTGCTGGGGCGCGAGTTCGGGTATCGGCGCTTCTATCACTATCCCAATGGTCAGGTCGCCTGGATGACCAGCAGCGACGGCGAGCCCGACGACGCACCTGCCTTTGGCGGTGGCAGCCGCGTTTACAACGTCATTGATGCTCGCCAAGCCTACTTACAGGAAATCGTTGTGCGCGGGGTAGAAGCCTTGGGTTACACCGAGCAAGCCAAAAACTCGATTCACTTTTCTTACGAGATCGTCGGCCTTTCGCCGCACTCGTGCCGGGAACTGGGGATCGAATTGACCCCAGAGGACGCCCGCCGGCCGTTTGTGGAGGTCTCTGGGCGACGCGGCTTGGGGGTGAAAGCTGACGACCTGATTGATGCCTTAGAGGAACAGGCGCTAGCAGAAGTACGCGCACGCCATGCGGAGCTAGACGAAGCGGCTGCGGCGGTACTTGCGCACAAGATTGCCGTAGCCGCCTTGCGCTTTTTCTTGCTCAAGTTCACCCGCAACGTCGTCATCGCCTTCGATTTCAAAGAGGCGCTCAACTTCGATGGTGAGACCGGCCCCTACGTGCAATACGCGGTAGTGCGAGCGCGAAACATTTTTCGCAAGTTGAAGGAACGGGAGCCGGGCTATCCGCTCGGGCAACTGGCTGCGCAAGTTTCGCCAGGGAGTGCGGCGCATTGGCTAGCGGGACCGCCAGGCGATGAGTTTTGGGACATAGTGCTGTCTGTGGCCGAGCTACCGGTGCTGGTTGCAGTGGCGGTAGAGCAGCAGGAGCCGGCACTGGTAGCCAAGTACACCTTCCAGCTCGCGCAGAAGTTTAGCCTCTTCTACCATAAGCATCATATTTTGAGCGAAGCTAACGCCGAGCGCCGTGCCTTTTTGCTCTTGCTTACTGATCTGGTGCAATACCAGCTCACGCGTGCGCTCGAGCTGCTGGGGATTGAAGTACCGGAACGGATGTAGCCGCAGCCTGGGATGGCCATTCCTTTTGTCGAATTTGCTCTGAGCAACTCGCCTACGGCTGCCTTCGCTCGCTACTATGGGCTCGAGCCAAGCGAGCTTGATGCTGTGCTGCGCCGGGCGCTGGCGTGTGGAGGCGACTTCGCAGACATTTACGTCGAGTACCGCGAAGGTTCTTCCTTACACCTAGAAGAAGACCTGCTGAAGGAAACGCGCGAAGTTGTGGCGTTGGGTGCAGGTGTGCGCGTAGTGGTGGGTGAGCAGAGCGGCTACGCCTACACCAACGAGCTTAGTGCCGCGAATTTGCTCCAGGCGGCTGAAGTAGCTGCCCAGATTGCTGCCGGGCCGAGCCGCATCGAAGCCGTTAACTTGCAGGCTGCTCTGGTTCCTGGGCGTTATCCGGTGCGTTTACCTGCTACCCGCACTGATATAGCCGAGAAGGCTGATTTCCTATTTGCAGCCAACCAAGCTACGCGCAACGAGGACGCGCGAATCAGGGACGTGCAGGTGACCTGGAGCGATGAGCTGCGGTTTATACTGCTGGCGAACAGTGCTGGCGAGTTGGTGAGTGACACTCAACCTCTGGTCACATTCAGCGTCAGTGTGATTGCGGAGAGCAACGGGGAGCGGCAAGCCGGCTGGAAAAATTTCGGCAAGCGGGTGGGGTTGGAGGCGTTTTCGCGCCAACAAGCCGAAACGCTGGCGCAGGAAGCGGCGCGCCAGGCAGTTACGCTATTGGCGGCGCGGCCCGCGCCCGCCGGTGAGCTTCCGGTAGTGCTGGCCGCAGGAGCTAGCGGTGTGCTGCTGCATGAGGCGGTAGGGCATCCGCTCGAAGCGGACTTCAACCGCAAGAAGTTGTCGGTTTTCAGTGGCTGCTTGGGCGAGAAAGTGGCGAGCGAGCTCTGCACGGTGGTGGATGACGCTACGCTTGCGAGCTTGCGCGGCTCATTGAATGTTGACGGTGAAGGAACGATTCCTCGCGCATCCACGGTCTTGATCACGTGCGGCGTCCTGCGCGCCTACTTGCAGGATCGGCTCTCGGCGCGGCTGATGAAGCTCGCTCCTACGGGCAATGGGCGACGCCAGGACTATGCCCACATTCCTATTCCACGAATGACCAATACCTACTTGGCCGCAGGCACAAACGACCCGGAGGAGATCATCCGTTCGGTCGCACGCGGTATCTACTGCAAGAGCTTCACCGGAGGCCAAGTCGAGCCCGCAGGAGGCAAGTTTACGTTTTCGATGCACGAGGCCTATCTCATCGAGGACGGCCACCTGACCTACCCCATCAAAGGTGCAACCTTGATCGGCAGTGGGGTTGAAATCCTGAATAATATTGTTGCCGTAGGGCACGATTTGGAACTCGACCTTGGTGCTTGGGCGTGCAGCAAGCAAGGCCAGGCGGTTCCAGTGAGCGTGGGCACGCCCACGGTGAAGATTGCGCGCATGACGGTGGGAGGGCAGAGAGCATGAGTGAAGAGCTGGGCACACTGGCTGAACGCCTCCTGGCACACGCCCGACAGTGTGGCGCCGACCAGAGCGAAGTTTGGCTTCAGGAGGCCAGCCAGCTTTCTGCTACCGTGCGTCTGGGGGTAGTGGAAGAGCTAAGGCAGGCGACCAGCCGGGTTCTCAGCTTGCGCGTTTTTCTGGGTCAACGCGTGGCCCGGGCCAGCGCCTCCGACCTTAGCTGGGAGACACTTGAGCAGCTCGTCCGCCGCGCTATTGCGCGAGCACGCTTGGCCAGCGAGGACCTGTTCGCTGGGCTGCCGGAATATTCTCCTTCATTCCCTTCTCCGGAAACTCTGGCGCTCTATGACCCCGAATTTGAGCGCCTGCGTGCGGAAGAGGTTATTGCCCGGGCACGGGAGACTGAGCGCATTGGCTTGTCGTTGGATGCCCGAGTGCGCAACTCTGGCGGCGCAAGTTTTCGCGCGGTTCGCAGTATGGTCTGGGGAGCCAATTCGCGTGGTTTTCGCGGGCACTTTCGCCAGTCAACTGCAAGCCTTTCGGTGAATCTGTTGGGAGAAAGCAGCAGTGATGGTGCTCAGGTCTCGGACTACTGGTACAGTGTGTCGCGGCAACTGGCACGGTTGGAGTCGTGCGAGGAGGTAGCCCGGCGGGCGGTAGAGCGCGTGCGGCGGCAGTTTGGTGCGCGGAAGATACCAACCCATGAGGTGCCGGTAGTGTTCGAGCCACTGACGGCTGCGGAACTGTTGTCGGACTTGTTTGGCGCGGTGTGTGGTGAGTCAATCTATTTGAAACGCTCTTTCCTCGCTGAAAGTCTGAGACAGAAGGTTGCCTCTGAATATGTCACACTAGTGGATGACGGTCTGCTGCCTGGGGGCTTGGGGACGCGACCATTCGACGCCGAGGGCGTGGCGTCGCAGCGCACGGTAGTGATCGAGAGAGGTATGTTGAATAATTTCCTCTGTGGTGCTTATGCGGCGCGCAAGCTGGGTCTGGCAGCTACGGGCAACGGCACGGGCGATGGCGAAGCACCGACGAACTTCTATCTAGTTCCAGGTTTCAGTTCCGCCGAGGAGATTCTAGCTTCAGCCGATGAATGCCTTTACGTTACTCGGCTGCTCGGCCAGGGGGTGAACTTGGTCACAGGAGATTATTCCCGCGGCGCGTTTGGCTTGTGGGTCGAGAAAGGTGAAATCGTTCACCCGGTGCACGAAATCACTATCAGCGGTAACCTGCGGCAGATGTTGGCCGGGGTGGAGCAAGTGGGCAATGACCTTGACCTGCGGAGTCAATTCGGCGCTCCCACCATCAGAATCAGGGCTATGACCGTGGCTGGCACGTAGCAGAAGGGGTTCCGTTGCCTGCGTGCTTCTGCTCTATAGAAGCTAGCCCAAGAGGAGTTTGCGAACTTCGGCTTCGGCGGCCATCTTCACCAGCACCATGACGATGTCGCCGCTCTGGAAGTCAGTGTCGCCGCGGGCGATCACTGCCTCGCCGTTGCGCAGGATGGTGACGATGTTGCACTCGGTGGGGATGGCTAAATCTTTCAGGGGCTTGCCGAGCACGGGGGAGTTTGGGTCGAGCCGGTATTCCATCAGCTCCAATCCGCCGGTGCGCAGGTCGAGCAGGGTGCGGATGCGTGTGGTAGGTAGCTCGCTTTGAATGACAGAAGTGATAATGGCGGTGGAGCTGACGGTGACGTCCACACCTAGGCGTTGCATGACGAGCTCATTGCGAGGATTTTTAACCCGGGCGATGGTTTTGGATACGCCGAAACACTGTTTAGCGATCTGGCAAGCGATGAGGTTATCTTGGTCGTGGTTGGTGACAGCTACGAAGACATTGGCGCGGGCAGCGCCGGCTTGCGTCAGCACGGCGGTTGAGGAGCCATCGCCGTGAATCACGGGGCAATCTATTTGTCTGGAGACCAGCTCGAAGACTCTCGGGTCTTGCTCAATGACGGTGACCTCGAGGCTGTTTTCGAGCAAGGCCTTAGCCAAGAAGTAGCCGACGCGCCCTCCGCCTACAACAATCACGTAGAAAGGTTGTCCGGGGGTGGTTTCCGGGCGTTCGCCTGCTGGTGTAGGAGCTTCCGCGCCGTGGCCATGCGCGCGCTCCCAGGCCTCCTTGAACGCCAAGGTACGTTCGTAGGGTTCTTGCAACCAAGCGACTAGGTATTCCGCCCCGGCAATGGTGATTGGCAGGGTGTCAATGCCGGCGGCACGGTAGGTAGCTTCGCGGGCGGGGTCGTACACTACCGCCAGCACACGCGGCACGTTGAAGATGACGCGCGCCATTTGCGCCACCGTGAGGTTAGTGTTTTCGTCCCGGGTGAGCGCGAGCAGGACATCGGCCTTATTGGTACCTACGGCGCCGAGGACGTCTTCGTCAATGGCATTGCCGATTTGAAAGCGGGCGTGTAGGTCGCGGTCATGGCGCTCGAGCACCATGCGGTCTTTATCTAAGACCACAACTTCGTGCTGCTGGGTGTCGAGCAGCTTGACCACCTGGCTACCCAGGCGCCCATAACCCACAACAATGATGCGCATAGTTCAAAGCCCTATTCTCAGGACTCAGGCCTATTGTACTCCTTCGGGCTGCCCGAGGCTCAAGAGGTAGTGCACCAGGGTGCGCACGGCGACGCCGGTGGGGCCTTTAGCTAAGTGAGGCTTGGCTTCCTCTAGCCAAGCCGTGCCGGCGATGTCGAGGTGGACCCAGGGAGTCTCGGCAACGAACTCTTTCAGGAACATAGCGGCATTGATGGCGCCGGCACCACGGCCACTGCCGACGTTTTTGATGTCGGCGATGGTGGATTTGATGTTGTCGTGGTAGTCGTCGTCGAGCGGCATAGGCCACAGTTTTTCTCCCACCACCTGGGCACTGGCGAGCACCTGGGCGAGAAACTTGTCATCGTTGCTGAAGGCGCCGACGTTGACGTGGCCTAGAGCCACGAAGATGGCGCCGGTGAGTGTAGCGGCATTAATCAAGTGCGTGCAGCCGAGTTTCTTGGCGTAGCTTAGCGCGTCGGCAAGCACCAGGCGGCCTTCGGCGTCAGTGCTGACCACTTCGATGGCTTTGCCGGACATGGCAATCTGGATGTCGCCGGGCTTCTGCGCACGTCCGCTAGGCAGGTTCTCAGTCAAGGGGATGCAGGCGATGACTTTGACTGCGGGCTTGAGTTCCGCCAGCGCACGCACTACGCCTAGCATGGTAGCTCCGCCGGCCATGTCGTATTTCATTTTCTCCATCTCCTCACCGGGCTTGAGGGAGATACCGCCGCTGTCGAAGGTAATGCCCTTACCTACCAGGCCGATGACCGGTGTGTTGGGATTGACTTTTGCTGGCTTATAGGTGAGCACAACCAGTCGCGGCGGTTCTTCGCTACCACGGGCGACAGCGAGAAAGGCGCCCATCTGCTCCTCGGCTAGCCGCTTTTCATCCAGGATGTCAATTTCGAGGCCGAATTGGCGGGCGACTTCTGCGGCGCGCTCGGCAAACAGGCGCGGGGTGAGGCGGTTGGCTGGCTCGTTGACGAGCTCGCGGGCTAGGTTCTGCGCTTCACCGATGATGCGGCCACAGCGGATAGCTTCTTCCAGAGCGTGCTGCTGCGCAGCGGCAAAACCAGCGAGCTGAAGGTTAGAAATCACTTTCTCGTCTTTCTTTTCAGTTTTGTATTTGTCCGGCTCGAAGTTGCCGAGCAGGACGCCTTCGGTAAGGGCCTGAGCAGTTTCAGGCAGGCGATGGTCGGGCCGAACGAGGAATGTGAACTCAGTAACTGCGCGACTTTTTAGGTAGCGTGCCGCGGTTCCACTCAGTCGCCGGAAGTCAATTGCCGGAGCGAATTTTTCCGGCTTGCCCGCGCCGAGCAGCAGCAGGCGTTGCGCCTTGAGGCCGCGGGGCTGATGGAGGAGCAGGGTCTCGCCGGCCTTGCCGGTCAACTCCCCGGCGTCAACCAATTGCTGCAACTGGCCGTCGGTAGCCTGATTCAGATTCACCAGGATGTCTTGCAGGCGCGGGTCTTTCTCATAGACCCAGGTGACGAGCGTTGCGGTGTCAATCAGCTTTGGCGGTTCAAAGCGCAGTTGGATGTTGAGCATTTCCGGGTGCTCCTGCCTGCGGTAGGCAGGCTGGGCTAATTGTTAGCGGCTGCGGTAGCGATACAATTCTTCTTCAATTTCGCGCTCGACCACACGCCGACGCGCTTCGGCGCGCCGGTCGTAAACTTTCTTCCCGCGGGCTAGGCCTAGCTCGCACTTAGCGCGACTGTTCTTGAAATAAAGGCGCAGGGGGACGAGCGTGAGGCCCTTTTCTTGGACGCGCCCAGTGAGTTTCAAAATTTGGTCCTTGTGCAGGAGCAGCTTGCGGTCGCGCAGTGGGTGGTGCTGCACGTAGCCAGCACTGGAGTAGGCGGCGATGTGCAGATTCACCAGCCACACTTCCCCGCGGCGTACCAAAGCGTAGGCATCGCGCAGGTTAGCGCGGCCTTCGCGCAGGGATTTGACCTCGGTGCCAGTGAGCACCATGCCGGCTTCGTAGCGTTCCAGGATGTGGTACTTGAAGGCCGCCTGGCGGTTCTGCGCCACTACCTTGAGCGCGGGTAACTTCCCTGCCTCAGACTTTTTCTGCTCGCCGGCGTGCCTCACTGGTGAATCACTCGCGTCCGTGCGCTGCTTGCTATCTTAGTCCCCTGCGGAATCGCTGACAAGCTCTGTTGCCGCTGCTACTCTCTTTGCCTCATCCTGCGGAAAGAAACAAGTTCGGCTGGTGAGGGTGAAGTGAGGCCAGAGCTTGCCTGGCTAGGTGTGGGGTGCTAGACTCGTAGGGAAAGAAAGGGTTTGAAGAACTAAGACTGAGGGCTTGTGAGGACCACAATGGCGGGGAGACGCTTTTCTATTTTGAGTGTACTGCTAGGGGTAGTGCTGCTGGCGACGGGCTGCCCGAAAGGGCGTAGCGACTACCGGCAAGGGCGGCAGGCGGAATTGCAAAAAGACTACGACACGGCCTTGATCCACTACGAGCGCGCCTTGAAGCAGGACCCGGCGAACGTCGAGTATGAGCTCAAGGCTAAGCGGCTGCGATTTGAAGCGGCGCAGATGCATGTAAGCCGCGGGCAGAAGCTGCGCGAGCAAGGCAGCCTGGAAGGTGCGGTAGCGGAGTTTGAGAAGGCGCTGGCGATTGACCCGGCGAGCTTCGTTGCGGAGCAGGAGTTGCGGCGGACGCTGGAGCTACTGGCTGAGCGGCGCGTGGCCGAAGTGCAAGCAAGTAGGCAAGCTGAGCCGGCACCCGCTAAGGCGCTGGAGGTTCTTCCTGAAGCTCCACCGGAGCTAAAGCCGCTCTCACGTGCTCCCATCAATCTGAAGCTGACCGCAGACGCCAAGCAGGTCTTTGAAACCATCGCCAAGCTGGCGGGTATCAACATCATCTTTGACCCGGACTTTCAGCCGCAACGCATTCCGATGGAGTTGGTGAATGCTACGCTGGAGCAGGCGCTCGATATCACTGCCCTGATGACGAAGACGTTTTGGAAGGCGGTGACGGCGAACACCATTATGGTGATTCCCGACACGAAGCAGAAGCGGCAGGCTTATGAAGAGCAGATCATCAAGACTATTTATCTTTCCAATGTTACTTCGCCAGCGGAGCTAAATGAAGTCGTGCAGACTATCCGCACGTTGCTCGATACTCGCCGCATCACTCCGAGCACAGCGCAAAACGCCATCATCATCCGCGATACTCCGGACAAGGTCGCGGTAGCGGAAAAGATCATCCGCGACATTGACAGGGCGAAGCCGGAGGTGCTGGTGCAGGTAGCGGTGTTGCAGGCGCGGCGCGACCGGGCGCGTGAGCTGGGCATTCTTCCTGGCACGACTGTGCCGCTGATTTTTACTCCGCGTAGCCCGGTGGAGGAAGAGACCGAGGCGTTACGCCTGAATGAGCTGAAGCGGCTCTCCACGGCGGACTACAGCGTCGTCTTGCCAAGCGCCATGGCGATGGCTTTGCTCACTGATGCCACTACCAAGGTGATTCAGAATCCCGAAGTACGCGTCACTGATGGTCAGACCGCTAAGTTGCGCATTGGCGACCGCGTGCCTATCGCCGTCGGTGGGCTGCTGCCGGGGATTGGTGGGGTGACGATTAGCCCGGTGGTGCAGACTACCTTCCAGTTTCAAGACGTCGGCGTCAATTTGGACATTACGCCGCGAGTGCATTCCAGCCGCGAGGTCAGCCTGAACGTAATGGTCGAGGTGTCGTCTGTAACTGGGCGGACTAATATCGGTGGTATTGAGCAGCCAATCTTCGGCCAGCGACGTATTGAGCACAACATTCGTCTGCGCGAAGGTGAGGTCAACATCCTAGGCGGAATTGTCGAGCGCACGGAGCTGAAGAAGCTGCAAGGTTGGCCGGGATTGAGCCAGGTGCCTTTCCTGCGCTACTTGTTCAGCAGCGAAAGAGTAGAAACACTGGAGAACGAAATTCTGATTGTGCTCACGCCGCGCATCATTCGCCTGCCGGAAATCACCGCGCTGAACCTGCGGGCGTTGCCGGTAGGTACGGATGAAACCGTGGCGTTGCGTAGTGCGGCCGAGCCAGCTCCGCCCGCGCCAGCAGCAACTGCGCCGCCGGCTCAGCCCGCCGCGCCTGAGGTGCGTCCTGAGCCAGCACCGGAAGCGCCGACTGAAGCGGCACAACTGCGCTTCGAGTCGGCACAGGTGGCGCTAAGCGTGGGGCAAGCGGCGAACGTGAGCTTAGTAGTTGCGAATGTTCGGGATTTGTTCTCCATCCCACTGATGGTGCAGTTCGACCCGAAAGTAGTGGAATTGACCGAAGTGCACCACGGTGGCTTCCTCGCGCAAGACGGCCGGCCAGTGGCCTTGGTGCATCGCGTGGAAGCAGAGACCGGCACGGCCATCATCTCGCTCACTCGGCCGCCGGGCAGTGGTGGCATTTCGGGTAGCGGGCCGCTGGTGCTGCTGGTGTTTCGCGCGCTGACGGTGGGACGTACGGCGCTGCGCATCATCGAGTTGGATGCGCGCAACGCGGTTCGCGAACCGTTGCCTCTGCAAACAACAGTGGGAGAAATTTTTGTTCGGTAGGATGCGCCGCTTTCAGCTAGACCAACGTGGCCTGACCCTGCTCGAACTGGTAGTAGCTACAACCATCTTGCTCACACTTTCTGCGCTTGCGCTGCCTGTGGCGCAGGTGCAGATCAAGCGGGAAAAAGAAGCAGAACTGCGACGCGCGCTACGCGAAATTCGCACTGCGATTGACCGCTACAAAGATGCTGCTGACCGCGGCTTGATTGCAGTCGAGGTCAACACAGAAGGTTACCCGCCGGATCTAGAGACCTTGGTCGACGGAGTGCCGCTAGCCGGGCGGCCTGACCGCCGCGTACGCTTTCTGCGCCGC
>Ga0315306_10001748_pt1 | contig 10308 bp, 10 predicted proteins | sample TDP1_MG_FD_203803 | JGI IMG/M metagenome (GOLD analysis project Ga0315306, IMG submission 203803) | Freshwater sediment microbial communities from Lake Towuti, South Sulawesi, Indonesia - TDP1 | ecosystem: Environmental > Aquatic > Freshwater > Lake > Sediment | place: Indonesia: South Sulawesi... | reverse complement strand
AAACTTGCTTTTCCGCTGACGAAATCGGAAATCATCGGGCGAGAATACTGCGGACAAAGCTCTTCTGAAATCACAGTTATCGCCCCCACAGGGTCCACCTCTCGGATAGCTTCAACCGCGCCGATTCCTGCGGCTGAGGCGCCTACGATCACGTACTTCGACACTAAGGCTTCACCTCATTGCACACGAGAGCCCCATTGGGACAGTTGGCGACGCAGGCAGGAACATCCAGCCCTGAACAGAGGTCACACTTGACTATCACCTTGCCTGAAACGTCCATCTTTACGGCGCCGTATGGACACACCATCATGCAAGTCCAGCAACCCATACACTTCTCCCCATCGTGCGTCACTAAGCCGGTCTCCTCGTCCTTGCGCATGGCACCCGAGAGGCAGGCAGTCACGCAAGGGGCATCCGCGCAGTGTCGGCATTGGATGGCAAAAGAAACCGGCCTGTTCGTCTCCAACCTTACGCGGCTGATTGGCCGAGGCTGTTCCCTGTTGTAAGCCTTAACTACGTCCTTGGACTTGGAATGCTGGACTATGCAGTAGACTTCGCAGAGTCCGCACCCCATGCAGACTTCTTCCTTGGCGATTATTCTTTTCGTCGTTCCATACCTCGCTGCTCTGTTTGATTAGCGGGGACAAGTGAGCATAAAAATGTAGAGTTCAGCGTCTTTTGTGCATAAAACTGCGCGACTCGTGACAATTCGTCCAGCTGAATCTATGCGCACTCTGCAGGTGTTTATAGACATTTAATCCACCTATTTTATGGGAGCTAGCCCAGTGAAGTGGCACATATTCTATATAACTTTGTTGAAAATCATTTATATGTAAGTTAATGAGTTATGTAATCTAAATGAAATATATGCTGGGAATAGGCATGACGGAAAAAGACTTAGGATTTAGAAGGGTTCAATGCACAGGAAGAGGGTCGTACATAATATCCCTGCCCAAAGAGTGGGTACAAAACATAGGATTGAAAAAGGGAAGCGAAATCGCCTTCAACGTCCAAAGCGATTCATCACTGACTCTGGTTCCGAGAAAACTAAGAGAGAAAGGCGAAGAAGACAAGGAGAGATTGAAAGAGTATCACATAATCGCTGACCCGAAAGGAGATCCCCAATCCACTTATCGTATGGCAAAGGCCCTGTACGCTGTAGGCGCCGATGTAATACGCATCCATTTCAAGAACGCCGAAGTCGCTGCAAAGCAGAAAACAGAGATAAAGAATCTCGCCAGAGAAACTTTTCTGGGCTCAGAGATAATTGAAGAAACTCCCGACGAGATCACTTTTCAGATTCTCATTAGGCATTCAGAATTTCCGATTGAAAAAGCCGTCAGAAGAATGGCCATAATAGCCCTTTCAGCGAACAGAGACGCCATCTCATCCCTGAAGGACAGAAGCCCAGAAGTGTTTCAGAGCGTGATTAACGCCAGCAACGACGTTGATCGCTTAGCCTTGTACGTTGTTCGTCAGTTGAAGTTCGGCCTAGAACGGAACCTGTTCAGAGAGTTGGGGTTCAAGACTCCCAAAGAGTTCCTGTTGTACAGGATCGCGGTGAACGACATAAAGAACATTGGTGAAAACGCACTTAACATCGTGAACAGTCTGGCAACGTTCCAGAAGCTGGTTGAAGATCAAACGCTCTTCGTAAAAGAACCCATAGATGAGGAGATATACTCGCAACTGCTGAATTTCAATTCAATGGCGCATCATCTGTTTGAAGAAGCCACCAAAGCAATGTTCAAGAGAGGATACTATGACGCTGACAAGATAATCTCCAAGCGCGAATCCTTTGTCCCCTTGGAAAACGAGCTGATCAGGCTGATGTCCAGTAAAAAACTGGACCCAAATATCGCGGCGATTCTAAGGCTACTTCTTGACAGTTCAAGGCGAATCATGGATTACAGCAAGAACATGGCTGAGCTAACGCTAAACCGAACAGTCGAAGACTTATGCTCCTCTTTCGCAGTCAAATAACCCATAGAGCCCCACAGGACAATGCAGAAGCCTGTAGAGGGTCTCCTAAGCGAGCAGAAGTTCAATCTATCTATAAGGCGGGCTTTGCTACCACACAGCACCAGAGTTTCCGAAAGCTAAAATAAGAGCCTAACAAAAGGTATAGCCACTCGAGGATAACAACCGTGTCATCAATTATCGAAGACCTCATCGCCAGAAAAATCTTCAACAGCAGAGGAGAAGAAACCATAGAAGTCGACGTGATCACAACAAACGGCTTCGGACGCGCATCCTCTCCCGCTGGAAAAAGCCGCGGAAAAGCCGAAGTCGTCTACTACCCTCAAGGTGGAATTGATGCCGCGCTTAAAAAAATCGATGACTTAATTACTCCGGAACTAGTAGGCTTAAACGCTGATTTCCAAGAAGAAATCGACGACACTCTCCACGAGATTGACGGCACAACCAACTTCAAGGGCATTGGCGGAAACACCGCTTACGCCATCTCACTCGCAAACGCCGAGGCAGCCGCAAACTCCCACGGTATTCTCCTATTCCACTTCTTAGGCGGAAGCACAGCCACCACCCTCCCGTACCCGCTCGGAAACACCATAAGTGGAGGACAACACGCCGGTGGCAAGGCTCCAGACATCCAAGAGTACTTGACACTTCCACACGGAGCTGAAACATTCCTGGAAGCTGCAACCGCAAACGCCTTAATCCACAAAAAAATCGGGGACGCCCTCAAAAAGAGAAACACCATTTTCAGCGGCGGAAAAAGCGATGAGGGAGCATGGATCGCCAACATTGGAAACATCGACGCGTTTGAAGTCCTATCCAAAGCCTGCGAAGAAGTTGGTAACGAGCTGGATTTTGAATGCGGCTTCGGCATTGACGTTGCTGCATCTTCCCTCTGGAAAGAAAAAGAAGAGAAGTACGTTTACGAAAAAGAAGGAAAAAAACTGGACACTGCCGAACAGCTGGAATTCCTTTTGGACTTAATCGAGAAGTATCATCTTGCTTACGTTGAAGACCCCTTTCACGAGGAAGATTACGAAAGCTTCGCAGAGCTCACCAAGAAAACCAAAAACTGCTTGATCTGCGGTGACGACCTTTTCACGACCAACAATGAACGATTAAACCACGGCATAAAGCTTGGCGCAGCAAACGCGATCATAATCAAGGTCAACCAGATCGGCACGCTCACAGACGCTTCTGAAACAATCGAAAACGCGCAAAGACACGGATACACAACCGTAGTGTCGCACCGTTCTGGCGACACGTGTGATTGGCACATAGCCCATCTGGCTGTTGCTTTTAAGTGCCCAATAATAAAAACAGGGGTCGTTGAAGGAGCACGCATCGCGAAAATAAACGAGTTGGTAAGAATCGAGCATTTCTTAGGAAACAGAGCCAGAATGGCCGACTTACAAATACTTTAAGGAGAAAAGAGATTGGCAGAAGATGGATTAAGAGAAAACATGCCCGAAGCTGAAAAAGGTCAGGAAACAACAACGATAGAAGAACTCCTGCTACCGCGAGATACCCTTCTATCAGCGGGGATTCATATCGGAACCAGAATGAAAACCAGAGACATGGAACCATTCATATACCGCGTCAGACCAGACGGTCTTTTTGTTCTAGATGTCAAAAAAACAGACGACCGCATAAGGATCGCCGCCAAATTCTTGACACGGTTCGAACCCGCAAAAGTGGCCGTGGCAGCTGCTAGGCTTTATGCCCAAGAACCGATAAAAAAATTCTGCGAGTTAACAGGCGCCACACCCATAATCGGCCGCTTTATCCCAGGACTCTTGTCCAACCCGTTGTATCCAAACCGCATCGACCCAGAAGTGATAGTAGTCTCCGACCCGAGAGCTGACGGGCAAGCCGTCAAAGAAGCCTCAAACGTAGGAATACCCATAGTGGCTTTGTGCAGCACTGACAACGAATTCGCCGGAGTAGACTTGGTCATTCCAACGAACAATAAGGGCAGAAGAGCTTTAGCGGTTGTTTTCTGGCTCCTCGCAAGGCAAGTTTTACGGGAAAGAGGCGAATTAGCAGCCGACAAGGAACCCTTAGCGACGATTGAGGATTTCGAAGCTAAGATTTCGAAGGAAGAGGAGGAGGAAGCCTAAACCGATGGTGAAGATTCGGCGTCCAACCCAAGCTGGAGCCTTCTATGAGGGAGACCCTGAAACACTGAAAACCCAGATTGAGAACTGTTTCCTCCAAGAGCTCGGTCCGAAGAAGCGTCCAAGAGTCAACAAGAACGGCCCCCGAGAAATAATCGGGTTAGTCTGTCCCCACGCGGGCTACATGTTTTCTGGCCCCGTCGCAGCCAACGCTTATTACGAATTAGCTTCTGACGGTAAGCCAGACACGGTGGTGATTATGGGACCAAACCACACGGGCTACGGCAGCGCTTTAGCGGTTATGAATGAGGGGTTTTGGCGAACACCTTTGGGCGACGTGCAAATTGATGAAGAAACGGCCAACCAAATAGTGCGAGAAACGCGCATCGTGGACGTGGATGATCTTGCGCATCGTTTTGAGCATTCTATTGAGGTTCAGCTTCCCTTTCTGCAGTACCTCTACGGTTCTGAGTTCAAGTTTGCACCGGTATGCTTCCAGATGCAGGATTTGGCCTCGGCCGTTGAAGTTGGAAGGGCTTTGGTTGAGGTTTTGGCTAACAAAAACGCCGTGGCGATAGCTTCGTCAGATATGACCCATTACGAGCCACAGGGAAATGCCGCTGCCAAAGACATGGCGGCGCTCAAAGCAGTGGAGGCTATGGATGAAAAAAGGTTCTACTCGATTATCGAAAGGCAGAACGTGAGCGCGTGCGGTTACGGTCCCATAGTGGCTTTGATAACGGCGGCGAAGGGGTTGGGAGCCAAAGAGGCCAAATTGCTCTGCTACAAGACCAGCGGAGACACAACCGGCGACTACTCCAGCGTTGTCGGATACGCAGCTGTGAGCTTCAAGAAATAGCTGGACTCTTGTGCTCCCGGCGACTTATACCTCCTCTCTATAAAGGGTGAGCTTCGGCGTAGAAGTGATGGTTGAAGGCTGCGGGGTAGTTTGTAGGCCTGAGTTGTCAACCACCTTCATTGCATATATTATTGAATTGCTGATTTGACTTTCAGGCTTCCGCCATAGCGTCATCACCTTCATTACGCTTGAATTGAAAAGCGTTGAGTTGCAAGCTCTTTTTCGCTCCGCTTCTAGGCTGCAAGTGCAAGAGAACAGTTGAAGCTATCCGAACTCTTGGCTTTTTGAATTTGAAGGCGCGTTGGGAAAGCGTGCGTGCAGACATAGAACGCTTAATATCACTTATTGATCCATTGATTATTGGGGTAGCTGTTTGGAAACCAAGAAATTTCACTTCCAAGAAATCGACTGGGTAGTATACTTTCCAAGGTACGGAAATAAGGGCAAATACTGCACCTACAGTGTGACACTCAGAGACAGGAAAAAAGGGACAACCCAACCAAGAAAAAGGATCAAGCTAGGCGAAGTCTTAGACAAGCCAGAAATTGAGCGAAACTTTCCCCACACAGTAGGCTTCTACAAGATGTCTTCTGGAAAGGGAGCAAGTTTTAAACCAGAATACCTGGAACTGAGAAAGATACAAACTGTCGAAGAATTCTGGATGTTTCTGAACGCCTTGGACATATGACCTTCCGAGTATTCGCAGTGCTAGAAACTGCCCAGGCAAAAGAACGTTTTTATCTAATCTGTATAATAGCTATTCTTTCAAGGTGCTCTATTATGGGGAAAGGGTCGGGATTCGGCAAAGTCATTCTTTTCGGCGAGCACTTCGTCGTCCACGGCGTGCCAGGAATCGTCTCAGCGATTGATTCCACGGCTGACGCAGAAGTTAGAAGAACCAAAAATGGAATAACCATAGTGGATGAGAGGAAAGCCTCGAAAGGATACGCTGAGGAAAAGAAGACTCAACAGTTAGAGTCGATAGACAGAATACTCAAGGCAATGGAGATCGAGCCAAAAACAGTTTCTTTCAACATTTGGCTGGGCGGAAACCTTCCAGGCTTCAGCGGACTCGGCGCTTCGGCAGCAAGCAGCGTGGCAATCGCCAGCGCCATTGCCCAAGAACTTGGAAGGAAATTGCCCGACGAAAGAATCAACGAAATTGCCTACGAAGCAGAGAAAGCATACGCTGGCACACCTTCAGGAATTGATAACACGGCAGCAACCTATGGAGGTCTACTCTGGTTCAAGAAGAACATGAGCGGAGGCCCTAACACCATCGAGAGAATAAGCATACGGAAACCAGTTGAAATCATCATTGGCAGCACGGGAATCGTGGCAAACACCAAAGCGATGGTCGAAGGCGTTGCGGAAAGAAAGAAAAGAAACCCGGAGAAATATGATCCACTCTTCAAACAAGCGGAAGAGTTGGTGTTCGCAGGGCGAAAAGCGCTGGAAGAGTTTGACCTTCGAAAGGTTGGTGAATTGATGAACGAGAATCACCGCTTACTACAGGAAATCGAGGTTTCCTGTGAAGAACTGAATTACCTCGTGGATTTGGCTAGAAAGCACGGGGCGTTTGGAGCTAAGCTGACTGGCGGCGGCGGCGGAGGCTGCATGACCGCGTTAACCCCAACAAGGGAACTGCAGCAAGCGGTTGCCACAGCCATTGAAAAAGAAGGATACGAAGTTCTGCGGACAAAGATTGGGGTTGAAAAGATATAAGGAAAGCATAAACCTATTAAAAGTGAGGATGGGAAAGTTGGGTTTTAGAAGTTTCTTGGAACAGCTTGACAAAAACGGGGAAATTACAAGAATAAAAAAAGAGGTGTCAACCGAGTATGAGATGGCTGGAATCATAGACGCTCTCGGCGAAAAACCCGTGTTCTTTGAAAGAGTGAAAGAATCCAGCATCCCAGTCGTTGCTGGCCTTGTGTCTTCCAAGGAGCTGATTGCCAGAGCTTTGGGCATAAAGAAAGAACAGCTGCTGCACAAGCTGTCCAGGGCTATAGAAAATCCTGAACCTCCAGACATTGTGGAGAAGGGCGAGTGCCAAGAAATAGTTGAGAGTGGTGTCGATTTGGCAAAGCTCCCGATAATGAGGTACACAGAAAAGGATGGCGGAAAATACGTCGCTTCTGCTGTAGCCATAGTGAAGGACCCTGAATTGGGCAGAAACATGGCTTTTCACAGGTTAATGCTAATTGGCAAAAACAAGTTTGTGGCCAGAATCGTTGAAGAACGAGGCACGGACACTGCTCTAAAAAACGCTGGCGGCGAGCTCGACATAGCAATGTGCATAGGCAACTCAACCCCTGTTCTTCTCGCTGCGGCCACATCTTTGCCGAAAGGGGTTGACGAGTTGGGAATGGCTAACGCCTTAGAAGAGACACAGTTAGTCAAGTGCAAAACCATCGACGTTGAGGTTCCCAAAGACTGCGAGATTGTGCTTGAGGGAAGAATAACAAGAGAAAAAGCGCCAGAAGGCCCATTCCTGGATTTAACGGGAATCTTTGACAAGGTGAGACAGCAGCCCGTCATAGAAATCAAATGCGTAACTCACAGAGAACAGCCAATTTATCAGACGATACTTGCGGGAAGAAACGAGCATAAGTTCTTGATGGGAATGCCCAAAGAACCAACAATCTTCAACGAAGTGAACAAGGTCTGCGAGTGCAAGGACGTTTACATAACTCCCGGAGGGTGCAGCTGGCTCCACGCCGTTGTGCAAATAAAGAAGCGAAATCCAGACGACGGAAAAAAAGCGATCCAAGCGGCATTTGAAGGCCACAAGTCACTGAAACACTGCGTGATAGTTGATGACGACGTAAACATTTACGATTCAAACGACGTGGAATGGGCAATCGCCACGAGGTTCCAAGCAGACAAAAACACAGTCATAATGTCGAATCAGCCAGGGTCGTCCCTGGACCCGTCTGGAGACTTGACTGAAGGAAAAAAGGCAACCACCTCCAAAGCTGGACTGGACGCAACCACACCCCTCGTGACGACGGGCAAGGGTTTCAAGAAAGAAGAATACGGAAAAGTTGACTTGAACAAGTTCCTGTGATTAGTCATGTACCTCACAGACAAAGAACAAAAAATGCTGAACGGCGAAGAGGGCTACGCGGTAAAAAAGTCCATGGAGATACTCGTTGCCCTAGGCGACATCTACGGCGCTGAACGCCTCATAAAAGTAGGCTCCGTCCAAGTGGCAGGAGTGTCCTATCACAACCTCGGAGACGCTGGGCTAGAGTTTCTGAATGAATTGGCGAAGGACGGAAGAGTCAAAGTACTCACAACCTTGAATCCAGCGGGAATGGACTTGGAGAACTGGAAAAACCTCGGAATCGACGCAGAGTTCGCGGAGAAACAAAACTTGGTAATAGACGCCTTCAGGAAAATGGGCATAATCATCTCTTGCACGTGCACGCCGTACTTGATAGGTAACCTGCCGAGATACGGCGAACACGTTGCTTGGTCCGAATCCTCAGCGGTTACCTTCGCGAATTCGGTTATCGGGGCAAAAACCAACAGGGAAGGCGGACCCTCAGCACTCGCAGCGGCTTTCGTCGGCAAAACACCGTGCTACGGGCTACACTTAGACGAGAACAGAGTGCCAGACGTTCACGTGAAAGTAACTGCCAGTTTGAATAAGCTTTCAGACTGGGGCGCTCTAGGCTACTGCATCGGCAAGAAAGCGGAAAACAAGATACCGTACATAACGGGCATAAAAGACGCGGAACTGGACGAGCTGAAGTCTTTTTGCGCTTCGGTGGTGACCTACGGTTCAAAACCGCTTTTCTACATGCAATATATAACTCCCGGATCCGAGAACCATAAGGCCCCAGAAGAGAAAGTCACAATCGAGGACAAGGACATAGAAGAAGCCTACGGAAAAATCAATGATGAGACCACCGAAATTGACTTTGTGTGCATAGGCTGCCCGCACTGTTCAATTAAAGAAATAGCGGAAATAGCGGAGCTGTTGAAAGGCAGAAGAATCTCTCCCCTCACAGAGTTCTGGGTCGCATGTTCAAGGTTTGTGAAACAACTTGCGGACGCGCGAGGCTACACTGAAATTATTGAAAGGGCCGGAGGAAAATTTGCCTGCGACACGTGTATGGCAGTAGCGCCCCTAAAGGGAAGGTTTAGAGCCGTTGCAACAACTTCCGCGAAAGGATGCTACTACTCAAGACAAAACAAGATGCTGACGAAGATGGGCAGTTTAGAAGAGTGCATAGAAGCTGCGGTGAGCGGAAAATGGAGCTAAAAGGAAGAATCATTTCAAAGGGAAGCGGAAAAGGAGAAACCTTGGCAACTTCGCAGCCGATCTCATTCTACGGCGGAGTAGACCCGAACACAGGTGAGATAATTGAGAAAGGACACGAATTGCAGGGAAAAAGCGTGAAAGGCAAAATTCTCGTTTTCCCAACTGGGAAAGGATCAACTGTTGGTTCCTACACGTTGTATAGGATGAAGAAGAACGGCACGGCTCCTGCTGGAATCATTAATAAAGAGTGTGAGACCGTCGTCGCTGTGGGGGCGATAATATCAGAAATACCTTGTGTTGACAAGATAGATATTTCGAAGATAAAAACGGGGGATTTGATTCGAATAGAGAATGAGGTTGTCACCGTTCAAACGGAAGGCGCTTAGCACCTCTAAGAAAAGATGAAGAGTGTTAAAGTTGAGTGAAGTAAAACCAACAGTCTTGAAAATCGGCGGCTCAGTGATTACCGACAAAAACGGAGAACTCGCCGCACGAACCGAGGTCATAAATCGTTTAGCAGAAGAAATATCAAAAGCAAACGTCAAGAACCTCATTATAATACATGGTGGCGGAAGCTTTGGGCATCCCGTAGCCCAAAAATACGGCATAAAAGAGGGCCTGAAAGAGGACGCACAGAAGGTAGGATTCGCAGAAACCCATCATGTTATGACTATGCTCAACGGTTTAGTCATGGACGCGCTGGTGTGGCACAACGTTCCAGCAGTAAGCGTCACCCCATCATCTTGTACGATAACCCAGAACGGCAGAATAAAATTCTTCGAAGACACTATTTTGAGGATGTTGCTGCAAATGAGTTTCACGCCAGTTCTTTACGGAGACACAACTTTAGACGAGAAGTTGGGTTTCACGGTGCTCTCCGGCGACCAGATTGTTTCACACATAGCCAGAAAGCTCAGCGCCTGCAAAATAGTAATAGGAGTTGATGTCGATGGACTATACGACGCAGACCCTAAAACGGCCAAAAACGCGAAATTGTACACGCATCTGACGCTACGAGAATTGGAGGATGCACGGGGCAAACTGGGCAAGTCCACGGCAGCTGACGTTACGGGTGGCATGCT
>Ga0315306_10001747_pt1 | contig 10310 bp, 6 predicted proteins | sample TDP1_MG_FD_203803 | JGI IMG/M metagenome (GOLD analysis project Ga0315306, IMG submission 203803) | Freshwater sediment microbial communities from Lake Towuti, South Sulawesi, Indonesia - TDP1 | ecosystem: Environmental > Aquatic > Freshwater > Lake > Sediment | place: Indonesia: South Sulawesi... | reverse complement strand
TAGATGGCGTCAGGGCCATACTGCTCAGCAGTGAAATTGCCGTGAAAACCCTTATCAGGCGAAGAATCAACATCGCTCGAGTTATTATCCACATAGTCCACAACGTCATTGGGAGGCGGGTTCGTGTTCTCCTCGGTCAGGGTGTCGTAGATGGCGTCAGGGCCATACTGCTCAGCAGTGAAATTGCCGTGAAAACCCTTATCAGGCGAAGAATCAACATCGCTCGAGTTATTATCCACATAGTCCTCTATGTCAGTTCCGAGGCCCATATATTCCTCGGTCAGGGTGTCGTAGATGGCGTCAGGGCCATACTGCTCAGCAGTGAAATTTCCGTGAGAACCCCTGTCAGGGTAACTGTCTACGTCGCTGGAGTTGTTGTCCACGAAGTCCTCTGTATCTGTGAGGTATGCATCTATATACTCCTCTGTCAGGGTGTCGTATAGGAGGTCTGGGCCCAGTTGTTCATTGGTAAAATTGCTGTGGCTACCCCTATCCGGGCTTGAGTCTACATCGCTGACGTTGTTGTCCACGAAGTCGTCTATGCCCGGGTCCAGACCGCCAATGAAGTCCCAGTCATCCGTAAAGTTGAACTTCTTTACGTAGATCTCGTTGACAGACTGAAGCTCTACGGTTTTATTCACCCCATACCACACCCCGTAAAAGGCCGCCACATCCCAGTACACGTCCAAAAGAGTCTCTGAGGTCCATATCTTCAGTCCCACGGCCTCCACCCGCGGATACGCGATCGTCCAAGTGGTTGGTAGGTCGAGGGTCCAATTTCTGAGAAAGCGAACCCATGTCTGAGTTGTTATCGAGGAAGAGACCTCCATCACCTGTTTGGGACCGGAGAGGAAGATGCAGTCGACCCCGGACGGGGACCCATAATAGTAGATCAGTTCATACAGATAACTGCCTCCGTAGTTGGGGCCGTCATCTATCGCAAGGGACACTTGGATCGTGGCATTGCCCTGGTAAGATGCCACATAGTAATAAATTGAAAAGTTGGTGTAGTCCGGAAATGCTACATAAAATGTGTTGTTCGCGTTCTCCGCCCCCGTCTCATATACGTCATATTCAAGTTCCCCGAGGCTCGCGTTCTGCCTCAGTGAATAGTCTCCATCCAACACGCAGTTGGTTGAACGCTCGGACTCGCGGATTCCCACCTCTGTAGGTTCCTCCTTGATAAGACGAATGTAGTCGAAACGGGCAACCGCGTTCGCCTTCCCCGTGGACGAGCGTGTGCCGTAATAGAAGGCGACGACCAAGGCGATCTCTGTGATTTTGACGTTTTCCCATCCTCCATCCACCATCGGTCTTCGAGAAAACTCATACCAGACCCCTGTCTGCAGTTCGCTGGATTTCACCAGCTCAACGTATTTTTGGCTGGGGTTAGATGAAGGGAGAGCGCTGTGGAGCATTACGCAGTAAAAGAGTTGGTAGGTGTCGTAGGGCTCGGAGAGCTGCTGAAACTTTATCCGTATGGCCACGTAGCTGCACTCGGTCTCATAGAGGACCCCGGACATACTTTCCACTTTGATAAATCCCCGGAGCCTCTGGGCGTAGGTGTCGTTGGACTCCCTGACGAAGCTGGAGCTGTCTATGCCGACCACTCCGTGCTTGGTGGCGCTGAAACCCGAACCGGAGCTCCCGCTCGTGTCACCCGTCACGTTCATGAAGAAGCTTGTGGTGCCCTCCTTCGAGTTGGAGGAGTCCTTAGTGTAGTTGAAGGCGTCAAGCTTGTTCTCCTGAACCTTCACCCAGCCGGGAGCCTCGAAGCCCCCGTTGACGAGCTCCTCCTCATCTCCCTGGGACGCAAGCTGTAGAGATACGGCGTCGTAGTTAGCCTTTACGAATGGCGTGTCTGTCTCTGAGTCCGTTGAAGGATTAAAGAAGTCGTTCCTGATTGCCACCCCGCTCACGGTGGCGTTGTAGACCGGCCCCCAGATGCTTTCATAGTCGCTGGTTACGTTCCGTGTGAAACTCATCCATATGTCGTAATCGTTGATAGTTGTCACGCCGTAGATGTACTTGGTGGCCGTAGTGTTGGTGAAGTGATTCAGGGAGGGGTAGCCCAGGGTTGTTATTGGAGCAACGTAGACGATGCGCAGGGTGGATGTCTCATTCTGGATTTCTACCTCGACCCAGAGATAATAGGCGTCGCATATTCCACTTCCGGTGCCGGCGTCGTCAAGGAAGAGGGCCAAAGCGAGATCTAGGTTATCAGAAAGATACACATAGGGTACTCTAACGAAGTAGTCCTGGGGAACCCGAAGACCCCCCGTCACATGGCCCCTTCCACTCGTCCGAACATAGGCGTCAAACTCATAGAAGGCACCCGTCAGCTTATCCAGAGCGTCAGTGGTTCCAAAAACCAGTTTAATGTATCTTCCTTCCTTATAGAAAATGGGGCTTTCACTCCAACTGTTGTTATTTGGGGGGTCCCAAAGTTCAACCACGGGTGAACCAAAATCCGAAACGTTACTCGAAACATAGATGTCGACGTCTTCAATCCTTAAATTGCCACAATAAACCCGAACCCTACGAATCATGTAGTCTTGACCCAGATCATAAATAACCCAGTGAAGTTCAGACGTGACATGCTTCCACTCTGTGGCGGTATTGTCGTCGATAGTATTCTCTGCGCCCGAACTGCACGAACCATTGATCGCTGCGGGGGTCTGCCAAGTAAACCCAGATGCCGTTATGTTCACATACCGAGTCTCCACGTAGGCGGAGTAAGACCCAGAGTAGCTGACGCTGCCGCTTCGAAACGCCTTCACAGTGACATCCGAGGTATTCTGGTAGATGAACCATGAGGGTAGGTTCACGTACGGATTCAGGCTGGAGCTGGAGACCTCTTCGAAACCGGGGTCCAAGGTGTTGTTCCTTTTCACGGCGTCGTCCGTCGCAACGGTGCTGCCTCCGTACCAGTAATGGTTCGTGTTGTTCAGGGGAACCTCGAAGCTCTCGTTCCACAAGTCCCTCACCATCGACTCCTCCTGGAAATCCATCTGCGTGTACTTCAAGAGCGGCCTCCCATGGACCGTGAAGCCGTACTTGTCAGGAAGCCGGCCGTACTGGGAGGCGTGGAAGGAGGAGGCTGCGACGATGACGATGACGACGAGGGCCATTATCCGTCTGGCCCTGAGGTGTTTTCTGCTTATGAGGCCCATCTTTACTCCTCATTTCAGGCCGACTGGAGGGACAAGGTGAGGTAGAGCCTGGTGAGGTTCTTGGCGAGGTCCTCGAGGCTGTTCACACAACACCAGTTTCTGAAGAATTCTCGGACCTTTGTGGTTCCGAGGCCCGCCGCCATAAGGGTTATCCCGCTTCTCTCCACCTCCCTCACGGCGTCGGCGGTCTCCCCCTCGATCCCCTCGTAGCCGTGGGGTTGCCCATCAGTGACGACGATAATCACCTTATAGTTCTGGGGGCGGGTGAGCACCCTCGGAGTCACCACCCGAAGGGCGTCGGGAAGAAATGTGGGTCCCCTCGGGACTAGGCCACCCAGCCGGTATTTTATCCCCCTGTCGTAGGCCTCATCAAAATCCTTCACTATCAAGAAGGTGTCGCTGAAGGTGCATAACGCCCATGCGATGTGGTCCATCAGGCCACTAGCGACCTCGGCCAAGCAGATGGAGGTCTGTTTCAGCTTCCAAGTCTCGCCGACCATGCTTTGGCTGCTGTCAACCAGGATCGCCCAGGCCGAACTAGAAACACTCTTCTCCCACTTCCTGAAGACGTCGGTCCTGCTACTCTGAGACGCGACGGCTTGTATCGCCTCGGTCAGGTCGATCAGTCCGCTACGCTGGAGGGGCGCCTCCTCGTAATCTGTCCTCACTTGGGAAAGGATGTCTAGGATCTTCCTCATGGTCCCCATTATCGTCCTCCTGGCCCTCAGGTACTCCGCGTAGTCTCTCTTCGGATAATCGATGCCCGCAAAGTTGAACTGGTTCTTCCGGTAGAGACCCATTATCCTCTTCTCCTTCTCCGTGGACACCATCTCCCGGTAAAACACATAGTCCGCCTCAGAGACCTCCTCCCCGCTGAAGACGCCCCGAATCCCGACCTCCTCAAAGGCGCTTGAGAGCTTCTCAGTGATCTCCTCCGCACTCGCTCCAAAGCCTATGACTGCGTCGCGGAAGTATTCACTGGAGGAGCCCCCGTCCCGGTGGGGCGCAACTGGGAAGGACCGGATCTTAGTGGAGGAACCGCATCTAGCCAGTTCCTTGTACACCCTCTCCGCCGCGGAGACTAGAAGGTCCGGCTGGCTGGCCCACTTCACCTCCTTCAGGACCCTGCAGACACTGTCGACGATCCTCATCTCCTCGGCGGAGATCCTCCCCTTGACGCTGTTCACGAAGGCCTTGGAAGCCACGGCCGCCATGACCCTCTTCAGCCTCCTGTTGAAGCTGTCCACCGGGTGAGAGCGCATGTAGGCCACGACGTTCGCCAAGGACAGATCCCTGCCCAAGCCCGACCACTTCGAGGAGAGGAAGGCCTCGATCCGGTAGTCCTCGATCAGGTTCGCCACGAAACTGGCGATCCCCTCGTCCTTCCCCTGCCTCCACCCCTCGTAGATGAGGGGGTTGGTGAGGTACGCGTGGCCCGCCTCGTGGGCGACGCAGGCCTTGAAGATTCGCCACATGACCACCTTGTTCTCCCTCAGATCGCGGGGAACTAGCTTCTCGGGCAGGGGGATGTGGAGGACGTACTCCTTGGGGGGGCGGCCCAGGTAGTCGATGACCGGGTAGGGAACCCTCTCATCCACCAGGACCCTTATCTCGTCGTGGGATCTCCGGCTCACCATAGTGGCTATGGTCCACGCCGTCTCGTAGAAGCTCAAAGCTTACCTGCCACCCCTTTTACCTCATCGGCGAGGCCGAGCGCCGACTCGATGATCCTCCTGACCGAGGCCCGGATGGAGGGGTCGTCGGAGGTGGTGTTGATGATAGTATCCCTCGCCGCCTCCTCCGCCGATATACCATCCACCGCCACCAGCCTCGCCCAGCTGATCAGGTTGCCCAGGGAAGGGGCCAGGGGCAGCTCCCCCAGCTCATAGAGCCTCCTCAGCTCGGCCGCCGACTTCACGATCCTGTAGGCGAGCTTCTTGTCCTTCAGGCCGCTCCGGCTCATGAGGGTTTCAACTTCGGTCTCGCTGACCTTCGGCCCGACGCTCAGATAGTCCAAGTGAACCCAAGCGTTCACCCTTCTCCGGAAGGCGACGTTCAGGGGCTTAGTCCCGGCGTACTCGATGCTGTAGGGGTTGAAGGAAAGAATGATGTACCCTTTCGGGTGTCTCTTGACGATCTCGTTCTCCCGCTCCGTCAGGACGAGGTGGCCCCTCTGATCCATGACCGGGTGGAACTTGGCGAGAATGTCGGGCTTCATCATGTTCGCCTCGTCGACGTAGAGGATCCCGCCGTGCCGGCACCAGATGACGATGGTGCCGTCCACCCAGTTCTCCCTCCCCAGTCCCACGTACTTCCCGATGAGCTCGTAGACCGAGGTCTGGAGGGCGCAGTTTATCTCGAAGATCGGCAGATCATCGTCAGCCGCGATCTTATAGACCAAGTGGGTCTTACCGGTTCCCGTGGGGCCCACCATGCCGACCTGCTTGAAGTGGTAGAGGCCCCTCCTCACCCTCCTCTCTATGTCAGCTTCGTCGTCGATGAAGGGGGGCTGGGGCGGTGGCACGTTGGGCTTCAGGAAATCCGGGCACCGGTACCTCTCGCCCAGCCTGTACTCCTGGTCCGACTCGAACTCGACATCCTCGCCGACCCTCCCAGTCCCCTGGAAGGTGATCTCCACCTCGTTGCCCCCTATGGAGGCCAGATACTTGCTCCCCTCAGTCACGACCTTCCCGTTCATGGCCTTCACGATGGCCTTGGCCTCCTCGGGCCTCAGGCGCCTGTCCGTCTTAGCCTTCAACCTTCCTCACCACCACGGGGCCCAGGGCGAAGGCTTCGCGGTCGGCGACCTTTTCGCTCAGAATGTCGATGAGATCGTAGAGCTCGTTCACCCTCTCGGGAAAGGCCTTGTCCAGCTGGAAGAGCAACACTGACTCGCTGGCCTTAATCAGGTCTCTCGATGCCCATTGAACCAAGTCCGACAAATCAGGGTCTTCAGGCGGATTCTCACCGTCCAAAATCTTCAAGTAACCTTCGAGCCGCGCAAGGATTCCATCCAGCATCAGCCACCTCAACTCTGCGTATTCCGCCTCGGGAAAGCTCACGCGCAGGATCCGGAAGATGGGGGCGTATCCTCTGGCGCGGTATTCCCCGCGGGCCTTCCTCAGGAGGCTATCCAAGGACGAGAAGTACGGCTCGGGTAGAACGCAGAAATTTCCGATCCTGAAACAGCGGTCGTCGCAGAAGCGCTCTATCCCCTTCCTCTGACCCCGCAACCAGTCGAAATTAGGGTCGCTCTCACCCTCCGCCGGAAAGTCCAACAACACCAAGTACATGTCTCCCCGCCCCCTCATGATGCCCACCCTTCCCAACGAGAGGTAGGTGTCATTCGTTCTGGGCCGAATGCCGTCTGCTTCATCGCGGCTCGGTCTCGGTCTCTTTATCCTCCTTGGAGCCCGGGGCCGGGGGTGGGGGGACGTCGATGAACCGGGCCAGGATGGTCAGCATCGCCACGGATTCTTGGTAGATCCTTGTCCAGATTCTCGGTGCCTTCTCACCGTTTGGAACCACCCATGACTCGATCTCCTCCGGTGAACCGTTTATGTACGCTTCACCCTTAATGGTGAAAGCGGCGACGGTGGGGTCAGTTTTTGCCTCCACGGTGAAGGGTATCACTGCGTTGCCCCTGTGACTCCCGACTGGCTCTCCGAGGTAGATGCTCATGGGATAATGAATCGTGGTGAACCTGGTTTCCTGCGTGTTTCTGTTAGCGTCCAGCTGCTTGAAACGCACGGAAACGTCGAGGCCCTTGGCTGAGTCGTGGATGGACACGGCCCGAACATCTATGCTCCTTACTTCATCCACTTTCCGTTTTTCCTTCACTTCTTTTTCTTTACTGACCTGCTTCACCTATCTTTCACCGCCTGTTTAGAGAGTGACACGAATCTCGTATTTTCTCTCCTTGATCTTCTGAATCTCCTCACGTGGAATCTCCTCCATCTCCTTTACGCGGTTCAGCGTCCTCACTAGGCTGTCCCTCAGCTCCTCCACCTCCTCCAGGTGCGAGAGGGCCCGCTTGTACGCTTCCGTTAGCTCCAGGGAGGCCTTGGCGTAGTCGACCCTGCCGATCACCCCGACCCTCCTCTTTATGTCCAGCGAGTAGATCTCCTGCTCCAGCCGCGTCTTCTCCTTCCTTAACTCAGCCAACTGCGTGTCCACCTCGACGATGGAGCTCTCGGACTGGTTGACCAGCTCCATGTTGAACGTCACCTTAGCCATCTCCGTAAAGGTCTCCAGGGAGATTGCGTTCTTCTTCAGCATCTCCTTCAGCTCGCTGAGCCGTTTCTGGGCGTCGACGAGTCTGCCGCAGGACGCCCGCGCCGTCTTCAGCCAGATTGGAAGAAGAATGTACCCTGTCTTCGTCGCCTCCAACTGATCTGCCGAGTGCTGAATGACGTTGCCCGCGAGGTACTTTAGCTCGTAGGCGATGACGTTTTCGTTCTTGTCGGTCACAACCTTTCTTATTTCCCCGACTTCTTCTCCCGTTGTCCAGTCAAACACGGCGTTCTCGTCGGTTTTCGGCCCTTTCGTCACTATCGGAGCCGGAATCTTCTCGCCCTTGCGCAGTTTACCTAGCAAACCCAACCTACCATTCACCTCTCCTTTTGACCGAGTGGATCAGCTTGTAACCCAGCCAACTAAACGTACACCTGACATTTTTCATCAGAATCTTGATTCTCTTCTTTCCGAATCTTAATTTAGACTTGAAATTTTCGAGGAGCCTTAGAAACGGTTCTCCCCTCCTGACAAAATCATTCTCCTTTCCCTTGAGGTAGAGAGCAGAAACGTGGACTTCAAGCCTCAGCGTTTTCAGTGAAGAAACTAATTTTCTGCTGAGCTTAGCCAAAGCCCCCTTGGCTTTTGCCCTCAGGGCAGCGAAGCTTCCGATGACGCCCTTGATCTCGCTGATGGTCAACCTTCTTCTTTTTCGTCCCTCAAATTCTTCTAACGAGGGAATCGTTATCGTCTTTTCTATAACGGCTTCCCCGGGCCTCACGAACTGCCAGTTGCTCGTCTGTTGCTCTAGGTACCAGACCCTTACCCACTGGAGACCGACGAAAGAGAGGAGGGTTATGCTTATGGCGAGGGGCAGCGTGATCACGTTGGAGATGTTGCCCACGAAGCTCGCGGAGACCATGCACCAGTAGGGATTAACTGTGGAGTAGAGGAAAACCGCCGCCTTCCTCACTATGAACACGGCCGAAACCAGCAGGTTCGCCAAAGCGGCACTGAAGACCAGCTCACCTTCTCCCTCTCCTCCCCTCCGCCTTTTTCTCATGAGAACTCCCAAAGTTAACCCCAGCGTGACAACCGGCAGGAGGACGTTGTCAGCCAAGAGGAACAGTATGGTCGCCGGAACGATCGCTACACACACAATTTTCAGCACCCTCCCCAACTCAACATCCTTTCTCACCACCGAAAAAAGCCCTCCCACCCTAGCTGCAATCTTCTGAAACATGGCGCCCACTCTTTTCGCGAAGTGGTGGATTTTCACCTTCAGCGCCGGTGGGGGACGAGTTTCAAGCTTGTCTCTCCACACGAGAGTGTAAAGAATTTGCATGGAAACCCAGTTGATGGCCAAAGCAATCGACGCCAGCAAAGATGTCAAGACCAAAGCTATGAGGACGTCCAAGAGGAACACGGCAATCCACGGGTTCGGGATCAAGGAGAGAACGGGAAATATTACGGTGTCGGGCAGGAAGAGGAGAAGCGTGTCCGAGAAGATGTAAACCATTCCCCCATACAGCCCCGGGTCTACCGTTCCCCTCGGGGGGATGCTGGCCTGCAGGATCAGGTCGTTGAGGGAGTCGGGTTCTATTCTGGCGGAACTCGGAATCGGGGTCACAAGCCTCGAAGCGTTTCCCGTGACGCAGACGAAGGTTTTCACCGGAAACAAGGGGGCTCCATTGACGGTGATAGTGTTGTTTTTGGTCTCTTCGTAGATCATGGAACCGAAGGAGATGTAACGGCTCTCTGGAAAGTCTTCGAGGCAGGCCACCCTCATGCCCAGGCTGTACACCTCCGTTCTGAAGTAGAGGGTGAAGGTTGAGATGGCGACGAAGGCGAGGAGGGAGTAAGTGAAGACTGCCTTCACCGGTATCCTCACTCGGAGAGACTTCCTAAAATCCGGCTTCCCCGCGCCCCTCGGTAGAAGATAGGGGCCGAAGATGTAGAGGATGGCCAGGAGGGGTGCCCAGAATGACCAAATCTTGTTCTGAGTCAGCCAGATCGAGAAGTTTCTCGCCGCTATCACGTACAATCCAATGAAAGGTATCCTGACAGGAAGGCCGTCCAAACAGTATACCTTGCCCATGAGCCTTCGGCTGTCGACCCCCAACCACCCGCCGACCTCCTGATCCGTCACTGGGTTGGCGTCTCCCTTTGTTATCAGGTAGATTTTTTCCGGAAATCTAAGGACTCTAACGACCCTGTGAATGACCGTCGTTTCATCGGGGGGAGCGTGGAAGGCGATGATGTCCCCGATTTTTATCTCCTCTATGGCCGCAGGCTGGAGGAAGACGATGTCTCCTAGTCCCACGGTCGGAACCATGCTTTTGGAGGTGACGATGCCCATGGGCGTCGGGACGAGCATGACGCTGTTTAACATGAAGGACATGCCCGCTAGGAACACTATCAGATACGATGCCGTATTCAATATCGAACGGACTGAAAGCCTCTTCTTGCTATCCATCTTTTCCGAGCCTCTTAGCGAATTAATGGGGGGAGGTGGCCTAGCGCTAGAACGTGGCGCTCTTGAACCACATGAGGAGGGTTCCAGTGTATTCTTGGAGGGTGACGCTGGTCTCGGGGATGTCGATCATGATCTTGACCTTGGAGGTTCCGCCGTCGTTGCCGTAGCTGGAGGCCTTAAGGAAGAAGATGTAGCTCGTGGAGTTTATCGATGAGGTTGAGCCGTCCCAGGCCAAGACCTCTGCGTTCCCATACCCGTCGCCGTTGGTGTCGTTGAGGACGTACATCTTCAGGTAGTTTTGGCCGTTAGAGTCGGCGGTGAAGTTGAAACCGATCATGGTTATGTTGAAGACCTCTCGGTTAGTGACGTTGAAGGCATCCGTGTAGTTCACGTTGTACCCGGGACCCCACCTGCCCAGGGTCAAGTTA
>Ga0315306_10001746_pt1 | contig 10315 bp, 10 predicted proteins | sample TDP1_MG_FD_203803 | JGI IMG/M metagenome (GOLD analysis project Ga0315306, IMG submission 203803) | Freshwater sediment microbial communities from Lake Towuti, South Sulawesi, Indonesia - TDP1 | ecosystem: Environmental > Aquatic > Freshwater > Lake > Sediment | place: Indonesia: South Sulawesi... | reverse complement strand
CGATTTTCGTATTAAAATTGCATTAAACGAAAAGCTTAAATATGGTTCCCGCAACCATTTAGCCTTTAATAAGGTGAAAAAGGGTGAGGGTGTTTAGCGGCTGCTACACAGCCCTGATAACTCCCATGAAGAAAAATGGCGAAGTCGATTACGAAGGCCTGAAAAGGCTGGTCGAGTTTCAGGTTGAAGAGGGCGTTAGGGGAATCCTCGCCGTTGGAACCACCGGAGAGAGCCCCACACTGAACTGGGACGAGCACAACCTAGTCACCGAAAAGGTCCACGAGCATAGCAAAGGGAGATGCTTAACCATCGCAGGAACTGGGAGCAACTGCACCAGGGAGACCATGGAAGCCACAAAACATGTCGTAGAAGTCGGAATAAAATGTGTTCTTTTGGTGGACCCCTATTATAACGGGCCTAGTTCCCTGGAAATACGAAGGGAGTATGTGGAGCCCGTGGCTAAAGGCTTCCCTGAGGTTCAAGTCATTCCCTACGTGATCCCAGGCAGGACCGGAACCCAGCTCCTACCCCAGGACTTAGCCATCCTCCATTCCCATCATCCCAACGTTCGGTCAGTTAAGGAGGCCACGGGCAATCTGGAGAATATGAAGCTAACCAGAAAGCTCTGTGGTGATGACTTTGACATCCTTTCAGGGGATGACAACATGACCTACGTCATGATGACCTCCCCAGATATTGGGGCCAGCGGCGTAATCTCCGTCGCCTCAAACGTGGTGCCAAAGGCTGTTCAGGACATGGTTCAATACATCCTTAATAAGGATATGAAGAGGGCTGATGAACTCTGTGGGGCGTTGAATCCCCTGTTCGATATAGTGACCGTTAGGACGGAGGAGGAGACGCCCTACGGTCCCGTGGCCTGTAGGGCCCGGAACCCCCTGGCCTATAAGACGCTCATGAACGTCTTAGGCATGCCCGCTGGTCCCTGCAGGCAGCCCCTGGGGAAGATGACCAAGAGGGGGTTAGAGAAGGTCCTGGCCGTGGCGAGGAAGGTTTACGAGGGCAAACCTGAAATCCTCGAACCCATAGAAGGGTCCTTTGACATCGATTTAGGCCAACGCCTCTACAAGGAGAAGTTTTGGCGAGGGCTCTCCTATGCTTAGAATCTGCATAGCTGGCGCCACGGGTAGGATGGGGAGCACCCTCCTCAGGGAAGACATTGGCAGGGGCTTTCAGGTCGTCGGGGCGGTGGAAGCCCCCAAAAACCCAAGCATTGGGAAGACCCTAAGGGAGTTGGGCCTTTGCGACTCAGACATTAAACTAATGGCTCCCTCTAATTTGAACGAGGCCGTAAGGGACGCGGAGGTTTACATGACCTTCACCACCCCTGAGGCGGAGGTAGCCAACCTTCCCGTCGTCGCGGGGCTTGGAAAGAGGATCGTTATGGGGACCACCGGCTTCACCGATGAGCAGATGAAGATAGTTCATGATGCAGTGTCAGGTAGGGTTCCAGCCGTTTTCTCCCCAAATTACGCCCTAGGCGTAAACATCCTATTCAAACTCGCCCAACTCTGCAGGCTCTTCCCGCCGGGATACGACTTCAGCATAACCGAAATCCACCACACGGGGAAGAAGGATGCTCCCAGTGGAACCGCCAAAAAGCTTGGCGAAATAGTCTCCAGCGCAAGGGGTTATTCCAAGACCGTTTACGGCAGGGAGGGCATAAGCCCCAGAAAATCGGAGGAGCTTGAGGTCCTCGCCCTTAGAGCCGGGGGTGTTCCCGGCGTCCACGACCTATTCATAGCGGGCCCCTACGAGATGATAAGGATAGAGCATACAGCCTTCTCCAGGAGCGTTTTCGCCCAGGGAGCCCTTTACGCCGCCGAGTGGATCAGTAAGCAGACCGAGCCGAGAATTTATAGTATGGAAGACGTTCTACGCTGATCTTGGGTGAAATAAAAGTTGAGCGGTAGGGCGGTCATCAAGTTCGGTGGGGCAGACCTCTCCACCGGCGAGAGGGTCAGAAAAGCAGCCGAGATGGTCGTCAAGTCCGGCTATAAAGAAGTTGCAGTAGTCGTTTCCGCCATGGGAAAGACCACAGACCAGCTGGTTGAGATAATATCCCATCTGGAAGCCAGCGACCGCGATTATGCAGACATCATTTCCATGGGGGAGAGGACCAGCGCCCGCATCTTCTGTTCCGCCCTCAGGTCCTTAGGGGTCAAGGCCGTTTATTTTGACCCCGCCCAAGAAAACTGGCCCATAATTACAGATTCAAATTTTAGGGACGCCGAACCAGATGTGGAATCGATGAGGGCGCTCGTGGAGAAGCACTTAAAACCCCTTTTCGGGGCGGCTATTCCGGTGGTTTGTGGTTTTCTAGGGCGCGATGGTCATGGAAATATTACAACCTTGGGCAGGGGGGGAAGCGACATAACGGCCCTCCTGCTGGCGAATTGCCTGGAAGCTGACGAGGTGGTCCTTGTGAAGGATACCCCCGGCGTCCTCTCGGCAGACCCAAAAGTTGTGCCCGACGCCAAACCCTTTGACAGGTTGGACATCCACGAGATGTTTGCCCTCGCCCAGGGGGGAGCGAGGATCGTTAGACCCGAGGCCTTAAGATATAAGCTTCCAACTCAAAGATTGAGGATAGCCAGCTTCTCCTCGGAAAGCCTTGCCTCGGGAGGGACGGAGATCACCGGAATCTTCGATCTGAATTCTGCTGATATGGCTAAGCATAGGGGCCTATCTGCCATCACCGTAGTCGGCCAAATAGCTCCGGAAAATCTGAGCGGGCTCTTCTCTATGCTTCGTGGAAAACCAATCTTTGGAGTTAGTACGGGACAGAAATCCGTCACAGTCTTCACCCAACTTGAAAACTCAAAGGAAGTCGTGAAGGGATTGCATGACCTCCAGTGTTTTAAGGCCGTCAGCCACCAGGATGGGGTGGGCGTAGTGGAGATAAATCATCCCGCCTTCGTGGACTCCCCGGGTTGGGTCGCCAAGATCACCGGCGCCCTGGCCGCCAGGAACATTAATATCCTAGAGGTCACCACCAGTAAGGCGACCATCAACATTTTCGTTAATGAGGAAAAGCTGGAGGACACCTTCAAAGCGGCAGGTGATGTGTTTGCGGCGTAAGGTTGCCATCCTAGCTGCCACAGGGGCTGTGGGGCAGAGGTTCGTTCAGTTACTAGAGGGGCATCCATGGTTTGAAATAGAGGTGCTCGCAGCCTCAGAGAGGTCGGCGGGAAAGAGGTATCGGGAGGCCTGCAACTGGACCCTAGAGTCTGAGATGCCCCCCGAGATTGGAGAGATGACGGTGGTGAACACCACCATTCAGTCCATGGAAAAGGCGGGGAATGTGGACTTCGTCTTCTCAGCCCTGCCAGGAGAAATAGCTGGACCCGTGGAGGAGGAGTTCGCCGTGAAGTATCCCGTCCTCAGCAAGGCCGGCGCCCACAGGCTGGAGGAGGACGTTCCACTTCTCATACCTGAGGTGAACCCGGACCATCTGGCCCTAATTCCCATCCAAAGGAGAAGAAGGAATCGGAGGGGCTTCGTCTCCACGGACCCCAACTGTTCAACCATCCAATTGGCGATTTCCTTGAAGCCCCTCATGGCCTTCGGGCTCAGAAAGGTACTTGTTTCCACCATGCAGGCTTTAAGCGGCGCGGGCTACCCGGGAGTAGCCTCCCTGGACATCATCGATAATGTTGTGCCCTACATTCCCAAGGAGGAGGAGAAGCTGGAGTCGGAGACCCAAAAGATTTTGGGAACCTTCGACGGCGCCAGGGTTCAAAACGCGGGCATCGCCCTCAGTGCCAGTTGTAACCGAGTCAACGTTAAGGACGGCCACCTGGAAACGGTCTTCGTCGAGTTGGAGAAAAAGCCCAGCATAGAGGAGGTGGAGAAGGCCTTTGAAGAGTTTAGGGGCGAGCCTCAAAGGTTAAAGCTGCCCTCTGCCCCCGAGAAGCCCATAGTAGTGAGAAAGGAGATGAACCGCCCCCAGCCCAGATACGATAGGGATGCTGGAAATGGCATGAGCATAGTGGTCGGCAGGATAAGGAACGACCCCGTTATGACCGTTAAATACCTATGCCTGGGGCATAACACCATTAGGGGGGCTGCGGGCGCGGGAATCCTGAGCGCCGAACTTATGGCAGCAAAGGGATACCTCTAACAAAACCATCACACTTTAGATAAGGAGAGATGATGTAAATTGATCATGCCCAAAATACTGGAGAACAGGAACGGAAAGCTATTCATCGACGGCGTCTCAGCCCTGGAACTTGCGGAGAAGCTTGACACACCCCTTTATGTTATCAGCGAGAAGAGAGTTAGGGAAAACTATCGGAGGGTTTACAACGCCCTAGCCCCCAATTACGAAAAGGTTAGGGTTCACTATGCCGCTAAGGCCAACGCAAGCCTATCCATGCTAACGATATTAAAGGATGAGAACGCCTACCTAGACGCCGTCAGTCCAGGAGAAGTCTTCCTAGCCCTAAAGGCTGGCTTCTCTCCGGAAAAAATTCTTTTCACTGGCACAAGTGTTAGAGACGATGAACTAAAGTTTCTATTGGACTCCAAGGTGACCATAAACATAGATTCCCTATCCCAGCTAGAGAGACTCCTAAAAATGGCCACTCCTTCTCTTTTATCGGTTAGGATAAACCCGGAGGTGGGAGCGGGCCACCATGAACACTGCATTACCGCGGGCAGGGACTCCAAGTTTGGGATATGGGAAGACGACGCGGTAAAGGCCTACAAAACGGCTAAGGAGGCAGGCGTGGAAAGGTTTGGCATCCACATGCACATCGGGTCCGGCATACTAACGATTGATCCCTTTGTTAGGGCCACCGAGAAACTCCTAAGCATCGCCAAGGAAATCCACAACCAAACAGGAATAGCCTTTGAGTTCATTGACGTCGGAGGCGGCTTAGGGGTTCCGTACAAGCCTGAAGAGGAGGAGCTGGACCTAAATCTCTTCTCCGACACCCTCCTCGGCCTGTTCAAGAAAAGAATTAGGGAATACGGTTTGGGGGAGCCCATTTTCTGTGTGGAGCCCGGGCGGTACATCGTCTGCGACGCCGTGGTTCTCCTGACTGCGGTAAACACAGTGAAGGTTACGTCCTTCAGAAAATTCTTAGGGGTCGATGCTGGTTTCAACACCTTGATACGCCCTGCTATGTACGGTTCTTACCACCCCATTATTGTGGCAAACAAGTTAAACCTCCCAGACGAGAACGTCTACGATATAGCTGGACCCCTCTGCGAGTCCGGCGACCTCCTAGCTAAGGACAGAAGGTTGCCAAAAATCCAAGAGGGAGACCTCCTCGCCGTATTGAACGCTGGAGCCTACGGATACGTCATGAGCTCCCAGTACAATTCGAGACCCAGGGCCGCAGAAGTTCTCGTCAAAGATGGGAAATACGCATTAATTAGGAAAAGGGAGTCCTTGAAGGATCTGGCAATGGGTCAAAGGTTTGTGGAGTGGTTGAAGTGAAGTTTTGGAAGATGCATGGCTTAGGCAACGATTACATCGTCATCGACAACAAGGACGGGAAGATAAGGGAGAACGCGATAAGCGATTTGGCTCGAAGGCTCTGCCAGCGGAGGTTCTCCGTGGGGGCCGACGGCCTACTCCTCGTATACGGCTCGGCCGTGGCTGACGTTAAAATGAGGATTTTCAACGCTGACGGAAGCGAGGCCGAAATGTGCGGCAACGGCATCCGATGCTTCGCAAAATACTGCTACGAGAATGGTATCTCAAGAAAGGAGGAGATGAGAATCGAAACCTTGGCTGGAGTGAAGGGGGCTTGGCTGACCGTGGAGGATGATGAGGTGTCAAGGGTTAAGGTGGATATGGGCGTTCCGAGCCTGGAGCGGAGCAGCCTCCCCATGCTCGGGCAAGGCCCATGCGTAGATGAGGACTTGGAGGTTGATGGGGAAAGGTTTAGGGTTACATGCCTCTCGGTGGGGAATCCCCACTGTGTCCTCTTTGTGGACGACGTAGAGGGCTTTCCTGTGCAGGATGTGGGGCCTAAAATTGAGAATCATAAGCTTTTCCCTAAGCGGGTTAATGTGGAGTTTGTGCAGGTTTTAAACAGAAATGAGTTGAAGGTCCGCGTCTGGGAGAGGGGATGCGGGGAAACCTTCGCCTGTGGCACGGGCGCCTGCGCCAGTGTTGTGGCAGGAACCCTGCTCAAGAAAGTCGGTAATAGAGTAACTGTTCATCCTTTAGGTGGGGATTTAGAAATTGAGTACTCAGGAAATATCTGGATGACGGGTCCAGCTGTAAAAGTCTTTGAAGGAATCCTATCATTAGGAGGAAAGATGTGTGAAAGGAAAGATGGGCTTCGCTGAGAGGGTGAAGAGGCTCCCGCCCTACATCTTCGCCGAGATGGAAAAACTCATAATAGAAAAGAAGAGGCAAGGCGTAAACCTCATCTCCTTGAGCATAGGGGACCCCGACCTCCCCCCACCATCCTTCATTCTGGAGACCCTCAGCAGAGAGGCGGCAGACCCAAAGAATCACAACTATTCTTTCAGCCAAGGGGAACCTGATTTCAGGCGGGCGGTGGCCAACTGGTACAAGGGCCGATTTGGGGTTGACCTAAACCCTGAGAAGGAGGTGATAGCCCTCATTGGATCGAAGGAGGGCATAGCCAACGTCACAAGGGCCTTCGTCAACCCAGGCGACCGCGTCCTGGTTCCAGACCCAGCCTACCCAGTTTACGCCAACGGTGGAACCCTGTTAAGCGATGGTGTACCCGTCCCCATGCCCCTGATAAAGGAAGAGGGCTTCAAACCCAACTTAGATGCGGTAAAAGAAAAGGGAGCTAAAATGATGTTTCTGAATTACCCCAATAACCCCACGGGAGCCGTGGCAGACAAAAATTTTCTAGGAAAAGTTGTGGATTTCGCCAAGGAGAAAGGCATAATTATGTGCTATGATAATGCCTACTCGGAGATAACTTACGACGGGTACACAGCCCCCAGTATACTAGAGGTGGAGGGCGCCAAGGATGTGGCCATAGAGTTCCACTCCTGCTCCAAGACGTTTAACATGACCGGAGACAGGATAGGCTTCGCCGTGGGAAACGAGCAGATCATAGCCGGGCTGACCAAGGTCAAGTCCCAAATCGACTCCGGACCCTCCGTGTACATCCAAAAGGTGGCGGTTAGGGCGTTGGAAAGTTATAATGGCGACAGACCTCCAGAGTACATGGAAAAGGTGAGGGGAACCTACAACGAGAGGATGAACACCCTGGTTAAGGGCCTAAACTCCATGGGCTGGAAGTGCAAGAAGCCCAAGGCCACCTTTTATCTATGGGTAAACTGTGGAATGGACTCCATGACCTTCGCGGCCAAGATGCTAGATGTGGGTGTCATAGCCACCCCAGGCGTAGGCTTCGGAGACCGTGGAAAAACCTACCTCCGATTTGCCATAACTCGACCTGAGGAGGAGATTAGGGAGGCCTGCGAAAGGATGGCTAAACTATCCCTATAGGGCGCTGGTATGGTGACGGCAAGATGAAGATAGCGGAAAGGATAGGGCTTATCCCTCCTTCCGGGACCATGGGGATGAAGGAGAAGGCTGACAAACTGGTCAGAGAAGGGAGGAAAATTCTTCATTTGGAGTTGGGGGAGCCCGACTTTGACACACCGGATCACATTAAACAGGCTGCCTACCAAGCCATAATGGAAGGTTTCACCCACTACGGCTCAGGTAGGGGAATCCTTGAGCTAAGGAGGGCCATCTCCGAAGACTTGGCAAAAAGGGGGATCGAAGCCAACCCAGAAAGCGAAATCCTCGTAACGCCTGGAACCAAACACGCCATCTACTGCGCCTGCCTCGCAACCCTAAACCCAGGCGACGAAGTTCTGGTCCTATCTCCCGCCTGGACAACTTTCTACGCCTGCATTCAGGCCGCGGAGGCCAGGCCCGTGGAGGTCCCCACCGGGGAGGGCTACAGCCTAAACGAGGAGGGACTAAAGGAGCGCATAACCAGCCGCACCAGAATGATTCTAGTTAATTCGCCTAACAATCCCACGGGAGGCGCCCTAAACGAGAAGGAGGTTCAAACCGTCGCCGATCTTGCTAGGGACCATGGATTCCTATTCCTATCTGACGAGATTTATGATAGGCTTGTTTATGACGATTTTAAGCCCGTGAGCATGGCCTCCCTAGAAGGCATGGAGGAGCGAACCATAACTGTCAATGGTTTCAGTAAGACCTACGCCATGACGGGCTGGAGGCTGGGCTACGCGGCGGCCAACAAGGAAATCGTCGAAGCCATGGCAAGGGTTCAGGAGACCACTACCACCCACCCAGCAACCTTCGTCCAAAAGGCTGGAGTGGCCGCATTGAAGGGCCCCCAAGACTGCGTAGACCAGATGGTAAAAGAATACGACAGGCGGAGGAAAACCATCGTAAAAGGATTAAATGAGATACCTGAAATAAGGTGCCCCATGCCGAAGGGAGCCTTCTACGCCTTCCCAGACTTCTCAGCCCTTAAAAAACCGTCAGAGGAAATCGTGGAAAAACTCCTCGAGGAAGAGGGCGTATGCACCACGGCTGGAAGCGTCTTCGGAACCCACGGGGAGGGCCACATCCGCTTCTCCTACGCCACGAGCCTAAACGTGATCCTAGAAGCCATGGAAAAGCTAAGAAACTTTGCAGAAAAAGTGGGCTAAATGCTCATCAGTTACCAAAATTGCGGGTCTCGTTTTTGAATTTTAACAATGGCTAGTCTTTTTAACACGCAAATGGCGCAGTAAGACCTATGCCTTTGTTTTCTCAATGGAGCTTGTTTTCCGACATATTTATAAATGTAAGAAATTTATTATAATGTAAGGTGAAGGCCTTGGTGGAGACCGTTACTGTGAGTTCCAAGGGGCAAGTCACCATTCCGGCAGATCTAAGGAAGGACCTAGAGATAGAGGAGGGCGAAAAGTTAATCGTGGTTAAGGAGGGAAGGGTGATCAAGATGATTCCCGTGCCTAGGCTATCCAGGCTGGCTGGCGTGGATAAGGAGGTGTTTAGAGGTAGAGAACCTTCCAAAGAGATTGAAGACGAGAGGAGAAAGGAGGATATGAATTTTGAAAAGCGGCTCAGGGAAACTTAAAGTGCTTCTGGACACAAAGCCCCTAATCAAGCTCTTCGCCCAGGAGGAAGGCTGGGAAAATGTCAGAGAAATCCTAGCAAAGGTTGAGGACGACAAGCTGGAGGCTGGAATAAGCGTAGTTACATTGACCGAAATCTACTACAAATACGCACAGGAGGGAAGGCCAGACCTAGCCATGGCCAGAACGGAACAGATCAGATACGCGACATATCTTAAGAAGTTCGTAATAGATGAGGATGTCGCAGTTAAGGCCGGAGAGTTCAAAGCCAAATACCGCGTGCCCATCGCCGACGCCTTCATAGCCGCCTCCGCCCACTTAAAGGGCACCATCCTCATCAGCGACGACCCAGAATTCAAAAAAATACAGGAAATCGAGGCCTTGACGGAAACAGAACTCCACCATAAACTATGAGCTGAAAAAGCATAACAATTCGCGAAACTAACATACGGTGTGAGCTTCTATAAGAGCTTAAGTTCTCCTCAAACTCTCCGGAGAAAGGTTGTCTGTGTAGACGTACACGCACCTTTTACGGTTTAATTCCATATTTTTCATCTAGCCATGCCAACAAGTCGTTGTATCCACCCTGTTCCATCAGCGCACCGGTAATCAACTGCCACGTTGTACGTTTGAACTCGGCTGGCCGAAGGAGTGCAGCCTGCACACGCTGAATTTGCTCATAGACCTTTCCACCTGGGGCGAAAGCTGGGTTGCGGGCGTCGTAGACCAGCACCGCTGTTGGCTGACCCCAGACCTTCTTTCCACTTGGGTCAATCGCTGCGGCTAACACATTTCGTATCAGTTGAAAAGGTTTCCAGATGGGACATGGCTTGTAGTCGACATCAGCGCGCCAGTGGAAAAGCCTGGGGATATAGTCCCAGTAAGCGATTCCTTTCTCAGTCAGGGCACAACGCTGCCCCGGCATACGTCCCGGTTGGGCGGAATAATTACCGTTGCACTCTTTGGCTACTTGAGAACAAGGTTCCAATTCCGATTCCCAGAACTTGCACTCAACGGCCACACTACCCTTCTGACACGGTAGGAAAAGATCCACCTGAGTGGGTCTAGATTCGTTTAGGGTGGTCACCCGATAGTCAAACGGGTGTTCTGGTTGGCCCTCCAGAACAAAGCCTGAGAGCAAGGGATGTCCATTATTGTCAAGAACTTTTGTGAGAAGCTGCAGATCATTTCGGCGTATCATAGTTCCAAAGACGCTGACCGCTAGGGC
>Ga0315306_10001745_pt1 | contig 10318 bp, 8 predicted proteins | sample TDP1_MG_FD_203803 | JGI IMG/M metagenome (GOLD analysis project Ga0315306, IMG submission 203803) | Freshwater sediment microbial communities from Lake Towuti, South Sulawesi, Indonesia - TDP1 | ecosystem: Environmental > Aquatic > Freshwater > Lake > Sediment | place: Indonesia: South Sulawesi... | reverse complement strand
GGTCCTCAACCGTCCAACGTTTATCTGTGAAGTAGCAGGTGAGGTAGGAGGCGCCCACATGCGTGTGAGCATCTAAAATAAAGGGCTTGTTCTTCTTATCCAAGAGCCATCATCCTTTCTCAATCTCAAATACTCCACTTTTAAGGTTTTCCCGTTTTTTCTAGTGTTTGGTTTCGCGCGTAGTGAACTTTACTTTTGAGGCAACTCAGCCCCAGTTTCAAGGGGATTTTGGGAAAATGCTTATAAGCTCTTGAGATTTAGCGGAAAATCAAGGTGAGGAAGTTGAAGGTTACAAAAGTTGAAGCTTTCGAAGTTAAGGTTCCCTGGGTTGAAAAGGTTCGGGAGCATATGCCTAAAGCTGGGATGTCTGCCTACGGAGCCCACACCTTTATCTACAAGGTTTACACAAACAATGGGCTTGTAGGCTTCGCCGACGGCCCAGACGTGAGGAGTTTAATCTCTAAGATTGTAGGTCATAGCCCATTTGAGTTTATCCTCGATGATTCCGTTTGGCCCCTTCAAATAGCCCTCTATGATTTAATGGGGAAAGCGCTTGGGTTACCAGCCTGCAAGCTTCTTGGACCCGTATACCGAAGCAAAGTTAACATTGCCTACTGGAGTCACTGTTTTCCGCCGGAGGTTTTAGCTACTGAGGCCTCCTATGCGGCTGAAAGGGGCTTTAAGGTTCACAAGATTAAGGCACGCCCAGCCAGGGACCCTGTGGAGCAGGTGAAAGCCATAGCTCAAGCCGTACCTGAACTCCAAGTCATCGTGGACGCCAACTGCACCTTATGGCTTCCCTCTAGAGCTGTTAAGGTGGCAAAGGCCCTTGAACGCTACAACATTTTCTGCCTTGAAAGCCCCATCCCGCAACAGAACATAGAGGGCTACCTAGAAATCAAGGGGAAGACGGTTATCCCCCTGGCTATGCATATGGGGACAGGTGCAGGTTCAGAGTGGACGCCAAATCCTATGACGGCCATCGAAAGACGGATGGTAGACTACTTCGTAGTTGAGGAAAATGGCGCCGGAATCATGCTTAAAAGCGCTGTCCTCGCTGAAACAGCCATAGGGAGGGCTACTGCGAGTGGAGGCTACGAGGTTCAGGGAATGCCCCTATGGATCGAAGTAGTCGGTCTAGGACCCATGGAAACCTTCGGCCTTCACATGGCGGCGGCCATGAAAACCGCGATTCTTCCCTCAATAACCTTCGTTTTCAGCCAGTTTCTCCTCGAGGATGATTTAACTGAAGAACCGTTGAAGCTTAAGGACGGTGAAGCGGAGGTTCCTAAGGGTCCAGGGCTAGGAGTAACCTTAGACGAGAAGGCGCTAAAAAAATACTATGTAAAATAGCTTAGGTCTTTCCAGGGAGAAGGTCGACGACCTCCTAGGATGAAGGAGCCACGTAGTAGGCTCCTACTCGTGGAAGCAAGGCAGTTAAAGTGGAAGGACTAGGACAGCTTCATAACCACGGCTTCATACTCGGCCAAGTTGGACATGTTCAGGTTCGCTTCTCCGACGGTGCTCGCCACGTTCACCTTCTCCTTCGTCGTCAGTAGGAAGGCTTCTCTGACGGTCTTCCCTGGCGTTTTAATCTTCAGCTTAACGTTGGCTGGAAGGACCTTTTCCACCGGTCGCTGATACTCGTAGGTCATGTTTACCAGGTGGGCAATTAGCCACTCATCTTTACCGAGCAGGGTTACTTCAACTGTCTGGGGGGCTTCAGCGTCAAGGGTCCACTTGCCTCCCACGGTCCAGTCGAGGGCGTTCCAGAGGAGCCTACGATAGTCTGGAAACTTATGGGCCCAATACTGACCCCCAACAGTTCCAGGGAAGTAAACAACCCTTCCCTTCCCGTAGGCTCCAGCCACCATAGTGGGGTACTTTGTCTCCTTTTCAACTTTGCCGTATCGGTGGGGAAGCGGTCCCATCATAACTCCCATGGCTTCAGCCCCAGGCCTAGGTTCAACTCCTAGGAGGAATTGTGGGGCTGGTAGAAGGTTCTTCAAACCGTTAGTTATCGGATGATCCTCCCTCAAGCGCATGTAGTCCCACGGGAAAGGCCCCAGCGTGAAGCTTAAGTACCCAACAGGCAGGGTCTCTCCTAGGGAAAAGTCTTCCTTAGCTTCGCCGAACTCATTGTAGAGGGAGGTTGCGTAAGACGCGACGAGGCCTCCACCCCTTTTAACGTAATCCTTAACCGCTGAGACTTGTTGGGCGCTTAGGCAGGCGGAGGCCGGTAGGACCAAGGCTTTGTACTTGGCCAGCCCTTCCCTTGTCAGGTTCGTATCTCCAATGAGGTCAAATAGAGTGTGTGATCGTAATAGCGCCTCAAAGAAACCCCTAACCTCTTCAACGTATATCCTCTCAGCTTCACCCTTCGCCACACCTTTAGTCTCAATTCTCTTACTCCAGTCCACATGGAAGTCCCCGGCCAGTTTAGTGAGCTCCTCCCTCGCTGCGACCCCCTTCACGGCCAACTCCTCCGCTGTGTAGAAGTCTCCCGTATGCCTTGACCAAAGCACGGCCACATCTGTAACCGATTTGGCGCCAACGAAGTACTGGGGGTTCTCCTCAACCAGCCGGAAGAGCCCGGCTCCAGGGTCCGCCACATCCGTGTGAAGGGCTCCATTGGCAATTCCTTGGGCTATGGAGAGCTTCACCTCTGATTCGGTGACGGGATAGAGGTACCAAGGCAGGTGTCCACCAGCCAAGAAGAGACAAACGGGCCTACCCTGGCATATGGAGTGTGCATATTTAGTTGTCCAAGTTGGAAACCACACAGGCACCTCCACAGGTCTCGTGTAGAATTGATAGCACTCGACGCCAACTATGTCCTCGTGAGGAGTCAACCTCTCGGGGTCCACGGCACTTCCATATTTAGGCCATGTCTGACCGCTGAAGTTTAGGTAAACCGCGATCTCAGGGTTTATGGACTTAACGATCTTGTAGGCGTCCCCCATGTACCTCGCCATGCTTTCGTACCTGAATTCAATGAAACTCTTCCAGTTTAGGTCCCTCCAGTTGGGCTCGGCGGGGATATCGACTCCATACTCTCCGCGGAAAAGCTTCCTGCACGTTTCGCAGTAGCAGCATCCTCCGTAAATTGCTGGTCCGTCCAGAAATATGGCGTCCACGGCATAGTTCTCGGCAATTTCTCTTATTATCTGGAAGCTGTGTTCTCGCCAAGGGCTGTTGACGCACATGGACCAGCCCTCCCCGTAAAGGTCTGAGATGGGGGTGCCGTCGGCCCTAACCTGGGCCCAGTCCCTGTGGGTCTCGTAGAAACTTCGGTCAAACCAGTGGACGTTAATGTAAATCCTACTCCTTAAACCGTGCCTGTGGACTGCCTCCGTTAAATCCCTCAGCGGGTCTGCATCTCCAATGGACTTGGAAACGGGCACAACCCTGCTCTGATAGTAGGCCACCTCTTCAGGACCACCCACGGCCCCATAGGCCACTATCCTCCCACCCTGCTCCTTAAACTTCTTAATTGCCTCCTCCAAGTCCTCCTTCTTCCCGCTCCAAGGCATACCCACCAACCTTACCGGCGAAACCCACCATCCACCAGCATAACTTTTTAACATAGAATCACCTACAATCCAATTGTTGATAGATTACCATATATTAATCAAACGGTCAAATTAAAAGGTCATCCTAAAATAGCTGAAATGGGGGAATTTTGAAATAGCCCATCATCACTTACTTAAGGCGCTTTCGCCCCCAACTCTAAAATAGCCGAAAATTATGTCCAGGTCAGTATTTCTTCAGCTTCTCCAAATCTTCGTCTGTTACTGACCCGTGGGCGAAAATTGTTACTCCATTCGCGCCTTCTTCTGTGAAGGCCTTCACCTGCTCCTCAACGGCTTCTGGGGTTAGGATGGACTGGCTGGACCCTTTCCCCAGGCCCTCGTAGATGATGGTTTCCTTGCCAACTGCAGTCCTATGGGCCCTGGCCCTATATCTTGCTATCTTAGTATGAAACTCGTACGTCATGGGGCACACGAAGTCCATTAGGCCCTTGTCGCACCAATCGACCCAGTCCTGTCCATGCTGGAAGAAGCATGATGGGTAGTCTTTGAAAACCGCAGCCGAGAGGGCCACCTTCTTTTTTATTTGTTTAATATCCCTTCTAAGGTCTTGGACGAAGGTTGTGATGCTTCGGGCCCTCCAATCCAGCCACCTGGCCATTCTTTGGTCAAGCGCCTTAATGTCCATTGGGTCCATGCCCTGTTCCTCCTTAAACTTCCCTCTGCAACGCTCGCAATAGCATCCGAAGCCTTCTTCTGGATATCTAATATAGTCCAACTGAACCCCGTCAACCTGGTATTTTTTCACAACCTCTAAAATTAGGCTCGCTTCATGCCGTCTCACTTCCTCGCTTGTAGGGCACGCCCAGCGCAGAACCTTTTTCCCATTCTTGTCAACCTGCGCCAGTTCCAGGTTTTTAGACAGCCACGGTCCCGGCTCTGAGGGCTTATCCCATCCTTTGAAACTTCCTTCGCAAAATATGACGAAGACGGGATGAATCTTCAGCCCCACTTCGTGGGCCTCTTTCACCATGATTTCAACCGGGCTGACACCCCACTCCTGCATGACCACCGAAACATCCTTCTCCACTGTTGGAAAGGAAACCGAGCCATCCCCATGTTTTACAAAGGGGAAAATGATGTTAAACCCGTACTTTTTTAGTCTCTGTAAAACGGGTCTTACCGACTCTGGTCCCCCACGGAAATCGGAAGGGGGATGCATCCAAACTGATTTTACGAACACCCTTCTGCCTCCTTCTCGTAATAGGGTTGGTTATCAGATTCTTGTTTATAAAACCGTCGGAGGTTATATAAATTTAGAGGCTGCACTATTCCAAGTTGCTAACGACGAGTTTCGAGTATGTAACCGACATGGAAGGATGGAAGATCAGCTTTAAAGGTTAAATTTTCCTTTCCACCAGGTAGTCGGCGAAGGCCCTCAACTTTTCCTTAGCCTCGGAAGGAGGCAGAAGATGGTCCAATTCGTTCCAACTTTCCTTCACCATTTTTCTGGCAAATTCCTTGGCGTACTCTATGGACCCATATCTTTGGATGATTCCGATGGCTTCATCCCTAACCTTCTGATCCGTTGTGTGCAGGCTGAGGATTTCAGTCAGCCTCCTCCTATCCGCGGGCTTCGCCTTTTCCAGCGTATGGATTATCATGAGGGTGCGCTTTCCTTCGGTTATGTCCTCACCGAGCCCCCCTTTTCTTTCCGCGAAGTCTTCCCCCACCAAGTTCAGGATGTCGTCTTGAATCTGGAAGGCCACACCTATAGCTTCGGCGAACTTTCCGAGCTTTTCGACCACCTCGTCGCTGGCGTCGCATAAAACCGCCGCCATTTTTGCTGCCATCCTCGCCAAGGTTCCAGTTTTATAGGCGCACATCTGAAGATACTGGCCCTCTTTAATCCTATTGGCGTCGGCCAGTCCCCTGTGCCATGCGATGTCCATGGCCTGTCCAAAACCTATGTTGATCATTTCCTGCACGTAAATTTCATACGTCTTGTTCATTTTCTGCGGGGAAAGTTTGTCTTTGTTCTTTATCAGGGGTAATAGGGGCAAATAGTACATGATATTCGTCACGTTGATGGTGATGTCGATCCCAAATAGTTTATAGGTGCAAGGTTTTCCTCTCCGAAACTCGGAGCCGTCCTCAATGTCGTCGGCGATTATGGTTCCATTGTGGATGATCTCTGGAATTATAGCGAAGTCCAAAAGCTCCTTCGAATCTCGTCCAAGGGCTTCACAGGCTAAAAGAAAAAGGACGGGTCTCCACCTCTTACCGCCCCTATCCAAAAACTCCCATAAAGGTTCAGCTATGGCTTTATTTGCGGCTTCTACATTGTATTCATATCTTGGATGACCAAGCGTAAAAACCAGAAAACTTTTATCATACTTTCTCGGAATGTACCTTTCTATCGCTCTGTCAATTATTGGAGCCTTTTCTTCAAGGATTTTTTGGATGTCTATTTTACTTTCCACTCATAAACGCCTCCTCTTCATCTACCTCCGAGCGTAGAGTTCAGGTTGAAAGCCCCGCGACCGAAGCCATTCAGCCGTTTTACCCGTAATGACCACTGGCACCCTTTTTAATTTATCAATGGACTCAGCCCCCACCAGGAACACGGTGTTTCTTAACTCTTCAATCATGAAATGAAGCGTTTTTTGAACCTCCTCTGGACCCTTAGTCGCAGGAAGCAGAATAGGAGAGGCGGCACCTGCTAGGTCAGCGCCTAAAGCCAAGGCTTTAGCCACATCCGTTCCTGAACGCACTCCCCCAGAGGCAATAAGAGTCAAGTGAACAGACTGGGCTACTTCCACAACGCTCACAGCCGTGGGTACGCCCCAGTCCCAGAAGGTCTTGCCGAGCCTTTGAAGAAATTCGTCCTGAACTTGCTCTGCTCGGTGATATTCCACGGCGGCCCAGCTTGTTCCCCCGGCGCCGGCCACGTCAATACCAGATATGCCGGTGCCTTCCAGCATCTTAGCCACCTCTGACGATATGCCTGCTCCAGTTTCCTTGACGATGACTGGAACGGCGAGCGCCTGGGCAATCTCACCTATTTTTTTGAGGACCCCCCTGTAGTTTGTTTCCCCTTCGGGTTGAATCGCCTCCTGGAGGGGGTTCAGGTGGATGGCCAAGGCGTCGGCGTTTATCATTTCAACGGCCCTCTCGGCTTCCTTAACTCCGTATCCCTTGACGAGTTGGGGGGCGCCTATGTTGGCTATGAGGAAGACTGTGGGGGCCTTCTCTCGGGCAATGGTGTAAGCTCTCTTCAGCTTGGGGTTTTCGATGGCGGCCCTTTGACTTCCGACTCCCATGCCCAGGTGCAAATTTTCCACTGCTTGGGCGATGTTGGCGTTAATTTTTATGGCTTCGTTGGTGCCGCCGGTCATGGCTTCCACGATGATGGGGGCGGAGAAGGCATGGTTAAGGACTTTGACCGAGAGGTCAATTTTTTCCTTCCCAATCTCAGGTAAAGCCCTGTGCACAAAGGAGACATCCTCAAAGCCTGTGGTCGTATGTTGGGCTTGGACATCCTTCTCTAAGGATATTCGGATGTGGTTAGACTTCCTCCTTTCAGTTTGGTTAGGCAACATTTTCACCCGCCTCAATGATGGTCCCGGGAACCTTTTCACCCTTAAGGACCCTGTAAAGGTTATTGGGCTTTGAGGCATTTACGATTATCGCTTTTATACCCTGCGCTACGGCAGGCATCAATTCGATTATTTTCCCGAGCATCCCTCCTGTCACGTCCGTCACCTGGACCTCCTCAATTTTCTGCTGAAGGGACCTCAGCTCCTCTGGGGTTAGATGGGGAATAAGGCGGGCGGAGGGGTCAACCTTGGGGTCCGCGGTGTATAGGCCGTCCACATCTATGCCCATGATGATGCGGTCAGCGCCCAGTTTCATGGCAAGGGAGGAAACCAGCTGGTCCCCAGACAGGATGGTGAAGCCTAAGGTTGAGTCCAGAACCACGTCGCCGTAGAGAACAGGCGTAATGCCCAACTTCAACAGGGTGAGGATGACCTCCGTTTCCATGGACCGTATTCGGCCCTTGTCCGTTTGGATGAAGGCTGAGGGTTGAACCGTTACAGCCGGAACCCCCGCCTGGATGAGGGCGTCCAAGACCATCTTGTTTAACGTGACCATGGCCTGATGGGTCTCTGAAAACCCCATGGCTTGAGAGGGATCCTTGTAGCCTTCCTTTACACGGTATTTCGCGGCGGTTGGATGCCCGTAGGACCCGCCCCCATGGACTATGATTAAAGATTTGACGTCTGCCCTACGTATCTCCTCTGCGAGTCTCTTTATGGCATCAGCGTTTGCAGTGTAGGGCTTCGCTTTTATGGTAATGACTGAACCCCCCAACTTCAAAATGGTAAGTTTCCAGCCCAAATCTACGCTCTCCCTTGGCGTTTAATTTCTTATCTTCTTAACTATTAAGATTTCTCAGGGGTGTAACGTGTTGCTTGATGGCCCTCGCATTGAGAGTAAGCGGTCTCTCCTTAAGGGTAATCGACGAACCCCCAGCTAAATGTTAACCGAACTTTTCTGTCTGGCTATCTTAAAGCTTTAGAAAACCAAGGTTATGTTAAGTCGAAAAAAGATCGGGCCTTCCAGTTTACTAATGCGAACAAAGATTTACCTTTCTGGCGAAACCCTAAAAACTCTTGCAAAAGATTGAAATATCTAGGCGTTAAAGAATCTTATTTGTGACAAACTTGTCTGAACGTATGGCACTCAGCAATGGTATCTTCATCGGAATGGGAATGATGCTCATCATAACTGGATTTTTTGGATGGTTTTCGGCTAGTTACCTGTCTGGAATGTTAAGACCTTTGCTGCAAGAGTGTGGTATAGATGTAAACCGGCACTATATATTTAATGACCTTAACCGACTAGTATACACGTATATTTTTCTAACCGTAGTTGGATTTGTGTCCTTGCTTATTGGTGTAATCAGAGAGAGTCTTCAGAGGAGAGCACGGTCATAAGCCTAACTAAACTTCTAATTGTTAAGGAAATTGGGGTTTAGGACTCAAAGTCTTGAGCCTGAACCTACTTCGAGGCTGCCTTGATCCACTGCTGCCAACAACCTACAACGTACTCCTGGGTTGGCGGACTGCTCTGTACCACGGGCACAAACTCGGTGTACTTCTTCAAGGTAGGCAAAAACTGATCGGTTGCCTTCTCAAGGGCTTCTAAGTTGGGGGCTTCCCAGACACCGTAGACTCCTTGGGCAAAATCATAGCTGAAGAGGAGATTGGCGTCTTTAGCCCATTTCCCCTCCCAGAAGGCATTCCACGCTGCGACCCTTTCCTTCATTATAACTATCTCGTTTTGAGGCTTCCACTTGGACACGGTCACGAACTTCATTTTTCTATCATTCCTCCTTTTCTTCTTGGCACTTATATAGCTCCCCACCTCGGAGCTCAGCCATCTATGGCTTAAATGCCTCTTATTTTAGTCGCTAGTATTTATAATTTATGTATCTATTTGTGATGTGAATCTGAGACAGATATGAGGAAGGAACTTAAGGCTAAATGAAAAGGCTGTTCCAACATGGTAAATGATACCATTTAGACCTGCGAAATCGACCCCTACGAATTACTACATCTCCATCTTTGAAAGAACTAAATTTTAGGACCTTTCGATGTTTACCCCCAAGTTGGTTTTTCTCGCCACAAAGGCCCTCCCACCCTCTCGCTCAATCTCTTCAACAATCTGCTCCAGTTTTTCCGGGGGGCTCAAGGCGATCATGCACCCCCCGCCTCCGGCTCCAGTGAGCTTAGCGCCCAGGGCTCCGGCCCTCCTTGCCGCGTGAACAAGCCTATCCAGGGGCTCATTGGAAACTCCGACGGCGGATAGCATGGCGTGATTAATGGTCATAAGCCCGCCTAAGGTGTTAAGGTCTCCCCTTTTTAGGGCCTCTACGGCGCAGAGGGCAATTTTCCCTCCTGCTTTTATGAGGGGGTTAAGAACGGACGGGTATTTTTCCCTCATTTTCCTCACATGCGCCACCATTTCCCCCGTGGAACGCTCCATCCCAGTGTCGCCCACCACCAAGGGCAAATCCCCCTCCACTTTTAGGCGGGTATGGCCCTTACCCTTATAGTATAAGAGAACTCCGCCGTAGGTGGCGATGGCTGGGTCGATGCCTGAAGGGGTGCCGTGGACAAAGCGCTCCGCCTCAAGGGCTGCCTGAAAAACGTCATCTTGAGACACCTTCACACCTAGGAGCTGGCCCACCGAACTGGCTGCCGCCGCTGCAACTGCCGCTGAGGAGCCGAGGCCAGCAGCCACAGGAATAGAGGACCGAACCCTAACATTTACACCCCCTTTCTTTTTAGCCAAATTCAAAATCCTTTGGACAGCTATTCTAATGGGTTCAAGCTTTACACGGGCTTCCGGCCCTCCCCGCTCCGCCTGGAAACTTTCATTTAGGAAGGAGCCGGAGACACCCAAGTCGGCGGAGCTTACATATATGCGCCCATCCGACCTTAAGTCCGCAGACGCATAGGCCCGTTTATCGATGGCGGTGACCAGGGCTGGCTCACCGTAAACAACGAAGTGTTCTCCAAACAAGATTATCTTGGCCGGCGACGAAACGGTAACACTCATAGCTTTCCTCCCTTGTAACTTTCTCCCGCAGGTATTTATTAATTGAGGCAGAGAAGAGAGGATTGTCGTGTGACCTTTACAGCGCCTCACAGTCTCCTCGTCTCATATATTCAGAAGTCTTATTCAGAAGTCTTGCTGCATTTCCCCCAAGTATTCTTTTC
>Ga0315306_10001744_pt1 | contig 10321 bp, 11 predicted proteins | sample TDP1_MG_FD_203803 | JGI IMG/M metagenome (GOLD analysis project Ga0315306, IMG submission 203803) | Freshwater sediment microbial communities from Lake Towuti, South Sulawesi, Indonesia - TDP1 | ecosystem: Environmental > Aquatic > Freshwater > Lake > Sediment | place: Indonesia: South Sulawesi... | reverse complement strand
TGGGTAGAACCGGCCATCGATATAGATCATCAACTCCTCATTCATACCTATACGCCGGTACAAGCAGCGCTTCTCGAGCCTAAATCGGTTTCGCCATCAGCTAGGAACCGGTTTGGAGGACTCAGCCGGTTTTCTTCATGTGACGCAGTTCCAGCTAGGACCGTGATGTGACTGTGACGCGCAGTCTATTCCCTCTGCCGTCGAAGACCGCTACATCTCCGGGGCCTCTGTATGGGCAAGCCGCGATGGCCATGATCGATCCGTAGAAGTGGTTGTAGTCCCACGTCGACATCTCGGCGCGCCCCGAGGGATGGGAGTGCGCCAGACCAACCACAGACGCGTCGAATGGAAGCGCGTAGGGATTGAAGTTGGAGAATCCCGCGCCGTAGACCGAGAGGGGAGCTAGCAGCAGATCCGTGATGTGGATTTCCCGGTGCCTGATCTCTCCTCTCAACAATGCTATGAACTCTCTTGGATGGAGGTTTCTCGCCATCCCCAGCATGCTTTCGAACGGCTCACGGTCGAATACGACCTTCCTCTTCGGGGTTACCTTCTTTTCCTTCCCCTCGGACACCTACTCCACTCGGCCAAAACCTCGACCCGTTCCTCTAGATATCTTCTTCCACTTTCATCGGCCGACAAAGACTAAATATGCGCCGAGCTCCGCTTCGGTTGCAGGCGGGGGTCGCCTAGACTGGTCAATGGCGTAGGGCTTAGGACCCTATCCTGTAGAGAAATTCGCGGAAAGGTTCGTGGGTTCAAATCCCACCCCCCGCACCATTCGAGTGAAAATCTCAACTCAATGAAGCAATAGGCTTCGTTGGAGATCACTGTCTATTTGTCGCGCGCGGGGAAGAAACTGGAATCTGTATCTGCTCGCGCTGCTCGATCGATCCAACTCACACTCGGTCGTATAGAGCAAATGAGGCTTGCGGGCTCTCGCGTGAGCCTGTTGAGCTTGTCAAGATCTTCTTGTTCTGTGCTTCGCAAAGCATTCTTGGCAGTAGACAGCGCGGCCTTCTGTTGGCTTGAACGGAACCTCGCACTCCTTCCCACAGTCAGAGCAGACGGCCTTGTGCATCTCTCTGGGGCCACGGTCAAAACTGCGCCTTCCTCCATAACTCATTTCTTTCACCCCTTTTCTCTTGGGTATACTCGGAATGCCCAGAAGGCCATCCCAGCATACCCGCCTCGGTAGGCTAACGCTTGGTTTATAAACCTATGTCTTCGCTCGTTCAGGCCGTAAGAGATGCTGTGGCTCTCGAAGCAATTGAACCTGGCAATAAGGCACATGACAATTGTCCCTAATCTGATACTGCACAGCGAATGGGTTCCTGGTCATGTCTTTGTTATTTCTTGATGTTTCTGCGGCCCTCTTGGGCTGTACTTGCCCAGCGTTCAATTGTAAGATTTTTATTGATTAGATGGTTGGAGAAGACAACACTATGAGACGTGTTGTCTTGGTAGCTGCGGGCGTAGCGGGCGTTGTATTGATTGCTGCATATTTTGCGTTATCAAATAGAGGAAAGCCTGTGAGTGAAGGGGAGAGCTTAGAGATGGCTCGTGAGTTCTTGATGAACAGCCCCACCTTTCGGTATGACGGTATGGAGGAGACTCTTGAGCATGTGGAGACATTTTACCCCGATCCGATCGATCGCCCCTACCTCTGGGAGTTCGTATTCACCTTCAAATGCAGACATGCAGGCTACGGTGATAGAAGAGGGCACATGCTCCTTGAAGTGATAACTCCGCATAAAGCGCACATAGTGGTACAGGAAGGGCGAGTTGTATCTGCGGTCATGGACGAACGGTGGGACATGATTGCGCAGAAGATGATTCTGGGCCAAACCCCGGGAGCTTGATCGACCATGGTAGAGAGGCTGATAAAACGGTTTGGACCTCTCACGACCGTGGACCACCCAAGCCTCGAAGTTGAGGAAGGGGAGGTCTTCGGCCTGTTAGTACCGAATGGTGCAGGCAAGACGACGATCGATCGCTGCCACTGATCTCCTTGTGTTCCGGGTGCGGTGAAGCGGTTTGGAAGAGAAGAAATCTTGTCAAAACTGAGTTGATGAAAACGCGAGTTGAGAAACCCGCGTCAGCTCACGTAGGGTTTAAGTGTGTTGGTGGGTTACGTTCGATCGAGAGTCGCTGGGAGCCTGACAGTTGATGGACTACTATGTCTACATCGTTCTCTGTGAGGATGAAAGTTACTACACAGGGTATGCTCAAGACGCTTGGTCTCGCTTCAACCAACACTTGCGGGGAACTGGCGCCAGGTACACGAGGATGCATAAGCCGCTGAAACTGGTCTATGTGGAGAGGCTTGGCAGTCGTAGAGAGGCGATCAGGAGAGAAAGGGAGATCAAGAGGTTGAGCCGTGGCGAGAAGCTTAGGCTGGTAAGGTCATGCAATCGAGAAGCAACGAAACTTAGTGTAGGCAGGTAGCAGGATCTACTGATCGATGCTCGGCGGCGTCGTGACTTGAAAATGAGAGTGAAAGCTTCAGGCCACACCTCGCACACCCCATTTCATGTGGGGACACCGAGAACTGAGGCAGCTGAGGCTAGAGCCTGAGCGGGAATGACCGACCGACAGATCGATGGATAGTGGTTCCCCTCGTCCGCTCAGATGGGAAAAAGGATTTTAGTAGCCCTCCTGCACCATTCGAAAAGCCGGTGTTCTTCTTGACGACAGCCAGCAAGCAGGCTTTGACGTGGAAGTCGCTCTCCCCAGAATTCGTGAAACGGCTGAAAGAGGCTGGGTTCGAGAACATCTCGACCTGCATGCAGTGTGGAACCTGCACCTCCTCCTGTCCATCCGGCAGGCGGACCGCTCTGAGGACGAGGCAGCTGATCAGGCGCGGCCTCCTAGGAGATGAGGGCGTGTTGGAGGGTGACGACATATGGCTGTGCACCACTTGCTACAACTGCTTGGAGAGGTGTCCTAGAGACATCAAGGTAACCGACGCTATAATACTGCTGAGAAACATGGCTGCCGAGCGAGGCCGTATGCTTCCCGCACACAAGAGGGTAGCCGAGATCCTGCTTGAGACAGGGCACGCGGTTCCGATAAACGAAGAGACCAGGAAGAAACGGGTGCAGCTCAAGATGTCCGAGCTACCCCCAACCGTTCACTCTTACCCCCACTCACTTGAAGAGGTGAAGAAGCTTATGGCCTCAACCGGCTTTGACAAATTGGTGGCCGGGAAGAAATGAAGTATTCGCTCTACCTTGGCTGCGTCATCCCCAACAGGTATCCCGGAATCGAGGCCTCCACGCGGCTAGCCCTGGGCAGGCTCGGCATCGAGTTGCTGGACATGAACGGCGCCTCCTGCTGCCCCGCTCCAGGCGTAATCAGGGCATTCAGAATGGACACCTGGCTCACCCTCGCTGCCAGGAACCTCTCGATAGCCGAGGGCCTCGGAGCCGACGTCATCACCCTTTGCAACGGATGCTTTGCCACGTTGGCAGAGGCCAATAACATTCTGAAGCACGACTCGGGAGTAGCCGAAAGGGTGAACGCCAAGCTTGCGGAGGTGGGGCGAAGCTACAAGGGTCAGATCGAGGTCTATCACCTAACTGAGGTTCTCCACAAGGAGATCGGCCTCGACAAGATCAAGCGGTCGATCGAGAAGGAACTGCCTTTGAGGGTGGCTGTGCACTATGGATGCCACCTGATGAAGCCCTCTAAAACGAGGAGGTGGGGCGTTGTCGAAGGGCCCACGTTCCTTGAAGAGCTGGTGGAGGTTCTCGGCGCACAGAGCGTCGACTACAAGGACAAGATGATGTGCTGCGGGGCCGGTGGCGCTGTGCGCTCAGGGTTTCCCGACGTCGCGCTGGACTTCACGCTTGAGAAGCTGGAGAACATCCAGCGTGTAGGTGTTGACGCCATAGTCAACGTGTGCCCCTTCTGTCATCTGCAGCTCGACCAAGGTCAGATCGAGATAGAATCTAGGTTTGGCAGAAAATTCGACATACCCGTCGTCTACTACGCCCAGCTGCTGGGTTTGGCCCAGGGGTTCACACCCGAGAAGCTCGGCGTATACATGAACAAGACGCCGACGACCTATCTCGACAAGCTCAAAGTGGCTTGGACAACCGGTCAGGGACCGGCCGCAGCGGGTAGCTAGAGCATCACCGCGCCCGACTCCCCGGATCACGATTTGTCGACCTAGCGGGCAACACTCCTGAGCGCATGGGTTCCCAAGTTAGAACGGAATCAACGGTGATCGATCCCCTAAGAAGCAGGGGAGCCGATGGAGAACAGCCCAAATCAGATTGCAGTTGAGACAGAAAACAGACTCAGACAGAATCATGGCCGCGATGGCAAGCGTTGACAATGTGATCTCGGCCTTACCATTTGAAAGCAGAGGAAGAGGCAAATGCGACACACACCTCGACCACGGCCTACTGATCGATCGATTGATACATCATGTATGACCGTTACGATTGGACTTACCTGGACGGGGTTTCCTTTTGAGATGAGTACCGCATGCCAGGCACACGTCGCCTTCAACTCTTTCGTAGGTTCTGAAGCATGCTGGGCAGTACCACATCCAGGAAAGCTGCCGTCTTATGCCGGGGAGCGCGGCACCCGTCGACGACAAACGGAGCTTGCTCGCCACGTTCTGCATAGAGTAGTCATCCGACACGATGACGGGTTGGAAGCCTTCCTTTTGTTCATCCAGAGCCAGAGCTATCACATCGAGATCAGCCTCCGAAAGCTTCTTCATGTCACCGGTCTCATGCGCGGCTTCCTTGGCCTGGTTCAAGCTTCTAAGGGTTGGTGTGCGGACCCTGATCGCCCGCCGCTCCACCATGTTTCTCACCACGCTCCGCAACACCTGCCCACCCAGCACTTCGTCTATGACCAGCTGGCTTGTCACGCATCGCGCACCGCCGAACTCGGTGAACCCCTGAATCAACGCGGATGAATCAAGCACGTAGCTCTTCTTGGATCCGATCGATCCACTCACTGGTCGCAATCTCCCCTACCCTTGGCCTGGGACGGCCGGGAACCCCTCAGCAGATTTTCCCGGTTTCTGTGGAAGGAGTAGAAGAAGCCGTGGACCCAGCATCCTCTCTGCCCCAAGATGACCTCACCTCAGTCAATCGGCTATAAGAATTTCAGAAAACAGCTGTGAGCGATCTTAAATAGGGGCGATCTAGCCAGTATTCTCGAGCGGCTATGAGCAAGCCGGTCTCCGTTGGATCGTTGAAGGTCGGGCAAAACGTGATCATCGACGGCGAACCATGCAAGATCGTTGAACTCGAGAAATCGAAGCCAGGAAAGCACGGCTCGGCTAAGGCCCGGTTGGTGGCGATAGGCATCTTCGACAACCAAAAGAGAAGCATGATATCACCTGTCGACTCAAGAGCAGAGGTGCCAATGATCGACAAGAGGAGCGGTCAGGTGATCTCTCTAGGCGATGTCATGAGCATAATGGACACTGAGACTTACGAGATGTTAGAGATTCCTCTTCCACCAGATGAGGAAACTAGGCGAAAGATCGAGCCGGGCGTGACCGTTGAATACTGGAAGATTCTGAACAGGTTCATGATAGTGAATGTGAAAGGCTAGCGCGTTTCATTTCTCCGAAACAGTTTTGACCATCTATTTATCCGCCAGACGAGCCTCCAATATTTCAAGACTTCCGCGACCGTGTCTCCATGTCTTGCGCGACTCCACTATCTCTACCCTTTGGTTGAAGAGAGGTCCGTCCAAGACGAAGGTCTCCCCCTCGCCTCCCTCAAAGGCGATGCTGACTCCGTACCTGATGTTCAGCTCCTTCAACTCCTCGACGGCTTTGAGATCTATTTGACGTCCCAACCAGCTTTCGTCCAGTCCTTGTGCCGACACACTGGTTATGATCGTCGCGAACCCGAGGCGAAGGGTCTCTCTGAGGAGGGACTCCGGGTTGTTCTTCCACAGGGGAGAGAAACACTCCAGCCCCGTGACACGACAGAGTTTCTCCACCCTGGATTTCTGGTAATTGCTTTCAACTGCTCCCACAAAAACACCTTCGATTCGATGCTCGATCTTCGCTTCGACAAGTGCTTCCTTGAGATCCTCTAGCTCCTCTTCTTTGCGGCCAGCGGTCTCCTTCGTCAGAAGCGGTAGACCCATAGCTTTAGCCTGTAGAGCTGTGTACCGGGCGTTGGGGTAATGGAACATGTAGCTCTCGGGGCTGAGGGGTATTATGGTCACCAAGCACCGAATCGCATGGCCTTGCTGCCTCGCCCGGTATGCCGCTAGGTTGCTGTCCTTTCCACCGGAGTAGAGAACAGCGATGTCCATCCCGCCCTTCACGTCTAGAGCGTCTCCACGAGAACTCAGACAAAGTCTCGCGGTCGCTATTTAAGCTGTCAAGAGCTCTCTAATTATCGATTCGGTCTTGGAAAGTTTTTCAGGAAGGCTACTCGAGACTAGATGAAGCCCCTGTGAGTAGCCTGGATTCACTGAGCAACGCGATAAAGAACGCCATAGGCAAGTTGATCGGCGTCCCTGTGGTGGACAGGAAGGCAATCGAGGAGCTGGTCAAGGATCTCCAGAGGGCGCTGCTCGTCGCCGACGTGAACGCGGAGATCGTGCTGAAGATCTCAGAGAACATCAGGGAGAGGTCGTTGAAGACAAAGACTCCCCCAGGCATCTCGAAGAAAGATCAGGTCGTGAAGATAGTCTACGAGGAACTCGTGGGCCTGCTGGGCGAGAAGCAGGAAAAACTGAGGATCGCCAAGAAACCCTACTTGATCATGGTGGTGGGCATCCAAGGCTCCGGCAAGTGCGTTGCTGGAGATACCAGAATACCGCTGGCCAACGGAACGGTCCTCTCCGCCCGGGACCTGTATCAGGGGGTTCTTGCCGTAAGAAGTGAGCAGAAGACTGACGACGGCTATTTCATCGACACCGAGGGCCTTGATCTTAAGGTGTATTCCGTTGACATGGAGACGCTCAAGATCAAGGAAAGGGAGGTGTCGAGGCTCTGGAGGTTGAACTCTCCTCCACTCTTGGTGGAAGTTCACGTGGATCTCGGCAAGTCCAGAAGCATCGTCACCACACTGGAACATCCCTTTTACAGCCTAAGCCGAAATGAGATAGTTCAGATCCCTGGCGCCCACCTCGAGAGAGGCACTTACATCATGGTGCCTCCTACCCTTCCAAGCCCAGCTGCCCCGCGATCGATCGGTGCCTTGTCCAAGCCAGCCTCGCGCGGAGAGGTGGGCCAGGCTCTGGGATCTTCTCAACGTGAGCTGGCCACGTCCTATTGCGCTCAGCAGCAAGCGATACCAACATGGGAAAACGACGCTCCCCAAGACTCCGCGGCATCCGAGTCTCAAGTTCTGCTCACAGCGCATGCGCTCATCGATCCGGAGTCTAAGAAATCCCTGGAGGCTATGACTCTATCAGACGTGTTCTGGGCAAGAGTGGCACGAGTGCAGCTCATCGCTCCAAGAGAACCTTTTGTCTATGACTTGACCGTGCCCAAAGACCACAACTTCCTTACAGAGGCCGCGGTGGTCCACAACACAACAACAGTTGCGAAGCTGGCCAACTACCTTCAAAAGGACGGCCACAAACCGGGCGTGGTGTGCACAGACACATTCCGACCCGCAGCCTACGCCCAGCTGCAACAGCTCCTGGCCGGAACAGACACAGCTGTGTACGGTGAAACCGACTCCGGCGACGCGGTGAGGATCGCTCGAAACGGCCTGAAGTCCATGCACGAGCAGGGCCGAGACGTGATCGTCTTCGACACCGCTGGAAGGCACAAGGACCAAGAGTCCCTGATGAAGGAGATGAAGCAACTGGAGAGAGAAATAAGGCCTGATGAGGTTATGCTCGTCCTCGACGGAGGCATAGGTCAACAGGCAGGTCCGCAGGCGGCAGCGTTTCACAAAGCAACACCCCTCGGGTCGATCATCGTAACGAAGCTCGACACGTCAGCGCGTGGCGGAGGCGCCATCTCCGCGGTTTCCTCCACAGGAGCCAAAATTCGCTTCCTGGGCGTCGGCGAAAGGATCGATGATCTTGAGACCTTTGTTCCTTCAGGGTTCGTAGGTCGCCTGCTGGGAATGGGTGACCTCGACGGCCTGTTGGAGAAGGTTAGGCTGGCGGAGATGGAGGTCTCCAAGGAGACCGCTCAATCCATCGTGACCGGCGAGTTCACCTTGGAGGACATGGTGTCTCAGTTCAAGGAGATGCGTAAGCTCGGGCCCCTGAGAAAGATAGTCAGCAAGCTTCCCATTCCTGGCCTGCCCAACATACCCCCCGACCAGATGGACAAGGCTGAGGAAGAGCTCGGTAAGTGGCTGGTAATAGTTCAGTCCATGACGCCCGAGGAGAAGAGGAAGCCTCGAATCATAGACTCCTCGCGAGCGAGGAGGATAGCGCGAGGATCAGGTGTCATGGAGAGAGACGTGAAGAACCTGGTAAAACAGTACAACATGGCTCGAAGGCTGATGAAGGCCTGGAGAAGAAAGCCGGGGGTTCTGCCCAAGAGGGTGCGCGGTTGAGGGAAGCCGGACAGGCGGATAGGTCTCCCTCTGACACGGAAGAGGGGGATGAGATACACTTCAGTGTCATGCGGACCGCCCGCAGTATACTGTCGAAATATCCCCTCTGCGACTACTGCCTCGGCCGACAGTTTGCCGCCCTGCTCTCGGGCACCGGGAACAAGGAGAGGGGCAAGGCGGTCAAAACCGTGCTTGGGATGGAAGCCAACCTCCTGCTCCCCGCGGAACAGGACGCAGCATTCTCGCTGCTGAGGAACCTGGCTGTTAACGGAGGATCCAGCACAGCTCAGGCTCTGCTGACTCAGCTTGGGGTGGAGGTCGGTGAACCCTTAAGCTGCCACATATGCGGAGGCACACTCACCGACGAAAACTTGGATCAGATGGCTAGATCTTCGGCGGGCGACTTGACAAGCTACGAATTCAGCTCGTTTCTCGTGGGAAGCAGAGTGCCCCTCCCAGTCAGAGAGAGGGAGGACAAGATTAGAGCGGAGTTCGGCGTGACGACAGGGGAAGACATCAAGAGAGACATCAACAGAGAAGTCGGGAAGAGAATCTCCGAGGTTGCCGGTGTCGAAGCAGCTTTCCACAACCCCGACGTAACCGTCACCGTGGACTTGTTCGCCCGGAAACACACGGTTGAGAGCAACCCTCTATTCATCGGAGGCCGCTACAGAAAATTCTCGCGGAATCTACCCCAATCCGTCTGGGTCTGCCCTCGTTGCCGCGGCAGAGGGTGCGACGATTGCGGCGGCGCAGGGCGTAAGTACCCCGCATCCATCAGCGAGCTGATCGGGCTTCCATCAGTGGCTCACTTCAAAGCGTCGGACTTCAAGTTCCACGCCGCTGGGAGAGAGGACGTGGACGTTGCTGTGCTTGGCTCGGGGAGACCCTTTGTCCTGGAACTCAAGAACCCTATGAAGAGGCTGGTTGACCTCGGAGATCTCCAGAAGAGAATCAACACAGAAGCAGCCGGGCAAATAGAGGTGTTCGATCTGCGCTACTCATCCAGAAGAGAAGCGAGATCCCTGAAGACCCGGTCCCCAGCATCGGCGAAGACCTACCTAGCTCAAGTCGTGTTCGACCTAGACCTAGACCAATCGAAGCTGGACGAGCTGGAGGCCTCACTCAGCAATGTTTCCGTGGAGCAGAAGACCCCCACGCGCGTACTCGGAAGGAGAAGCGACAGAACCAGAAGAAAGATGCTTTACGGCCTCTCCGCGAGAAAGATGAATGATAACACAGCTGAGTTCACGATCAGGGCTCAGGGGGGCCTCTACATCAAGGAGCTAATCACGGGAGACAACGGCAGGACAACCCCCAATGTCTGCCAGGCGCTTGGCTGTGGAGCGCTGAAGATCGACCTCACCGTTCTGGACATAGATCGTTGAAGGACCGGGTCACGGAAGAGGAGTTGACCGATGACGGAGCCGGCCACCTGTAGGCAAGACCACAGGGTAACCCCAAGCCACTCAGCCCCCGTCCCTCCGAAAACCTTATCAGAACACGGTCGGCCTGTCGACTTGGCTCGATTTGGCAAGTCTTGAAAGAGGGTTCTTCCATGCCTAGCTCCAAGGGTTACCGACGACACTCAAGGAAGCTCCTCACCAAGAAGTCGGGGTCCAGAAGCACACCAAGCCCTGACACAATGCTTCGGAGATACTCGATAGGTGAGAAGGTGGTGGTCAAAATAGATCCCGGAACCCATAAGGGAATGCCCCACAGAAAGTACCAAGGCAAGGTTGGTACGGTCACGGAAACACGGAGCAGGTCCTACCTGGTGGAGATAAAGGTCGGCTCGACGATAA